>Ga0134126_10003170_pt1 | contig 20539 bp, 16 predicted proteins | sample KB31752_FD_96881 | JGI IMG/M metagenome (GOLD analysis project Ga0134126, IMG submission 96881) | Terrestrial soil microbial communities with excess Nitrogen fertilizer from Kellogg Biological Station, Michigan, USA - KB3-175-2 | ecosystem: Environmental > Terrestrial > Soil > Unclassified ... | reverse complement strand
GCCTTCAGGAAGTCGAACTGGGCGGCTAATTTTTCTTTAAGCATGGTGGAAGGTTAGCACCCAAACAGAGAATCTACTTTAGATGCTAGCAACAAGTCCTAGGCCTGTAAAGCAAATTGTGGCAAGGGCCGGGGCCCCTTCCGGCGTCTATAATGGCGGCGATCCCTTGACACCGCAGGCCGCTCCCCGGGCCGCCCGGCGCCCGCTTCCGATCCGTTGCCGATGACCTCCCGTTGGTGGTTCTACCCGGCCCTCCTCGCCGCCTCCCTCGTCATCGTGGCAGCGGGGGTCGGCGCGCTCACTGTGGTCCTGCTGTGGCCCAACCTTCCCAGCCTGGATGCCCTCACCGACTACCGGCCCAAGGTGCCGCTGCGCGTCTACAGCGCCGATGGCGACCTGATCGGGGAATTCGGCGAGGAAAAGCGCGCCGTGGTGAAGATCCAGGACGTGCCGCGGCTCATGAAGGCCGCGATCCTCGCCGCGGAGGACGACCGTTTCTATCAGCACGGCGGCGTGGACTTCGCCGGCGTGGTGCGCGCGGCGATCGCCAACCTGCGCAGCCAGGGCCGCAAGGAGGGTGCCAGCACGATCACCATGCAGGTGGCGCGTACCTTCTTCCTCACGCGGGAAAAGACGTTCGCGCGCAAGATGTCGGAGGCGCTGCTCGCCTTCAAGATCGAGGCGAACCTCAGCAAGGACCAGATCCTCGAGCTCTATATCAACCAGATCTACCTTGGCGAGCGCGCCTACGGCTTCGCCGCGGCGGCCAACGTGTATTTCGGCAAGACGCTGCAGCAGCTCACGCCGGCCGAGGCCGCCATGCTCGCGGGCCTGCCGCAGGCCCCGTCGAAGAAGAACCCGATCGTCGATCCCAAGGCGGCGCGCGCGCGGCAGCAGTACGTGTTGCGCCGCATGCGCGAGGTCGGCTGGCTCTCCGACGCGCAATACAAGGAGGCGCTTGCGCAGCCGCTGCACCTGGTGAGCTCCGGGGACCGCGACTCGTATCCCCTGCGAGCCGACTACGTGGCCGAGATGGCGCGTGCGGCGATCGTCGAGCAGTACGGCGAGCCCGCCTATGTGAGCGGCCTGCGGGTCTACACCACGGTGCGGCGCAAGGACCAGGAAGCCGCCGACGAGGCGATGCGCAAGGCCGTGCTCGACTACGACCGGCGCCATGGGTATCGCGGCCCGGAGGACCAGATCGACCTGCCGCGCGCCGGACCGGATCGCGACGAGGCGATCGAGGAGGCGCTGCAGGACCGGGATTCGGTGAACGACCTCCTGCCGGCGGTCGTCCTGCGCGCGTCGCCGGGCGAGGTGCGTGCGCAGCTGCGGCGCGGCGACGAGGTGCGCATCACGGGCGACGGGCTCAAGTTCGCCGCCCACGCCCTCACGGAGCGCAATCCCGATCGCGCCATCCGGCCCGGGTCGGTGATCCGCGTGCAGCAGGGGGACAAAGGCGACTGGAGCATCGTCCAGCTTCCCAAGGCCGAAGGGGCCCTGATCTCGATGGATCCCGCCAATGGCGCGATCCTCGCGTTGGCGGGCGGCTTCGACTACGCGGCCAACAAGTTCAACCACGTCACGCAGGCGTGGCGCCAGCCGGGCTCGAGCTTCAAGCCGTTCATCTATTCGGCGGCGCTGGAAAAGGGCTTCACGCCGGCGACGGTGCTCAACGATGCCCCGTTCGTGATCGATCCGGCGAAGACCGGCGGGCAGCTCTGGGAGCCGCACAACTACGACAACAAGTACGAGGGGCCGATGCGCCTTCGCACGGCGCTCATGAAATCCAAGAACATGGTGTCGATCCGCCTGCTGCAGGCGATCGGCACCGGATACGCCCAGGACTACATCCAGCGCTTCGGCTTCGATCCGAAGATGCATCCCGCCTACCTCACGATGGCCCTCGGCGCGGGATCGGTGACGCCGCTCCAGATGGCCGCGGCCTACTCCGTGTTCGCGAACGGCGGCTATCGCGTGAAGCCCTGGTTCATCTCGCGCGTCGAGGACGATCGCGGCCATGCGCTGTACGTGGCGAAGCCCGCGACCGCCGGCATCGACGCCGAGCGCGTCATCGACCAGCGTAACGCGTTCATCATGACCACGCTCATGCGCGACGTCGTGCGCCACGGCACCGGCGCCCGCGCCATGGCGCTCGGGCGCAACGACCTCGCCGGAAAGACCGGCACGACCAACGATCACGTGGACGCGTGGTTCTGCGGATTCCAGTCGCGCCTGGTGGCGGTGGCCTGGGTCGGCTTCGACACGCCGGCGAGCCTCGGTTCGAACGAGACGGGCAGCGAGGCGGCGTTGCCGATGTGGATTACCTACATGGGGAAGATGCTCAAGGGGGTCCCGGAGACCGACCTCGAGATGCCCGCCGGGGTAGTCGCGGTGAACATCGATCCGGCCACCGGCCTGCGCGAGCCCGATGGGCACAGCCATGTCGTGGATTATTTCTACCAGGAGTCGCAGCCGCCGCTCTCCGATCCGGGAACCCTCGCGCGCGACGGGCGTCCGCCGGAGGAAGTGAAGAACCAGATCTTCTGAGGAGCGCATGGCCAAGGCCCGATCGCGCCGCGACACCAACCTGCGGCGGCAGCTCGCCTACATCGCGGCACGCATGATGGCCGAGGACGGCATCGCCGATTTCGCGGCCGCGAAATGGAAGGCCGCTCGGCAGGCCGGGCTCGAAGACGCGAAGCTCCTGCCCGACAACCAGGAGATCGAGGCGGCGCTGCGCGAATACCAGGGCCTGTACCAGAGCGAGGACCAGCCCGCGCACCTGCGCCGGCTGCGGGAGGTCGCGGTCAAGGTGATGCGCGATTTCAGCGCGTTCCGTCCCGCGCTCGTCGGTTCGGTGCTGTCGGGCACCGCCGGGCAGCACTCGGACGTGAACCTGCAGCTGTTCACCGACGACGCGAAGTCGCTCACGCTCTTCCTGCTCAACCGCCGCTATCGGTTCGACGAGGGAAGCCGTCGCGTGCGCCGCGGCGAGCAGGCCGAGGAAGTCTCGCGCTTCCACCTCGAGGTCGAAGGAATCCCGGTCACGCTCACGGTGCTCGACCTCGACCACGAGCGCATCGTGGCCGGACGGGCGGAGGCGCCGCAACGGGCGCGGCTCGCGGAAGTCGAGGCGCTGCTCGCGCGCTGAGCCTCAGCCCCGCGAGCGAAGCCGGCGCGCGGCGTCGAGGGCGAAGTAGGTGAGGATCGCGTCCGCTCCCGCGCGGCGCAGGCACAGGAGGGATTCCAGCATGCACGCCTCGCCATCGATCCATCCCTGCGCGCCCGCGGCGCGAAGCATCGCGTACTCGCCGCTCACCTGGTAGGCGAACGTGGGGACGCCGAACCTCTCCTTCACGCGGCGCACGATGTCGAGGTACGGCAGGCCGGGCTTCACCATCACGAAGTCGGCGCCTTCCTCGAGATCGAGCGCGACCTCGTGCAGCGCCTCGTCGGAGTTGCCCGGGTCCATCTGGTAGGTCTTCTTGTCGCCCTTGCCGAGGCTCGCGCCCGAGCCGACCGCGTCCCGGAACGGGCCATAGAAAGAGGACGCGTACTTCGCGGCGTAAGCGAGGATGCGCACGTGGGTGAGTCCCCGCTCGTCGAGCGCGCCGCGGATAGCGCCGATACGGCCGTCCATCATGTCCGAAGGCGCCACGATGTCGACGCCCGCCTGCGCGTGGGATAGCGCCTGCTTGCGCAGCACCTCGAGGGTCTCGTCGTTCACCACGTATCCGGCGTCGTTCACGAGGCCGTCCTGGCCGTGGATCGTGTACGGGTCCAGCGCGACGTCCGTGATCACGCCCAATTCCGGGAAGCGCTTCTTGAGCTCACGCACGCAGCGCGGGACCAGCCCCTTCTCGTTGAACGCTTCGCTCGCGTCCGCGGTCTTGAGGTTCGCCTCGACGACGGGAAAGAGAGCGAGCGCGGGTATGCCAAGCGTAAGCGCTTGCTCCGCGACCGGCAGCAGCCGGTCCACGGAGGTGCGATTCACACCGGGCATCGACGGCACCGCCTCGACCTTTCCGCTGCCGTCGAGCACGAATACGGGAAGGATCAAGTCGTCGGTGGTGAGGCGCGCCTGCCGCACCAGGCGGCGGGTGAAATCGTCGCGGCGCGCGCGGCGCATGCGCCGCGCGGGGAAGCGACCGAGCGAAAAGGACATGGCGGGATTCTTGTTCGGGCGGCGGGAACTTTAGCACGGCGGTGGGGCTCTGATCGCGTGAAGGGTTACTCCTTCCCCGCTTCTCCTCCCTGAGCGGGTGCCTTAATCCCAATTAAGGCTTTTTTGGCCCCGGCTTTACTCCCCTTTAGCCGGGGCTTTGTTTTTTCGGGCGTCGTCGACGAGCGACGCGAGGCGGCTCGCGGCTTCCTCGATTCCCGCGCGCTTCAGGCTGGAAAAGAGCTGCACGCTCGCCCGCGGATGCAGGCGCGCGAGCTGCGAGCGCACGCGATCGAGTGTTGCGCGCGCAGCCTGGCGCGAGAGCTTGTCCGACTTGGTGAGAAGCACATGCGCGGGGCGCCCGGCGTCGCGCAACCAATCGAGCAGAGTGAGGTCGAGCTCCGTGAGCGGGTGCCGGCAGTCCATCACCACGACGACGGCAGCGAGCGACGGCCGGGTCGAAACGTACGTTCCGACCAGGTGCTGCCAATGCCGGCGCACTTCGCCCGGCACTCCCGCGTACCCGTAGCCGGGCAGGTCGACGAGGTAGGCGCGATCGCCCAAGGCGAAGAAATTGATGAGCTGCGTGCGCCCCGGAGTCTTGCTCAAGAAGGCGAGCCGCCGGCGTCCGGCGAGCGCGTTGATCGCGCTCGACTTGCCGGCATTCGAGCGCCCCGCGAACGCGAGCTCCGGCGCACCCGGTGGCGGGAGCTCTTCGGGGTCGTGCACGGAGAGCGCGAAAGTGGCGTTCGCGAACGCGAGGGCGCGTGCGCCGCGGGCACGCGTGGTGGCGTCGCCGGCGCGCGCTACGGTAAAATTCCGTGGCTTCGGTCCTTCCTTCGCTTCCGCCTTTCCACCACGAGGTTTTTCGATGCGCGCTTTCACGGGTCTTGGCGGCGTCATGCTGCTAGTCTACGCAAGCCTCACCGCCGCCGCCGAGCCTGCCCCGGCCAAGCCCGATCTCGCACGCGGCCAGCAGATCGCCACGACGGTCTGCGCGGCCTGCCATGGCGCCGACGGCAACAGCACGAACCCGATGTATCCGGTCCTCGCCGGCCAGCACGAGGACTACATCGTCACGCAGCTCGCCGCATTCAAGTCCGGTGCGCGGCCGAATCCGATCATGCAGGGTATGGCCGCGGGACTCTCCGCCGAAGACATGGCGAGCGTGGGCGCCTGGTTCGAGTCGCGCAAGCCGGCCCCGCATTTCGCGCACGACAAGGCGATGGTGCAGCAAGGCGAGAAGATCTGGCGCGGCGGCGTTGCCGCCACCGACGTTCCGGCTTGCGCCGGGTGCCACGGTGCGGCCGGCCACGGTACGCCCGCGCAATTCCCGCGCCTCGCCGGACAGCATCCGGAGCTCAGCTTCGGATGGTTGAAGGCATTCGCCACCGGCACGCGGCCCAATCCGGTGATGGAGGCGATCGCCTCGAAGCTCACGGAAAGCCAGATGAAGGCGCTCGCCGAATACATTTCCGGCCTGCGTTGAAGCCTCAGCCGGAAGCGGCTTCGCGCGCCGTTCCCGGACGCGTCCGTTGCGCGGAGGATCGCGCGATTTGCACGCGGCCCTTGCCTTCGCGCTTCGCTTCGTAGAGCGCACCGTCCGCGGCGCTCAATAGCGAGTCGACCTCTTCCCCGTGGTCGGGAAAGAGCGCGACGCCGACGCTCGCGCCGACCCGGGCGATGGCCGATTCGAGCGCATAGGGCTCGCTCAGGGACGCGCGCACCTTTTCCGCCACGGCGAGGGCGCCGGCATGCGCGGTCTCCGGCAGGATCGCGAGGAATTCGTCGCCGCCGAGCCGTCCCACCGTGTCCGATGCGCGCACTCCGGTGCGCGCGCGTTCCGCGACCAGCGCGAGCACTCGATCGCCCGCCGCGTGGCCCCAGGTGTCGTTCACGTCCTTGAATCCGTCGAGGTCGAACAGGAGGATCGCGAAGCTGCCGCTCGCGCGACGGGCGCGCGCCGTCTCCTGGCTCAATCGATCGGCGAGCAGCGCACGATTCGGCAACCCGGTCACCGAGTCGAAGTGCGCGAGCCACTCGATGCGCCGCAGTGCCGCGCGCTCCCGGCGCTGCACGCCGCGGAATGCGAGGAAGAGCCCGACCAGCGCGGCGACCGATCCGGCCACGAACCACGCGACGTAGCGCCGCAGGCTCTCGCCGACGCGGATGCGCGCGACGCTGCGGTCGTTCACGCGCCTGGTGAGGTCCTCGAGGGAGCGCTCGAGGGACGCGCTCGCCGTGCTCGCCACCTTCTCGGTCTCCTGCACCGCCGCCGTGGCCGCCGCGGGTCCTTTGGCGTACGCGGGCGCGACCGATCGCGCGTGCACGAGCAGCAGCCGCGCCTGGTCGACCAGCACGTCGATGCTCGCCATCGAGGCATCGTCGGAGGCGCGCAGCGAGTCGAGCCGCCCGTCGATCGCCGCGGATTCATGTTCGATGGCGCGGAACGTCGCTTCGTCGCCCGTCGCGGCGGCGAGGCGCGCGGAAGCGACCACCTGGTTGAGCCGCACGCGCAGCGCCTCGAGGCTGTCCTGCTCCTGCTGCACCGCGATGACCTCGCGATGGAGGTCCGCCTCGCGCGTGAGGTCGGAGACGACCAGGAAGGCGAGCCCGAGGATCGTGAATGCGGCGATGCCGAGCCCGATCGCGGCGAGCCGCCCGGCCGATGGAAGCGGCGACATCGTCAGCCCGCCCGCGCCACGGCGAACGCAGCGCGCGCCGCCGCGAACGTTTCCGCCAGCTCGCGCTCGCCGTGGGCGCAGGAGACGAATCCCGCCTCGTACGCGCTCGGCGCGAGGTAGACGCCGCGCTCGAGCATCGCGTGGAAGAAGCGCGTGAAGGCATCGCGATCCGCTTCCATCACGTCGCGGAACGAGGCGGGCGCGCTCGCACGAAAAAAGATGCCGAACATGCCGCCGAGGCTCGCGCCGCTGAACGGCACGCCGGCGGCCCGCGCTTCGCGGCAGAGGCCCGCCACCAGCGCCTCGGTGGTCGCGGCGAGGCGATCGAAGAAGCCAGGCCGCAGCACCTGGCGCAGCGTCGCGAGCCCCGCGCTCACCGCGACCGGGTTTCCGGACAGCGTGCCCGCCTGGTACACGGGGCCGACCGGGGCGAGCTTCTCCATCACATCGCGCCGTCCGCCGAACGCGCCGACCGGCATGCCGCCGCCGATCACCTTCCCGAGCGTCGTGAGATCCGGCCGGATGCCGTAAACGCCCTGGGCGCCTTGCGGGCCGACGCGGAATCCGGTCATCACTTCATCGAAGAGCAGCAACGCGCCGTGCCGCGTGCATTGCGAACGCAACGTCTCGAGGAACTCCGTCGAGGGCCGCACGAAGTTCATGTTTCCCGCCACCGGCTCGACCACGACCGCGGCGATCTGCGGGCCGAAGCGGTGGAACGCGTCTTCCACCTTTTGCGGATCGTTGTAGTCGAGCACCAGCGTGTGGGACGTGAGCTCCGGCGGCACGCCGGCCGAAGTGGGATTGCCGAACGTGAGCGCGCCCGAGCCGGCCTTCACGAGCAGGAAATCGCTGTGGCCGTGATAGCAGCCCTCGAACTTCACGATCACCGCGCGGCCGGTGAATCCGCGCGCGAGCCGCAGCGCGCTCATCACCGCTTCCGTGCCCGAGCTCACGAGGCGGACCTCCTCGAGCGAGGGCAGGCTCGAGGCGAGCAGCTCCGCCATCTCGAGCTCGAGGCGGGTCGGCGCGCCGAACGAAAGGCCGCGCGCGGCCGCCTCGCGGACGGCGTCGAGAACCGCGGGATGCGCGTGCCCCAGGATCAGCGGTCCCCAGGAGCCGACGTAATCGATGTACTCGCGTCCGTCCTCGTCGGTGATGCGTGCGCCGCGGCCCTCGCGCACGAACACCGGAACGCCGCCCACCGCGCCGAACGCACGCACGGGAGAATTCACTCCGCCCGGGATGAGCTGCCGGGAACGCTCAAACAGCGCGCGGCTGCGCTCGTACATCGGTGGACCTCGGCGTGGCATCGAAAAGGCGCGCGAGAGAAAAGGCTGCGGCGCGTACGTCGGGTGCTTCGTAGAGCGCGGCAATCACCGCGAGCATGTCGGCGCCGGCATCGACCACGCGCGCCGCGTTCGAAGGCGTGATGCCGCCGATGGCCGCGACCGGCAATCCACCCGCGGCCTTCGCGCGCGCGATCGCTTCGAGCGGCGCATGCGCCGCGCCGGGCTTCGTGGCGGACGGGAAGACGCTCCCGATGGCGACGTAGTCGGCGCCGGCGGCGGCGGCATGGCGCGCTTGCTGTGGATCCGCGTAGCAGGAGACGCCGATCACGCCGTGCGGCATGCGCGCGCGCGCCTCGCGTGGGTCCGCGTCTTCGCGGCCGAGGTGGACGCCGCCCGCGCCGGCGGCGAGCGCGAGCTCGACCGAGTCGTTGACGATGAAGAGGGCGCCGGCACTCGCGCATTCGCGCGCGAGGCGGCGCGCCTGCTCCAGCGCGAGCGCGGCGGCGAGCGACTTCGCGCGGTACTGCACGATGCTCGCGCCCGCCTCGAGGCAAAGCCGCGTGCGCGCGACGAGGCTTTCGGTCTCCGCGCTCTCCGGCGTGATCGCGTAGAGGCCGCGCAGGCGCGGCTCCTTACTTGCCATCGCCGCCCTCGCTCTCCCGCGCCCAGAACAGGCGGTCGGGCAGGTATTGGCCCATGCCCGGGCGAAACGCGTGGGAGAGCGCGTGCCAGGTATAGTCCTGCGCCTCGTAGACCGCGTCGCCGATGTCCAGGCCGCGCGCGAGGTTCGCCGCGAGCGCCGAGGCGAGCGTGCAGCCGGAGCCGTGATAGCTGCCCGGAAGGCGCGGCCACGAGTCGGAGCGCACGACGCCGCCGCGGTGGTAGAGCGTGTTCACCACCTCGGGCGTGGCGTCGTGCGTCCCCGTCACGAGGACGTACTCGCAGCCGCTGTCGAGCAGCGCCTGCGCGCACTCCGCGAGGTTCGCGCGATCGTCTTCCTCCTCGCGCGCGAGCCGGCGAAGCTCGGGAATGTTGGGCGTGACGATGGTGCTCTGCGGCACCAGCAGCTCGCGGATCGCCGAGACCATGTCCTCGCTCGCGAACTCGTCGCCGCGGCCGGAGGCGAGCACCGGGTCGAGCACCAGCGGCACGTCGGGATAGTCCGAAACGACCTCTGCCACGACGGTCACGATTTCGGTAGAACCGAGCATTCCCATCTTGAATGCGGCAACCGGCATGTCCTCGAGGATGCAACGCGCCTGGTCGGCGACCCAGTCGGCGTCGATCGCGAGAAAGGCTTCGACGCCCGCCGTGTCCTGCACGGTGAGCGCGGTCACGACGGAGAGCGGATGGCAGCCCATGCTCGCGAGCGCGAGGAGGTCGGCCTGCAGTCCCGCGCCGCTCGTGGGATCCGAGGCGGCGAAGGTGAGCACGGCGGGAAGCGGGGCGGAGGATTCGTTCATGCGGACGCGAGGCGAGCGCGTGTGCGGGATTACACTTGAAACCCGGCCTGCGTTGCGCGCGCCAACCGGGGCTGACTACGATTCTGCAGGGAGCGCGCGCTTCTCTCGCATTCTACTCAACCGTACCCGCGTTCGCCTATGCCTCCCGCTACACCGGCCGCAGCGCCGTACCGGAAATGGCGCTGCCTCGCCTGCGGCTATACGTACGACGAGGCGGAGGGATGGCCCGAGGACGGCATCGCGCCCGGCACTCGCTGGGAGGACATTCCGGCGGGCTGGTGCTGCCCGGAGTGCGGAGCGCGCAAGGACGATTTCGAGATGGTCGAGGTGTAGGGCCGTTGCGCCCTGCAATGCCGCCGCCCGAACTTCGGAAACGGCTTGAAAAGAGGCAGGTTAACGGTTGTTTCGTCTGGACAAAAAGGATAACCTGAGCATCGACTGAACGCGGCTGCGCGGCACGTCGGGGAGGCTTGCCGACCGCCATGCCCGCGCTCCGCCATCCCATTGCGATCGGGGTTGCGGGCGCCGCGAAACACTCGAGGTAAGCGTGGCGGATTCCAAGAACCTCACCGGCGTACGCGTGATGGTCATCGACGACAGCAACACCATCCGGCGGAGCGCGGAGATCTTCCTCATGCAGGCGGGATGCCAGGTCATCCTCGCGGAGAACGGCTTCGATGCGCTCGCGAAGATCGCCGACCACCAGCCCGACCTCATCTTCGTGGACATCATGATGCCGCGCCTGGACGGCTACCAGACCTGCGCGCTCATCAAGAAGAGCGGCAAGCACCACGCCACGCCGGTGATCATGCTCTCGTCGAAGGACAGCCTCTTCGACCGCGCCCGGGGCCGCATGGTCGGCTCCGACGAATACCTCACCAAACCGTTCACGAAGGAAAGCCTGCTCAAGGCGGTCGAGTTGCACCTCGCCCAGCGCAGCACCGCGTGATGACCGAACAGAATCACCAGAACAGGGAGTCTCGATAGATGGCCATACGAAAAATCATGGTGGTGGACGACTCGCCCACCGAGCGCGCGTTCATGGAAGGGCTGCTCAAGAAGCAGGGCTACCAGGTGCTGGTGGTCGACAGCGGCGAGACCGCGATCGAGCGGGCGAAGAGCGAGCAACCGGACCTCATCCTGATGGACGTCGTCATGCCGGGGCTCAACGGCTTCCAGGCGACGCGCGCCATCACGCGCGAGGAGAAGACCAAGCACATCCCGGTCATCATCTGCACCACGAAGGACCAGGAGACGGACAAGATCTGGGGTTTGCGCCAGGGAGCCAAGGACTACATCACCAAGCCGCTCTCGGAAAGCGACCTGCTCGAGAAGATCAAGGCGCTGAGCTAGCGGCCGATGGCGCGACGCACCGGACTACGCGAGTTCCAGCTTTCCGTCGCCGAGCGGCTGCGTACCGCCTCGACGCGCACGGCGCTGTCCTCGAAGCTCGGCTTCCAGGTCGGCGGCGACAACTGGTTCGTGGCGCTGCACCAGGTGAGCGAGGTGATCCCGGTGCCGCCGACGGTGGGCGTGCCCCTCACGCATTCGTGGTTCCGCGGCGTGGCGAACGTGCGCGGCAATCTTTATGGAGTCGTGGATTTCGCCGCGTTCCAGGGCGCCGATGCGATCCCGCCCGGGATGGAGCGGCGCGTGATCCTCGTCTCGGATCGCATCGTCGGCGGCGCGGGGCTGCTCGTCTCGCGCATGCTGGGCCTGCGCAATCCCGAGCAATTCACGCCGGCGACGCGGCCGGCCGATGCCCATCCCTGGGTGGGCGCGGTGTACACGGATGCCGGCGGCAGCCGCTGGCTGGAGCTCGACCTTCCCGCGCTCGCGCGTGAGCCGCGGTTCCTCGAAGTAGGCGCGTAGGAGAACGCAATGGCAAAAGCACAAGCGGTCAAACCCAAGTCCTCCATCGGCGACTGGTTCCGGCGCCTGGGCGCGCCGAAGCCGAAGCCCGTCGCGCGCCCGTCCGCGGGCCCGGCCTCGACCGTGACCAACATGCCGGCGGTCGGCGGACCCGCGACGCGGCCCGGCTCGGTGAAGCCGGCGGCGAGCGCGGCCGCGCGCAAGCCCGCGAAGCCCGCGCAACCGCGCGCGACGCTCGCGACCTTCCGCATGCCTTTCATCGGCTCGAAGCCGGTGACGACGCAGCTGCAGATCCTCGGCCTCGCGGCGCTGGTGCTGCTCGCGGCGACCGGCTTCATGGTGTACCAGGACACGACGCTGCGTACGCGGCACGCGACCTACCTCACGATCGTGTCGCAGATGCAGTACCACACGCAGCGCCTCGCGAAAGCGGCGGGCATCGCCGCACGCGGGCAGGCGATCGCGTTCCCGCAGCTCAAGACGAGCCGCGACGATTTCGCGCGCTACCTCTCGGTGCTCGAGAACGGCGGGCAGGCGTTCGACGTGGTGCTGCCGAGCGCCGCGACGACTCCGGAGCTGCGCGCGCGCCTCGCGGAGCTCGCCAGGCAATGGCCGGTGAGCGCGAAGGCGGCCACCGCGATCCTCAACGCGCAGAACGACCTCATCTCCCTGTCGCGCAACATCGCCCAGATCCGGGTCGGCGCACAGGACATGGCGACCCAGTCGCAGGAGCTCACCGGGCTCATGTCGCAGTCGGGCTCCACGCCGGGCCAGGTGCTGCGCGCCAACCGCATCACGTTCCTCACCGAGCGCCTCGGGCGCGGCGCCGCGGAGATCCTGGGCTCCGAGACGATCGATCCGGAAGTGCCGTTCCTGATCGGCAAGGACACCAACGACATGCGCGACATGATCCGCGGCCTCGAGGTGGGCAGCGAGCCGCTGGGGCTCGTCGCGCTGCGCGACCCGGACGCGAAGTCGATGCTCGCCGACCTCAAGAAGCAGTTCGGTGAGTTCGAGAAGAACGTGAGCCCGATCCTGCGCGAGCTGCAGAAGCTCGTGTCGGCGCGGCAGGCTTCCGCCCAGCTGGTGTCGGCGAGCGAGCAGCTGCAGGGATCGGTCGCGAAGCTGCAGGACGCGATGCAGGGCGAGAGGCCGGTCGCCACGCTGCTCGCGGTCGGCGTGCTCGCCGTGCTGCTCGTGGCGGTCCTGCTGCTCATGGCGGCGGTGTTCCTCGCCGACACCCGGCGCCGCGCCGCCGAGGCGGAGGCCGAGAACAAGCGCAACCAGGAGGCGATCCTGCGGCTGCTCAACGAGATGGGCGACCTCGCCGACGGCGACCTCACCATCCGCGCGCAGGTGACCGAGGACATCACGGGCGCCATCGCCGACTCGATGAACTACACCATCGACGAGCTGCGAACCCTCGTCGCCGGCGTGTCGAACGCCGCGAGCCAGGTGACGCAGAAGACCGCGCACGCGCAGTCGATCTCGGCCGAGCTCCTCGGCGCCGCCGAGCGGCAGTCGCGCGAGATCGAGGAGACCACCGCGCAGGTGTTGCAGGTCTCGAGGTCGATTTCCGAGGTGTCGTCCACCGCCGACGAGGGCGCGCGAGTCGCGCAGCGCTCGCTCGCGGCCGCGGACAAGGGACGCCTCGCGGTGCAAAGCTCGATCTCGGGCATGAACGACATCCGCGAGCAGATCCAGGAGACGTCGAAGCGGATCAAGCGGCTCGGCGAATCCTCGCAGGAGATCGGCGAGATCGTGGAGCTCATCTCGGACATCACGGAGCAGACCAACGTGCTCGCGTTGAACGCGGCGATCCAGGCGGCGTCCGCGGGCGAGGCGGGACGCGGCTTCTCGGTGGTCGCGGAGGAGGTGCAGCGCCTGGCGGAACGCTCGGGCGAGGCGACCAAGCAGATCGGCGCCATCGTGAAGACGATTCAGGCCGACACCCAGGACGCGGTCGCGGCCATGGAGAAATCGACCATGGGCGTGGTGGAGGGCGCGAAGCTCTCCGATGCGGCGGGCCAGGCGCTCTCCGAGATCGACCAGGTGACGAAGAACCTCGCGCAGCTCATCCAGACCATCTCGCAGGCGACGCACACGCAAGCGACGGCCACCAACAAGGTCGCGCAGAACATGCAGGACATCCTCGAGATCACGCGGCAGACGACGCGCGGCACGCAGCAGGCGGCGGGCTCGATCCGCGACCTCGCCTCGGTGGCGCAGGAGCTCAAGAGCTCCGTCGCCGGCTTCAAGCTGTAGCGCGAGGAAGGCACGAGGACCCCCGCCATGGCCGCCAATCCCGCCGCCGACTTCGACCTCGGCCCGCTCAGCTGGGTCAAGACGGAGATCGACCACTCGCTCAACCAGGCGCGCGAGACGCTCGACAAGCTCGCGGCCAAGCCGGGCGAGCGCGGACCGGTCAAGTACATCCTCACGCACCTGCACCAGGCGACGGGCGCCCTCGCGATGGTGGGGCTGGGCGCGGCGACGCGCTTCAACGAGGAGCTGGAGAAGCTCGTGGCGTTCCTCGAGACCGAGGACGCGGGGCGCGTGGCGGGAGTCGCGGCGGCGGCCAAGCGCGGCATCGCGGCGCTCTCGGCGTACCTCGATGCTCTCCTCGCCGGCGAGCCGGATCGCCCGATGCGCCTCCTCGCGCCGTACCTGGAGCTCAATCGCGCGCGCGGCCAGAGCGACGCGAACGAGGGCGACCTCTTCTACCCGGACCTCACGGCGCCGCTGCCGCCGCTCGCTTCCAGCGCGCCGCTCGACGACGCGGTGCTCGCCAAGGCCTTGTCGCTGCAGCGCTCGCAATACCAGCAGGGGTTGCTGCGCATGCTGAAGGGGGCCGACGTGGCCGAAGCGTTGCGCCAGATGCACGGCGCCGTCTCCTCGATCGAGTCGCTGCAGGCGAACACGCCGAACCGGCCCTTCTGGACCGCGGCCGGCGCGTTCTTCGACACGCTCATCTTCGGCGGTGGGGAAGTCGGCCCCGCGGCGAAGCCGCTGTTCGCGAAGATCGACCAGCAGGTGAAGCAGCTCATCGAGGGCTCGGCCAAGGTGGCCGAGCGCGTGTTCCGCGACCTGCTGCTCGTGGTGGGGCGCTCCTCCGCGGTCTCGGAGCGGATCGGCGTGCTCAAGGAGACGTACCGGCTCGAAGCGCTGCTCGAATTGCCGGACCGCGGCACGCGTGCCGCCGCCGACGAGACGCTCGCGCCGCTGGTGCGCGAGCTGCGCGAGCTCACCGGACAGCAGAAGGACGCGTGGCTCAAGTACACCTCCGGGAACCGCGCGGCGCTCGAGCCGTTCGGCAAGCAGGCGCTGGTGCTCGCCGAGCGCGCCGGGAAGCTCCCGGACCGCGACCTGCAGCTCGTGCTGGCGCGCCTCACCGAGGTGGCGCCGGCGCTCAAGGCGAAGGCGATCCCGCCCTCCGAGTCGCAGGCGCTCGAGGTCGCGACCGCGATGCTCTTCGTGGAATCCGCGCTCGAGAACCTCGCGCGCCTCGGGCCGGATTTCCCGCGCCAGGCGCGCACCGTGGCCGAGCGCCTGCGCGCCGCCATGGCGGGCGAGCCGCTGCCCCCGGTCGAGGCGATCGAGGGCGGCCTGCTGGACGAGATGACGCGGCGCGCGCAGGAGAAGCTCCTCATCTTCCAGGTGGGCCAGGAAGTGCAGGTGAACCTGCAGAACATCGAGCAGGTGCTCGACGGCTTCTTCCGCGATCCGGGCAAGCGCGGCGAGCTCAAGGCGCTCACCGCGCAGTTCGCGCAGGTGCAGGGCGCCTTGATGATCCTCGAGCTCACCGAGGCGGCGTCGCTCAATGCCGCGGTGATGGCGCGCGTGCAGCAATTCGCCGACGGCGCCGCCGACGGCAAGGGCGAGGCGGCCGAGATGGTCGCCGACGGCCTGTCCGCGCTCGGCCTTTTCGTGGCCGCGCTCCAGGAAGGCGCGGCCTCGCCGCGGGCGGCGCTGCTTCCGGCGCTGCTTCGCTTCGGCCTCGCCGAGCCGCAGTCGGAGGTCGAGGTGCGGCGCACGGGCACCGTGTCGCCGATCGACATCGACGTGCAGAAGCAGAAGGTGCAGGCGCTCTACGAGGACTGGAAGGACAAGCCCGAGCAGGGCACGCGCGAGAGGCTCGAGAAGGCGGTCGGCGACCTGCAGCGCGACGCGGCCGTGGTCTCCGATTCGGCGATCGCGCGCAAGAGCGAGGAGGTGCTCCAGGTCATCAAGCAGGCGGTGGGGCCCGATACCGGCGTGTACCGCGCGCTGCAGGACCTCGCGCCGCAGAAGCAGCCCGAGACGCCCACGCCGCAAGTGGTGCAGCTCGTGGACGCACCGGGCGCCGAGATCGACAAGGAGCTGCTCGAGATCTTCCTCGAGGAAGCGGGCGAGGTCGTCGGCACCGTCGAGGCGAACCTGCAGGCGTGCCGCGAGACGCCGCACGACCGCGAGGCGCTCACCACCATCCGCCGCGGCTTCCACACGCTGAAGGGCAGCGGCCGCATGGTCGGGCTCACCGACCTGGGCGAAATGGCGTGGCAATGCGAGCAGGTGATGAACAAGTGGCTGAAGGAGGAGAAACCCGCCTCCCCGCAGCTCCTCGCGTTCATCGACCTCGCGCGCGGCTCGTTCGCGCAATGGATCGGCGAGCTCAAGGAGCAAGGCTCCGCCGCGATCGACGGCGCGCAGATCGTGCGCGAGGCCGAAGCGCTGAAGAGCGACCACGAAGCCGCCGCCGCGCGCGCAGCAACCGCGGCGTCCGCGGCCGAGGCTGCGGCCGCGCAAGCGCAAGCATCCGCACCGCAGCCGGAGCCGCCGGCGCCACCGGAGCCGGCACCGCTGCCCCAGTCCGGGGCACCCGCGATGGACGTGGCCGCATCCGCGCCACTGGCGCCCGCGCAACCGGCGCCCCGCGAAGGCGAAGCGCCGAAGGCCGAGCCCTTGTCGCTCGATTTCGAATCGTTGGGCCTCGAAGCGAAGCCGGCACAGGAGCCGGCGCGAGAGGCGGCGCGGGAGCCGGCGGGAGAGGCCGCGCAGGCGACGCCCGGCCCGATGCCCGATCTCGCCGAGCTGTTCGGCTCGACGCCGCCCGCACCGCCCGCGGCAATCGAGCCGCGCGAGGAGCCGCAGCCGGCCGAGGAAGATCTCGCCACGATCGGCGGCGTCGTGCTGCCGCGGCCGCTCTTCACGATCTACATCGGCGAGGCCGAGCAACACGTCGCCGACCTGCAGGAGCAGATGGCGCTGCTCGAGGCCGATCCCCTGCACCCCATCGGGCCCGCATTCATGCGCGCGGCCCACACGCTCTCCAGCAGCTCGCGGACCACCGGCTTCGAGGACGTGGCGGCGCTCGCGTATGCGCTCGAGAAGTGGCTGCAGGACGCGATGGAGCTCCCGCCGGAATTCGATGCGAACCGGCTGGTGGTGACGCGTCGCGCGGTGGATGCGCTGCGGGCGATGGTGGAGTCGGTGCGCGGATCGGCGCTTCCATATCCGCGCGAGGATGTGGTGGGCGATCTCGCGGCGTTGCGCGAGGGCCTTCGCCAGGCGCGCAGGACCGGTGAGGGCACGCACCTGCGCATGCCGGGTGTGGTGCGCGAAGCGCTCGAGGCGCGTAACGGCGAAGCACCGCCGACGGCCGAGCCGATGGAGGAGGGAGCCCCGCCGCAGCCGGCTGCCGATGCGCCCGCGCCGCCAGTCTTCGAGGCCGCGCCGCCGCCTGTCGTTGAGCCACCCGTGCAGCCGGTCGCCGCCACGCCCGCGCCGAGGATCGAAATACCGGCCGCTGCCGCGGCCGCGTTGGCGGCACAGGCGGCCGCGAATCCCGAGCCCCGGGAACCGGCCCGCCAGTTCGAGGCCGGCAAGGAGCAGCGCAAGATCCACGACGACGTCGACCGCGACCTGCTTCCGGTCTTCATCGACGAGGCGAAGGAGATCATCCCGCTGGTGAGCGAGGGCGTGCGCCGCTGGAAGGCCGCGCCGGCGGACCATTCGATGGCGGGGGAGCTGCAGCGCCACCTGCATACGCTCAAAGGCAGCGCGCGCATGACCGGCCTCATGCGCCTGGGCGAGCTCGCGCACGTCCTCGAGTCGCGCATCAACGCGATGGACGAGGTGGAGGTTCCGGACGCGAAGCTCTTCGACGAGGCCGAGGAGCGGGTGGACCGCTTCTCGATGTCGCTCGAGCGGCTGCAGCGCGGCGAGGACATCCTCGAGGCCGAGCCGATCGACGTCCCGGTCGCCGCCGTCTTCGAGCACCAGAAGGACAAGCCGGGACCGCTCGCGGTGATCGCCGCGGCGGCGCAGGAGAAGGCGGAGCGCGAGGCGCTGCCGCCGGAGCTGCGCGAGAGCCGCGCGGCGCTGCTGCGCGTGAACGCGGAGATGATCGACCGCTTCGTGAACGAGGCGGGCGAGCTCTCCATCGCGCGCTCCCGGATCGAGGGCGAGATGGCGGCGTTCAAGCGCGCGCTCGGCGACCTCACCGACAACATCACGCGCATGCGCACGCAGCTGCGCGAGATCGAGATCGCCGCCGAGTCGCAGATGCAGAGCACGATCAAGGCGAAGGAGGAGTCGGGCGAGACCTTCGACCCGCTCGAGTTCGACCGCTTCTCGCGCATGCAGGAGCTCACGCGCTTCCTCGCCGAGTCGCTGGGCGACGTGATCACGCTGCACCAGGGGCTGCAGAAGAACCTCGACGAGACCGAGCTCGCGATCCACGCGCAGGCGCGGTTGAACCGCGAGCTGCAGCAGGGCCTCATGGGGGTGCGCCTCGTGCCGTTGGGCAACCTCGCGGACCGCTTCTACCGCGTCGTGCGCCAGACCGCGAAGGAGCTCGACAAGAAGGCGAACCTCGAATTCAAGGGCACGCGCACCGAGCTCGACCGTTCGGTCCTCGAGAAGATCACCGCGCCGTTCGAACACCTGCTGAGGAACGCGATCGCGCACGGCATCGAGAAACCGGCCGATCGCCTCGCCGCGGGCAAGGCGGAGATCGGCGAGATCTCGATCGACGCGGTGCAGCGCGGCAACGAGGTGGTGCTCACCGTCGCCGACGACGGCGGCGGCCTCGACTTCGCGCGCATCCGCGAGAAGGCCGTCCACGCCGGATTGCTCGCGCCCGACGTCGAGCTCCCCGAGCCGCAGCTCGCGCAATTCATCTTCATGTCCGGTTTCTCGACGGCCTCCGAAGTGAACCAGATCGCCGGCCGCGGGGTCGGCATGGACGTCGTGAAGAACGAGATCACCTCGCTCGGCGGCCGCGTGGAGATCGCCTCCACGCCGGGGCGCGGCGCGACTTTCACGATCACGCTGCCCCTCACGCTCGCGGTGACGCAGGCGGTGATGCTGCGCGCGGGCCCGGCGATCTACGCGGTGCCCACCGTGATGGTGGAGCAGGTGCAGGAGCTCAAGGCGGACTCCTACGCCGAGGTCGCGGCGAAGGGCGAGGTCGAGTGGAAGGGCAACCGCTATGCGCTGCGCTCGTTGCTGCCGCTGCTGGGCGAGATCGATACGCCGACTCCCGCGCGCCAGATCCCGGTGCTGTTGCTGAAGAGCGGCGTGCAGCGCGGAGCGATCCGCGTGGACGAGATCATCGGCAACCGCGAGGTGGTGGTGAAGACCATCGGCCCGCAGCTCTCGCGCCTCGCGGGCATCGCCGGCGCTACCGTGCTCGGCAACGGCCAGGTGGTGCTGATCCTCAACCCGGTGCAGCTGGTGCACCGCGAGACGCCGATCGGCGTCGAGGTGTCGCATCCCGCGCCGAAGGCGCCGGAGCCGGCGTTCATGGCGGAGCAGAAATCGGGCGCGCCGCTCGTCATGGTCGTGGACGATTCGCTCACCGTGCGCAAGATCACGAGCCGCATGCTCGCGCGCGAGGGCTACGAGGTCGCCGCCGCCAAGGACGGCGTCGACGCGCTGCAGCAGCTGCAGGACATGAAGCCCGACTGCATCCTGCTCGACGTGGAGATGCCACGCATGGACGGGTTCGAGTTCGCGCGCAACGTCCGCGCCGACGAAGGCACGAAGGGCATCCCGATCATCATGATCACCTCGCGCACCGCCGACAAGCACCGCAACCGCGCGGTCGAGATCGGCGTGAACGAGTACATGGGCAAGCCCTACCAGGAAGACCAGCTGCTCGCGCTCATCAAGCGCTACACCGCGGAGAGGGCGATCGCTTGAGGGTCTCCCTCTCCCTTGCTAGAGGGCCGGGGAGAGGGTCCGCCGCTACCGCCAGAAATACGCGAGCACCACGATCCCCAACGCGATGCGGTACCACGCGAACGCGCGGAAGTCGTGGCTCGCGACATAACGGATGAGCGCCTTCACGGCGACCAGCGCGAAGACGAAGCTCACCACGAAGCCCACCGCGATCGTCTCGAGGTCGCCCGCGGAGAGCAGGGCGCGGTTCTTCGCGAGCTCGTAGCCGGTCGCGGCGAACATCACCGGGATCGCGAGGAAGAACGAGAACTCGGTCGCGACCGCGCGCGAGAGGCCGAAGAGCATCCCGCCCATGATGGTGGCGCCGGAGCGCGAGGTGCCCGGAATCAGCGAGAAGCACTGCGCGATGCCCACCTTGAGCGCGTCGCGCCAGGTCATGTCGTACATGCTCGTGATCCGCGGCGTTTCCTTTCCGCGATACCAGCGCTCGATCGCGAAGATCACCAGGCCGCCGGCGGCGAGCGCGATCGCGACGCTCGTCGGATTGAAGAGGTGCGCCTTGATCTGCTTCTGGAGCGCGAGGCCGACGACGGCCGCGGGCAGGAACGCGACGAAGAGGTTCGCGGCGAAGCGCTGCTGCACCGGATCGCTCGCGAGGCCCGCGAACGCCCGCCCGATGCGCACGCGGAATTCCCAGCACACGGCGAGGATCGCGCCCAGCTGGATCACGATGTCGAACACCTTGCCCGCCTCGCCATTCTCGCCGAGCAGGTCGGAGACGATGATCAGGTGGCCGGTGGAGGAGACCGGAAGGAACTCGGTGAGCCCCTCCACGACTCCGAGGACGAAGGCGTCGGCGAGCGCATGTAGCATCGGGCGCCTAGTCTAGCATCGGCATCT
>Ga0134126_10003169_pt1 | contig 20545 bp, 14 predicted proteins | sample KB31752_FD_96881 | JGI IMG/M metagenome (GOLD analysis project Ga0134126, IMG submission 96881) | Terrestrial soil microbial communities with excess Nitrogen fertilizer from Kellogg Biological Station, Michigan, USA - KB3-175-2 | ecosystem: Environmental > Terrestrial > Soil > Unclassified ... | reverse complement strand
TTTGAATCGTATATCTGCAACTATTGGAAAGTGATCGCTAAGTGTACTTTTTATCCTTGCGTATTGAATCATTTTAAAATTTTTATCGGCAAAAATATTATCTATTCTCAGCGTAGGCGAAATGGAACTGAACGTTCTTGAAATTCCCAGTCCTTTTTCTACAAATGCGTTTTGAAGCCCTCTGCCAATGGTCTCATAAGCATACGAAACCGGCACATCATTGAAATCTCCACAGACGATAACGGGATAAGGGCTGTTGTCTATTTCGTCTTTGATAAAATTTGCCTGTGAGGCTCTTTTTAAAACACCCAATTTTATCTTTGAAATAATATTTCTTGATTCAAAAAAGTTGCCTTGTACGGGCGCTTTTCCGCTATCGAGAAAATTCAAATTTGTTTTTGAAAACTTCAGAGATTGAAGATGAATATTATAAACACGCAAAGTGTCTTTGCCCGACAGTACATCAATAAACTGAAACGTGGAATTGTAGCTGTTCGGATTGTTAACTAAAGTTTGCTTTCTAATGATAGGAAATTTCGAAAAAACAATAATACCAAAATGATGATACCTGTCGAAGTCATCTATCACGCGGTAAGAATATAAATAATCTTTAAATCTTAAGGCTTTTTCAATGTCCGGAAAATAATTGATGGCCAGCTTATTATCGCCCGCTACCATTTCCTGGAAACAAGCGATATCAGGATTGTACTTGTTAATAAGGTCAATCATGAGCTGTTTATTCCGGGGTTCATTTTTGTAATGTAAAATATTGAACAGCTCTACATTCCAGCTCATCACACGTATGTCGCTACTCTTTTTTGCAAGAAAAAAATCCGGCCCAAAATGTAAAGAAAAAACGTTTTTCACGGCATGCCATGAAATAAGAAGTACCAATAATGAAATGACACCAAGAGCCGGTTTTACAAACAACCAAAATAAAATAAAAAGTAAAAGGAGAACTATCAGGTATGGCAAGAGAAGCGTGAATAAGCTTAAAAACCACCAATACTCAGGATCAAAATATTTCACATTAGCGCCTGCAATAAAAAAGAGTGCAATAATGATATTTAATGTAACAAATACCTTTTTTGTGAACCTGCGAAGAAAAGGTTTTTCCATTTATCCGATCCGTTTAATGATAAAAGCAGTTGGTAAATAAAAACTCAGAATTACACAAAATAACACGAATTTCTTATTACTTTTTTTAAAGTTTGCATAATCTCCAGTTCATAAATTACCAGGCGCGATCAGGTGCTAATTCAATTGGAAAATTAAAAATCAGTTTCGCGTGCTTTTTTCAGGATAGTTTTTTCTTCTTCACTTAAATGAGTATATCCTTTTTGATTGATCTTGTCAAGAATCTCATCGATACGTTCCTGGGTTATTACAGGTCTTTTTACAAAAGGCTGTTGTCCATGTGTATTATAAAAAACTTTCTCTTTTATTTTTTCCTGTTTGCGTACTGGCTTTTCAGGATTAAAGAGATTGACAAACCAATTGTAAAGCTGATTCATCCATCTGCTCCAGTCGTATCCTCTTCTCAGGCTTATTACAAATAAGAAACCCATAAGGCCACCCCCTAAATGTGCTAAATCATAGGCTGTGCCTTTGCTTCCCGAAAAATCAATGATGACAAAAAGAACAGTGAGTATCCACAACGGAATTCCCCCATTCAACATTTTAAACAGGCGATAATCGGGAGAGAGCGTAGTGGTGGCAATTGCTACGGCCATAATGCCTGCGCTCCCGCCGTACATAGAAGAATATTCAATTTGATCCCTTAACACCGGGAAGGCGTAGTTTGCTGCGATAAAGACTACAGCGCCGATCAAACCGCCATAAATATAAACCGGAATTATTTTTGAATTGCCCGAAAGATCCTGCAAAATAGTACCAAAAAACCAAAGCCAGAGCAAACTAATAATGGTGTAAATAACGCCTACATGTACAAACATATAAGTAAACACCGTCCAGGGCATTTCAGCAAGAGACGATAATTTTGCAGGAACGATAAACCATCTTAATATTTCATAATTAAACGCGGTTGCAGAAGATTGCGTGAGGTAAAAAATAACCTGAATAAGCCCGAAAGAAACAAACAATAGCGCATTGATAGCTACAAGAGCCATCAGCGCGTTATTATCATCACCCAGGGAAATTTTTCTGAAACGTCTGTCAATATATCTTTCCGACTCACCCATTATACTTACTTAGATTGTGCTTTGTAAAATTACCAAATTACTGCGATTTAAAAACAGGAAATTGTAAATTTAATAATTGTTTCTACCTGCTTTTTTCCAGATAACGCAAAGTATCAATCCCATAGCCAGGCCACCCAAATGCGCAAAGTGGGCAACGTTTCCTCCAAAACCTGAAAATTGGCCGAAGAGGTCAATGGCTGCATATATGATAGCGAGGTATTTGGCTTTGATCGGGAAAGGAATGGGTAAGATAAAAAATTCAATATTAGGAAATGTATAAGCAAACGCACCTAACAAACCCATTACGGCGCCGGAGGCGCCGATAGCAAAACCCATGGGTACCAGAAACATTTCAGTAACACCTGCTGCCAGGCCGCAAACCAGATAAAAGATCAGAAATCTTTTTGGCCCCCAAAGCCTCTCCAAGGCTGCGCCAAAGAGCCATAAAGCATACATATTAAAAAGTATATGAAGAAAGCCACCGTGGGCAAACATGTGTGTGACTAATTGATAAGGCTTGAATAGCCCTGTATCAATAGACCAAAGCCCTATTCTACTCGTAAGCCAACCAAGGTTATTACCTCCTGTTACATCATACCCGGATTTATCAAATACCATCTGAGCAACAAAAACGATCACATTTATTATGATAAGATTCAATACAACCGGCGTAGAAGATTGAGAAGGCCGGTACCTGTTATTATAAGCCATTCAATAAAAATTTAGGCTGCAATTTCGGAAATGTTTGCCGAAATGAAATATCAGAGGTGAGTGTTATATTTCACAAGGTAGAAATTCATTCAATTTCCTTATAGAAGATCAGGAGTTTTTATATCGGAGAAATTGCTATCATATCATTTTGATCATAAGCATCTTTGATACATAGATACACAGTAAAAGAACTTTTTTTAAAGATTTTTATTCTGATAATCAAATGTAATTAAGGTGGTCTTCGCAATTAATGATTCTTTCAATTTTCCCTGATAGCCTCCCAAAAAGTTTCTCCATTTCTTTTTTCTCTTTTTATAAAGTGAAGGCTTGCCTGTAATTCGCGCATTACAGGTATCACCATACTGAGAGAAAGAACTGCCGAAGCAAGACATAGTGTACACCATGTATGTAAGACAAGTGGCTGAAGTATAATAAGCAAGATACTTACCAGGCCCATCATCCCAATAAGTATGGAATATAAAATAACAATCCACGGCTTTGTTTTCCAACGTACATCATCACCGATGGAAACTAAAATGATATCGCATAAATATCCAAACGCTCCTATAAGACCATCAGGAATGGGCAATGAACGGGAGAAAGAAGATTTCACAACTGCATTGGTTCCGTTGCCAAAAAACGGTTCCCAAACTTTTTGAAAAACATGGAGCTGATATAAGCCTAAATATAAGGCAATGAGGAAACCCACCACTGCCAGTATTAAAAGAAATTTTCTCTTACTCCATGATGATGGATTGGAGCTGCTTCCCCATGGTATGGCATCTTTTGAATTCATTCCGCGTTTATTTTTTATCCTTATCTGATTAACATTTTACAATTTGGAGGATTATTTTGAAAAGGAATAGTCAACTTTTCAAAATAGGAAGTTGGTAGTTTTTATCTTCCCAGTGATTGGCTTTTTTCCAGAAAAAAGTAAATTGAATTTTCTCAGAATTGCATTTTTCCAGGTCAATATCTGCAACATGAATACCTAATTTGGTGTCGTATGTTTCAGTGTCATTAAAGGTTTTCCAGTTATCTACCGACCAGTGTACAACAGCTGCGGCCTGCACTTCAATTCTTAGTTTTTTGTTGTGAGGCACATTTTTGCAAGGCCATGAAAAACGCCAAACAATAAATGGCGATGTCACTTTGTTTTTGATATACCGTTCCTGTGAGTGAAGCGACATATCAAAAATTTTCTTCTGTTTTATAGAATAACACAATTTAATATATTCTGAATGGGCCCACACCAATGGCATTGCGGATCCGGAATGCCTGCCAAAGAACAATTCCTTTTCAGGAATATCTTCCGTATCCCATATTTGCTCAGAAAGCAAACCGTTATTGGCGAACTTATCTATTGATTTCAGGATTTCTTTAGCACCCGCAATATTGCCAGCTGCTATTTCGTAATGCCCTCTTTCTCCGGCTAATAGTGGCCATGCTCTGCCAATTCCCATACCATCGCCCGAGAATCCGTTCCCATCTTTATCTTCGCCATAACCATCGTTGGTGTAGCGGTGCCAGCAGGGTCCATTTGGCGTATCCACTTTCAGTTTAGCATCGATTACTTTTATTGTATTTAATATTTTGGGGTCATCAGCTGCCCGCAATCCAAATCTTACAAGGGCCAGTGCATCGACGCAAATCAATTCCCACAAATGCATTTTGCCATTATCATCGTTGCGGTTTTTTATTTTTATTACATTATTTTTTACCTCTTCGCCCGGTTCATGTGTATTATTAGTACGCATATAATATCCCTCTACGCCGACTTCTTTCGACAGTGGCGTATCTGTAACATAAAGCCATTTTTCGATTTGGTCATTCCAATAGTCGGCTGTTTCGCGACAATATTGGGCCATTTCCTTGTTCTTATCTATTTCCGCCAGGTGTGCGGCACTAAGTAATGCATTTATTTCGGCTGATAAAGTAAAGGCCGTTAATCCGGGCTCTTCTTCCCATCTGTCTTGCGGTGTTGAGGGTCCATGCATAATCAAAAAAGAAACTGCTTTCTTAATACCCGGCCAATATCGTTTCAACCGGTCGGGCTCAATTTGTTTGATGTGGTGGCATTTATCAACCAGGGAAATCGGCAATGCTATTTCATCCATTTGCAATCCCGTCCAGTTTGGAAGTCCTTCAAGCCACATATTCTGGCTCCATCGGCCATCATCTTCCTGGGTGGCCATGAGGTAATTGAGCACCTGTAGTACTTGCTTTTTTGAGTCCAAAGCTAAAAAGCCGCCAGAAGTTTCTACCAGGTCGCGTGGCCATACCAGGTGATAACCGGCCTTATCATCGTCTCCTTTTATTTGCCCCCATGGAATAGAAAGACTGGCCACGATTCCTCCCGGATATTTTTTTGATTGATGTACGTTCAGGATCGCAGCGCTTGCACGAAAATGTTTACCGATTGCATTCCTGTCTGATTTAACACTATGCAATCCCTTCTGAAATTTTTTCCAGCCATTGATGTAAGCTTCACGCGCAGTATCATATCCATCAAGCAAACTGGCCCACGCATGATGAGCCGCTTCTTCTTCTTTGGCTCCAAAACTAATGGCTATCACGAACTCCTGTGTTTTGGAAATATCAATTTCAGCCGTCAGCGCTATGTTGCCATTGTGGGCATCTGCATACTCCCACTTCATAGCCTTGTGCTGTTTTAAATCGGTATAACCGTCAGACGTACCGACGAAGCCAACAGATCTTTTAATAAAATTTGCATAAAAAGAAGCTATCGCCAGCGTAACTCCCTGCCTGTTGGCAAACAACATAGGTATCCCTTTATAATCTTTTACCCAGCCATCATTTTCTTTTCCTTTATCATTTAAATGCGGCGAGAGAAGTAGAAAAAGTTGATACTTTGATGTGTCATTTTTCTTAGTTGGTTTAAAACTGATGCGTTGCAAAACAGTCTCCCGGCTTGGATCTGTTATAATTTCCTTTTCGATTGTATATCTTTTGTCTTTGCACGTATTGACAATTTTAAAAGCAGGGATTCCTTCCGAAACCCATTTAACAGCATGTTCTGTATCCCTTTTTTCTTCAGAAAAAAAATCTTTCCCATCGGTGACGATAAATTCCATATCCCTTACGCTGGCCGTGTCTTCGCCCGGATAATATATTTCGTCAAGAATGCCATGGCTTAATGTAAAGGCGACTTTAGAGGAGTCATCAAAAGATTTTCCGACACCTGATTTGGCGCTGGATGTCCAGCGGGGAGAAACTCCCGGTGCACCAGGCGGTATTTTATTATCAGACATAAATGGTTTTATATTTTTATTAATGGAATCCCGGAATTGGTATCCATCTCTCTCTTTAAATATTCGGGTGATTCGTTCAAGATTATTTCAAGTGTCGGATGCGCAATGCCCCTCATCAAATGGCCGCCATGGGCTGTACCGTCTTTCCTTCCCAAAACTACATGGGCATGTATTTTATATTCACCGTTAAACATCGAAACATCACCGGTCAATGCCAGTACTTCCATCTGTTCTTTGAAGGCCGTCTTCCTGTAATCCTTTATAGAAAAATCAAAAAAACCTGTTACTGTTTCGCTGAAAGCACCAATGGCTGTGAATTGCGAAGCCGACAGTTTTTCTTTTTTTGCAAATGCCATTAACTGCGCTGTTACTTCATCGCCGCTGTCCATAATAATTGCGTACGTTTTTTGCCTGGCATCATTTATTAATTTAAAATTCATACTATTTGTTCGTTTACTGTTTCTTGGTCATAGGTCTTGTACTCACTCACCGAAATAATAGAAAAATTCTTCATTCCGTGTAAGCAATTGTTGTTATTAGTGCATTGGCATTTTGCCTTGAATCCAACCGGGTATATTGCAAAACGATCGGTTGATCGGAAATAAAAACACTTGAATAATCCGTTTCTAAAGGCACTGGTTGCGGGTCAGTTAAATTATTAAACCGTAGGTGTTTTGTTCGCCGTGCGGGAACCGTCACATGATAAGGGCCAACAGGTTCCTTGTCAGAAAAGTATAACATGATTTGTACGTGTGCAGCTTCATGACTTATAAAATCTGGAGGAGGTCCGTTACTGTAGCCCGGAATATATCCCTCTGCAATTGCCCATATTTTTTTTCCTATTGCCATTTTATTTTGATTAGTTTTTGTTTTTTAAAATAACTGCGGCAGTTACGCCCATTGCAAGGCCTGCAAGCATTCCCAATGTTGTTTTTTTATGAGTAGCCATCCAGGTCTCAGGACTATGATTCCATGCTTCGGCTGCAAAACTTCCCCTCGCACCGTGATCGCCGGGAACGGGTTGCCATAAATTATTCTGCCTGTCTGCTGATTCTGGTTCGTCCGTTTGTTGGCCTTGAAATCCTGTCTTTGCAAGGTAATTGTCGAGATAACCTGGAATCACTTTGTTTCCCCAGATAGTTTCAACTGTTGGATAACCTACATACAATTCTCTTTGATGATTTCTTGCTACATCAACAACTGCTTTGGCAGCTACCTCCGGTTCAAAAATTCTGCCCATCGGTTTGGGTTTGTTTTTCAGATAACTTTTTACCCAGCCAAATTGAGTGGTGTTCATAGCCGGCATTTGAACCATGCTGAGTTTAATATTGCTTTTATCGTGAATCAATTCACTACGCAATGATTCAAAAAAACCATGAATCGCATGCTTGGAGCCACAATACGCAGATTGTAATGGAATGCCACGATAAGCTAATGCGGATCCAATTAGTATAATACTCCCTTTGTCTTTAGGGATCATTCTTTTTAGAGCTGCTGACGTTCCGTACACCTGGCCGAGATAAGTAACATCTGTGACATGTTCAAAATCCTTCATTTCCATTTTTTTAAAAGGTCCGAAAACACTTACCATGGCATTATTTATCCAGACATCAATTGTTCCAAAGTGATCTTCTATTTTCTGCGCGGCGTTTTCCACCTGGTCTGCATTAGATACGTCCGCTTGCGCTATATAGCCGTGACCGCCCAATTCGTCTACTTCGTCATTTGCTGCTCTCAATCCATCTATGCCTCGCGCTATCAGCCCCACATTGGCGCCGTGCTTTGCAAATTCCCTGGCTATTGCTCTGCCTAAACCTGCAGAGGCGCCCGCGATTACCACCGTTTTACCTTTAAAGTCTTTTTTCATTATGTTTCTTTTTATTTATTTAGTAATTATCTTCTTAGAACATTTTGAAGACCTAGCTTTTGTTTTCTTTCGAAATTTTTTGAAAGTCTTCTTCAAGAACCTTTTTGGCTTCCTGGTATTCTTCTTTGGTTATTTCTCCTGATGCAAATCGCTTTCTGAGAATATCATAAGATGTGTCCCTGTTTCTTACGCTGCCATAAAAGAATGGGGTGACAAAAACCCAGATGATAAAAAGTATCCAGATGACCCACCAGATAATGTGCATTCCTCCGAAGTAATAACCATTATAAAATCTAAACATGTTGCCTGTTTTTTAAATGAATAAATATTCTTTCAGTAAACAACCCTGTCCTTACGGCAGGCAGACATTTAGCTGACTTTTCTATTTTGCTTCCGCGTCAATCTTCTGCATAGCTATTATTTTTAACTTTTTTCTTTTTAGCAGCCAATAAACAACCAAGTGCCGCCAATCCAATTATTGAGGCCACCACCAGTGTCCGTTTTATTGTAAGCGCTGGTGAATGCAATTTCATTCCATCTACATATTTTCTTTCAGGGAAGGCTTCAGCATTGTCCTCAGATCTTCCATTTTCATGGAGTGCCATTTGTAATACCTGCGCAATGTGCATGCCTTCTCTATCGGTCAATTGTTCTATCTGTTCGCGGCAACTATATCCATTGCTGATGACGAGCGTTTTTTTGTCTGCGCCTTTTACCGCAGGTAACAATACTCTTTCGCCGGCTTTAACCGAAACATCGTATTTATCGCCCTTCAGGTATCCGAAATAACCGGCCATTCCACAGCATCCTGAATCTAAAACCTGGTAATCCAGGCCTAATTTTTTTAATAACTTTTCTTCACTGTCTATTTTCATAATGGCCTTATGATGGCAGTGGGCCTGAACAATGGCATTTCTTTTTAATTGTGGAATTCTAAAATCGGGCGCCTTTTTTTCAAGGAATTCCGCAAGTGTAAATGTTTGCTTCTTTAATCTCTTTGCGTCTTCATTTCCCTTGATAAGGTCGCACATCTCGTCACGGAAAACAGAAACACAACTCGGCTCTAAACCAACAACAGGAGTTCCGGCCCTGATTTCATCGCGCAATGTATCGAGGATTTGCAGCAACATGTCTTTGGCTTTATCTAACATGCCAAAATCATATAGTGGGCGACCACAACAAATAACTCTTTGGGAAATGATTACCTGGAAACCCGCTACCTCCAGGACTTCCAACGCTGCTACCAAGGTTTCCGGCTTAAAGAAATTATTCCACGTATCAACCCATAAAATAACTTTCGGTTTATCCTCATTCCTTTTTTGTTGGTTGCCAAACCAGTTTCTAAAAGTTTGTTGAGCAAAAGAAGGAATGGTTCTTTTTTGAGTTACTCCCACGGAAGATTTTAAAATATTCTTTAAAATTGGCGTGTGTGTCACAAAATTTACAATCCCAGGTATTACCGAAGCCAAACGCGACCACCAATAAATCCAGCCGAAAGCAAACGCAGAAGCCGGCCGTTGATTCTTCTCATAATAATGAGATAAAAATTCTGACTTCAATGTGGCAATATCTACATTGACCGGGCAATCCCCTTTGCAACCTTTACACGCCAGGCATAAGTCCAAAGATTCCTTTACGTATTCATCATTCCAGCCATCTTTAATTACATTTCCATTTAGCATTTCAAAGAGCAAATGTGCACGTCCGCGGGTACTGTCTTTTTCTTCACGCGTTACCATATAACTTGGGCACATCGTTCCTCCTTCGTGCTGGCGACAATTACCCACGCCCACACATCGTAAAGTAGCGCGTGCAAAACTTCCTTTATCATCATCATCCATATAATGAAAATGCGTTTTTGGAGCTGGTGGATTATAGCCGGGCCCCAGCCTTAAATCTGATAACTGGCCATAACTATCAATCACTTTTCCGGGATTCATCAGCCATTCCGGATCCCAGATAGATTTGAATTCATGAAAAGCCTGCATAATTTCTTCTCCATACATTATCTCAAGTAAGCTTCCTCTTGATTGGCCATCGCCATGTTCGCCGGAAAGTGAACCGCCATATCTTACCACCAAATGAGAAGCCTCCTCTGTAAATTTTTTGTAGGTTTCTATTCCGTCTTCTGTTATTAAATCAAACGAAACGCGACAATGGATACAGCCCTGTCCGAAGTGGCCATATAGTGAAGCTTTGTACCCATATTTATTATATAAATCTCTTAAATCTTTTAAATAATCGCCCACTTTGTCCGGAGGAACAGCAGAATCTTCCCAACCTGTCCACATATCCGGTAAGGAGGGAACAAACGCGGTTGCCCCCAAACCTGATTCCCTTATTTCCCACAGCTTTTGCTCCTGTTCGGGATCATCAAAAAGGCTCATGTTGGGTGCTTTATCCCCTTTCTTTAATTCTTCCATCAGGTCTTTACACTTCTTATCAGATTCTGTTTTATCTTTTCCGTCAAACTCAGCCAGCAACCAACCTCCGCCCTTTGGTAATAGTGGCAGATCATTTACATCCAAACCTTTATTTTTCATATACTGGATCAACAGATCATCGAAACCTTCGAGTCCAATAGGCTTATGCTTCATAATCCCAGGGCAGGCATAACCGGCGGCGTAAACATCAGGATATCCTAAAACCAACAATGAACGCGCCTGCGGTTCGGGCATCAATTTCATTTCTGCTTCAAGAATGATCACGCAGGTTCCTTCTGAGCCTACTATGGCTTCCGCTACATTAAAACCTTTATCAGGCATGAGTGAAGGCAGATTATACCCTGAAACACGCCGGGGAATATTTGGAAACTTTTCTTTTATTTTATCAGCATACTTATCTCTTAAATCTTTTAATTGCTGATAGATTTCTCCTTTTCTTCCTCCTTCTTTTATTATTTTTTCGAGTTCATCATCAGATGTCGGTCCTATCTTCATTTTGATACCATCGTAGGTAAGAATGGTGAGTGATTCGGTATTGTCCGCTGTACGTGCACCGTATCCGTAAAAAGCTGCCATCACAGAATGAATCCCGCAGGAATCATTTCCCAACATTCCTCCAATCGCACAGTGGCTATGAGTTGCAGGGTCTGGCCCAAAGGTAAGGTTGGCTTCCCTTTTGGTCGCTTTACGCATTTCATCCAACACAATTCCAGGTTGAACGGTTACTGTTTTCTTCTCTTTATCAATTTTTAAAACTTTATTGTAATATTTAGTCATATCCATTACCACGGCTACGTTACAGCAAGAACCGGTAAGACTGGTACCACCGCCTCTCGATAATAACGGTGCGTGGTATTTCCGGCAAATCGCAACCGTATTAATTATATCTTCTTCAGTTTTTGGAAGCACGACACCTAATGGAACCTGGCGGTAATTGGAGGCATCCGTGGCATACAATGCCTTGGTTCCGTAATCGAACCGGACTTCACCTTCAATGGCTTGCATTAATTCCGTTTCCATAGAAGCTACATCTACTCCCTGGGAATATTTTGTTTCATAATTCAGGTCCAAAGTATCTGTTGTTGCCATCGTGTTTTATTAAAAAGTTTTTAATTAATTCCTGGTTAACGTGTTTATTTTATCCAAAAACTTTGTATTTCTTACCGTCTTTCTTTTTGAATTCCAACCCAATTCCCGGCCTGGTCAAATCCGCATGCAATGCTCCTTTTGCAGGCTTAGCTACCCCGTCGAAAAGCATATTTTCAATTCTTACATGGTCATGAAAATATTCTGCCGTAAAGAATGATTTGAGTGATAATGCGGGATGAAGGTGAAGGGATGGCGCACAATGAGAAGAAAAAGGAAGTTGATGCGCTTCACAGGTATTGCCGGCTTTTAAAAAAGTAGAAATACCTCCGCAGCGGGTAGCATCTGATTGCAAAACATCTACCGCTCCGGCATCTAACATTTGTTCGAAGTAGGGGAGATTATAACCATATTCACCGGCGGCAATATTCATTGTTGCAGGAGCACGTTTCCGAACGAAATGCAAACCTTTTAAATCACTTGAAGGCCTTGGTTCTTCAAACCATGAAACGCCAAGTTCAGCAAATTGGTCAGCTTTTTCCAGCGCTTGTTTAATGCTGTAAGCTCCGTTGGCATCAACAAACAATTCGCAATTTTTCCCAATAGCTTCCCTGGCCTTCTTAACTCTTTCAACATCTTTTCCAGGCTCGCGGCCAATTTTCATTTTTACCTGCGTAATGCCTTCGTCTGCCCAGCCGCCTAATTGTTTTTGTAATCGGTCAATAGAATAAGAAGTAAATCCGCCGCTTCCATAAATTTGAAAATCATCTCTTACTTTTCCCAGTAATAAAACCAGCGGAAGGTTCAGGATTTTCGCTTTCAAATCCCAAAGTGCATTATCAACTGCAGAAATGGCCATGGATACCACCCCGCAATTTCCATCGTTTCTTACGCTATGCACCATTGATTCAGAAATCAAGGGAATATCCATCGCATTTTTTCCTTCTACAATTTTTTTCAAATTTTTTTCAATAAAAAATGCAGACGAATCGTTAGTATAACTGTAACCCATACCCGTTTTTCCGCCTGCATTTATTTCTACCAAAACCATCGTTGTACTATCCCATTTAATAGTCCCGTCAGACTCGGGTGCGTCTGTTGGAATCGTATATGCTGAAACTTTTAAATTTTTAATATTTATTACTTCCTCTTTCACTGTTAATTAAAAATAGTTGACATCTCACTTTTCCACGTTGACTTAATTATTTCCCATTCATCAGGATCGCCTTTCAACAAAGTTTCAGAATACTTCTTCATCATTTTAAAGGTAATGTGTGGTGGAAGCGGCGGCACATTAGGATCAGTGATTACCTCCAGCACCGTTGGCCTGTCTGCGGAAAGTGCTTCATCCCAACCAGCAGAAATGTCGTCAGGATCATCCACGCGAATACCTTTTAATCCCAGCAGCTTTGCATATTCTGCGTAAGGGAAATCAGGAACATCTTGCGATCCGGAAAATTTAGGATCTCCGGTCATCACTCTTAGCTCCCAACTTACCTGTGCCAGGTCATTGTTATGAAGCACCAAAATCACCAAACGTGGGTCTTTCCATCTTTTCCAATATTTGGAAATGGTAATGAGTCCGTTATTTCCAAGCATCTGCATGGCGCCATCGCCTACCATGGCGATTGGGATTCTATCTGGATAAGCAAATTTTGCGGCTATTGCATAAGGTACGCCCGGGCACATGGTAGCGAGGTTGCCAGATAACGAAGCTTTCATTCCTTTACGTATTTTGAGATGGCGTGCAAACCAGTCTGCGGAAGTACCCGAATCAGATGAGAGAATACAATTATCAGGAAGCTTAGGCGATAGTTCCTGGAAAACTCTTTGTGGATTAATAGGCTTTGCAGAATCTTTTGCCCTGGCGCCCAAAAGTTCCCACCACTTTTTCATGCCTTTCTCAATTCCTTCGCGCCATGAACGATCCTCTTTTCTTTTCAAATGAGGAATAAGCGCTTTTAAAGTTTCTTTGCTGCCGCCTACTAAATTTATTTCCATAGGAAAACGAAGACTTAACATTTTTCCATCAATATCTATCTGCACACCCCTCGCTTGTCCTATTTTTGGTAAAAATTCAGAATACGGAAAACTGCTTCCCACCATAAGCAACGTATCGCAATCCATCATCATTTTATAACTTGGTTCCGTACCTAACAAACCAATTGCTCCAGTCACATAAGGAAGGTCATCGGGCAGCACTGCTTTTCCGAGCAGCGCTTTTGCGACACCTGCTCCCAATAGTTCCGCTACCTCAATTATTTCGTCTGAGGCGTCCATGGCGCCAGCTCCTACAAGGATGGCAACTTTTTTTCCCTCATTTAATAAATCAGCGGTTTTGACCAATTCTGAATCGGGAGGAACAATTCGTACCTCAGGAAATCCAATCCCCGTATGAATAGTGCCGTGTCCGCGTGGTGGCTCCTTGGCGTCCAACTCCTGGATATCATTAGGGATCACCACACAGGTAACAGTTCTTTCGGCTTTAGCAATTCGAATAGCACGATCCAGTAATTGCTGCATTTGCGAAGGCACAGAAACCATGTGAATGTATTCATGAGCCACATCTTTGTACAAACTGTTTAAATCAACTTCCTGCTGAAAAGCGCCACCCTGCGACTCCCTGGCCGATTGTCCCACAATGGCAACCACCGATTGATGATCCATTTTTGCATCATACAATCCATTTAGAAGGTGGATTGCGCCAGGGCCGGAAGTAGCCATACACACGCCTACTTCTCCTGTAAACTTTGAATGCGCACAAGCCATAAAGGCGGCATCCTCCTCGTGTCTTACCTGGATAAAATCCATTTTATCTTTCGCACGATCAAGGGCGCCCAATATGCCATTGATGCCATCGCCGGGGAAACCAAAGATGCGCGTAATGTTCCACTCTAATAATCTTTCAATTAAGAAATCACTTACTTGCTTTGCCATAAAATTTTATTAACGGATGAGAAAAATTAGGAAATCCTAAGTCATCATCGGTGATTACATCAAGATGCAGGGGGTCTCTCTTATGCGTTTGCCAATCAAAGAGCGTGCCTATAAAAAAGCAGTTCTGAAAAAAGAGGAGCCTATATTAGAAGTAACACAAACCCTTTTCCGTATGTTTTTTCAACTAAGTGAAGACGAAAGTTTTTGTACAATTTGTTTTAGCGGGAAATTTTTTCTTCGATTTTACAAATTCATGTTTATGTTTTTTCTATTCTGCTAATTTATTATGTTATTAACTATTTTTTATGGAACTCTACGATAGAATTATGTTACCTGGTATAACAACAATGACGGCTCTTTTGACCTAAAAATCAGACGTACAGATCTTCCGTAACGAACTAATAGAGCCTATTTACAGATTTGAATATCTAACTAACGGTGGTCAGTACACGAACCTACCTACCGGCAGGCAGGCAAATAACCTCCATTTCCGTTTTTTTTAAAATTTCCAATAGGCACAATGTTTGATGTCGCATTGAAAATCGTCATCGGTAAAATGAAAAGGTATGGCCAATCGTACTTGTTTTGAAAAATGCAGACTAAATCGTATTCCTTATGGTCTGTTAAGAAAGACGTCCTTTGAAACATGATAGTTATAAAAACTGATTTTAGCCGACTCCCATCAATCTTCTTGAGAACCTGACTACTGTCACTCGAAAACTTTAAATTAAATCAAATGAACACAACGAAAGATTCACTAATTGAATCAAATTCAGACAGCTATGATTATGTAGTTGTGGGTGCAGGTTCAGCGGGCGCAATTGTTGCCGCCCGCCTCTCTGAGGATTCCAATATTAAAGTGCTGCTTCTTGAAGCCGGACCAAGAAATAATAGTTACTGGTCTAAAATACCGCTCGGTTTTGCAAAGATTATTTTCATGCATAAGTATATGTGGTGGAAACAATATTCGGAACCTGAACCAGGGCTCGATAACAGAAAATTTCCACTGCTCCATGGGAAAATAATGGGCGGTTCAAGTTCAATCAACGGGTTGGTGCATGTGCGTTGTTCACCGACCGATTATAATACCTGGGAAAAAATGGGTGCTGAAGGTTGGGCATACGAAGATGTATTGCCTTACTTTAAAAAGTATGAGCACGATCACAGGGGAGAAACCAAATATCACGGTGGGCAAGGCCCAATCGGAATTGAATTAGCCCAGTGGAAAAATCCGCTCGCCGATGAGTTTATCACTGCAGTCGTGGAAAGCCTTGGCGTTCCCCGGAACAATGACTTTAACGGACCCACTCTACCAGGCGCCGGATACTGGGATCTGACGACATGGAAAGGACACCGTTCCTCTACCTCAGCCTGTTATATTAAACCGAATCGCGATCGCGCTAACTTAACTATTATCTCTAAAGCCTTTGCTACGAAAATTGAATTTGAGAATAAGTCAGCGGAGGCAATTATTTATGAACAAGACGGAAAGCTTCACCGTGTAAAAGCCAATCGCGAAATCATTTTAAGTGCTGGTGCGTTAATGACACCACAATTGCTTCAACTATCAGGAGTAGGCCCGGCAGACTTATTAAAAAAGTACGGTATTGAGGTGTTGCTTGATTTAAAAGGGGTAGGCGAAAACCTGATGAATCATCCGCAGGTATCCCGTAAATACACGACCTCAAGTAAGTACACCTTCAATAAGCAAGTCGGTAATGTATTCTCCCAGGCATGGTCAGGAATCAAATATTACCTTGGAAAAAAGGAAAGCCCGTTAAAAGTTGGTGCGGCCATGGCCGGAGCATTTCTATACACAAAAGAAGGATTGATAGCTCCGGATATACAACTGCACTTACTTCCGTTCCTGCAAGGCAAGAAAGTGTGGAACCTTGCAAAGGGTTCCGGGTTCCATTTGAGTATGTACCAGGGGCGTCCCGTTAGTCGTGGGCGTGTTCAAATCACTTCAACGAACCCGAAAGACAGCCCGTCCTGTTTATTCAATCATTTAACTGCGGAAGAGGATATTCATACGATGATGGAAGGATTGAAAATTGTTAAACGGGTTGGTGATGCGATGATGGGAAAATTCAATATCAAAGAAGTAGCGCCGGGCCCTGGCGTTAACACCGATGAAGGGTTGCTGGCTTACATTCGTAAAAATGCTTTTATTGCGCACCATTTTGCTGGTACTGCGCGCATGGGTAACGATGACATGTCTGTAGTTGACCCGCAGTTGCGGGTACACGGTTTGAAGAAACTCAGAATAATTGATGCCTCGGTGATGCCGACGCTTACATCAGGTAATATCAATGCAGCGGTTCTCATGATTGGAGAAAAAGGAGCAGATCTGGTAAAAGCCGGAGATGTCAGATCGAACAGTAAAAAAGAAATGCCCAACATTCCGGAAATGATGGGTCGCGATAAACTTGAAAAAGTATGATAAAGACGTCATGATGTCTTTTAAATTATATGAAGTGACAATTTTTCCCGATTTATTTTATCGGGGAAAATTTTCTTCAATTCAATAATTGCATGCCTGTATTTTTTTCGCCAATTTATGCTGTCACGGATTTTATAGGGCTACACGTTAGATTTCGTATAATTATATCTTCTGTCAACATGACCACAAGACGCTCTTTTGGACTAAAAGACAAACTAGTAAGGCGGCCTATATCAATATGAGCAGAACTATTTGAAACCGGAAATACTTATCTAACGGTTATCAGTAAACGAAGGAATATTCCCGGTTTCTATTTTGTTAAAATTCTCAATAGGCACAATGTTTGATGCCGCATTTAAATCCTGACCGTCAAAAAAAATCGAAACCATTTAATGACACGCGGTATTTTTTTATTCGCATACCAATTCCTTTTGTGTAAGAAAATACGCCCGGTTAAAATCCGGCAGGAATCCAGATTTAATAGAATCAATATTTTAAATAATGACCTTTTCTTACCATTCTTCTTCAGGAATCCCCGAATCGACGGATTCACATAGGTTTTCGACTGTTTAGTATTCGCCTGTTTAATAAGAGTTACGGTTAGAAATTTTTAATAAAAAATCCGGTTAGTGAATGTTTGCGTTACATCTATATTTTCTGAATCCCATTTTCCTACAATCGGTTGAAAATCCCGCATCGCAGCAAGCCGACCGTATCAACAGGTTGTTCAATTATTTCAACATTGCCGCAGGCTGCATGCTGTTACTGGTCATTTTCCTGGTAGTGTATATCTGTATAAAATTCAAACAAAAAAAAGGTGACACCAATGATCCGGTGCAAACATCTGGTAATAAAAAACTGGAAGCTCTGATGATTGGCGGCCCAACTTTGCTACTTGCTTTCTTCTTCTATCAAACGATTGCTACTATGAAAAGTGTGGCTCCTGGTGTTCCCAAAGGCAGGCAACCTGATATAATTATTACCGGCCATCAATGGTGGTGGGAAGTAGATTATCCGGCCGCTCATGTAGTGGCTGCCAATGAGGTGCATTTGCCCATAGGCAAGCAATTATTGATGGAAATGCGCTCTGCGGATGTCATCCATGATTGGTGGGTTCCGCAATTGGGAAACAAGATGGACCTGGTACCGGGCAGAAGCAATTATTTATGGCTTAATATCCATAATCCGGGAACATACATAGGCGCTTGTAGTGAATTTTGCGGTGCGCAACATGCCTGGATGCGCATTAATGTAATTGCTCAAAATGAAGATGATTTTAATAAATGGCTTACAGCAAACGCAAAGGATGCAGTACAACCTGCAGATGAACTTGCCGTGAAAGGTGCAGAATTAATTCAATCAAAATCTTGCGGAAGTTGTCATCGAATTGTAGGTACGACAGCAACTTCCAACGTAGGACCTGATCTCACTCACCTGGCAAGCAGGCAAACGCTCTTAACGGGATTAATGGAAAATAATGAAACCAATTTGTACAAATGGATCAGTCATCCGCAGGAAGTGAAACCCGGGGCACACATGCCTGATTTTAATTTGGATAAAGATTCAGTGAATGCGATTGTACATTATTTGGAAGAATTGAAATAGGCCATGGATGCCACGAATAACAAATGAATTAAAAAATGTTTTCAGTCATAGAAATAAAAATATAAGCTTCAAAAAAAAACGTAAATGTCCGGGAAATTCATTTCGCGTGGATTTTTAATTCGTGTCATTAGTGGCAAAAAAAATCAGCAAAAAAAATGAGCGATTCAATATACATATCCGAACCATCAAAATCCTTTCCCAGTATAAGTGTAACCGGCGACCAGGGTTTGCTTCAATGGATATCTACGGTAGATCACAAGATGATAGGCATCATGTATTTATTGGTGGCGCTGCTGTTCATGCTAATTGGCGGAGTGGAAGCATTGCTGATGCGCATACAACTGGCAGAACCATTGAATCATTTTATTGGCCCGGAAACTTATGACCAGTTCTTCACGATGCATGGCACAACAATGATTTTCCTGGTAGCAATGCCTGCCGTTTTTGGCTTTGCAGTTTATTTCACACCATTGATGATTGGAGCCAATGAAATGGCGTTTCCGAGATTGAATGCATTCAGTTTGTGGATGACTTTGCTGGGCGGAATGTTGTTGTATTTCAGCTTCCTGGCCGGTGGCGCGCCTGATGCCGGATGGTTTAACTATGCTCCCCTCAATGAAAAAAATTATTCTATCAATCCCGGCATTGATTATTACTGCATGGGGCTATTACTCACAGGAATCGGAAGCGTAACTACCTCTATCAATCTTATCGTTACGGTATTACATTATCGGGTAAAAGGAATGACCTTAAATAAATTACCACTTTTTGTGTGGATGGTATTTGTAAATTCATTTTTATTGCTGGCGGCTTTTCCCGCGCTGAATGCGGCGTTATCAATGCTTTTGTTAGACAGGCAATTTGGCGCACATTTTTTTAATACAACATCCGGCGGCTCAGCTTTGCTGTGGCAACATTTATTTTGGATATTCGGGCATCCTGAAGTTTACATCGTTATCCTCCCTCCTTTTGGAATTTTATCAGAGGTATTTCCTGTGTTTTCGCGCAAGCCAATATTTGGCTATTCATTTGTAGCGGCTTCTTCCGTGGCAATTGCCTTGCTGGCGTTTGGTGTGTGGGCGCATCATATGTTTGCCGTGGGCATGGGCAATACAGCGGACGCTTTCTTCTCCGCAAGCAGCATGTTGATTGGTATCCCCACGGGTGTAAAGGTTTTCAATTGGATAGCTACTATGTACGGTGGTAAAATAAAGTTTACAGTCTCGATGATGTTTGCAATTGCCTTTTTAATTGAATTCACTATTGGCGGTTTATCCGGTATCGCCTTTGCTATTGTACCGATAGACTGGCAATTAACCGATACTTATTTTGTGGTAGCGCATATTCACTATGTTTTTATTGGTGGAACTATCTTCGGAATTTTGTCAGGACTATTTTACTGGTTTCCAAAAATGACCGGCAAATTTTTGGATGAAAAAATGGGCAGATGGTTTTTTTGGCTTTTCGTAATTGGGTTCAATGCCACCTTTTTGGTACAGCATATATTGGGATTGATTGGGATGCCGAGAAGAGTTTATACCTATCCTGATCTCCCATGGTATGGCGCTTTAAATATGATTTCAACGATCGGGGCATTCCTCATGGGCATTTCGATTTTGCAGTTGGGATATATGATATTTAAAAGTTTAAAAAGCGGAAAGAAAGCCGGCAATGATCCCTGGGATGGATTCACGTTAGAATGGGCAACTACTTCACCGCCGAACTTAAAAAACTTCGATGAAGTGCCTGTAGTGCATGGCAGAAGGCCGTTGTGGGATTTAAAAAATCCTAATAATCAGGATAAATAAATTGATAGAAAATGAACAAAACAATGATGAAAGCGGTGATCGGAACAGAAGGTATGTTTTTTGTATGCCTTATATTGGCGTTTGTATATATGGCTTTTAATTCAGGATTTGAGCCGCACGATTTACATGCTCTCGACATTAAAAAAACAGGCATTTTTACTATTGTTTTAA
>Ga0134126_10003166_pt1 | contig 20559 bp, 18 predicted proteins | sample KB31752_FD_96881 | JGI IMG/M metagenome (GOLD analysis project Ga0134126, IMG submission 96881) | Terrestrial soil microbial communities with excess Nitrogen fertilizer from Kellogg Biological Station, Michigan, USA - KB3-175-2 | ecosystem: Environmental > Terrestrial > Soil > Unclassified ... | reverse complement strand
GGGGGCGAAGCGTTGCGGTGCTCGTCTACTCGCGGGGCAAGCACCTGGTGGAGCTATTCGTGTGGCCGGCGTCGGGGGCAGTGGCCGAGCCTGCAAGAGCCGCGCGAGACGGATACAACATCGTCCACTGGACGGCGGGTGGAATGTCATTCTCCGCCGTGTCCGATCTCGAGCCGGCGGGTCTCGATGAATTTGCCCGCGAGTGGCAGGCACGCTGACGACGGTTCAGCGGTATTTTTCCGCCAGCGCCTCTGCCAGCTCGCCTCGATCGGTCGCCCGCAGCCGCTCGAGGTAGGCCGGCAGCTCGCCTCGCACGTGGAATGGCCCCCCTTCCGATATCACGTTCTCCAATGGATCGCGCCCGCGCGCCGCATTGGGCATCATCGCGGCGTGCCACCGCGAGAGCAGCGCCAGGCCCTGAGCGGCGATATCGGGACGCACCGCCGCGAGATTGCGCTGCTCGAAGGGGTCGCTGCGCAGATCGAAGAGCATGACATCGTCGAAGAGGTGGTATCCGCCGTGCATCGTGTTGATCATCATCCAGTGATCGAAACGCACGCCGCGCTGACACGTCCACGCGCCCTGCGACACGATGAGGTGGTCCCTGCCGGCATCCTCGCCGGCCCGCAGGCCCGCGGCAAATGGCCGTCCATCCCAGCTCGGCGGCACCTCCTGCCCCAATAGCTCGAGCACCGTCGCGCTGACATCGATCTGATAATGGAGCGCACGGCGCCGGCCGGCCCCGAGGCCTGGCCATCTGAGGATCAACGGGACATGCGTCGTATGCTCATCCGCCGTCTGGTGATCGCAGTAGATATTGAGCTCGCCCAGCGTCTCGCCGTGATCGGCGGAGATCATGATGGCGGTGTCGTCCGCGACCCCCAGCTCGCCGAGAAGCTCCAACAGCCTGCCCACGCAACGATCGGCGGCCAGCACACCGACGTCATAGCCGTCGAACATCCGGCGCACCGCCGCCATGTCGATCATCTCCTGCGGCTGGCGCGGGTAATGCGCGCGATCGTACTCGTTCGGCCTGAATCCCCGGCCCTCGCGTGCGCTGTGCGGCCCGCAGCCCTGCCAGTGCCGGGCGCGCACCTCCTCCGTCAGCCAGGGAGGCGCGGGCGAGTCTTTGAAGGGCTCGCCATAAGAGGCGGCGGCGCGATACGGCGCATGGGGATCCCACAGGTGCACGTGGAGGAACCAGTCGTCGCTCCTGCCGCGCCTCGTCAGCCAGTCGGCCGCCACGGCATACACCTCCTCAGCGCTCTCCATTCCCCATTTTCCGACGTTGTAGGCCTCGTCAAAGCCCGCATGCCAGTGAAAGGCGGAATGGCGGTGCGCGAAGGAGCTCACCGTCACGGTGCGCAATCCGGTCTCCCGCAGCCGGTTGGGAAAGGAGTCGAGGTGCAGCCGGGAGAAGAACCCTCTTTCCGCGCCATCGATGGCCGGATCCGCGTCCGTGCCGCCATGGTTGACCACGCCGTTGTGGATCCCGAAGCGGCCCGTGAGGAGGGCCGTGCGGCTCGGCAGGCAAGGCACGTCGGAGGCGTAGACGCCCTCGAACACCATCGCGTCAGCCGCGATGCGGTCGATGTTGGGGCTCGTCGCGCGCGGATAGCCGTAGCAACCCAAGTGATCGCAGCGCAGGGTGTCGATGTCGATGTAAAGCAGTCGCATGGCGCCTTGACTCCCGTCGACTCGGTCGGATGGTGCCGCCGCGGCGCGCCGCGGTACTACGGCGTGATGTTGGCGGCGGTTTGCGGCATCGTCGCGCGTTGCTGGGGCGGCTGGCCGGGCACACCGGGGATCACTCGCCCGCCGTGTCGCGTCAGTGCGGCATCGATGAGCTTCTGCAGCTGTCGGACCACGGCGGGTTGCTGCGCCGCCAGATCCGTCCGCTCTCCCGGGTCGGCGACCACATCGTAGAGCTCATCATGCAGCCGTGGCATGAAAGGATAGTGCAGCGCGCCCATGTAGTGAATGAGCTTCCAGCGGCCTTCGATGACGGCGACGGAGCCGGTCTTCAGAGCGCCAAAGCGCGGATTCTGCTCGAAGTTCATGCTGAAGATCGCGCGGTCCGGCGCCAGCGCGCCCGATTGCGCATCCGCGCAGGCGCCCAGCAGCGAGCTTCCTTCCCAGTCTCCCGGAGCGGGCACGCCGGCGAGCGCGGCCAGCGTCGGTGCGATGTCCGCCTGCTGTACGGGCGTATTGCACCGGCTGCCGCTGGTCTCGCCCGGGAGCTTGACGATGAGCGGAACGTGGATGATCTCGTTGTAGAGTCCGGGCCCGGTGTGCGCCCCGTAATGATGGGCGAAGCTCTCGCCGTGGTCGGCCGAGACGACCAAGGCCGTGTTGGGGCCCAGCATCTCGAGCGCACGCTGCAGGAAGGGGCCGGCGTACGCGTCCGCGTAGGTTATGGCCTCGTCGTATCGGGCCTGGAGCACATTGAGCTGGGGTTCAGTCAGGCGTGATTGGATCCAACCCCAGGAGGGCTGGGTACTCGCCGCGGTCCTGTCCTTTTCCGACGCATCGAAGCGGCCGAGCCAGGGTGGCGGCACCGCATAGGGCGAATGGGGCGGAAAGAGATGTACCCAGAGGAAGATCGGTCTGCTGCGGTCGACGCTCGCGAGCCAGTGCAGGGCCGGCTCGATGGCCAGACGCGGATCGTGCTCGAGGTTCTGCGGCGGACCGCGAAAACGCGCCGCAAGATCATCGATCTCCTGCAGGGGTGACAACTCGGACGCCGCACACACGTATCTCAGGTATTTTGACAGCCTGTCGGCGCAGAGCGTCACGTGGCCGACGCGGTCCGTGCTCGCAAACTGGAAGTACTGTCCGAGACCCTGTTTGGCGGCGCCCGCGATCGCGTTCGTCGACACATAGCCGGTCCGATAGCCGGCCCGCGCCAATACGGCCGGCAGCGACGTGCGCCGTGTATAGGTGAGCGGCCATACGGGCAATTGCAGCGCACGATTCGTCCAGGGTAGCGTGCCGGTCATGATCGTCGCCACGCCGGGGGTGGTGAAGTTGGCATTGGCGTAGGCGCGATCGAATGTCACGGCACCCTGGGCGAACCGGGCGAGCTCCGGGGTCGTCGGCCGCGAGTAGCCGTAGAGAGACATGTGCGGGGCGGAGAGCGCGTCGATCGTGAGCAGCACGATGTTGGGACGGGCTGCGCCGGTGCTCACCGGGAGAGCCGTCGCGGTTTGCATCGCCTGCGCTTGGCCCGGATCTCCCGGCGGTGGTACCTGCAGCGCGGCAGTCGCGGCGGACGGCGAAGTCTCGGCGCCGCCGCCATGCCAGCGGAACGCGGGAAGGCTCGCGAGTGAGAGCAGCCCTACGACGGTGCAGGTGGCGGCAACGGGCATCAGCGCTCGAATGGCCGACCGGCCCCTTGCCGTACCGGCGATGAGCACGCCGGCGCATACGGCGATCGTCAGTGCAGCGTCCGCTGAAAGGGGCAGCGAACGGTGGAAGGTATGCAGCCAGGTGCGCAGGCAACCGATGAGGGTGGCGACCGTGATTGCCGCGGCGAGCGCAAACAGGATCGCCCGCGCGGCGCCCGCCAGAAACGCGCCGGGCGGGCGGCGAATCGCCTCGAGCCCCCTCAGCGCCGCGCCGAGTGCGATGCAGCAGGGCACGACCGCCGCCGCGAGGATGAGCCACGCGGTGGCATAGAGCGGCAGCAGATCGATGGCGCGGAAGTCGTAAAGATACTGCTCGCAGTGACTCGCGAAAGTCAGCGGCAGTGCGATTCCGAGGACCGCCGCCCCGGGCAGAGCGGCGACCCTCCAGGCGCGAAGATCATTTGGCATGTCCGCTTGGGCGCCCGCCGTCCTGCGTTCCCTTGCCGCGGTCACCGCGAACGATCGCCACCACTGCGTGCGCGAACTTCGTACAGGCGCGTACGATTGTGCGACGCAAAAATGCGAAGGCAGACCCGATCGCGATGAGCAGCGGGAACAGGAACTGGTAGATGGCGCCCGCCGAGTTCGGATCGATGTACGCGTACGCAGCCTTCAGCGGCATGCACGTGAGCACGGCGATAACAGCAAGCATGCCGATGAGTGTCGTGCGCTTCATGCGGGCACTTGAGCAAGGCCTGTACCCGTCATTCCTCCCCCTCGCCGAAGCGACGCCGAGCCGCATGCATCGCGCGATCGAGCTGCAGCACGGACTCATCGTCGGGCATTGACGCGCGCTCGCCGCGGTAAATGGGTACCGTGGAAAGCGCCGCTTCGATGTCAGCCGCGAGGGTGCGCTCGCCCCGTCCCAGCCTGTCGCCGGCGAACTGCAGGATCTGCCGCAGAACGCGCTCCGGGTCCGTCTGCAGCGCCTCGAAGTCGACCCACAGCATTTGTTCGCGTGTCATCTCCGCGAGACACTGCTCCAGCACGCCGCTACAAGCCTGCATGGCTTCGCGCAGAAAGCTTTGAACGACGCCCGCCGGACAGTCCCAGAGCGCGTACACGTTCATCATCGCCGTCCACATCCTGACGTTCGATGCCAGCACTTCGCCAGGATGACGGCCGATCCAGATGAAGCGGGCCTGCGGAAAGAGCCTGCGCAACGTGTGAATGCGGAAGGTATGCCCCGGCGACTTCAGCAATAGCCGCCCACCGCCGCCAGCCGCGACGCCGCGGACAAACTCCTGCCAGCGCTCGAGATCCTGGCCGTCGCTCGACCACGACGCGGCACCGCACTCGAGGAGGCGTCTCGGATCGATCAGTCCGCGATAGATCGACTGCTCGCCGAGCAGCAGCAGCGCGAACTCGTCTTCCTGTGGACCCGCGGAGGCGATCACGCCTTCGTCCATCGGCCGCTTCACCGCGGCGGTCCGCGCCGGCGCCCCGGTGAGGAAACAGGTTGATGGATTGAAGCATTGCCAGGTCTGCGGTGTGACCCAGCCGCCACAGGCGCTCACCAGCTCGTGCAGGACCGTGGTCCCGGAGCGCCACAGTCCCACGATGAGCACTGGGTCGGAGGGTAGTGGCCCGCGGGGAATGCGCGTGAGCTGCGTGCGCCAGTTGAGCTCGAACCAGTGCGCATGCCACCACGACCGCAGCCCGTAGCCGAGCGGTGCGCGGCCGGGCCTGCCGCCCGCGCGGATCCATTCCGCCAGGGCGCGTGCTCCGAATAAAGGCTGAGAGGCTGAGCCTGGCCGGGCCGTCACCCCACGATAACTGCTCGGGCCGCCTCTGCGTTCCGCGCGCGCATCAGCACGGCCCACCCGCGGCGACCGCGAGGTGCGCGCCGATCCCGATCGACTGCAGCAGGTGATCGGCCTGAGCCTGCCCGAAACAGGCTCCTTCACGGCCGATCTGGCCTACTATTTCGCCGAATGAGCAGAACCTCGCGGCTCTTCAACCTCATGGATGCGCTGCGCGCCCGCCGGCGCCCGGTGACTGCGGCAGAGCTGGCCGGCGAGCTGTCCGTGTCCGTGCGCACCGTCTATCGCGATGTGCAAACCTTGATCGGGCTCGGTGCGCCGATCGACGGCGGCGCCGGTGTCGGCTACCTCCTGCGCGCCGGGTTCTTCCTGCCGCCGCTCATGTTCGGCGAGGAGGAGCTCGAAGCGCTCGTACTGGGCGCCCGCTGGGTCCAGGGTCAGGGCGATCCCGCGCTCGCCCGGGCCGCCGATTCGGCGCTCGCGAAGATCGCCACCGCTTCGCCCCGCGACCTGCGCGATCGCATCGCGGAGACCGGTCTCTGGGCGCCGCGGCTGCGCCGGCCCGCGGAGCAGGGGGCGGGCCTGCGCATCGTCCGCGAAGCCATCCGCCGCGAGCACAAGCTGAGGATCCGGTACATCAGCATCGCCGGGGCTGAGACGGACAGACTCGTCTGGCCGGTGGCGCTGGTCTTCTTCGAGGGCGCCCGTCTGGTCGCCGCGTGGTGCGAGCTGCGCGGTGATTTCCGTCATTTTCGTGCCGACAGGATCTCCACCCTCGAGGGCACGGGAATCCGCTACCCACGGCCGAGGAGCGAGCTGGTCGTGCTCTGGCGGCGGCAACTCGAGGCGCGCGAGCGCCCCGGAAGCGGCGCGCCCGGGGACTCCTGACGGAAACTGTCACACGAGGCGGGCACCATAGGGCCTCGGTACCCAACGCTCCGCAACGGAGACTCCTCATGCGCCTCTATCATCACCCCTACTCCTTCAATGCGCGTCGCGCGGTGCTGACCGCTCTGCACCTCAAGGCCCCCGTCGAGCTGGTTTTCGTCGATCTGCAGAAAGGCGAGCAGCGCCAGCCGCAGTTCCTGAAACTCAATCCCAATCACCGAGTGCCGGTGCTGGAGGACGACGGATTCGTGCTCTGGGAGTCGTACGCCATCATGCAGTACCTCGCCGACAAGATTCCCCGGCAAACTCTCTACCCCACCGAGACCCGCGCGCGCGCCGACGTCAATCGCTGGCTCTTCTGGTGCAGTCAGCACTTCTCGCCCGCCGTCGGTGTCCTCAACTGGGAGCACGTCATCAAAGGGATGCTCGGCCTCGGCGCCGCCGATCCGGCTGAGGTCCGTCGCGGCGAGCAGCTGATGCGCGAATACGGCGGCGTCCTCGATGCGCATCTTTCCGGCCGTGATTGGCTCTGTGGTGACGCGCTCTCGCTGGCCGACATCGCCATCGCTGTCCCCCTCGCGGCGACCGTGCCCGCGAAGCTCCCCGTTGGTGACCTGAGCAATGTTCAGCGCTGGCTCGCCACGATGCAGTCACTGGACGCATGGAAGAGAACCGCACTTCCCTGAACGTTAATGATCCGGGCCGTGCCCTGTGCTTAGATACCGGGATGAGCAGAATCGATATCGAGACGCGCGAGGGCCTCTGTCCCAGCTATGTTTATCGGCCCGGGGGCACAGGCCCTTGGCCCGCGGTGCTCGTCTTCATGGACGGTCTCGCCATCCGCCCGGTCATGCTGCAGATCGGAGAGCGGCTGGCGACTCACGGCTATTTCGTACTGTTGCCGGACCTCTTCTACCGCGTAGGTCCCTATGAGCCCATGGACCCGCGGGCCGTCCTCGCGGATCCGCAGAAGCGCAAGATCCTGATGGAGAAGTTCTTCGCGGCTGCGACGCCGGCCAACATCATGGCCGATATGCCCGCCTTCCTCGACTTTCTCGCGGCTCAGCGAGACGTAAAGCGAGGACCGATCGGCATCACGGGGTACTGCATGGGCGGCCGCCTCGCCCTCATCGCGGCCGGCACCTACCCGGAGCGGATCGCGGCCGCCGCGTCCTATCACGGCGGCCGCCTCGCGAGTGATGATCCCGACAGCCCGCATCGGCTCGCGCCGCGCATGCAGGCGCGGGTCTACGTCGCGGGCGCGATCGAGGATCAGTCCTTCCCGGATGACATGAAGCAGCGCCTGGAAAAGGCACTCACGGACGCCGGTGTCGACCACGAGATCGAGACTTACCCGGCGAAGCACGGCTGGGTTTTCTCCGATTTCCCGGTCTACGACGCCGCCGCGGCGGAGCGCCATTGGCAGACCCTGCTCGCGCTCTTCGAATCGAAGCTCAAACCCTGACGCGCGGCTCTCAGGGTGACGGCGGATCTAGAGGAAATCCGCCGTGAATCCCGCGAATACGTTGAAGCCCGGCGCCGGCTCGAAGTAGCGCCCGTTGCCGTCATCCACGATGATCGAGCCGGCATAGCGGCGGTCGAGCAGGTTGTCGAGGCGAAGGAATACACTCAGCCGTGTCGAGCGCAGCTGTGCGGCATACCCGCCGCTGGCATTGAACACGGGATAGGCCGCCGCGAATGCTGTGTTCGCATCGTTCACCGCGATCGCACTCACGTACTGCCCGATGAGGCTCGCCCGCCAGCCGAGCGGCTGCCCCCAGGCGATCCTGCCGTAGGCGTCATTGTGCGGTACCCCCGGCAGTCGATTGCCTGATGCGACGAGCTGGCTCGGCTTCGCGCACGGACTCGCGGTGCACGTCGCGTAGCCGTCGATGTAGATCGCATCGACATACGTGTAGGCGATCTGGGCGCGCCACTCGCCGGCGAAACGATATTCGAGCGAGGCTTCCGCGCCGCTGCGGCGGGTCCTGCCGGCGTTCTGATACGTGGAGCGGCCGCCGATATTGGTGGCGACCACGATCTCGTTGCGGGTCCGCGTGTCGAATGCTGTGACCTCGCCGGTCAGGTCCCCGCGCAATCTGAGCTTCGCGCCGATCTCGCTGTTGTCGCTGCGCGCCGGCCGCAGCGCGAAGTTGAGCCCGGCGCCGCCGTCGGGCCGGTAGGCGAGCTCGGACCCGAGCGGCGTCTGGAAGCCCTGGCCGTAGGAGGCATAGAGATGCAGCCAGGGACGCGCGGCGAAGAGGAGCCCGGCCACCGGAGAGCTGGCCGTGAACGTGACCGCGCCGCTGTCGTTGCCATTGGTGGGAGTGATGTAATGATCCTCGGAGAGGAAGCGCACCTCGCTGTGACGGATGCCGGCCGTGAGGGTCCATCGCGGCACGAATTCCCAGCTCCCCTGGGTGTACTCATCGATATCGCGCGCGATGTCGTTCTCGTTCCGCCGCTGCGCGCCGAGTATTCCGAGCGTACCGCCTATGAAGTTGTTGTAGCCGCGGCGCAGCTCATTCTGCGTGTCGTAGCTCACACCGACGACCCATGAGAGCGGCCGGCCGGCGAGGGCGCCTTGCCAGGTCCAGCGCGCATCGCCGCCGCCGAACAGCCGATCGAGATCGATCACGCCGCCGGCGCTCGTCGCTGGCGTCTGTGCTCCCACGGGTATCGACAGAAACTGCAGCACCGAGCGATGCCCATAGTATCCCATCAGCCGCACCGACTGGCGGTCGGTCAGCCCCAGGTCGAGGACGAGTCCGCCCTGCTGCTGCTGCAGGCTCTTGCGCGTGTTGAATTGGGTGGCGGCTGCATCGGTCTGGTCGGGGTTGGCGGCGAACTCCGCGGCGGTGAGACCCAATGGATCGTTCGAGTCCGGCCGGGAGAGGACGTTCGCGATGAATGTCAGCTTGCCGCGGGGCGCGAATTGGTAGTCCACCTTGCCGTTGAAGGACTCGTTGCGGGCGCTCGCGTGCGGCCGGTAGCCTTCGACGAAGAAGTGAGTGAAGTCCACGTTGTAAGCGAGCGGTCCGACGGCGTCGCTGGCGTCGACGCCGGCACGGAACTCCCCGAAGCTGCCGTAGCCGATATTCGTCCGCACGGCACCGGGCGCGGTGCCGTCCGCGGTGAAGATCTGGATGACACCGCCCGAGGAGTTGCCATAGAGCGCGGAGAAGGGTCCACGGAGCACCTCGACCCGCTGCGCGGAGTCCAGGTTGAACTGCGAGACCTGTCCCTGGCCGTCGGGCCCGGTCTGCGGTATGCCGTCCTGGTAGATGCGTACGCCGCGGATGCCGAATGTCGAGTTTGCCCCGATACCGCGGATGGAGATCTGCTGGTCCTGCGCGTAGTTGTTGCGATTGCGCGCGAGGAGCCCCGGCACGAAGCCGATGTCATCGGCGAGATTGATCCCGAGCGCATCCTGGCGCAACGCGTCGGCCGGCACGTCGCTGATGGAGGCCGGCACGTCGAATGCAGGCGCTTGCACCCGTGTCGCCGTGATCACGATCTCCGCCAGCGCCGGGATCTCGTCGGCCCGTGCCCGGCTCGGGCAGAAGGCCGTGGCACCACAGACCGCCACGACCGCCGCCAGCGTGGAGAGGCGTTGTTGTTGTTTCATCACGAGCCGGTACGAGTGAAGGGACCTGAATTATTGCGCGGCGCCGGGAATGGTTCCATCCCGCCAGGAGCGCGCCGAGGCAGGCTGTGCCGGCGGCGGCACGACCTTCGCCCTGTCTAGAGATTTTCTCTAGATGTCTCTCGCGATTTTCTTTGATTCGAAGCGCCGGTGGCCGGGACACCCGCGGGTCAGTCACCCTCCGGGATCAACGTGACGGACTGTCGACGACCACGACGCAGCAGCTGAATCTCGATTTCGCGCTCCGCGCGCTCGGCTGTCAGCAGGCGATGCAGGCGGTCGACGCCGGTGACGGCTTCTCCGTCGAGCTCCAGCAGGAGGTCTCCTCGCTCGAGGCCGGCGCGTTCCGCCGGGCCGCCTGCCAGGACCTCTGAGATCATGACTGCTCCGGGCTCCGTCCGCTCGAGCGCCCGCTGCACTCGGCGATCGAGCGTAATCGTCTGCCCCGCGAGCCTCAGGCGGCTGCGCCGCACACGCCCATGGCGCATGAGTTGATAGGCTACCTCGACGGCGGTATCGATGCCGATGGCGAAGCAAATGCCTTGGGCGCCGCCCGCTACCGCTGTGTTGATGCCGACTACCCTTCCCGCCGTATCCGCGAGCGGTCCGCCGGAGTTCCCGGGATTGAGAGGTGCATCTGTTTGGATCACGCTCTCGATCAGACGCCCGGAGTCCGTGCGCAGCGTACGTCCGAGGGCGCTCACGATGCCCGCGGTCACCGTGGCCTGATAGCCGAGAGGATTGCCCACGGCAATCACCAGCTGGCCGACGCGCAATCTCAGCGAGCTGCCGAAAGTGGCGTGTGGAAACCCGCTGCCGCTCAATCGCAGGACAGCGAGGTCGGTGGCCGGATCGTCACCCACCCGCACCGCTTCACAGGTGCGCCCGTCGGACAGCGACACCAGCGCGGTGTCCGCGCGCTGCGCGACATGGCTGTTCGTGAGGAGATAGCCATCGGGAGTGAAGATGACCCCGGAGCCCATACCCCGCGGGCGGTCGCTCGCCGAGCGGGCTTCAATTCCCGCGACGGAGGGACCGATGCGCGCGACGCTCTGCGAGACGAGTCGCGAATAGGGATCGAGCTCGGCCTCGATGGCAGGGCTTTCCGACATACCCGGCAGCATCGGGGCCGCGCCCGCGCTTTCCACCCGGCCAAACGGCCGGGTCGCCCCCGGTCGTCCGGCCGGTGCCCCCGCGGGGTGGCGCGCAGCAGACTTCCCGCTATCCTAAAGCGGAGAACATCCATGGCTCAGGAACTCAACCCTCTCAGTGCGCTCTCGGACGTGTTGGTGGCGCGATTCGCCGCGGCACGCGACAGTGTCGCCGCGGTCAGATTGTCGCAGCGGGCTTACCTCGGGGCGATCCTGTGGCAGCACGATGTGCTCGTGACTTCCGAGCAATCGCTTCCCGAGCGGGATGCGCTCGAGGCGCTCCTCCCCGACGGCTCGGCGGTCGCCGGCAAGCTGGCGGGGCGCGATCCTGCCACCAATCTGGCCCTCATCCGACTCGATGAGTCCGTCCGCGCGCCGACTCTCTCGGTATCCATTGCGCAGATCGGAACGCTCGTCATCGCGGCAGGCTCGGATGGCAGCGGCCGCCCGAGCGCCAGGCTCGGCATGGTGAATGCGGTCGGCCCGGAATGGCACAGCATGCGCGGCGGCCGGATCGAGGCGCGCATTCAGCTCGACATCCGGCTTGCGGGCAGTGAAGAGGGTGGCCCGGCATTCGATGCCGCCGGCGGTTGGCTCGGCATGACGACGTTCGGTCCGCGTGGACAGATCCTGGTGATTCCCGCCACAACGGTGGAGCGTGTTGCGCCCGCTCTGCTGGCCGGCGGGCGCGTCCCGCGCGGGTGGCTCGGAGTCGCATTGCGGCCAGTGGCCGTTCCCGATGAGCTGCGGGAGGCGGGCGCAGAGGCGGGGCTCATGGTCATGTCGCTCAGCCCGGAAGGTCCAGCGGCCAAGGCCGGACTCGTCGCAGGCGACATCATCCTCTCCGTCGATGGGACGCCGGCGCGCCGTCTGCGCAGCGTACTCGCGCACCTCGGCAGCGAGAGCGTCGGCAAGACGCTCCCGTTGCGACTCATTCGGGGCGGCGCCATCATCACTGTCGAGGCGACGGTCACGGAGCGTCCCACGACATGACGGATTCCGCTGTGTCGCCGCCCGCGCGCAGCCTGCGTGTCGCGATTGCTGCCAGTGGCGGAGAGCGGATCGCGGCACTGATCGACGTGCTGCAGTCGTTGGGTCACGAGGTGATCACTGGCGACGAGCGTCCTGATGTCGTGCTGGCCGATCGACATCCGCCGGAGAAGGGGCGCTACCCGACACTCGTGCTCGGCGGCACCGACGCAGATGCTGAGGGGCTCCTCCCGGAAAATGCCGGCGCTGCCGAGATCGACGCCGCCTTGCGCGCCGTGGCGGAGGGTCTGATCGTCAGATCGTCACGCGCACGCGGTCCCGCATTCAGCGCGGTGCAGGAAGCCGAAGCGCGGACGCTCCTCACGCCGCGTGAGGCGCAAATCCTGGATGCCATCGCCGATGGTCTCACCAACAAGGCGATCGCCCGCCGCCTCGGTATTTCCCTGCATACGGTCAAATTCCATCTCGAGTCCGTGTTCCGCAAGCTCGAAGCGCGCACGCGGACCGAAGCGGTGGCCAAGGCACTCGAGCGGCGCCGGGAAGATACCATCAATCTATGAAGCGGGATCAGCCTTGCTGCGCCGCGAAGATTTTCCGCACCGCCTCCATGTCATCCGCGTCCTCGGCCCGCTTGTCATCCCGATACCGCTTCACGCGTGCAAGCCGCAGCGCCAAGCCGCCGGGATAACGGCTGCTCGCCTGCAGGTCGCTGAAGGCGATCTCGACGACCAGCTCCGGCCTGACGTACACAGTCCAGTCGTCCCGATGCGCTTCACGCGCCAAAAGCTCTCGTGTCTGCCACTCGAGCATCGTGTCCGTCAGTCCTTTGAAGGTCTTGCCCAACATCACGTACCGGCCCGTCGCCCGGTCGAGTGCGCCGAGATGCAGGTTCGACAGCTTCCCGGTCCGGCGACCGTGTCCCCACTCGGCGGCGAGCACGACGAGGTCGAGCGTATGGGCGCGCTTGATCTTCAGCCAGCTCGCGCCCCTGTTGCCCGCCTCGTAGGGTGAATCGAGCGCTTTCGCCATGACACCCTCATGGCCCGCGGCGAGCGCGGCCTCATAGAAGGCTCGCGCCTCGGATGCCGCGGCGGTGACGATCCGCGGCACGCGCAGGGACTCGGGAACGGCCCCTGCCAGCGCTTCGTATCGCTCGCGCAGCGGCCGGTCCGCCAGGCTCCGCTCATCGGCCCGCAGGCAGTCGAAGAAGTACGCGCGAACGGGCAGCTCCGTCAGCAGCTTCTCGACTTCCAGCCGGCGGCCGAAGCGGCGCATCGTGATCTGGAACGGGTGGGGTCGCCCCGAGGCATCGTACGCAATGGCTTCTCCATCCAACACCAATACCCGTGCGGAGAGCGTGCTCACGGCAGCGACGATCTCCGGCAGCGCACCGGTTACCTCATTCAGCGTTCGGGTGTAGAGCCGCACCGTCTCACCTTCCTTGTGCGCCTGCACGCGAGCCCCGTCGAGCTTCCACTCCAGTGCGGCCTCGGCGTTCCCGAGCTCCCGCAGAGCCGTCTGCACGTCCGCGGCGGTCTGGGCCAGCATGGGCGCAACCGGCGAGAAGAGCTCGAGCCCGAAGCGCCCCAGACCCGCGGTCCCCGCGGTCATCGCGGCGCAAGCCACCGTGCCGATGCTCTTCGCATACATTGCCGCGCGGCGCACCTGGGTGACTGGGACCTCAGCAGCCGCGGCAACCGCATCGATCATCACGCCGACCAGCGCTCCCTGGCGCAGCTCACCGGCGAGGAGCTGCAGCAGGAAATTACGTTCCGCGGTTGTCGCTTGCGAGAAAAGACCGCGCAGCGCCGCGGCTCGGCGTGCGGCGGAGCCGCCCCCGCGCATGCTGGCCAGTTCGCCGATGAGCCTGTCCGTCTGCGCCACGGACAGCCGAGTCCCCACCGGGGAGTCTCCCGCGGCCGCGGCCGCGGTACTGAGCGCGGAGTAGCCCACTCCGACGCGGCCCTGCGGCAGCTCTCCCGACAGATAACTGACCGCGACCATGATCTCATCCTCCCCGAGCTTGCGCAGCAGAGCCGCAATCTCCCGCACTTTGGCGAGCCGTGAAGACGTCGCGCCTACGCGGGCGGAGGTGGCGACGAGCTCGGCGAGCAGGGTCATGGCGCCGATATTGCCAGCCGCAACCCGGTCTTTGCACGCTCAGCGCGGCTTCAGCCCATACACATCGAGCTCGCCGGAAACGCTGGTGGACCCGAAGCGCCCGCCGGTGTTGTTGCCTCGCGTGCCGACGTATACCTTGCCGTTCGCGATGGTCGGCACGGTGAACTTCACCGCGTGGCCGGCGGCATCGGTCGCGGAAAGAGAGCTGTTCCAGAGCTCATGCAGATTGGCCGCATCATAGGCATGTAGCACCGCCGGGCCGCAGCCCTGCGCGGCGGCGGTGCAGTAATGGCGATTGTCGAGGACCCAAACCACTCCGTCCGCATCGCCCTTGGCCGAGATCGAAGGCGTGCCTCCTGGAAAGCCGAAGCCCCCGGCCGGCAGCTTCGCGGAGCGCTGCAGAGTCAGCCTGCCCGTGGCCGGATCCAGGCGGTAAGCCTGCAATGGGCCGCCGGCCGCGGCCAGGAAGTACTCGTTGTTCCACAGGGCGCCGGCGGAGAAGATCACTCCGGGGTTGGGTCCCGCGAGGTCGGTCTCCGTGCCGGCCTTGATCTCCTGCAAGGCGCGCGAATCGCCAAACCCGCCCGGCGCGTCACGGTCGAGCACAAAGAGCTTGCCGTCCTTGCCGCCAGCGAGCGCAATGCGCGCATATCGGCTGCCAGCCGGCAGGTTTGCGAGCACAACCCCACCCGCTCCGAAATCATTGTTCTCTTTGTCGTCAAACGCTTCATCTGACGGCGTGAAGTATTGCAGGACCGAAAGCCCACGCGAAAGCTCGAGAAGGGAGTCACCGTAGTCATCGTGCGGCCGCGCCGGGCTGGTCGCATCGAACCTGGCGTTAGAGGTCACTACATAAAGATCACCGCCCGGACCTGCCGCCGGCGCCATGCCGCTCATCCAGATGCCGCCGCCGCCGGTATCCGGCGCGGTATTGAAGATACACGTGCGCGCGAATGAGCGGCCGTCGTAGCGGTAGCCGATCAACCAGCCGTAGTACGGCATGGCATCCTCGTGAGACGCGAATGCAACATAGACCGTACCCTGCACCAGGGCCAACCCGGACCGCTGGTTCTCGTTGCGTGCGTCGAACTCCACGCTCGTGGCGGCTTCCGTCTCGCCGGGATAGCTCGCGGCGATGGTCACTGGAGAGCCCGGCCTCTCGGCACCCGTGGCCAGATCTATCGCATGCAGCCGCTGGTAGTAACGCACTCCCGCGGAATAGATGACCGACTTCGAGACCACGTACAGCGTGTCCGTTTTCGGGTCGATCACCGGTGTGCCGGTGATGCCAACTTCGGGCGTGATATCGCCGTACCCCTGTCCGACGAAGTATCCCGTCGTCCCTGCCGGCACCGTGGTTTCGCCGCCCAACCCGCCGTGATCGGTGTCGATCAGATCGTCCTTCCACAACTCCATACAGGGACTGCTGTCAGCATCGAATGCGTAGAGACTATCGTGCTCGGTCGCCACGAACACCACGTTGTGCTCTCCACCGCCGATGCGGAGGTGAGCCACCCATAGAGGCTGCGCGTAGATCGCACCGTCGGCGGAGCACGAGAAGAGCTTGCCAAACGCCGCCCGGTTGACGTCTGCGGGCGAAAGGGTGTACTCCAAGTCGTCAACACCATCGCGCGCCAGGTCGTTGTGATAGGTGTAGACACCCGTCAGATGAGTGACCCCTGCGCCAGGCGGCCCGTCATCCATGGAACGTATGACGCTCGCGATCGGAGCCGAGGGACTGCAGCCCTGCATGCCTGCGCCCATCAGGATCAGGTAGAGCAGAAGGTGGCGCGGGATGCCGGGCGCGGCAGTCCCTCGGCGAAGGGCTGGCTCAGCTCTGGAAGGTTCCGACGGTTTCCGCCTGCGCGATGATGTGGGGTTGGGCTGCATTCAGGACATCCTTGACGCTTGCCTTGGCCGGCAGGCCGAGCTCCGGCACATCGAGTGCGAGCAGCCGGAAGTGATAGTGATGCGTGCCATGCCCATGGGGGGGCTGCGGACCGTCGTAACCGGCATTGCCGAAATCGTTTACGGCCATCCCGAGCGAGGCTCCCGCCTTGGGGGAGCCGCTGTCTTCACCGAGGCCCTTGTAGGCCGGCGGCACGTTGTAAACGGCCCAGTGTCTGAAGGTCCCCTTGGGCGCGTCGGGATCCTCGACGACGACGGCAAAGCTGCGCGTGTTGCGTGGCGCATCCTGCCATTCGAGAGGCGGCGAGATGTTGCCGCCGTCCTTGCTGTAGCGCTCCGGGATTCGCTGGCCGTTCGGGAAGGCCGGACTTGCGACACTAAGTGCCATGTTGTGTCTCCTCGCTGTAGGCGACCCTGCGCATGCAAGCTGCGGACCCGAGCTTACCTCTTTCGGGCGATTCACTGGCGGTGCCGGCCCCTGATATAGTCGCGCACGAGCTTTCAGGCAGTGCCCTCATGACCCGCGATCGCTTCCAGATCAGGCCCATCCGCCGCGCCGACTACGAAGAGTGGCGCCCGCTCTGGGATGGATACAACGCCTTCTACGGCCGCGGCGGGGCGACATCACTCCCGGAGGAGATCACCCATGTGACCTGGGAGCGCTTCTTTGACGCCGCGGAGCCCGTGCATGCGCTCGTGGCGGTGGAAGAGGGCAATTTAGTGGGTCTGGTTCACTACCTCTACCATCGCAGCACGACACGCTTGCATGACGTCTGTTATCTCCAGGACCTGTTCACGGCCGCCGCACTGCGTGGCCTCGGGATAGGCCGTCACTTGATCCATGCCGTATATGATGCCGCCAGCGCGGCTGGTTGTAGTCGCGTGTACTGGCAGACACAAGTCACCAACCAGGCGGGCCGCGCACTCTACGATAAAGTCGGGGCGCACCATGGCTTCATCGTCTACTCGCATGAGTTGACTTAGACGCCGGAACCCGCCGAGTCCCGTCAGCCGGTAACGACATGCTCCAGGAAACGGTTGCGCATCTCGGGCCGCCACTTCTCTTCCTTTTGGTGCTGTTGCAGCAGGCGGGCGTGCCGTATCCCATCACGCCGGTGCTCATCGTGGCGGGTGCCGCTTCGGTCAACGGACATCTTTCGGCCGTGTCGGTGATCGGAATCACCGCGGGCGCGGCGCTCCTTGCCGATCTTGCCTGGTACACGGCGGGCTTTCGCCTCGGCGGGCGCGCCCTGAAGGCCCTCTGCGCGCTCTCGCTCTCGCCTGACTCCTGCGTCTCGGAAACGGAGCGTTGGTTCGGGCGCTTCGGTACGCGCGTGCTGGTGATCGCGAAGTTCGTCCCTGGACTCGGCCTGGTCTCGACGGCCATGGCGGGCGTCGTCCGTGCGAGCCTCGACGGATTCTTTCTCTACGACATCGTCGGCAACCTTCTCTGGGCAACCACCGCGGTCAGCATCGGCATCCTCTTTCACGATGCGGTCGGCGACATCCTGCTTGCGCTCGCGCAGCGGGGCTATTGGGGAGTCGCGCTGGTCGCCGTGGCGATCATCGCCTTCATCGCCATCAGGCTCATCAAGCGGCGCGCGCTCATTCGGGAGCTGCGTCAGGCACGCATTTCCGTCGCGGAGCTCAAGGAGCTGGTTGACCGCGGCCCCCTGCCCGTCATCATCGACGCCCTCGCGCCGGCGAGCCGCCAGCGTGAAGGTATGATCCCCGGGGCCATACCGGTGGAGACGCTGCGCCTCGAATCCGATCCCGCGGCGCTTCCGCTCGACGCGGAGGTCATCGTCTATTGCGCTTGCCCCAATGAGGCTTCCGCTGCCCGCATCGCGCAACAGCTGATCCGCATGGGCTGCGTGCGCGTACGGCCGCTCACCGGCGGGATCTTCGCCTGGAAGGATGCCGGATTCGATGTCGACATGGCGGCGGAATCCCGGTTGACCGCGGTTTCGCGCACCATCAGCTGAGGTGCGAGGACGCCGCATTGCCCTGGGGGAGCGGTCGGGCGCGCGTCCGCGGGAGCTTGCGCGCGCAGGATGCTCCCACGAGCCCCAGACCCAGCAGCAGACAGAGCCAACCGAACAGATCCCCGATCCGATCGTATAGCGTCGCGCCTCCTCTCCCATCGAGGGGCAATTCACCCACGACCGTGGTGAATCCCCCGACAGTCGGAGCGGCGGCCAGCATGCGGCCGAGCCCGGACGAGAAATAAAAAGCGACTGCGCTGAGCAGCGCACAGCAGACCGCGATCATTGCAATTTCTCCACCATGAAGGACTGGAACACGCGCCGCATGGCCCGCCGGTAAAGGGCGCGAAACTCCTCCTCGCCGCCCGCAATGCGCCCTGCACGATAAAGAGTCACGAGTCCCTGGCTGAGCGCCGAGTTGATCAGCATGATCTCTACGAGGGGCGCGCCGGCGATCCTTCCTTGCCGAAGGCCTTGCTCCAGCGCTCTCAGGTGCACATTGCCGGCGGACGAGCGCCCCGCTGCGAAGTCATCCGGATAGCGCCGCGCCTTGCGCGAGGGAAGGAGGAAAGCCGCCTCGAAACGCCGCGGCTCGCGCAGCGCGAAATCGAGAAACGCCTCGCCGATCTGCTCGACCTTCGCCAGCCCCTCGGTGGGCGGCAGCGCCGCTACGCGCGCGGACCACTCATCGAGCGCATCGAGCACCAGCGCATCGACCAGCGCTTCCTTGTTCGCGAAATGCCGGTAGATCGCCATCGGTGTGATGCCGACCTTCGCCGCGACGTCGCGCAGCGACAAGCCCTCGATTCCGTGACGGTCGAAGGCTTTGCGGGCGGCGGCCAGGATCCTGTCGCGCGTACTCACGTATACACTGTATACATGGAAGGCGGCCGCTGCAACCTGTCTGCAAACCGGCGGCGAGCGAGCTCCCCCGTTGCCGCCCGCCGCGGGTCCTAGGGCTTCAGTCCATACACGTCGAGCTCCCCGGAAACGCTCGTCGAGCCATATACCCCGCCGGTATTGTTTCCTCGGGTGCCCACGTAGACCTTGCCGTTGGCGATGGTGGGAACGGCGAATTTGACGGCATTGCCCGCTTTGTCGGCGCTCGACTTGCCGCTGTTCCACAATTCCTTGGCGATGTTCGTCGCATCATAGGCATGCAGAACCGCGGGGCCGCATCCTGGCGAGGCCTCGGTGCAAAACTGACTGTTGTCGAGCACCCAGACCACACCGTCGGCATTACCGCTCGAGGACAGTGATGGCGTACTACCCGGGAATGCGAAACCCCCCGAAGGTGAGGTGGCGGTGGTCGTGAGGCTCAACTTGGAAGTGGTGGGATCCAGTCGGTAAGCCTTCATGGCCTCGCCCGCGCCGGCGACGTAATACGTGTAGTTCCAGTACGCGCCGACCGAGAAGATCACTCCGGGGTTGTCCGCCGACAGGTCGCCTTCGGGCCCGAGGTTGACTTCCTGCCAGGCATTGCCATCACCGTAGCCGCCGAGCTTGTCGCGATTCAGCACGTAGAGATTGCCGTCCTTGCCGCCTGCGAGCGCCAGGTGCGGCAGGGGGCTGCCGGCGGGCAGGTCGGCAAGCACCGCGGCGCCTCCTGCGCCGAAGTCGTTGTTGTAAACATTATCCGCCGATTGGTTCGAGGGCGTGAAGTATTGCGCGATCTGCAGGCTCGGCGACAGCTGCAGCAGCGAGTCGCCGTAGTCATCATTCGGCGAGCTGCCGCTCGCGGCATCGAAGTTTCCATTGCCTGTCAGAACATACAGTCGCCCCTGCGGATCGACGGCCGGCGCGGCGCCGCTCATCCAGATGCCTCCCTTGGCGGCATCGGGCGCCGAATCGAACGCGCCGGTCTGAGTAAAGGACGATCCGTTGTAACTGTAGCCTATCAGCCAGCCGGAATACGGCATTCCATCTTCGTGCGATCCCCACGCGATGTAGATGGTTCCGTTGGCCAGCACCAGGCCTGGCCGCTGGTTCTCCGTGCGCGCGTCGAACGATACCGTCGTACCGCCGCCCGACGTGCCGGGGACGCTCGCGCTGATCGTTATCGGCGAACCCGGCCGCTCCGCGCCGGACGTCAGATCGATGGCGTGAAGCCGCTGATAGAAGCTCGTCCCGGCGGTATTCATCGACTTGGACACGACGTACAGCGTGTCGGTCGCCGGGTCGATGACGGGAGTGCCGGTGATACCTGCCTCGGGCGTGAGGTCGCCCCAGCCTTTGCCCACGAGTCCGGTGGGGCCCGAGGGCACGGTGACCTCCCCGCCGGTGCCGCCGTGGCTGGTGTCGATCAGGCTGACGTTCCAGAGCGGCTCGCAGGGGCTCGCATCGGCATCGAACGCGTACAGGCTGTCGTGCTCCGTTGCCACGAAGACGACATTGTGGATCGTCCCTTTCACCTCGAGCGCCGCTACCCACAGCGGTTGCGCATAGACTGCGCCGTCGACCGTGCACGAAAAGAGCTTGCCGAAGCTGGAGCCGTTGATGTTGGAGGGCGAAAGCGCGTATTCGTCCTGGTTTGCGCCATCGCGGGCCAGATCATTATGCTGGGTATAGACTCCCGCCAGGTCCGTTACGCCCACGCGGATTCCACTGCTCTGCGTCGGGTCCGTGACGCTCGTGGCGGTGATCGTGTAAAGACCCGGTGCCTGCGGCGCGGTCAGAGTCACGGACTTTCCGCTGGCGCTC
>Ga0134126_10003164_pt1 | contig 20561 bp, 21 predicted proteins | sample KB31752_FD_96881 | JGI IMG/M metagenome (GOLD analysis project Ga0134126, IMG submission 96881) | Terrestrial soil microbial communities with excess Nitrogen fertilizer from Kellogg Biological Station, Michigan, USA - KB3-175-2 | ecosystem: Environmental > Terrestrial > Soil > Unclassified ... | reverse complement strand
GGATTCTGTATTTTTACCCATGGATTTGTTACAAGCTCAAAGACAGCTGGTAGTCGCGCTCGAAGGGCGGTATGGACGCCGGGAGGGGTCGTTGATAGCGGACTGGGTCATGGAACATCTTACCGGGCTGCGCAAGCTGGACCGGCTGGTGCGGAAGACGGAAGTCTTTTCCGCCCCGGCGCTGAGGTTATACGAACGGTATACGGCGGAACTGGTGGCCGGAAGGCCGGTGCAGTATGTGCTTGGTGAGAGCTGGTTCGGCAGGTTCAGGTTCTATGTCGATGAGCGGGTGCTGATCCCGCGGCCGGAAACTGAGGAATTGGTGGACTGGGTGTTGGCGGAGGCGGGTGAAGATAAGGGGGTGGCGCTGGATGTGGGCACGGGCAGCGGGTGTATCGCGATCACGCTGGCGCGGGGGCTGCCGGCGGCGACGGTATATGCCGTCGATGTGAGTGAAGGTGCCCTGACGGTGGCGAAACGCAATGCGGGAGAACTGGAAGCCGCCGTTAGGTTTCTGGAATTGAATTTTCTGGATTCCTCAAGTTGGGAGCGGCTGCCGGCTGTGCGGTGGCTGGTGAGCAATCCGCCCTATATACCGGCGAATGAACGGCAAACGATGGCGCCGCATGTAGTCGGTGCCGAGCCTGCGCTGGCACTTTTTGTCCCTGACGAGAATGCCCTTGTGTTCTACAGGGCGCTGGGCATGTTTGCACAGAAGCGGCTGATCGCCGGTGGGGCGCTATATGCGGAAATCCACGAAGAGCTGGGAGCCGCTGTCAGGGAGGTTTTGGTACAGCAGGGGGCCCGGGAGGTCATCGTGCGAAAGGACCTGCAAGGGAAGGACCGGATGGTCAAGGCGACGTGGTAAGGTGCGCCTACTGGAGCCCGTTTTTGTCAACGGCCAGAACGGTACGGGCGCCGAGTTCGCGGGCGACACGCATCACCTGTACTACGTCGTCGACCGGCACGGTTTTATCCGCATTGATGACGATGGAAGGCTGGTCGGTCTCTTTCGCCAAAAAGGGTTGAAGCTTGGCCTTCAGCTCGTCTATTGTCACCCTTGTAGTGCCTACATAAAATTGTTTGTTGGCGTCTATGGAGACGACGACAGTTTGTTTCGCCTTGGTATCGCTTTTGGACTTAGGCTGAGTAAGTTTTATCACATTGGGGTTGGCCAGCGTGGAAACAATGAGAAAGAAGAGTAGGAGGATGAACAGAATGTCATTCAGTGGCCCCGTGTGAACCTCGCCCTCTTCTCGTGCACGTCTTCTTAGATTCATGGCTGTGTTTTTAACGGGTGGGTTCCTGCAGGATATCGATAAAGTCGGCGGCGGCGGCTTCCATACGGTAGGTGGCCTTGTCGATTTGCGAGTTCAGATAACGAAAGCCCAGGTAGGCGATGATACCGATGATAAGGCCGGAAGCCGAGGAGATCATCTTGACGTAGATGCCACCGGCGATGGTCGAAAGGGTATAATCGCCCGTAGATGCCAGGGTATAGAACAGCTCGAACATCCCGATGATGGTTCCGAGGAATCCGAACAGCGGGCCGATATAGCCGATGACGTTGAGGATCGTGAGGTTCCGTTCCATATGGTAGAGTTCCAGCTTCGCGACATTTTCCATAGAGCGTTCGATGGCGTCGATGGGTTTGCCGACGCGTTGGATGCCTTTATCGATCATTCGGGCAACGGCGTTATTGGTGTTCTTGGACAGGCTCCTGGCGGCCTGGATATTGCCGTTGACGATATGGTCGCGGATAATGCTCATGAAATTGTCGTCGGTCTTCGAAGCCTTTCGGATCGTGATATAGCGTTCGAAGAAAACGAAGATGGCGATCACCAGCAGAATAGCGAGGGGAATCATCAGGACACCGCCCTTCATGAGGATATCAAAAAGGTTTTCTTTTTGTGCGGTTGCCAACTGGGTGGCTCTTTCCAGGCTGTCTTTAATCTTTGCCGAGTCGATGATAACCTGCAGAAAAAATAGGTTCATATGGTAAAAGTAAAGATTTACAGGTTAAAACGACCTGCGGTCGTTTTATATTCCTTAACAAAAAGCTAAAGCTGGGTGTCTTGTTTGAGCATCAGCGCCTGGATCTGCTTCATGGTCTTTTCCATCCCGTCCCCGCTGCCATCGAGGAAAATCACGTTCCCCTTCCCCACTTCGGCAAAGTTCTTGATCGCCTCCGTCCACATGCTAAAGAGGATGACATTGGTGTCGAGATTGGCGCGTTTCATCTCTTCGGCCGCTTCGCTCATGCCATGGGCTACTTCCTGGCGGAAGAGGGCGACGCCCTGTCCGCGCAGGCGGGCCGCTTCTTTTTCGGCTTCGGCGGAGATCTTGATCGCATTCCCTTCCGCCTCCGCGGCCTTGGTCTTGGTGATGAGGAGGGCCTGTCCTTCATTCTCGGCGGCGGCCTTGAGGTTATTGCTGGCTACCACGCGGCTCATCGATTCTATGATGGCCTTGTCGAACGTAATATCGTTGATCTGGAGATCCATGAGGTGGTAGCCCCATTCTTCGAGGGAATGATCGATCTGGTCTTTCACAAATTCGACGATCTCGCGGCGCAAACCGAGTATCTCCGCCTGGCGTTTGGTGGCCACAAAAGAACGGATGCTGCCCTCGATGGTGCGGGTAAGCGCCTGCATCAGATCACGGTCACTGATGAATTTGAAGGCGACCCTTTGGATGGTTTCCTCCTCGGCATTCTGGACTGCGTACAGCAACATGCTTTTGAAATAGACATTGGCCTGGTCCGAGGTAACGGCCTGGAATTCGAGCTCGACGGAACGGTTCTGGATCGAGATCTTTTTGTAAACCACTTCCAGGAACGGGAGCTTGAGGTTCAGGCCGGGACGCATGACGCGTTTGTACTTGCCGAACTGCGTGATGACGTATATATATCCCTGGTTCACCGAAACCAGGCAACTGAATATAACGGCCAGGACAACCACTATGATGACGATAAGGACTACGTTAGATGGTTCCATAATTCGAAATGATTTATGGGTGAATGTACATATTTTTGCGTCGCGAATGCGTACGAACTACGACCTGATAATTGTCGGTGGAGGCCCCATAGGTATCGCCTGTGCGCTGGAGGCCCGAAAGGCCGGGATCAGCTATCTGATCCTGGAGCGGGGCTGCCTGGTCAACTCCCTTTACCGGTACCCCGTGAACATGACCTTTTTCTCCACCTCGGAGCGTATAGAGATCGGTGGTATCCCGTTCGTAAGCAATCATGTAAAGCCTAACAGGGCCGAGGCGCTGGAATATTACCGTCGGGTGGCGGTGAGCAATGCGATGAACATCCATTTACAGGAGGGGGTTCATACGATCCGGCGGCAACATGGGCGTTTCGAACTGGTGACCGATCACCGGATTTACAACGCGACGAATGTGATCCTGGCCACGGGTTTCTATGATATCCCCGTATTGCTGGATATTCCCGGCGAAGAGCTCCCCAAGGTGACGCATTATTATAAGGAACCGCATTTTTATGCCATGCAAAGAGTGGTGGTGGCCGGCGCCAGCAATTCCGCGGTCGATGCGGCCCTGGAGACCTGGCGCAAGGGTGCGGAGGTGACGATGGTCATCCGTGGTGAGGGTATCGGTCCGCGGGTCAAATACTGGGTGAAACCGGATATCGAGAACCGGATCAAAGAGGGAAGCATCAAAGCTTATACACATAGCGAGTTGGCGGCTATCCGGCCCGGCGAGGTGGATATCCAAACACCTTCGGGTATCGAAACTATCGCCAATGATTATGTGATCGCCTTGACGGGCTATCAGCCTGATTTTAGCTTTTTGCGGCGGACGGGAATCGAATTATCCGATGATGCCCGGCTGCAACCCTACTATAATCCGCAGACGATGGAAACCAATATCCCCGGCTTGTACCTGGCGGGTGTGGTCTGCGGCGGTATGAATACCCACAGCTGGTTCATCGAAAACTCACGGGTTCATGCCGAATTGATCGTACGGCATATCACGACCTCGGCCTAGCTTTTCTCCGCCCAGATACAGGACAGATGGACGATCGTTTCTACCGCCTTTTGCATATCCTGGATGCTGACGTATTCGTGTTTGCCATGGAAGGCCATCTCGCCCGTGAAAAGGTTGGGGCAGGGCAAGCCCATAAAAGATAGCCGGGAGCCATCGGTGCCGCCGCGGGCGCTGCTGCGATGGACGTCAAGACCTGCCCTGGCGATGGCTTCCGCCGCGTTCCCGATGATGGCGGGGTGCTGGTCGAGGATTTCCTTCATGTTGCGGTATTGTTCGGTGACCGTGATCTCGGCGGTAGCGCCGGGAAAGGCGGCGAGGGCCTCTTCGGCCCTATCCCGTAGAGAGTCTTCGTAGGCCTTCAGCTTGAACGTAAAAAAATCGCGAACGATGAGGTCCACTGACGCTTTTTCGGCGATGCCTGTCATACGAACGGGATGGACGAACCCATAGCGGCCGTCGGTGGTTTCGGGAGACCATTCGTCTTTGGGGAGCAGGTCCACAAAATGAGCGGCGACTTTGATGGCATTCACCAGCTTATCCTTACCATAGCCAGGATGTGCGCTGATCCCGTTAAAGGTAACTGTAAACGCATCGGCTGAAAAGGTCTCGTCTTCCAGGGTCCCGCGTTCTCCGGCATCCAACGTATAGCCGAAATCGGCTCCGAGTTTGGAGAGATCGACCTTGTCCACACCTCGGCCGATCTCTTCATCGGGTGTGAAAAGAAGGCGAATTTTTCCATGTTCCAGTTCCGGATGTCCGATAAAGAAATGGACCATGTCCATGATCACGGCTACGCCGGCTTTGTCGTCGGCTCCGAGGAGCGTGGTCCCGCCGGCGGTGATAATGTCGTCGCCCTTGCGGCTGGCAAGATAGGGATGTTCCCGGGCGAGGATGACCTGGGACGGGTCATCGGGCAGGATAATATTGCCGCCATCATAGTTTTGATGAACGATAGGGTTGACATTTTTCCCCGTGCAATCCGGGGCAGTATCCATATGTGCGCAGAAACAGATTACCGGTGTGGGTTTCGTGGTAGTTGCGGGAAGGGTCGCATAGACATAGCCGTACTCGTCTATTTCGACATCTGTGAGACCCACTAATTGAAGTTCCTTTACCAGGAGGCGACCGAGGTCCTTTTGTTTCTCCGTAGAAGGTTGTGTTTTGGATTGCGGGTCGCTTTGGGTATCGATCCTGACGTAACGGAGAAATCTTTCGGCAACAGTAAAGGCGTAGTTCTCGAACATTTTTTTAAGTAAATTACGTGGCGAATATAATACCTATGTCTGAAGCGGTTGTAAAAAATCCCGTAATCCGGCAGGGCTGGTTGCGGGTGTTGTTGTTTGGTGCGGCATTTTGCCTGCTCACCCTGCTCATTGCCATTCCTGCAGCGATTTTGCTGGCGGGCGTCACCTTCGATGAGCTGAAATCGAATATGCTCGATTCCCTCGAGGGGCTGTTGACAAGCAACTATCTATGGTTGATGATCCTGGTGGAATTTGCGATCTCGATGGTCAGCGTTGGCATCTTTCGATTTTTTATCAATCGGAAGGGACTCAAGGGGCTGGGCTGGTCGCCGGAGGGTTTTACGGGTGAGGCCGTCATCGGGTTGTTCATGGGACCGGTGGTAATGGGTACTGCGGCTTTGCTGATGTGGTGGAGCGGCCATGCGGCCTGGGTGGATATTTCATGGGATCCCAGTTCGCTTTTCGTTTCCGTGGGGCTCATGGCGCTGATCGCTTTTAGCGAGGAGCTCGTCTTCCGGGGCTATGTATTGGCGAATCTCATGGAGACCTTTTCGAATAAATGGGTGGCGCTGATCGTTTCTTCAGTACTTTTTGCCGGATTCCATTTTACCGCTCCGGGTATCCATGCGCTGGCGTTTCTGAATCTTTTTCTCGCCGGGTGTTTACTGGGAGTCAACTATCTCTATACGCGGAATCTTTGGTTCTCCTTCTTTTTTCATCTCAGTTGGAATTTCTTCGAGGGTCCGATCCTTGGATTTAAGGTAAGCGGCCTTACATTTCCCCCTTTACTCGTGACGGAAACGAAAGGAGACCTGCTCATCACCGGCGGCGATTTTGGGCTGGAAGGATCCATCCTGACCACCGTTATCGTTTTTATCGCGTTTTTTCTGGTGGCTTGGGCCTTTGAAAGAAAATATGGTTCTGCTGACTCCCCTACTGTTGCCGCTTGATTACGGCATGATGATCCGGGACGGAGTGTTGATATCTACGAGTTCCAGATCGAAGATCAGGTCCTGACCAGCTAATGCGTGGTTGGCATCCAGCACCACTACATCCGGTTTGACTTCCACGATGACCACGGGGATCTGCTGTCCCTGGCCATTGTTCATGGCCAGCTGCATGCCAACTTCGGGTTGCATACCGGGAGGAAAACGATCGATGGGGAATTCGATGATCGCTTCGGGGTCTTTGGGGCCATAAGCTTCGTCTACAGGGATCTCAATGGTCTTTTTCTGGCCGACGGTCATACCCATGACGCCGTCATCGAATCCTTTAATCACCATCCCACTGCCGACTTCGAATTCGAGCGGTGCGCGACCTTCTGAAGAATCAAATGTCGTCCCATCGGTTAAACGGCCATGGTAATGGACCTTTACGGTATCTCCTGCTTTCACTTCTTGTGCCATAAGACTTTATTTGGACCTGCAAGGTAGGATTAAATAATTAAATTGCGACCAAATCCCAAACAGAGCAAAAACCATGCGAAGACTCTTTATAGTCCTTGGCTTTTTGACGTCGCAATTGTTCGTAAATGCGCAGCCACAACCGGGCGCGGAGCAGATGAGCGAGTACCTCCCTTTGTTGCAAGGCAAGCGGGTGGCGATCCTCACCAACTATACTGCCCGGATAGATGGCACCACGGTGGTGGATACGCTGGTTAAAAAAGGCATCAACATCGTGAAGATCTTTTCCCCGGAGCATGGGTTCCGCGGTGATGCCGACGCGGGGGCAACGGTAGGCAATCAGAGAGACCCGGTGACAGGTATCCCCATTGTCTCGCTTTACGGCAGCAAAAGCAAGCCCAGCGCCGATGATCTTGCCGATGTCGATGTGATGGTCTACGATATACAGGATGTGGGTGTTCGTTATTACACGTATCCAGCATCGCTTGAGCGCTATATGGAATCGGCTATCGGGAACCATCGTCCGCTGATCGTGCTGGACCGGCCCGACCCCAACGGTGACTATGTAGACGGCCCCGTGCTGGATACTGCATTCCGGAGCTTTGTGGGCATGCAACCCGTTCCCGTGGTCTATGGGATGACGATTGGGGAATATGCCCGTATGCTGCTGGGTGAGGGCTGGGTGGCCAGCGAACCGGGATTCCGGCTCACGGTAATCCAATGCCGACATTATACGCATCACAGCAGGTATAGCTTACCGGTGAAGCCATCGCCGAATCTACGGAATATGCAAAGTGTATACCTCTACCCTTCTCTTTGTTTATTTGAAGGAACGGCGATCAGTCTTGGGCGTGGTACCGATAAACCCTTCGAGCTGTTCGGGGCGCCATCGCTACCGCATGATCTTTTTAGCTTCACTCCACGGAGCATGCCCGGGGCTACTTCGCCGCCACATCTGAACGAAGTTTGCTATGGCTATGATCTCAGTTCTATCGATGTGCCGCATGCGATGTCGGTGAAGTGGGTATTGCTGGCCTACCGGCTTTTTCCCGATAAGGACCATTTCTTCAATAAGAATGGCAGCGTGTTCGACCGGCTTGCGGGGTCTTCCGTATTACGGCAACAGATACAGGATGGGTTATCCGAAGAGGCGATCCGGAAGAGTTGGGAGCCGGGGCTGAAACATTTTAAAACGATCCGAAAAAAATACTTGCTTTATGCCGAATGATTTGCCTCAGCAGGCTGTTCCGCGGAGTTACCCGCGGATCGTGTTTATGGGAACGCCGGAATTTGCGGTGGCGAGCCTGGATGCCATTCTTCAGGCGGGCTTTGATGTTGTGGGTGTAGTGACGGCGCCGGACAAGCCGGCGGGCCGGGGAATGCAGCTTGCGCAAAGCGCCGTGAAGAAATATGCCGTTGCCAGGGGGCTGCATGTCCTGCAGCCGGAGAATCTGCGCGATCCAGGCTTTCTCTCAGCACTTCAGGCGCTGCGTGCCGACTTGCAGATCGTTGTGGCCTTCCGTATGCTTCCGGAGGTGGTTTGGAGCATGCCGCCGATGGGGACGGTGAATCTTCATGGGTCGTTATTGCCGCAATACCGTGGTGCCGCGCCAATCAACTGGGCTGTGATCAATGGCGAAACTGTTACGGGGGTGACGACCTTCCGACTGCAGCACGCTATCGATACGGGAGGCATTTTGTTGCAGGAGAGTTTTTCAATTTCTGATACCGATACGGCCGGCGATGTGCATGACCGGATGATGATGATCGGGGCTGATCTTTTGGTCAAGACTATTGCGGGGCTGGCGGCGGGGACGCTGCATGAGGCGGCCCAGCAGGATTCGCCGGAGCTGAAGCATGCGCCGAAGATCTTCACCGAGACTTGCCGCATCGACTGGGGCCGATCGACAGTGGAAGTCTATAATCTCATCCGTGGGTTGTCGCCTTTCCCGGCGGCTTTTACTTTCCTGGATGGGAAGATGCTGAAAATCTTTAAGGGTGAGAAGGAGGTCTTGGGCGATGTTTTACCGGGCGGCGGACCCGGGAAGCTTCATACTGATGGAAAGACCTTTTTACAATTTAGTACCGTGGATGGGTGGATACGCGTCACAGAATTACAGTTAGAGGGGAAGAAAAAAATGCAGATTGGAGATTTTTTACGGGGGTATAGACCACCTGACCAGGCCGCCTAGTATATCTAAAGTATATCTAAAGTATATCTAAAGTATATCTAAGACTCGGATTTAACCCATTTGGGATGTCTGTTAGTTCCTTGATTTACAATAGATTTGTCCCTTTTTGACATAGCATATATAAGATTCCTGATCTTATTCTCTTTTTGTTTCTCATCCAAAATTTTGGGCAATATGTCCAATATTAGTTCATCGATATCCTCTTTTGAAGCCGAGCCATATTTATTGATATATTCCAATATCATATCCTTATAATGAACGTCTTTAAAGCCACGTATTTTAATGTAGTCAGCCTTCTGTTCCGTCTTCTCTGCAATAGCAACGGAAAAATGAAAATTGGGTTTTCTACCTTCAATAAGTTTTTTGTCTTTTAGATGCTTTATTTCGTCATCATTGAGTTCTTTTTTCTTTTGAACTTTGTCCAGCATAATTATTTCAGAAAGAGATAGATCAGGATGTCTTACCAGCACCCTGGCATACTCCATATCCAAGACTTTACCTATTAAGGTCACTTTGACTTTTTTATCACCAAAATCATAATCAGGCATTGGGAAAAAGCGGTCTCGTTGTACTTTAAACATTCGTTTGATCCCGCTACCAATAGAATCTATCATATTAAATGAAACCATCGTCTCTGCCAAAAGAGCATTTCTATTATACGAGGGCGGTTGATCGCTATTAACGACGGCTTCCAAAGAACCAGGGAGAAACGTCCCAGGGTTAATTTTGAGGATCAAATTGGTCAACTTCATCGGGAAAGAGAGTTCCTTCCTTCAAGTACCTATATTTTAAATTTCGGATTTTTGCAAATATTTCATCGACAGCTAGGATATAGGGAGGGGTAAAATGTTCGTAATCTTTTTCGGAGTTATCCCTATCGTACAAGACCCAAGTTATTTGTGCTATGGCAGGTTTAAAATAAACCGCTGTTTCGGATTTTCCCAGGAGTAATATTGCAGCGTTGGTAGGCTTGCCTTTTATGCACATTTTAGTTTTTGCAAGAAAAACGCTATTGTTCCAATCGTCTATTTCCTGTGATAACCTTGGGTTTTTGATTTTAAAATTATCCCTAGCCTTTTGTATCGCCCCATCATCAAGTTCGGAAATTTCCACAAGGTTGCAAACTTCGGCGCTCCAATCATTTATGTTAATAATTCTTTCATGTAAAATATTTTCTTTTCTAGACTGTGTTAATTCGATCAAACTATCTCCACTCCTCTGCCAACACTTTTTATGAGCGACTACCGGTTGTCTGGGCTGATGTTTGGGAATCGAAATAATCCAAACCGTTTTATTTGTATCCTCCGTGTATAGCGATTCGACATGCAGGCCTTCGCTGCTTAAATTTGTGCAATTACCTAAAATCCTTTGAGGTAAATTTTCGGGTGTATAATCATGCAGGTTTTGAATGCCAAGGATATTGAGTGTCTTGTCTTCAACACCCAATATTAAATGCCCCCCTTCCATGTTCGCAATAGCCGAAACATACGTTATCACATCGTCACCGGCGTTGCCGGAGACCGAATTTTTCAAATTAGAAAAGGCTTTCCACTCGCAATGTTCATTTTCCTTCGGAAAGCGGCTTTTTATATGTACACATAGTTCTTGCTCAGTCACAATAATCTAATTAATAGCTGATCTGCACGGGGAAGCGGGTGTCGCTTTCGCCGAGCTCCGCTGCTGCGGCATTGCTCATGCGGATGGTAAGGCCGGCGCTTTCTTTCATTTCGGGTAGCTGGCCGAGGATCTTGGCGTACACGGATTTATTGGTCGACGGATTCGTGATCCGGACGATGGTTCCTACGGTGACGCCATTCATCAATGCATAATATTTTCCATCCTGCCAGCCGCTGGTGCTTTTGAAGATGCCGGCCTGGCCGGATGCTGTTTTGCCGGTTTCGTTGTAATCCGAGCGGAAGTTGCCGCCGTCGAAATGCGGGGCCGGAGACGCGGGAGCGGGGGACGCTGCGGATACGGGGGGCGGCGGAGCCGATGTCGCCGGTGCTGCCGTGGCGGGTGCCGATGTCGCCGTGGCCGACGTCGCGGGCGTCGAGGTTACGGGCGGGGGGCCGGAAGGTTTGGGCATTACGGCGGCGGGCTGGGTGGACGTCGTAGGTGCGGACGTTGCCGGTTCGGTTGCCGCGGGTCTGGTGGTCGTGGCTGGTTCGGCGGCCGCGGGTTTGGGCGTTTCGACGACGCGTGGGGCCGCGGCGGGGGATTCGGGTGCATTTGTCGCGAGCGCCGAAAGGGCCGTTTTCACCTTGAGATAGCCGACGATGAGATGCATGCCCGGATGGATCTGGTCCGGCGTCACGTTGTTCCATTTTTCGATGTCGGGGATCGGCACCTTGTTGTGGTCCACGCTGATGCGATACATCCACTCTTTTTCCCTCGTGATATGAAACACAGGGATCAGGGTCTCACCGGAGGTTTTGAGGGTATTTTGCGAGAAATTAGCGGCTGTAAGGGGTATTTGGAGGGTCTGGCCGATGATAAGCGGCTTTCCCAGCGTAAGATGATTGAATGGCGCCAGCTCTTTGGGGCTCACATTAAACAATCTGCCGACACTATACCAATTCTCTTTCGGGACTACGGTATGTTCCAGGTATAGTTTTCCTGTCACGCCCTGGATGATGAGTTCATGGGATTGGGATCGGGCAAACTTTGCAAAAAAACAGCTGATCAGTATGAGGACGGTCGCCGGTGATCGCATAGAATATCAAGTTTGAAAGCAATTATACAAAATTATTCTTTCCTGAGTATCCGCCATTCTTTGGGGTAATAGTTATTCCACCGATTTGGCAGGATCTTTACCCAACCGAGGTTGTAGCCGTCATGGCGGACCAACGCCCAGCCGCGGACCGGGGTGTCGACATGCAACTCCTCTTTCCGCAGATATTGCAACGCCTGCCGGTGATCGAGCTCGACGGCAGGCAAGTCCACGGTGATGAGGGTACTCAGGGCGAGGTCGTGCTCGGGAATAAGCTCTTTTGCAGAAGCGAGCCCGAGCGTGATGCCGGCTTTTTTGAGGTAACAAGCCGATTGCAGGATCGGCAGGTCGGCAGCCAGTGTAGCCGGCAGGGCATGCACCTGCTCCTGGTGGCGGAAGAAAAATAACGGGACATCCTGACGAACCCAGGGTTGCAGCAATTCCTGCTCTTTTTTCGAGATGCGTTCCGGCGCGCTTAATTTCCGGGGCGGGGCAAAGCTGCCGCCGTCCGTTTTGCGGAGACAGGCGATAAAAAAACCTTCGCCGTGGAGTTTGTGCGGATAGAAGCGATAGCCCCAGGCGCCATTCTTGCCCCGGGTCTCTACGATATTCCATTGGGGATCGAGATCGAGGCGACATGCCTCCGCGCTGAGATCGGAGGTCAGCCAGTCCAGGATGTCTTCGTCTTCTTCGCGTGAATAGCTGCACGTGGAATAGATCAATGTACCACCGCTCCGAAGGGCGGGCCAGCAATCGGCAAGGATACGCTGTTGCCGTTGGCTGCAGAGCTGGACATTCGCCGGGCTCCATTCCGCGATCGCTTCGGGTTCACGCCGGAAGAGACCGCTGCCGCTGCAAGGTGCGTCGATGACCATCACGTCAAAATAATTCTGCAATGCCGCAAAATCGCGCGGATCGTTATTTGTGACGATGGCATTCGGTGCGCCCCATTTGATCATGTTCTCACGCAGGATCGCGACGCGATTGCGGATGACGTCATTGCATACGAGGAGGCTATCGGGGGAAAGCAGGGACTGCAGAAGCGTGGACTTGCCGCCGGGTGCGGCGCAGCAATCCAGCACACGCAGCGGTTGAGCCAGATCGACCGTTTGCCGCAGCGCCTGCTCGAGGAACATGCTGGAGGCCTCCTGTACGTAATAGGCGCCTGCATGGAACAAGGGATCGAAGGTGAAAAAGGGCCGCTCCTGCAGATAATAGCCCCATGAGGACCAGGGTACCCGGGTGGCGGCGGATAAAACCGGGAGTTGCGGCGACGTGGCGATTTTAGCCGGATTGACGCGGATGGAAGTTACCTTGTCACCGGAGGCATGGATGGCTTCGAAGGCGGCGGCATCGTAACCAGGGAGTCCTTGAAGCGAGGACAATAATTCTTTTGGTAAGTCTGAATGCACTATTCGTGCAAAAGTATAGCAAATCGAATTAATGCGCCAGAAATGGGCGCTGGGTAAATTTCTTATGTCAGAACCGGATAATAAAATCCTGCTTGACCTTGAAGTCCTCGCGACGGAATACGAAGCCGATGAAAAAAAGATCGATCGTCAGGTATACGCGGGGGTCACTACGGATGGTGTCCCATGCTGTTTCCATTTCTTCGCTCCAATGAATGTCGTCGAAGATGAGCGCGGATGAGGGTGCGGCATGCTGAAAGATAGCGTCGAAATAGCGAACGGTAGGCTCACAGCGGTGATTGCCGTCGATAAATGCCAGTTCTACCGGGGGCATGTCATTTAGCAGGCCGGGAAGAACGGTATCGAAATTACCGGTGAGGACGTCCGCTTTTTTTTCTAGCGTGGCAAGATTTTCCCTGGCCTTATTTGCAATGGCCGGTGCACCTTCGATGGTCCATAGCCGTGCCTGCGGCGCCCCCGCAGCGAGATAAGCCGTCGAGAGTCCCAGCGAGGTGCCTAGTTCCAGCATGGTGGCGGGTGAATAATGCCGGGCGACCCGGTAAAGTAACTGACCAAGTTTGGGTGGTTTGGCGGCATGGCGGGTGATGGACGCGATGGAGCGCGACGTGGTTGTCTTGTAGACGGAGCCTGCGCCAAGGTCGGTTATTTCAACTAACCCGGGATCGTGACGCAAGGTCCGCCGCAGCAGTTCTATGGGTGTATAGGCCGGATAGTGCCGGTAGTCGTTAAGCACCCTGGTGATAAACTCGAATACAAAGGGACTGTGGGTACCATGTCCTTTACCGTTTGCGGCGGTAAGGTAGTAGTGCAGGTATTTAGTCGCGAGCTTTAGGGAAGAATACATGGTCATTTTTTTCTTTCCCAGAGCTGAAAGCTATAGGCATACGCATGTTTATCGTCGGCCGGAAAATCGAGATTGCTGGTGAGCGTCCATTGCTTCTCGTCGATCGCCGGAAAGAAGGTATCGCCGTCGAGGACTGCGTGTACACGGGTCATATAGATGCGATGAGCGATGGACATGGATTCCTTGTAGATCTCGCCGCCACCAATGATGAACGTTTCTTTGCAATCCGTATCTGCGGCCAGCTCGATAGCGGTGGGCAGGTCGGACGCTTTTTGAACGGTAGGGCGTCCGGGGTCCCAATCCTTATTCCGCGTGACCACAAAATTGAACCGGCCGGGAAGCGGTTCACCGGCGAGGGCTTCGAAGGTCTTTCGGCCCATGACGACGGGCATGCCCCAGGTGGTATTCTTGAAAAACTTCATATCATTGGGCAGATGCCAGAGAAGCTTATTGTCTTTGCCGATGGCATTGTTGGTGCTGGCAGCTACGATGAGGCTGATGATCATGGGCTCAAATTTAGCTTGCCCCGTTCAGCAATAGACAGCCGAAGCCGAAAAAATAAATAGGCATAAGAGTTAAATACATCTAATAATTATGTATTTTTATAAACGATAAGCTGATTCTACGTTAAATTATTACAAGATGTACACGGACAAGGTCCTCAACACAGCGTATTCTTTCGCGGCTGCGATCGTGGTTTTTGGCGCCTGGGCCAAACTGGAGCAAAAGGAATTCGGCGGAACGGCGCTCACCATCGGGATGTTGGTGGAGAGCGGAATATTTGTGATCTATGGTTTGATGGAATGGAAAGAGAAACAGGGTACGCCACCTAAACAGCAGGGCTCCGATGCCGAAAGGATCGACGAGCTGCAGCAGACCGTGGAAAAGACCAATGGGATGCTGAAGAAAATCTTTCGGACCGAAGTCTAGGTTTAAACAGCCACGGGCGCTTTAATGGCCGGGTGTGACTGGTAGTTCTCCAATGTAAAATCTTCGAACTGGAAGGCGAAGATGTCCTTTACCGCGGGGTTGAGCTTCATCACCGGCAGTGGGTAGGGTTTGCGGGTGAGCTGTAAGCGTGCCTGTTCGAGGTGGTTGCTATATAGGTGCACATCGCCGAAGGTATGGATGAACTCGCCGGGCTCGAGGTCGCAGACCTGCGCCACCATGCCTGTCAGCAAGGCATAAGACGCGATATTGAAGGGAACGCCTAGGAAGACGTCTGCGCTGCGCTGATAGAGCTGGCAGCTCAGCCTGGGCTTTCCGTTCGGGCCATCGGCCACATAGAATTGAAAGAGGGCGTGACAAGGCATCAGCGCCATTTCAGGCAGGTCGGCGACATTCCAGGCGCTGACGATCAGCCTGCGGCTATCGGGTGTCTTTTTTATCTGTGCAATGAGCTGCGTGATCTGATCGACCGTTTTCCCATTCGCGCCGTCCCAGCTGCGCCACTGTTTGCCATATACGGGTCCGAGTTCTCCATTGGCATCCGCCCATTCGTTCCAGATAGAGACGCCATGGTCATTGAGATATTTGATGTTTGTTTCTCCCTTGAGGAACCACAGCAGTTCGTAGATGATGCTTTTGAGATGCAGCTTTTTAGTGGTGACCAGGGGGAAGCCTTTAGACAGATCGAAACGCAGCTGATGGCCAAAGACGCTCAGGGTGCCGGTACCTGTGCGATCGGTCTTTTGGGCGCCCGTGTCCAGGATATGTTGAAGGAGATCGAGGTATTGCTGCATAGGTGCAAGGTACAGCCGCTGGCAGGAAATTTGCCGCGATCCGGATTTGAATTTTCCACGCGGATAGCTTATTTTACGCACATCCCCTAAACCCACAGTACGTGAAATTGCTGAGAGTCAATAATTTTTCTAGCGAACCATCGCTGAAACAGGGCAAGCTCTTTCTGACGACCCGCATCAGGAAGCCGCGGCGGTTCGATCTTATTAGCTACCGGGCCATCATTCCGCCAAAGGGCATCACGATCCTCACCCACCGGCTATGCGGTGTGGCCGGCGATACGCTGGAGATAAAAGCCGGGGTATTGTATGTAAATGGGCAGGATGTGGACGCGGAGCTGCGGTTGAAACATATCTTCAAGTTTGCCGCACAGGACTGCTCGGGTCTAGTCTACGATCAAAGACAAGCCTATACTATCCCGCCTTACACCAACACACTTTATATCTCGCTGGAAGAGACCTATGTCCGCAAGGTCAATGCGGCTTGTGAACGTTATGTGCTGCCTGTGGGGTTGCGGGACGAGGAGATCTTTCTCACGTTCAAGAAAAACTGGAACCGGGATAATTTCGGCCCTGTGCGGGTACCCGAGGGCCGGTGGTTCGTGCTTGGCGATAATCGCGGGAATAGCAAGGATTCGCGCTACCTTGGGCTTATCGAGCAGTCACGGTTTATCGGCACGGTGATCTGGAAATGAATGTGGGTTATGGTGCTTATTCTTAACTTAACATCGACTGCATGCCGAAGGCTGTCAAAAAGTTTTCATATTGGTCTTTAACCTGCCTGTTTGCAATTTCGGAGAAATTGCCCGTTACAGGATCTACAACAGTGCGTAATGGCCTTTTGCTTTTGGGTGTATCGATGAGCTTTATAATGGCCTCGGCGACCAGTGCGGGATTAGGTTTCATCGCTTCGAACATTTGGCCGATACCAGCGCCAATTTGAGCCGGAACGTTTGCCAGGTCACCATATTCCGCGATCACAGCTGTATGCGATCCGGTTACAATTTTTCCCCAAATGTCCGTAGGAAATGCGCCTGGCTGGAGAGAAATGACATCCACGCCCAGGGGTCGCAGTTCATAATGCAGGCATTCCGTTAATCCTTCGAGGGCAAACTTGCTGACATTGTATGCCATTTGAAATGGAAAAGAGAACCGGCCTGCCACGCTGGATACATTGATAACCAACCCTTCTCCCTGCTTCCGCATTTGTGGTAATACTCCTTTAAGAGTCCTCCAGGCTCCATTTACATTTACGTCCATAACTTTTTCCAGATCTTCTTCCGTAAATGTTTCGGCGATCCCTGTTGCATAGAGACCTGCGTTATTGATCAATACATCGATCTTCCCTTGTGTTTTTACGACGGTCGAGATCGCTGCGGATACAGACCTTCCATCCGTGACATCGACTTCCAGAACTTCGATATCGGTCTTCTGAGCCAGGGTCTTTGCTTTGTCCGCATTGCGCCCGGTAATATCACGCATAGTGGCGTATACTTTATGTCCTGCGTCGGCGCAGGCTTTAGCTGCCAGCCAGCCAAAGCCACTGTTTGTTCCGGTAATTAAAACTACTTTGTTGTCCATATTTTTAATTTATTGAGACAAAGCTACGATGCCGGTCCCGGCGCGTCAGGGTGTGAAATAGACATTCTGCCGGGTCGATCCGGACAAAACAATGACTTAACTTTACTCATTCAACTATTCTGTCATGAAACACGTAACCATTGTTGTTCCGAATGGATATGCAGATCTAAGCAGCATAACGGGTTCTTTTGAGATCCTGAGGAGGGCAGACGAGCTCTGGCGGAATATGGGAAATAAATCGAAGCTGGAGCTGCACATCGCCGGATTTGTAACGGAACTAAAATTGGATGTCGGTTTTTTTTTCATCTTTCCTGAAGATATCAGGGAGATAAAAGTTACGGACCTGGTGATCATCCCTTCCGTAGGCGACTATTACAATGAAACCGTTGAAAAAAATGCGCCGCTTGTCACCTGGATCCAGGAGCAATACAAATTCGGGGCAGAGATTGCAAGTATCTGCACAGGTGCTTTTTTACTGGCCGCTACCGGCCTGCTGGATGGAAAGGAGTGTTCCACTCATTGGCATGCGGAGATCGATTTCAAACGCCAGTTTCCCAACATCCGCCTGCGTACCGATAAGCTGCTTACCTCTACAGAGGGAATATATACCAATGGCGGCTCTTATTCTTTTTTGAACCTGATACTTTTATTGGTTGAAATTTACTTTGACAGACAAACAGCGATCGTCTGCTCAAAAATGTATCAAATCGATATGGACAGGACAATGCAATCGCCTTTTATCATTTTTAAAACGCAAAAGAACCATGGCGATGATCTGGTTTGTCAGGCACAAACGTATATAGAGGAAAATCTCACCGAAAAGATATCCTTCGAAGAGCTGGCATCGCGTTTGGCTATCAGCAGGCGGAATTTCGACAGGCGGTTTGTCAAAGCCGTGGGGAATACGCCTGTGGAATATTTGCAGCGGGTAAAAGTAGAAGTGGCAAAAAGTTCGCTGGAAAATGGCCACAAAAGCATTTTCGAGGTGATGATGGAAGTGGGGTACTCCGATGATAAGGCGTTTAGAGAAGTATTCAAAAGAATTACGGGTTTGTCTCCTTTGGAGTATAGGGCAAGATTTGCGAAAAAGGCGCGCTCTGCATGACGCGGTGATCAAAAGGGAGTCGCGGTCAATTCTTCGCGGCCAGCAGGTCGCCCACGATGGTATAGAATTCCGTTTTCTGGTCGTCGTAGTGGGAACCGGTTCCAGGGCCGCTGAAGCCGGTGTGGATCTTCTCGATCTTACCCGTTTTGCCTACGAAGATGGTAGTGGGGAAGTCGGCGATAAGCTCCAGCTGCGGCAAGGTCTTGGCCGTACGATCCGGGTCGCCGACGGTTACACCGGTGATGAGCAGGGGATATTTTACCTGAAATCGTTTTTGTACGTTACGCAAGCTGGCCTGGGAGCGGGCGAAATCTGTGCTGCGTTCATATGCCAATCCAATGACCTCGACACCTTTTTTGCGGTATTCGTCGTAGAATGCGCTGAGGAAACGGGTCTCGTCCATACAATTAGGGCACCAGGAGCCCATGATCTGCACCAGCACGACCTTCCCCTTGAAACGGGCGTCGGACAAGGAGACGTTTTTGCCGTCGAGGTCTTTGAAGGTAAAGCCGAAGGGCATGTCCTTGTTCCATTTCGTGATGGCGAACTGGTCCTCCAGGTGTGCGCTGGCATCTTTGGTGGCGGTCCAGGTCTCGTGGCCTGCGAGGCCGCTATAATGCTGGCCGTCGGTGAGGGTATGGCCATTGTCCGTGACAAAGGCGGTAAAAAAATAGGCGTGTGTGCCATCGAAACAGGAAAGCTTCAGCGTGTCGCCGGTCACAACGCCTTCGAGATAACGGAGGTCACCGCCTGCATCGAGGAAGGTACCGGTGACATGGGACCCTTGTTGACGAAATTCACCGACGCGGAAGGTCGAGTCTTTGCCGTCGAGAGTCCGGAACATTGCTGCCCAGCGACCGGAGACATTGGCTTTTTCCGCGGTATTGGTGGTCGCAAAACGATAGTTTTCGCCGTAAAAAGCTTTAAAGGGGACCGCTTGCCAATCGGAGACCAGGTGCCTGAGCCAAACACCTTCCAGATTTCCCTCCGGCGTCACCCGTGCGCGGAGCTGGGACTCGTAGAAGGGCATTTTGATCCAGATCGAATCACCCTGACGGGTGATATCGTCGACCAGTAGCCGTTCGCCCGCGTTACGGATATAGATGATCTGCCTGCCCGCGCTGTCTTTAACTTCGAAGTTGAAGACAATGTTGTTGCCATCTTGTCTTTCCAGAAACGCCCGCCATTCTCCGTTGCGGAAATTGGGCGAGGGGGCGTTCAAGCCGGTGGTTGGCACGGGAGCGGGAGACGCCAGGGTGACGGAAACGCAAAAAGACAGCAGGAAGAGCGAGGTCAAAAGTCGGGACATGGGACCAGAGTTAAGGTGAAGGAGCAAATTTACGAAAAACGGGCTGATCATTTAAGATTCTCGAGCATGTCCTTCGTCATCCGGGGAAGGTCGTATTCGGGTTTCCAGTTCCAGTCTGCCCGGGCGACGGAATCGTCGATGCTTTGCGGCCAGCTGTCGGCGATATGTTGCCGGTAGTCGGGGGCATATTGGATGGTGAAGTCGGGCACGTGTTTTTTGATCTCGGCGGCGATCTCTTTGGGCGAGAAGCTGAGGGCCGAGACATTGTAAGAGGTGCGGACGGTGAGCTTATCGGCCGGGGCTTCCATGAGCTCGATGGTGGCGCGGATGGCGTCCGGCATATACATCATCGGCAGATAGGTATCCTCGCGCAGGAAACAGGTGTAGTGGCGTTCTTCCAGCGCTTCATGAAAGATCTCGACAGCATAGTCGGTGGTGCCACCGCCAGGTGCGGATTTGTAGCTGATGAGACCCGGATAGCGGATGCTGCGGATGTCGACGCCATAGCGTTCGAAGAAATAGTTGCACCAGAATTCGCCGGCATATTTGCTGATGCCATAGACGGTGCTGGGTTCGATGATCGTCCGCTGGGGGCAGCCGGTCTTGGGGGAAGTCGGTCCGAATACGGCGATGCTGCTGGGCCAATAGACCTTGTGCAGTTTTTCTTCCCGGGCGATGTCCAGGACGTTGAGGAGGCCCTGCATGTTGAGATGCCAGGCGAGGTTGGGGTTCTTTTCACCGGTGGCGGAGAGGATAGCGGCCAGCAGATAGATCTGGGTGATATTCTGCCTGATGACCTGAACGTGTAGCATTTCCTTGTTCATCACGTCTATGGAGACGTAGGGGCCTGTGCCTTTGAGGAGATCGTTCTCTTCCCGAAGGTCGGAGGCTACGACATTGCTGTTCCCGTAAATGCGTCGGAGGGCCAGCGTCAGCTCCACGCCGATCTGCCCGCTGGCGCCGATAACGAGTACTTTCTCTTTAGCCATGTAG
>Ga0134126_10003163_pt1 | contig 20562 bp, 16 predicted proteins | sample KB31752_FD_96881 | JGI IMG/M metagenome (GOLD analysis project Ga0134126, IMG submission 96881) | Terrestrial soil microbial communities with excess Nitrogen fertilizer from Kellogg Biological Station, Michigan, USA - KB3-175-2 | ecosystem: Environmental > Terrestrial > Soil > Unclassified ... | reverse complement strand
GGCTGATCTGCCTGAGCAGCCCGACCTCTTTCCAGGCCTGGCTGCGGGTCTCGAACATCTTCGGGGGGGTCCGGGGAATCGGCATCGCTCACATGATGGCGGCATCGCGGGCGAGGCCCGGACGCGCGCCGGGGCTTGCATTACCCTTGGCCGCAATGAGCAACCTACGACGTTTGGTGATCCCCGCCGTGGTGCTGGGGATCCTGCTGGTGATAGTGGCGATCATCTACTTCGTCGAGCCGGCGCACTCCCTGCCCTCGTTCTTCCCCGGGCACGTGTCGGCTACCGACGCCGAGGCCAACCATCACCACACCAAGCACGGCATCGCCGCGCTCGTCGTCGCCCTCGCCTGCTTCGCCTTCGCCTGGTTCGAGTCGGGGCCGAAATCGGCGCCCGCCTCCACCGACGCCTAGGTGAGCGCGAAGTCGATCGTGCAGAACAGCCCGAAGGCGATGCAGTAGTAGCCGAACGGCGTCAGCCGGTTCGTCTGGAAGAACCGGAGCAGGAACTTGACGGCGAAGACGGTCGTCGCCGCCGCGCACAGGCCGCCGACGAGCGCCGGCCCGCGGACGTCGGCGCCTTCGTGGCCGAGCAGTTCGGGCAGCTTCAGCGCGGCCGCGGCGAAGATCACAGGCGTCGCGAGCAGGAACCCGAAGCGCGCCGCGTCCTCGTTCGACAGGCCTGAGAGCAGCCCGCCTCCCATCGTCATGCCGGAGCGGGAGATGCCCGGGATCAGCGCGAAGGCCTGCGAGGTGCCGACGCTGATCGTCTGGCGCCAGGAGAGCTTGGCCAGACGTGCGTCGGAGTCGCCCGTCCAGTCGCCGGGCCGCGGCGGGCGCCGCCGCAGGCGCTCGAAGCACAGCAGCGCGATGCCGTTGACGACCAGGAACGCCGCCGCGACGGACGGCGAGGCGAACAGTTTCCGGATCGGGTCCTGCAGCAGCAGGCCGATGATCCCGACCGGGATCGTGCCGGCGATCAGCAGCCAGCCGAGCCGCGCGTAGGTGTCGTCCGCCCGGATCTCGCGCATCCGCAGCGAGCGGAAGATGCCCTTGACGATCAGCACCCAGTCCTTGATGAAGAAGATCAGGAACACCACCGCGGTGGCGAAGTGGGTCGCGATCAGGAACGTCAGGAAGAACTTGTCGTTCTGGTGGATGTTCCAGCCGAACAGCGCCGGCAGCACCACGGCATGGCCGAGGCTCGAGATCGGGAACGGCTCGGCGATCCCCTGCGTCAGACCGAGGATGACGGCCTGGAAGTAGCTGATCAGCGTGGTCGCCGGGACTGTGAGCAGGCTGAGCACGGCGGGGGAGATTAGGGGAAGCGGCACCGGCGCCCGGCCGAGGGCGGTTGGACATTTCTCATACAGCTCTTCACGGGCAGTTCACACGATCGTTCCCGCTTGGTCACAGAAAACCTGTGTTTGCAGGGGAATCCTCATGTCATGTACGAGAATGAGACAGCGAACACAGGGCCGGCAGCCGAGCCGGCCAGCCGAGCGGACATGCACTGCCACTCCGACGCCGGTCGAGAGCGAGCTCGGGGCGCTCGGTTTACTGCCGCCGCTCGACTGCGAGGCGCCGCCGCCTCCCGACCCGCCCAACCCGCCGGCGGCGGTTTCGGAGACGTGGATCACCTTCGCGCGCGGGAAGTTCCTCTTCAGGCTGGTCCTCTTCAGGCCGGGCGTCGGCTCGACCTAGATGGTCGAGGCCGGGCCGCTGCCGCTCGTGATCATCTTGTGAAGCCCCTGGCACCATGTGGCGATGCGTGGGACCGCACCGAACGTCCTCCCGATGGGTTATCGATGCAAGGCGCGCGCGCCCCAGGGCGGAGCGTGCGCGGAACGACACGGAGGACGACGAGCATGAGGGCAGAGCAGGTTCCGATGGGAGGACGTCGCGTGCGGGCCCTTGCGGTCGTGGGCGCGTCGCTGCTGCTCCTGCTCGCCGCGCTCGCCGCGAGCGCGGGCGCCGACACCGTTCCCGTCCGCGTCAGCACGGGCGGCGTCGGTCACGCGACCGGCACCTCCGGCCAGCTCCAGGGGACGGTGATCGCCGACAACATCGCCGTCAACGTCTACTTCGAATACGGCCCGAACGGCCCTCCGTTCGCATACGCCTCGAAAACCAAACCCGTGACGATCCCGGCTCCGGTCCCGGTTCCGCCCACGCCCAAAGCGGTCAAGGTCGGCCAGGCGGTCACCGGCCTGCTGACCGGCTACCACTACCGGATGTGCGCCACCTACACACTGGGCGGCAAACTGGAACCGCCGGTCTGCGGCAAAGACAAATCGTTCACCGGCGGCAAGGCCGGCAAGCTGCGCTTCCAGCTGGGCAAAGGCAAGGAAGCCCGTCTCGGCACCTACTACGGCGGCGCGCTCGAAGTCACGGGCAGCCTCACCGGCACGGGCAACGCCAACCGCGGCCTGACGGTCCAGGCGACCCCCTTCCCCTACACCGCGCCGTTCACCACGCTCGGCGGCACCGTCTTCTCCAGCCGCACCGGGAGCTTCGTGATCAAGATCGCGCACCTCTTCCAGGACACGCAGCTGCGCATCCTCACCGTGGACACGCGCCCGCTCTACAGCCAGGTCATCACGGTCCACGTCTCGCCGCGCATCTCACTGCACGTGCGCTCGGCGGGCCACACGGGGCTCTACCGCCTCTACGGCACCGTGTCGCCCGCCCGCAACGGCGCACCGGTCACGATCGCGCAGCTCGTCCCGCAGAAGGCGTCGAGCAAGCGTGAAGGGCCGGCCTCGCACTCGGTCGCCAAGACGATCCTCAAACGCGCCACCAAGACGATGTCCCGCTTCAGCGTGATCGTCAAGCTGAGCGGCAGCTTCCGCTACCGCGCCGAAGTGAAGCTCCCGAAAGGCGCGCTCGAGTCCGGGCACAGCTCGAACGTGCTGATCAAGGCGCCCACCACCAAGGGCGGGACCAAGCACTCCAAGAAATAAGCGCGTCGTCGCTAGACGATGCCGCGCTCGCGCAGCAGCGCCATCACCCGCTCGACCTCCTGCTCGACGGTTTCGCCGCCTGAGCCGAGGTGGAGGTCGGGGTTCTCGGGCGGCTCATACGGCGCGCCCACGCCGGTGAGACCGGAGAGCTCGCCCGCGCGCGCCCGCGCGTAGAGGCCCTTCGGGTCGCGCTGCTCGCACAGCTCGAGCGGCGCGTCGACGAACACCTCGATGAAGTCGAGCTGGTCGTCGGCGTGTAGCGCCGCGGCGGAGGAGCGGTCGGCGGCATAGGGGCTCACGAGGCTCACCAGCGCCACCGTCCCCGACTCGGCCAGCAGCCGCGCGACGTGCGCGGTGCGGCGCACGTTCTCGGTGCGGGCATGCTCGTCGAAGCCGAGGTCGCCGTTCAGCCCGTGGCGCAGGTTGTCGCCGTCGAGCAGGAAGGCCGGGCGGCCCATCTCGAGCAGGCGCTCCTCCACGGCCGCGGCGACGGTTGACTTGCCCGCGCCCGGCAGTCCGGTGAACCACAGCGTCGCGCCGCTGTGGCCCAGCTCGCGCCAGCGCCGCTCGCGCGTCAGGCGCGAGCCCTGCCAGCGGACGTTCGGGCTGCGGTCGGTCGGGTGCTCCTCGACCTCGGTGTCGAGGATCACGCCGGCGGCAACGGTGTCGTTGGTGGCTTCGTCGATCAGGATCAGGCTGCCGGTCAGCCGGTTGCGGCGGTAGGAGTCGAACACCAGCGGAGAGCTCAGCTCCAGGTGCACGCGGGCGAGGTCGTTCAGCTCGAGCGTGCTGACCTGTTCGTCGCGGTGCAGCGTCTCGACGTCGATCCGGTAGCGCACCTCGACGCTGCCGACCATCGCGGTGCGGGTCGTGTGCTTGACGAGATAGCGCCGGCCGCGCTGCAGCGGCTGCTCGCTCATCCAGCAGACGAGTGCCTCGAAGCGGTTCGAGACGCTCGGCTGGTTGTGCGTGCGCACGAGCATCGAGCCCCTGGAGACGTCGATGTCGTCGCTCAGGCGCACCGACACGGACATCGGCGGGAACGCCTCCTCGACCGCGCCGTCGAAGGTGTCGATCGAGGCGATCGTCGAGTGCTGGCCGCCGGGCAGCACAACCACCTCGTCGCCGGCGCGCATGATCCCGCCGGCGACCTGGCCGGCGTAGGCGCGGTAGTCCTCGACCCCCGCGCCCTGCGGGCGCACGACCCACTGCACCGGGAAGCGGACGTCGATCAGGTTGCGATCGGAGGCGATGTGGACGTGCTCCAGGTGGTAGAGCAGCGGCGGCCCCTGGTACCAAGGCATCTCCGCGGAGCGATCGACGACGTTGTCGCCGAGCAGCGCGGAGATCGGAATGAAGGTCACGTCGGGCATCTCCAGGCGCGCGGCGAAGCGGTCGAACTCCTCGACGATCTGGTCGAAGACCTCCTCGCTGAACTCGACGAGGTCCATCTTGTTCACGCACACCACGACGTGCGGGATGCCGAGCAGCGAGCTGATGAAGGCGTGGCGCTTGGACTGGGCCACGATGCCCTTGCGCGCGTCCACCAGCACGATCGCGAGGTCCGCCGTCGAGGCGCCCGTGACCATGTTGCGCGTGTACTGCTCGTGGCCGGGGGTGTCGGCGATGATGAAGCGGCGCTGGGCGGTCGCGAAATAACGGTAGGCGACGTCGATCGTGATGCCCTGCTCGCGCTCGGCGCGGAGGCCGTCGGTGAGCAGCGAGAGGTCGAGGCCGCCGTCGCCGCGGCGCTGGCTGGCCTGCTCGACGTGGGCCAGCTGGTCGACGAGCACCTGCTTGGAGTCGTAGAGCAGGCGGCCGATGAGCGTGCTCTTGCCGTCGTCGACCGAGCCGGCGGTGGCGAAGCGCAGCAGGTCCGACGGCCGGTCGGCCAGGCGCCGGAAGACGTCGGCCGCGGCGTCCGCCTCGTCCGCGGCCGCAACCGAAGCGCCGCCGTTCATCGCGTTGTGTCCCTCCTGCGCCGACATCAGATCAGAAGTATCCCTGGCGCTTGCGATCCTCCATCGCCGCCTCGGTGACCCGGTCGTCCGCTCGCGTCTGACCGCGCTCGGTGACCTCGGTCGCAGCGATCTCGGCGACGACGGCGGCGAGGGTTGCCGCATCCGACTCCACCGCGCCGGTGCAGCTCATGTCGCCCACCGTGCGATAGCGCACGCTGGCCATGAAGCCCTCCTCGCCGTCCATCATCTCGATGAACGGGCTGACGGCATACAGCATGCCGTCGCGCGAGAAGACCTCGCGTTCGTGCGCGAAATAGATGGACGGCACCTCCAGAGACTCCTCCGCGATGTACTGCCACACGTCGAGCTCGGTCCAATTGGAGATCGGAAAGACCCGCGCGTGCTCACCCTTGTGGATGCGGCCATTGTAAAGGCTCCACAGCTCGGGGCGCTGCCGTTGCGGCTCCCACTGGCCGAAGCTGTCGCGGAAGGAGAAGACGCGCTCCTTGGCCCGCGCGCGCTCCTCGTCGCGGCGCGCGCCACCGAACGCGGCGTCGAAGTCGTGCTCACGGATCGCATCTAGAAGCGTCACGGTCTGCAGACCGTTGCGCGACGCGCGCGGCCCCGTCTGCTCCACTGCCCGCCCGCTGTCGATCGAATCCTGGACGCTGGCCACGATCAGCCGCTCGCCGAGTTCGTCGATGCGCCGGTCGCGGAACTCGATCGCCTCCGGGAAGTTGTGCCCGGTGTCTACGTGCATGACCGGGAACGGGAACGGCGCCGGGCGGAACGCCTTCTCCGCGAGCCGCAGCAGCACGATCGAGTCCTTGCCGCCGCTGAACAGGAGCACGGGGCGCTCGAACTCCGCGGCGGTCTCACGCATCACGTGGATCGCCTCGGCCTCGAGTGTGCGCAGGTGAGAGATCTGGGTCGTTTGCATCCTTGCTCCGTTGGCTGCGCCGGCCAGGAGGCCGGAGAGAAACTTTAGGAGCCAGCCCCGCATTGTCAAGCGTCGTCTGCAGCCTCGATGTTGCCGCGCCGTGACGGCGGTGTGCTGGTAGTCTGCCGCCGCCGACGGGCGGCCCGCGGCCGCCGCGGCCGCGGACCGGACTTCAAGCGCGTGAGCACACCGACACAGCCCGCTGACGGGGGCGGCGCGCGGGGAGACCGCGCACCGGCGGTCGCGATGCTCGGGCTCGGCTGGTTCCCCGACACGCTCGGCGGCCTGGAGCGCTACTTCCGCGGGCTGCTCGAAGCGCTCCCGCAGGCGCGCGGGGTCGTGATCGGCCCCGCGAGCGACGCGCCCGCCCGCCTGGCGGCCGTCTCGCGCCCGGATGCGCCGCTCCCGCGGCGGCTGCTCGCCTACCGCCGGGCGGCGCTGCGAGCGGGGCGCGAGAGCGAGCTGCTGGACGCCCACTTCGCGCTCTATGCCGGCGCGGCGATGCTGCTCGGCCCGCTGCGCCGCAAGCCCGCCGTCTACCACTTCCAGGGGCCATGGGCGGAGGAGAGCGCCGTCGAGCGCGAGGACGGAGGGCTCGCCCTCGGCCTCAGGCGCTTGCTGGAGGGCGCTGTGCTGCGCCGCGCGGGCGCCTACGTCGTGCTCTCCTCGGCGTTCCGGAGGGTGCTGCTCGAGCGCTACCGCGTGGTGCCATGGGACGTCCACGTGGTCCCGCCCGGCGTCGAGCTGAACCGCTTCAGCCCCGGCGAGCGCGAGCAGGCGCGCCGGCTGCTCGGCGTGCCCGGCGACGCCTTCGTCGCCGTCGCCGTGCGGCGGCTCGTGCCGCGCACCGGCATCGGCGACCTGCTCGAGGCGTGGGCGCTGGCGGCGCCGCAGCTGCCGCCCGGCGCGACGCTGCTCGTCGGGGGCGACGGCCCGCTCGCCGGCGAGCTGGCCGCGCGCGCGGCGGCGATCGGCGAGCGCGAGGTGCGAACGCTTGGCGCGCTCAGCGACGAGGAGCTGCTGGCTGCCTACAGGGCCGCCGACGTCGCGGTCGTGCCGACGCGCAGCCACGAGGGCTTCGGGCTGGTGGTGCTGGAGGCGGCGGGATGCGGAACGCCCAGCATCGTCACCGACGTGGACGCGCTGCCGGAGGTCGCCCGCGGGCTGGACGCCTCGCTGATCGTCCCGGCGGGCGACACGGACGCGCTGGCGGCCCGGCTGGTGGACGCCTCGCAGGGGGAGCTGCCCACCAGGGCGGCCGTGCGCGAGTACGCCGAGCGCTTCTCCTGGGCGGCGGTGGCGGCCACCCACGAGCGCCTGTACCGCCGGCTGCTCGACCGCGCCGCACCCGAGCGCCGCCGCGTGGTGATCCTCGACCACGTCGCGCGCCTCTCCGGCGGCGAGATCGCGCTGCTGCGCCTGCTGGGGCATCTCGAGGGCGTCGAGCCGCACGTGATCCTCGGCGAGGACGGCCCCCTGGCCGCGCGGCTGCAACAGGCGGGCATCTCGGTGGAGGTCCTGCCGCTCGACCCGGCCGCACGCGACCTCCGCCGCAACGCCGCGCGGGCGGGCGGCGTGCCGTTCGGAACGGCGCTGCAGACGCTCCGCTACACGCTGCGCCTGGCGCGGCGGCTGCGACGCATCTCTCCCGACCTCGTGCACACGAACTCGTTGAAGGCGGGCGTCTACGGCGCCGCTGCGGCCCGCCTGGCCGGCGTACCGGTCGTCTGGCACCTGCGCGACCGCATCGCCGAGGACTACCTGCCCCGCTCGGCGACGCTCGTGCTCCGCCGGCTCGTGCCCCGCCTGGCGGCCGGCGTCGTCGCCAACTCACAGGCGACCCTCGACACGCTCGGCCCGCGCATGGCGGCACGCTCGTGGGTGATCGCCGACTCGGTCGAGCTCTCGCCCCTGTCCCCCGGCGCCGCCGCGCCCGGCACGGTGTTCGGGATGCTCGGGCGGGTCGCGCCCTGGAAGGGGCAGGACCTCTTCCTGCGCGCCTTCGCGGCCGCCTTCGCGGACGGCGAGGAGCGCGCCGTGATCATCGGCACCGCGATGTTCGGCGAGGAGGACTACGAGCGCTCGCTGCCCCGCCTCGCGCAGGAGCTGGGGATCGCCGAGCGGGTCGAGTTCCGCGGCTTTCGCGAGGACATCTGGCGCGAGCTGGCATCGCTCGACGTCCTCGTCCACGCTTCGCTGATCCCGGAGCCCTTCGGGCAGGTCGTGCTCGAGGGCATGGCGGCCGGCCTGCCGGTGCTCGCCCCCGACGAGGGCGGTCCCGCCGAGGTGATCGAGGACGGCCGCACCGGCGTGCTCTTCGCCGGCCGGGACGCTCACGCGCTCGCCTCCGCGATGCAGGCGCTGGCCGCGGACGAGGGGCGCCGCCGGAGCCTCGGCGCGGCCGCGCGCGAGGCGCTCGCGGCGTACCGTCCGCAGGCCGTGGCGGAGCGCCTCGAACAGGCCTACGAGCAGATCCTCAGCGGCCGCTAGCGCGGGCGTCCAGCGGGGCTCAAGCACTTCGGCCCCGGTGCCGAATAGGTGGTCGACGGGCGCGGTCGGCCGTGCCCGGCGAAAGCTGATGAACGCCCTGCGCTCCTGGACCCCGCTTTCACGCCGCCTCTCCGGCGCGCTCCTGCTGGCGCTCGCGATGCTCGCGGTGGCCGCGGCCCCCGCCTCCGCCCGGCGCAACACGAACCTCGACGCGTCAGCCGAAGCCGGCGAAACGCCGCCGTCGGAAACCGCGCCCTCCCCGCCGAGCGGCGAAACGACGCCGCCCAGCGAAGAACCGGCTCACGAACGGGGCGCCGCGCCCCGTCACAGGGGCCGCTCGCGTTGCAGCATCTCTCTGGAAGCGCCCAGGACCCTCGCCGCCGGCGAACCGCTCACGGTCACCGGAGCGCTCACGTGCGAAGAACCGACCGAAGCGGCCGGCGTGCCCGTGACGATCTTCGAGCACAGCGCCGGCACGCACGGGACCGAGGAAGTCGCGAACGCGACCACCGGCGAAGACGGGACCTTCGCCGCGAGTGTCCCCGAGCCCGAAACGAACTCCTGGCTCTACGCCCGCTCCGGACGCGCCCGCAGCTCGCGCGCGCCCGTCCACGTGCTGCCGGTGGTTACCCTCGCCGGCCCCGCCCACGGCGCCGTGCTGCCGATGGCCACGCACCGCGGAGCCGGGTTCTCGCCGATCCACTTCAGCGGCACGGTCAGCCCCGACGACGCCGGCGCGCGGGTCACGCTCCAGCGCGAACGCCCGCTCGGCAGCGCCGCATGGCGACCCGTGGCCGTCAGCCACGTGGCCGCGGACGGCAGCTTCGCGTTCAGCCGCTCCTTCCACGCGCCGGGGACGCTGGTGCTGCGCGCGTTCGTGCACCGCCACGCGCACCACCTGCCGGCGATCTCCGAAACGCTCAGCTACCAGGTGGCCCAGGCCGACGCGACCGCGCTCACGATCTCCCTCACGCCCGAAGTGGTGCCCTACGGCGAAGCCGTCACGATCGCCGGCAAGGACCCCGCCGGCGAAGGCAGGACCGTCACGCTCCTGGCCGCCGGGAGCGGCGGGGGCTTCAGCCCCGTCGCCACCGCCACGACGACCCAAGGTGGCGCCTACTCCTTCACGCAGACGCCGCTCGCCAGCACCGACTACCGCGTCATCTCGGGCACGCAGAGCTCGGTCGCGCTGCGCGCCGTCCTCACCTTCGCGCTGACCGCCGTTGCATCGGCCACCGAAGTGCACGCCGGCGAAGGGCCGACGATCTCGGGCACGGTCGCTCCCGCGAGCCCGGGCGCGCACGTCTTCTTGATGCGGGTCCCGGCGCCGCCGGGCGTGCGCATGGAAACGCTCGGCTACGCCACCGTCGGGCCGGGCTCCGAATACGCGATCGCCGTGCCGCCGGCCGCGGCCGGAACGGCCACCTACCGCGTTCGCATCGCACGCGTGAACAGCGGCCCGCGCGGCGCGCTCTCCGCGCCGGTCACGATCACGACCGTTCCCTGACGAGCAGATCGGGCGCGCGCGGCGCTCGCCGGGCGCGCGAGGATGCCCGCCGCGGCTGGGCTCCAAGGCGGCCGGGTTAGACTCGGCTGACAGATGACCGCCTCGACTGAGCTCTCCGGCGCGGACGGCACCGCGGGCCCGGCGGGCGGGGAGGGCAGGGCTCCCGCCCGCGTCGCGGTCGTCGGCATGTCCGAGCCGGGGCCCTGCGGCATGCGCGACCACGGCCGGCTCCTGGCCGAGCAGCTCGAACGCGAAGGGGTCCGGTGCAGCCTTCACTGGCTCGAGCGAACGCGCCCGGGCCTGCGCGGGACGCTGGCCGAGGGGCGTGCCTGGGCCTCGCCGCTGCCGGCGCAGATCGCGGCCGCGGAAGCCGAGGCGATCGTGGTCCACTACTCGTGCTTCGCCTCCTCTTATCGCGGCGTGCCCGTGCTCGTCCGCCCGCTCGCCCGGGCCCTGCGCCGCTCCGGCCTGCCGGTCGTGGCCGTGCTGCACGAGCTCTTCTATCCGTTCGGGCGCGACGGCGCGCGCGGACTGCTGTGGGCGAGCACCCAGCGGGTGGCGCTGGTCGAGCTGATGCGCTCGGTCGACGCCGCCATCGCGACGACCGAAGCCCGCCACGAGCAGCTCGTGCGCGCGCGCTGGCTGCCACGGCGCCCCGCGGCCTTCGCGCCGGTGTTCTCGAACCTCCCGTCCCCCGGGGCCGGCGGCCCGGGCTCGCAGGCCGAACGAGCCGTCGTCGGCATGTTCGGCTTCCGCCAGGACGGTTCGCAGGAGCTCGCGCTGCAGGCACTGCGAACGCTGAAGGACCGTGGGCGCCCCACGGAGCTGCGGCTGATCGGCTCGCCCGGCTCCGACTCGCCCGCGGCCGAGACCTGGAGAGCACGCGCGCTGGAGCTGGGGATCGAGCGCGAGCTGACGTTCACCGGGCTGCTCGATCCACAGCCGCTGAGCGATGCGCTCGCCTCCGTGCAGCTGCTGCTGTTCGTCGACCCGCCCGGCCCCACCTCGCGCAAGGGGACGCTCGCGGGCTCGCTTGCCTCCGGCACGCCGGTGCTCGCGCTCGACGGCCCGGGGACGTGGCCCGAGCTGCGGCGCCGCCAGGCACTGCGGATCGTCCCGCGCGACGCCGCCGCGCTCGCGGGCGGCATCGAATCGCTGTTGGACGACCCCGCCGAGAGGGCCGAGCTGGGCGCTCGCGGCCGCTCCTTCGCGAACACCGAGATGGGCCTTGCGCGGACGGCAGCGACCGTGCGCGAGCTGCTCGGCGCGCTCGTCGCTTCCTAGCTACGACGCCGCCGGCACCGCCGGCCCGCGCGAGTCCTGCCAGGCGCTGCGGGCATCCGCGTAGGCGCCGGCGAGCGCCTCCACATGCGCGGCGCGCGAGTATCGGGCCGCGACGGTGGCGCGCCCGGCCTCGCCCATCGCGTGGCGGCGCGCGGGGTCGGCGAGCAGCTCCCCGAGCGCAGCCGCGAGCGCGCGGTGATCGCCGGCGGGGACCGTGAGCCCGGAGACGCCGTGCTCGAGCCACTCGGGGATTCCGCCCGTCGCGCTTGCGACGGCCGGGCGGCCGGTCGCGAAGCCCTCGATCCCGACGAGCCCAAACGGCTCGGGCCAGAGCGACGGCATCGCGACCAGCGCCGCATCCGCGAACTCCTGCGCCAGCTCCCCGGGCGCGAGCCAGCCGCGGAACGCGACCCGGTCGCCGATTCCCAGACGCACCGCGAGGCGGCGCAGCCGCGGCAGCTCGGCGCCGTCGCCGCAGATCCTCAGCTCGGCGTCCAGATCCCGTGCCGCGCGCAGCAGGGTCTCCGCCCCCTTCGACCGATGCAGGCGCCCGGCGAACACCACGCGGCGGCTCTCCTCGCCGTCGCCGGCGAGCGGGTCGAGCGTGGGGAAGTACGGGACCACGCGCCGCCAGGCGACGCCCGCGGCGCGCAGGTGGCGCTCCATCGCCTGCGAGTAGCCGATCACCATGTCGGCCGAGCGCATCGCCTCCAGCTCGCGCCCTGCCTTGCGGTACTCGCCCGCGAAAGTCGTCACGTTCCAGCGGTGTGCACAGCCTCTGAGCAGGAGATTCGGGACGCAGCCGGGCCCGTGCGCGCGGCCGCAGCCCTCCCCGGGGCGGAAGTAGTGGACGCTCGACGCGCACGCCAGGTAGCTGTGGGCACTGAGCACGACCGGCGCCCGGCGGCGCAGGAAGGCGACCACGCCGGGGTCATCCAGCTGGTTGAGGTGGACGACCTCGGGCTCGCGCGCGAGGGCCTCGGCGAAGCGAGGCTCCATCTCATCCGTCTTGTAGAGCAGCGGGCTGTGGATCACCTCGACCCCCTCGATCCGCTCGTCGGATTCGATGCGGGCGACGAGCACCGCCACCTCCGCGCCCGCATCGGCCAGCGCGGCCGCGCTGCGCATCATGTGCGCGCCGACGCCGCCGTCGCGGACCCATCGCGGCATCACGATCAGCACGTTGCGCGGCACGGCGGAGGAGCGGGTGGGCGAGTCCATCGTCGGTGTGCCGGCCGGTGCGCTCTGAAGGTCCGTCCGGGCGTGATCGCTGATGGTAACTTGGGACCATGTCCGGAGAGCCCGCACAGCGCGCGGGGAACGCGCGCGGCGAGACGGGTCCGGCGGGCGGGCGGGTCCCCGACTTCTTCATCGCGGGGCACCACAAGAGCGGCACGACCGCGCTCCACGCGATGCTCTCGCAGCACCCGCAGATCTTCATGCCGGAGCTGAAGGAGCCGCATTTCATGGCGAGGGACCGCCGCAACCGCTTCGGGCAGAAGGACAGCCTGCCGGAGACGCTCGAGGAGTACCTGGCCCTGTTCGAGCCGGCACGTGGAGACCAGCTCGCGGGCGAGGCGTCCGCCTCCTACGTCTGGTCGCGCACGGCCGCATCGGAGATAGCGCGGCTCTCACCGGACGCGCGCATCATCTGCGTCCTGCGCGAGCCCGCGAGCCACCTGCGCTCCCTGCACCTCGGCTACCGCCGTCTTCACTGGGAGGACCGCGACCTGCGCTCGGCGATCGCCGTCGGCGAGGAGCGGCGCCGGGGCCGCGAGATCCCGAAGCGCTGCCCCTACCCGGAGATGGTGATCTACGCCGACCAGGTCAACTACGTCGAGCAGCTCGAGCGGTTCCATGCCCATTTCCCGCGCGAGCAGGTGCTCGTCCTGATCTACGACGACTTCCGTGCGGACAACCTCGCGACGATGCGCCAGATCGCCGGCTTCCTCGGCATCGACGAGGAGTTCCCCTTCGAGGAGGTCGAGGCCAACAGGACGACGCGGGCGATGCGCGCCCAGGGGGTCGACGACGCGCTGCTCTCGCTGACCACCGGCAGCAGCCGGTCCGCCCGCGCGGCCCGCTCGGCGCTGCGGGTCGTCCCGCGCGGGCTGCGGCGCGGCGCCGTCGGGGGCATCCGTCGCAGGGTGGTGTTCGGCCCGCCGCCCGCCGAGGACCCTCAGCTGATGGCGGAGCTGCGCCGGCGGTACGAGCCCGAGGTGGTGGCGCTGGGCGAATACCTGGATCGGGACCTCGTTACGCTCTGGGGCTATGACGATCTCGCCTGAGAGCGCCGCCCGCTCGCGGCGATGAGCGCCTCCACGGAGGCCTCCCAGGAGCGGCGATCCTCGCTCCGCGTCCCCGACTTCTTCATCGTCGGGCACTCCAAGTGCGGCACGAGCGCGCTGTACCTGATGCTGCGCTCGCACCCCCAGGTCTTCATGCCGGCGATCAAGGAGCCGCGCTTCTTCGCCCCGGAGCTGCGGTCGCGCTTTCGCGGCGCGGCCTCCGATACGCGCCCCGAGACGCTCGACGGGTACCTCGAGCTGTTCTCCGAGGCGGAGCCCGGGCAGATCCTCGGCGAGGCCTCGCCCTCCTACCTGCGCTCGAGCGAGGCCGCGGGGCGCATCGCCGAGGTCTCACCGGGCGGGCGGATCATCGCGATCCTGCGCGAGCCGGCGAGCTTCCTGCGCTCGTTCCACCTGCAGTCGGTCCACAACCACATCGAGACCGAGACCGACCTTCGCAAGGCGCTCGCGCTCGAGGACGAGCGGCGCGCAGGACGCAGCATCCCCAGGAACTCCCACGTCCCCGCGACGCTGCTCTACTCCGAGCACGTGCGCTACGTCGAGCAGCTGCGGCGCTTCGAGGCGCACTTCCCGCGCGAGCAGGTGCTGGTGCTGATCTACGACGACTTCCGCGCCGACAACGAGGGGACCGTCAGGCAGGTGCTGCGCTTCCTCGGCGCCGACGACACGCTGCCGCTCGAGACCGTCGAGACCGACACGCTGGAATCGGTTCGCTCGGGCCGGCTGCACCGTCTGCGCCGCTCGCTGCAGCTCGCCGAGCGCAACCCCGGTGCCGCCTCCTCCACCGCCAGGGCGCTCAACGCCGTCCTTCCGAAGGCGGCGCGCGGCGAGCGCGCACGCAGCCTCTGGCGCCGCGGTGTCTACGGTCGCCCGCCCGCGCCCGACGAGCAGCTGATGGCCGAGCTGCGCCGGCGCTTCAAGCCCGAGGTCGTGGCGCTGAGCGATCATCTCGGGCGCGACCTCGTCTCGCTCTGGGGCTATGACCGCCTCGACTGAGACGGGGCCCGAGGAGGCGCCCGTCCAGAGGAGTCGCGCACCCGACTTCCTGATCGTGGGCCACCCCAAGAGCGGCACGACGGCGCTCTCCCAGATGCTTGCGCACCATCCGCAGGTCTACATGCCGTTGAAGGAGACGCGGTTCTTCGCGCCCGAGCTGCGCTCGCGCTTCCGCTCGCTCGGCCCGCGCCGCCTGCCCGAGACACTCGATGCCTACCTGGCGCTGTTCGCCGGCGCCGGCCCGGACCAGCTCGCGGGCGAGGCCTCCCCGGAGTACCTTCGCTCGACGGAGGCGGCACAGCGGATCGCGGCGGTGGCGCCGGACGCGCGGATCGTCACGATCTTCCGCGAGCCGGTCAGCTTCCTGCGCTCGTTCCACCTGCAATCGGTCCACAACCACGTCGAGACCGCGAAGAGCTTCAAGCGGGCGATGGAGCTCGAGCCCGCGCGGCGGCGCGGAAAGCGGATTCCGCGGCTGTCGCAGACGCCGGAGACGCTTCTGTACTCCGACCACGTGCGCTACACCGAGCAGCTGCGGCGCTTTCACGACAGGTTCCCCTCCGAGCGGGTCCTCGTCCTCATCTACGACGACTTCAGGGCCGACAACGCCGGCACGGTGAAGCGCGTGCTCGATTTCCTCGAGCTGCCCTCCACCGGCGAGGTGGCGACCGTGGAGACGCGCCCCCTCGCCGCCGTGCGCTCGCAGACGCTCCATCAGCTCGGCCGCGCGGTGATGCTCGCGAAGCGGCATCCCGACACGTCGAACCCGCTGCTGCGCGGCCTCAATGCGGCGATCCCGTCGGGCTGGTTCGACGACGGCCTGCCGCCGTGGTGGAAACGCGCGACCTACAAGCCGGCCGAGAAGCCCGACGAGGAGCTCATGCGCGAGCTGCGACGCCGCTACAGACCGCAGGTCGAGGAGTTCGGCTCCTACATCGGGCGCGACCTCCTCGCCCTTTGGGGGTACGCCGAGGATGACTGAGGCCGCCCCGACGCCGGCGGCGAGGTCGAAGGTGCTGTTCCTGATGGGCTCCGGGCACAGCGGCAGCACGATCCTCGGCGTCACGCTCGGCAACTGCGAGGGCTTCTTCTACGCAGGGGAGCTCGACAACTGGCTCGTTCGCAAGGGCGCCTCGCTGCTGGGCGGCACCGAGCGCACCCGCTTCTGGACGGAGGTGCGCGAAGGCGTGGAGGGCGCCGAGGACCTCTACGGCGTCGAGTCCCAGCGCTACCTCGAACGCTCCTCGGCGATCCTGCGGGCCGGCAGGGGCGAGCATCGTGCGCGCCTGCGCGCACGCTGGGGGCCGGTCACCGAAGCGCTCTACCGCTCGATCGCACGCACGGCGGGAGCGAGCGAGATCGTGGACAGCGCGCACTTCCCGCTGCGCGCCCGCGAGCTGAGACGCCTGCCGGGGCTCGAGGTCTACCTGGTGTTCCTCGTCCGCGACCCGCACGAGGTCGTGCACTCGTTCGTCAAGCGCGTCAACCGCCACGCGGGCGTCGAGCGCCGCTGGCGCACGTTCGTGACCAACTGCGACATGTCGCTGACCTACCTGCTCGCGACGCTCGTCTTCCTCGGGCACCCGCGCAAGCGCCGCGCGTTGCTGCGCCACGAGGACTTCCTCGCCGACCCCGAGGGGATCCTGCGGGCGATCTTCGAGCTGGTCGGCTCGAGCGCGGGGACGCCCGACCTCTCCCACCTGGAGACGGGCTTCCCGATGCAGGGCAATCGGCTGATCAAATCCGAAATGGTCTCCTTCCGCGGCAAACCCGGCGCGGCGCCGCACCGCTCCCGCCTCACGACGGTGATGCAGCGCCCGTGGCAGCTCGTCTTCTCGCTGCTTCGCCCGCGCATCAAGCCGCTCGCGCCTAAGCCGGGAGCAGGGCGCGATGCCGTTCCTCAGTCGAGCTCGTCGTAGCGCCAGAGCGCGACGAGGTCGCGCCCCAGGTAGTCGCTGAGAGCCTCGACCTCGGGCCGGAAGCGGCGGCGCAGCGTGCGCATCAGCCGCTCGTCCGCCTCGGGCGCGGCGCCTGAGACCAGGCGGCGATGGGCGACCCCGAGGGCTCGCCGGCGCACGCGCTTCGGCACCAGCGCCGACGCAGCCCGCTTGACCGTCGCGCCGGCCCGTCCTTCGCCGTGCGAGACCGAGTGCAGCACGTGGTCGGCGAGGTGCGAGCGGGTCGCGACGCTCGGGTTGACCTCCTCCGCGGTGAGCTGCACCTCCTCGTCGGCGCCGAGGAAGCGCAGCACCCGCCTCAGGGTGGCGGGGTTGTCGTCGCGGAAGTCGTCGTAGATCAGCACCAGCACCTGGCTGGCGTCGAAGCGCTCGTGGTAGCGGCGCAGCTGCTCGACGTAGCGGACGTGGTCGCTGTAGAGCAGCTCCTGGGGCCACAGCGAGCGCTTCGGGAGGTGGCGGCCGCGGCGGCGTTCGCCCTCCAGCGACAGCGCCCGCGCGAGGTCGCGCTGATCCTCGTAGTGGGCTTGGACGACCTGCAGGTGAAACGAGCGCAGGAAGCTCGCGGGCTCGCGCAGGATCGCGACGATGCGGGCATCGGGGCGCGCCGCGGCGATCCTTTCGGCCGCCTGCGGCGAGCGCAGGTACGACGCCGACCCCTCCCCCACGAGCTGGCCGGGCGCCGCGGCCGCGAACAGCGCGAGGTACTCCTCGAGCGTCTCCGGCGCGCGGTAGCGGTGTGCCTGCCTCGGCAGCTCCGGCGCGAAGAAGATCGGCTCCTTCATCTCGGGCATGAAGATCTGCGGGTGGTTGCGCAGCATCTCGTAGAGCGCCGTCGTGCCGCTCTTGGAGTGCCCCACGACGAAGAAGTCAGGGAGGCGCTCAGAGCTCGTCATAGCCCCACAGCGAGACGAGGTCGCGGTTCAGGTGCCGTCCGAGCGCGACGACCTCGGGGCGGAAGCGCCGCCGCAGCTCCGCCATCAGCTCGGGGTCGGGCGGCTCGGGGTCGGCGTAGAGGAAGCGGCGGCGCACGCCGGCGCGAATGCGCCCGGGGACGAGAGCGCCCGCCGCCTTCGCGCCGCGGCCCAGCGGGCCGCGCCCGGCGTGCACGGCGCGGACCGCGTCGTCGCGGCGCAGGGATCGCACGCGCACGCTGGGGTTCGCCTCCACGGGCTCGATGGGGACCTCGGCGTCGACGTCCAGGAAGCGCAGCACCGCTCTCACCGTGCCCTCGTTGTCCGCGCGGAAGTCGTCGTAGATCAGCACCAGGACCTGCTCTGGCCCGAAGCGCTCCTCGTAGCGGCGCAGCTGCTCGACGTAGGCGACGCGGTCGGTGTAGCGCAGCAGCGCGGTGCCGTCCGGTCCGACGACCTCCTCCTGCGCGATCGCACGGCGCAGGTCGGTCTCCTCCTCGACCCGGTTCTGGAGCATTTCGAGGTGCATCGAGCGAAGGAAGCCGGCCGGCTCGCGCAGCACGGCGACGATCCGCGCGTCCGGTCGCAGCCGCGCGATCTCCTCCGCCGCGACACGCGAGCGCAGGTAGGACGGCGACGCCTCGCCGACGAGCTGCTCGGCGCCCGCCGGCTCGAACAGGGCGGCGTACTCCTCGAGTGTCTGCGGGTGGACCGGCGAGCCGTGGGCCTGGAAGCGCTCGCGCAGATCGGAGGCGAACCAGCGCGGCTCCTTGAGGTCGGGCATGAAGATCTGAGGGTGGCGGCGCAGCATCTCGTAGAGCGCCGTCGTGCCGCTCTTGGGATGCCCGACGATGTAGAAGTCCGGGATCCGCAAGGGCGAGGGCGCGTGTGCCTGCGGCTCAGCCGAGGCCGTCATAGCCCCACTCGGCAACCAGGTCGCGGCCGAGGTAGGAGCTCAGCGCCACGACCTCGTGCGCGAAGCGGCGGCGCAGCTCCGCCGTCAGCTGGGGGTCGGGCGGCTCAGGACGGCCCTGCACGACGCGCTGCTGCGTCGCTCTCAGCATCCGCGCCCGCGCGCGGGCCGGGAGGAGACCCTTGATCACCCGCTTCGCGGCGGCGCCCGTCCTGCCGCGGCCGACGGCGACGGCGTTCACGACTTCGTCGAGCTGCTGTGAGCGCATCATCACCGTCGGGTTGGCCTCGAGCGCGGCGACCGGCTGTGTGTCGTCGACGCCGAGGAAGCGCTGCACCCGCCGCACGGTGCCCTCGTTGTCGGCCCTGAAGTCGTCGTAGATCAGCACCAGCACCTGCTCGTGGCCGAACACGTCGTGGTAGCGGCGCAGCTGCTCGGTGTACTTGACGCGCTCGGAGTAGAACAGCGCCTGTGGGCGCACCGAACGGCGCGGGATGCGCCGCCCGGCCCGGCGCTCCCCCTCCAGCTCGATCGCGCGCCGCAGCTTCTTCTCGTCCTCGATGTGGTTCTGGAGCAGCTGCAGGTGAAGGGAGCGCAGAAAGCTCGCGGGCTCGCGCAGGATCGCGATGATCCGTGCTTCAGGGGCCACGGCGCCGATGCCGGCGGCCGCCTCGTGCGACCACAGGTACAGCGAGGACGCCTCGCCCACGCGCTGGCCCTCCCGCGCGGGCTCGAACAGCGCCAGGTACTCCGGCAGCGTTTCGGGCAGCGGCCCGGCGCCGGGCGGTTGGAAGCGCCGCCGCAGGTCGGTGGCGAAGTAGGCCGGCTCCTTCAGCTCCGGCATGAAGATCTCGGGGTGCGGGCGCAGCATCTGGTAGAGCGCGGTGGTGCCGCACTTGGCGTGGCCGACGATGAAGAAGTCGGGCACCACACCGAGCCCGCCGGCGCGGGGCTCGGTCTCCTCCTCACTGGATGCGCTCATACCCCCAGCGTTTCACGAAGTCGTAGTCGAGGTAGTCGCCGAGCGCGACAACCTCCGGCTTGAAGCGGGCGCGCAGGCGCTCCATCAGCGCCTCGTCGGCCTCCTCCGGCGGCGCGTACAGGCGCTCGTTGACGCCCTGCACCAGGCCGCGGCGGAGCTTCGCGGGCATCACCGCCTTCAGTGCCCCCTTGACAGCGAGCGAGCCGCGCCCGTGGCCGACGGAGACCGCGTGCACGAGGCCGTGCGCCCGCCGCGAGCGCGGCCGCACCGTCGGGTTGGCGCGGCTCGCCGGGATCGGCAGCGTGTCGTCGACGCCGAGGAAGCGCTGCACGCGCCTGACCGTGCCCTCGTTGTCCGCGACGAAGTCCTCGTAGACCAGCACGAGCACGCGCTCGGGGCCGAACGCCTCGCGGTAGCGGCGCAGCTGCGCCGCGTAGCGGACGTGCTCGGAGTACAGGAGCGCCTGCGGCCAGTAGGTGTGACGGGGGAGGTGCCGGCCGTGGCGGCGGTCCTCCTCGAGGGCCAGGGCACGCTCGAAGTCCGGCTCGGTCTCGATGTAGGTCTCGACGAACTGCATGTGCAGCGAGCGCAGGAAGCTCGCGGGCTCGCGCAGGATCGCGATGATCCGCGCTTCGGGCTGGACCGCGGCGATCGCGCCCGCAGCCGTGCGCGACCAGAGGTAGAGCGCCGAGGCCTCGCCGACGCGCTGCTCGGGCCGGGCGCCCGCGAACCACCTCCGGTACTCCTCCAGGGTGCGCGGTGTCCCCTCGGGACGCGGGGGCGTGCGTTCGAGCAGCTCGGAAGCGAAGTACCACGGCTCCTTGCTGTCCGGCATGAAGATCGCCGGGTGCGCGCGGAGCATCTCGTACATCGCGGTCGTGCCGCTCTTGGCGTGCCCGACGATGAAGAAGTCGGGTACGCGCCCGGCGATCGACCTGGCAGCCCCGCTCGCCACCGGCTCTCCCTCAGGCGGCAGCGCTCACGGCAGCACGCTGCCGGGGGCGCCCGCGGCGATCATCGAGGCGGAGCGGTAGTACTGGTTCTCCTGCTGGAGCAGCAGGCGCGAGTCGAATGCGGCGAGGCGCCCGTCCTGGATCACCATCACGCGATCGCAGATGTCGAGCGTGGACATCCTGTGGGCGATGATGAACATCGTGAGGTTGCTCCGCAGCGCGGTCAGCGACTCCTGGATCAGCGTCTCCGAGTGCGGGTCGAGCGCGCTCGTGGGCTCGTCGAGCACCAGCACCTCGGGGTGGGCGGCGAGCGCGCGGGCCAGGCAGATGCGCTGCTGCTGGCCTCCCGAGACAGCGTCCGCGCGCGGGCCGACGATCGTCTCGTAGCCCTTGGGC
>Ga0134126_10003162_pt1 | contig 20564 bp, 22 predicted proteins | sample KB31752_FD_96881 | JGI IMG/M metagenome (GOLD analysis project Ga0134126, IMG submission 96881) | Terrestrial soil microbial communities with excess Nitrogen fertilizer from Kellogg Biological Station, Michigan, USA - KB3-175-2 | ecosystem: Environmental > Terrestrial > Soil > Unclassified ... | reverse complement strand
AGTGGAGAACAGGTCTTTCACATCCTCGGGCGAGGGCACGTCGATGCGGCCAGCTTGACGCCCGGTGCCGTCGTCCGGAAGGACGGCGCGATTGTCTATCCCGCCGAAGCCTAACCCTAGTCCCTCGCCTTCCTGTTCCGATTCAATCGGAACAGGAACTGCCTTAAATCGCTGCGAACCCAGGTCACGGCCGACGCAGCGTCAGCGTAAAGGGGCAAAGAATTTCCGCATGTCCGCGGCGAGCAAGTCGGGAGCGTCCACCGCCGCGAAGTGGCCGCCGCGCGGCATCTCGGTCCAGTGCACGACGTTATTGGCCCGCTCGGCAAAGCTGCGCACCGAGCGATAATCCCACGGGAACACGGCCACCCCCGTCGGTGTGTCGTTACGCACCTCGCGGTAGCCGGCGCCGCTCCGCGCATCCTCGAAATAATGGTTGGCCGCCGATGCGCCCGTCCCGGTGAACCAATAGATTGAAACGTGCGTCAGATATTTTTCGCGATCGACCATGGCTGCCCCGTGCCCCTCGAAGCCGAAGAACAACTCGGCATTCCAGGCGAGCAGCGCCGCAGGCGAATCGACGAGCCCGAAGCCGAGCGTCCCCGGCCGCTTCTGCTGGATGGATTGATAGCCGTTGTATTTGAGGAAGCCGTCCAGGTTGGCGAACCCCTCCTTCTCGAAAGGCGTGAGCTTGTCCATTTCACCTGGCGCGCCGGTCGGGAAGGCGAAGATTTGCTGCAGGTGGACGCCCACCAGTCCCTCGGGCCCGAGGATGCCGAGCTCACGGCTGATGAGCCCGCCCGTATCCCCGCCTTGGGCGCCATAGCGCACATAACCCAGCCGCTTCATCAGCGTGTCCCACGCCTTGGCCATGCGGACCGAATCCCAGCCGGAACTGGCGAGCGGTGAAGAGAACCCATAGCCCGGAATAGAGGGAACCACGACATCGAAGGCGAGCGAGGGATCAAGTCCGTACGAGCGCGGATCGGTCAACATGCCGATGACGGCAAAATATTCGTAGAACGTGGAGGGCCAGCCATGCGTGAGGATCACCGGAAAGGCATTTTCCTCCTTCGATTTCACATGCACGAAGTGGATGGTCTGCCCGTCGATCTCGGTCAGGAACTGGGGATAGCGGTTGAGCGCCGCCTCCGCCTTTCGCCAGTCGAGGCGCCCCCATTGCTCGGCGAGCTCGCGGACGAACCCAATCGGCTGGCCGCGACTCCAATCTGTGGAGATCTCGGCCGGCCAGCGGGTCATCTCCAGCCGCTCCTTGAGATCTGCGATCTGGCTGTCGGGAATGGCGATCGAGAATGGCGTGATGGCGGTCATTTTTTCGCTCCTTCAGGGCTGGACGGCGTACCCCGCCGCTGGAAGGACCGTGCGCCCCGCCTCCTGACAAAGTCTGTCAGGTATCGTCCCGCCGCCCGTCGCTACCGGCCCCATCATGGCGCTGCCGCTGCCGCTGCTGCTCCTGCCAGGCGGCTTCCCATTCGGTGGCCAGCTGGGCGCGCCGCTTGCCGTAACGCGCCTCGGTCGGCGCTGCGCTGCGAATGCGGTCGATGCGGAAATTGCGAAAATCCCGGCGGACCGTGCACCAGGCCGCCACGATCTGCTTTTCCTCGTAATAGGCGAGCGCGATGGGCCAGATCGCCCGTCGCGAAATTTCTCCGCTCTCCGCCGCATAGGTGATTTCCACCGCCTTTTCCGTTCTCATGGCTTCGCGGACGAGCGCCAGCAGGGGCTCGTCCCGGCTGTCGTCCCAAGCGGTGCGGATCGGCCACAGACCCGTATTGCCAATACGGTCGCGCAAATCGTCGGGTGATGCCGTGGCAATCTTGCCGAGCGCCGACTTGGCGGCCTTGGCAAGCGCCGCGTCCGGCCGTGCTTCCACCCAGCGGGCGCCGAGCACCAGAGCCTCGAGTTCCTCAGGCGAAAACATGAGCGGCGGCAGGAAGAAGCCTGGGCGCAGCAGATAGCCGACTCCCGCCTCGCCATCGATCGGCGCGCCGAGTCCGATCAGCGTCTGCACGTCTCGATAAAGCGTTCGCACGGAGACGTTCTGCTCCTCCGCCAGCGCCTGTGCTGTCACCGGATGTCGGTGGCGCCGCAGCACGTCCATAATGGCGAACAACCGCTCCGTCTTGTCCATTGTCGCGTCCTGCGCACGTGTGCTCGGCAGAGTTCCAATGCGGATGGCTTAGATCAAGACCCGACAACCGACCGGCGGAAACGCGCGGAGGCCGCTTCATCGCCGGCGGGCAGTCGCTTTCCGGCGATGGTTGGCGGCCCCAACCTGCTGACACGCCCTGTCAGCAAGGTCGGCGCAACTCTCCAGCCATTCAGCAAGGAGACCTCTCATGACCAGCTATCGGCCGCAAGGCTATGCCAGCGTGACCCCATGGATCATCAGCGACGACACGGCCGGGGTGATCGACTTCGCCAAGGCGGCATTCGGCGCCGTCGAGCTGGCGCGCGTCCCGGCGCCGCCAGGAAGCGCGGCACACAAGCCCGGCGGCATCGCCCACGCCGAGGTGCGGATCGGCGACGCCGTGGTGATGATGTTCGACAGTCCCTTCGGCTGGCCGAAGACGCCGGCGTTCATGCGGCTCTATGTCGAAGATCCGGAGGCGGTCTTCGCCGCCGCCATCGCCGCCGGCGCGACGGAGGTGACGCGCGTGACGCGGCTGGGCTTCGGCGACAAGATCGGCCGCGTCCGCGATCCCTTCGGCAATATCTGGTGGCTGCAGACCCATGTCGAGGACGTCCCGTTCGAGGAGCTGCGACGCCGCTGGACCGATGCCGAATGGGGCGCCGCCATGGCCTATGTACAGAACTCGCTCACGGCGGCTAAGCCGGAGCAGATCGGCCCAGTTTGAGGCCGGGCGGCTGAACGGGCCGCCCGTCGAGACTTGTGCAGCGGCAACTCCAGGTCGATGCTTCTGCGCCACTCACATTTGCCGTGCCTGCGCGCCTGACGAGAGGCCAACGACCTTCTAGTCACAAGCCGACGCCGAACCTTGCAACCGGCGCGCCCGGCTGGTTCAATCTCCGGCCAGCTCAATTGAGTTCGGAGGATGGCGGTCACGTTTCTGGTACACGAACGGCTTTCTCTTCCGCTCAGCGCGCACATCGACAACCTGTACTACGTGCAAGGGGTCATGCCGTACCGATGCGAGAAGGTTTTTCCATCCCCGACGTTCGATCTCAAAATCAATCTCGGCGGCGCGGTGGGCGCCGTCGACGATATATCCACGCGAGCAAAGTACGAGAGCAGCTGGTGCGTGGGAGTTTGGAGCCGACATCACGTCGTCGAGTGGCCGGAGCAGGCGCATTTCGTCGGCGTGAGCTTCAAACCTGGGGGCGCCTACGCCGTCCTGGGTATACCACTTTCCGACTTTCACGATCGGGTCGTTCCCCTCGATGAAATCTGGCCGCGTCCCTTTGTGGAGCAAATCCGAGACCGTCTCTGGACGGCAGGGACGCCGCAAAATCGTCTCACGCTTGTTGAGGAGATACTTTCCAGCCAATTGCGCGGAAAAAGACCGGGTTTGAACACGGTGCGATATGCATTGAGCCGTATCGCCCGGAACGACGGGACACTGACCGTTCGAACCCTGTGCGAAGAGATCGGGATCAGCCACCGACACTTCATCAGCTTGTTTCGACAGGTGGTTGGCGGCACACCCAAGGAGCTCGCGCGTCTCTACCGGTTTACCGCCGTTCTGGAAAGAATGAACGCAGCGGAGCACGTTGACCTGACGTCAATCGCGCATGAAGGCCACTACTTCGACCAATCCCATTTCTGTAAAGACTTCCGGGCGTTCACTGCCGAGACTCCGACCGACTATTTGCGACGCCTGGGACGGGTTCGAGCCGAAAGCCCGGACCACTCACGGCATGTCCGTCTCATGACTGTCGCTTAAGCCCCGTGTCCGGACGATCATTCCGGGCCATCAATTTTTTACAAGCCAGGCGCCCGCCAGCGCTCCAGGGTCGGTGGCGGCTCGGGATTCTAGATCACGCTCGAGCTTCCACCAGTCAGATCGGGTTGAGCCTGGCGGCGCGGTCAGAATCGGCCAATGTTCTTGCAGGACAAAATGCAGCTGCTTCAGATTTTTGCCTATGTCGTTGCCGTGGCCGAGTTTGCCGCTTCGTCATCCTTCACCCTGATCGGCAGCGAGGCACATCTACGCCGGCTTAACGAGGTAAGATTTCCGATAAATGCCGCTCGCGTTCTCGCCGCGATCGAAGCCTTTGCGGTCGCCGGCCTGATTGCCGGCATTTGGCTTCCATCGCTGCGACCAGTGTCTGGCCTCACCCTGGCGCTCTGCTTTGCCCCGCTGCTCGTTCGGGCCATTCAAGTGCGGCGGCCCATCCCGGACGTCCTGGCTTTGGCTTTCTTTATGGCCTGCGCGGTGATCGCCGCAACGACCTGAGCGGCTCGGTGGGCAAGCGATTTGGCGGAACAGGTCATTGCCTCTGCGACGCCCATTGCGGAGGTCAATTTCTTACAAGCGACGGAGCGCAGAGCCTCTTAAGTTTGGGTCGAGAAGTCGATCTTGGGGAAGCGAATGTCGTACCTCGTCACGGGCGCCACTGGCTCGGTGGGCCGCAACATTGCGAGCCAGTTGCGTTCCATCGGAGCCGACGTCCGCATCGTCAGCCGCAGGCCGGAGCAAACCGGTCTGCCTTCAGGCGTCGATGTCGTGGAGGGTGATTTCGCCAAGGGCGAGTTCCCGGACAGTCTCTTCGATGGGATCACAAAGGTCTTTGTGTTTCCGGCCGAGGGCGGAGTTGATGCGTTTGTCGACATGCTCCTATCGTCGGCGACCAAGCCAGAAGGAGGCGTTCCTTGCAATTTCTGATTGGCCTGTTCCTGTTCGTGGTGGTCGTCGGGCTCAGCGACGCGCGCATCAATTGGCCCAGCGCCCGCCGCGAGAAAAACCAATGATCGCGGGGCACTTTGGGCTGGCAGCAGCCATCAAGGCACGGGAGCGCTCGACCCCTTTGTGGGCCCTGATGCTGGCCACCGCCTGGCTCGATGTCATTTTCGTGCCGCTTTTCATCGCGCACATCGAAACGATCGAGCCGGCGCCGGGCGCAACGAGGAGCTATGGCGGCGGGATAATTCACGCCAACTACACCCACTCGCTAGTTGGCGCGATCTTGCTGGCCGGCCTATTTGGGGCGGTCAGCTGGCGTATATGGAACAGGCGAGTCGGGCTGGTCCTGGGGCTCGTCGTCTTCTCCCACTGGGTTCTCGATCTCGTCGTCCACCGCATGGATCTGCCCATCCTACCGGGCAACACGCTGGGTTTGCCGACGCTGGGCCTGGGCCTCTGGCAGTTGCCTAATGTATCGGGTGCGGTTGAGCTGCTGCTCGTTCTGGTCGGTGCTGCTCTCTACTGGCGGGCGGCCCTGGATGTCGAACGTGCCAACCTTCAGCGTAGCGGATGGGCCAATATTTCCGCCGGTGCGATGGTGGCGGCGGGATTGTTGGTGCTGTTCCTCGACTTCACCGGAATTGGCTCCTAGTTCGCGCTTGTGGATCGAGCCGATCAACCCACTCAATCGAGAGAAGCGGGCATGCAGATTTCCATTATCGGCGCGGGTAGAATGGCCAGGGTCTTCGCTGGCCAATGGCAACGACTGGGCCATGACATCTTCATCGGCGCGCGCGATATCACCAAAGCGCGCGAGCTTGCCCTTGAGGTCGGCCCAGCGGTGCATCACGGCACGATCGAGGCGGCCGCCGATGCAGGGGACATGATCCTGCTTGCCGTCAAGGAAGCCGGCGCCGTCCAGCGGTGCTGGCAGCCGGAAGCGGCAGCCTTGCGGGAAAGCCAATCATCGACTGCACCAACGGCGTCGACCCGGTCGCCGGTCTGCTTGAGCACGGGAAGTCCATCGCCGAGCGGATTGCCGATGCCGCGCCCGAAGCGCATGTCGTGAAAGGCTTCAACCTCTGCCATTTCAAGGTTTGGGAAAATGGTCCGCCGCGTTACAACGGCACCAGACTTGCCGTGCCCTTCTGCGGAGACGACCCATCGGCCAAGGCTGAAACGGCCAGGCTCGTTGAAGCAATGGGCTGCCGCCCGATCGATATCGGCCCGCTCATGCGGGCGAGGAATCTCGAAGCCATGGCGGGTATCGTCATCGGGCTGCTTTTCCAGGGTGCAGACCCGTCTACGACTTTCAACCTCGTTGATGTCACCGCCCGTTGAACCGCGTTAAAATGGAAGGCTTGCAGGCCGAAGACATAGCAGCCGGTATTTGGCGCGAACGAGCCTACCTCGATCGTCGCCTCGTTTTCCAAAATCCGCAGTCGGTCGCAACACGCCGATCCGCAGGCCTTTAAGGCGCGCGACCGAGCTCCGCATCAACTTTCGTATCAGGGCATTTCGCGGGGCGAGTATCCCAATTCGCGACGCATCCAGCGCGCCATGTGAGACTGATGCGCGAAACCGGCCGCCAGTGCGACCTCGCTCAGGCTGAGCGTACCCTGCCCTAACAGAAGCCGAGCCCGCTCGACTCGGCGCTTTATTACGTAGCGGTGAATAGTTGTGCCCATCGCCTGCTTGAACCAGTGACGAAGGTGAGAGCTGCTTGCACCCGCCTCGCGGGCGAGGGTGTCGATAGTGACTGGTCCGTCGATGTGCGCTTCGATGAAGTCGAACACTCGTTTCAATTGCTTGGCGGAAAGCCCGTTGCCGAAGGCAATGTTCTCTTTGGATAAGCTGGCCAGTTGGGTGGCGAGAGCAAGGCCAATGGCCTCGGCAAAGACCAAGCCGTTTGGGATTCCAGGCTTCCGTTCGCTTTGAAGAGCCTTCGCCAGGTAGACGATGGGCTCGTCTCTCAAAATGTGTCGCGCTTTGAGGTGTGGTCGTCCGACCGCGTGCCCTAATTGTTTGGCCGCGCGCTCAAGGAGGCGCGGTGCGACCCGGATTTCTAGCGCCTCGCAGCCGGTGTCAGCTGCGAAACCGCCTTCTTCACCCGCCGGAACGATATCGATATCGCCTCTTCGGCGTAGATGGCGCGATCCGCTAGTCATGCAAGTTGACCAGGTCGCCAGGCTGTCATGAATTACGATTCTGTGATCACCCAGAGGCTTCAGCAGGATTGGGCCCGCAGCGTGGCGTTGCCGCGAGATCGCAACCGCAGGCTTCGGCTGGGATCCGACAGTGTCATTATTCAAACCACCACCTCGATCATAAAGCAGAACGTGCTCCAATATCGGCGGCTCCTGCGCGACCTTCAACGCCGACCAAGGCAAAAATGGCTTCTGTCAAAGTGTTGAAAGAGGTCAAAAATGCCCACTTATACCATCGTTGGCGCAGGCCCTGTCGGGCGCGAGACGGCGCGTCTTCTTGCAGCCGAAGGGAACGAGGTACGTCTGGTCAGTCGAGCCGGCTCGGCAGTTCCACATGTCGGGATACACAGCGTGAGCCTTGACGCCAGGGATGGTGAAGGCCTTGCACGGGTCGCAGATGGGGCGGATGCGGTCTTCATGTGTGCAATGGCACCCTACCATAAATGGCCCACGGAATTTCCTCCCCTTATGTCTGGGGTGGTCTCGGCGTCGGAAAAAGCCGGCGCGCCTCTCGTGGTTCTTGGTAATGTCTATGGCTATGGCGACGCGGCACCGTCACCACTAACCCCCTCGGCGCCTTTGGCTCCGACGAGCGAAAAAGGGCGCGTGCGCAAGGAAATGTGGGAACAGGCGCTCTCCTCGGCCGTTCCAGCTCTTGAAGTCCGCGCGAGCGATTACATCGGTGATGGCGCAGCATCACTGTTCACGCTCATGACACTGCCTTCGCTGCTTCGCGGCGAGCCCGCCGCCGTGATCGGAGACCCAGACGCGTTGCACGCCTGGTCATTCACCAAGGACGTCGCGAAAACTCTGGTGGCAGCGTCGCGCTACGGTGGCGAATGGGGGCGATCGTTTCTCGTTCCGTCGCACCATATCTCAGTTCGTGATCTGGTTTCAAAATTCGTCGAGTATGGACACATCGCAGTAGCCGAGCTGAAGCCGCTCACGGATGCGGAGCTCGACCACCTCGCGCGCGAGGACGAGATCATGCGCGAGGTCGTGGAGATGGCCTATCTCTACCGGCAACCAAGTATTCTCGACGCATCGGACACCGAGCGTCTCCTCGGCGTTTCTGCGAGCAATCTGGAAATTGCCGTTGAAGATACGGTCCGAAACGTCGACCCAAGCAAGAATACCGGGCAAGTCTAGACCTATCCAGCGAGCTTCGATTCCGGTCGACGATCGACGCGACGCGCCCCTGTGGCGGCACAGCGCTGCCTATCGCGCGAGCCAGCCGCCATCCACGGGAAGGACGACGCCGTGCACATAAGCGGAAGCGTCCGACGCGAGAAACACCGCCGCGCCGCCGATTTCTTCCGGCCTGCCCCAATGGCCAGCCGGGATTCGAGCGAGAATGGCCCCGCTGCGCGCCTCGTCGGCGCGTAGCGCCTCGGTATTATTGGTCTCGAAATAGCCCGGCGCGATGGCGTTGACGTTGATGCCGTGGCCGGCCCACTCGCACGCCATCAGCCGCGTCAGACCGGCGACGCCGCTCTTGGAGGCGGTGTAGGCGGCGACGCGGATGCCGCCCTGAAACGACAGCAAGGAGGCGATGTTGATGATCCTGCCGGCGCGACGCGGCAGCATAACGCGGGCGGCGGCCTGCGACAGGAAGAACAGGCTTTTCAGATTGGTATCGATCACCGCATCCCAATCGGCTTCGGAAAGATCGACGGAATCGGCGCGGCGGATGATGCCGGCATTGTTGACGAGGATGTCGAGACGACCGTTCCAGCGCTGGGCTTCCTCGACCAGCCCGGCGAGCGGCGCCGTATCGGACAAGTCAGCAGTAAGCGGCAGGCTGCGGCGGTCCAGCGCAGCGATCCGGGCCTCTGTTTCGTCCATCGGCGAGCGGCCGACCAGAACCAAATCGGCGCCGGCACCGGCCAGCGCAACCGCGATCGCCTGACCGAGGCCGGTATTGGCGCCGGTCACCATCGCCGTCCGGCCGGAAAGGTCGAAGCCCGGGGTCGCCATCCTCAGAGCAGGCTCGCGACGGGGGCCGCATCCATGTCGTTGAAGACCTGGTTGTCACCGGCCATCGCCCAGATGAAGGCGTAGTTCGATGTGCCGCAGCCGCAATGGATAGACCAAGGCGGCGAGATCACCGCCTGCCCGTCATGCACCATGATGTGGCGCGTCTCATGCGGCCGGCCCATGAGATGGACGAGCGCCTCGCCGGCCGGCAAGTCGTAATAGAGATAGGCCTCCATCCGCCGGTCATGCACGTGTGGCGGCATGCTGTTCCAGACGCTGCCGTGTTGCAGGCGGGTCGAGCCCATCATCACCTGGCAGGCATCGAGATTGTCCGGATCGACGTAATTGGCCCGGAGCCGACGGTTGGCGGCTCCGGCGCTGCCGAGCTCGGCACCGGCAATCTGCGCCGCCTTGAGCAGACGGGGCGCGTAGGTCGCGTGAGCCGGTGCGCTGGTGCCGTAGAATTTGGCGGGATCGGCCACCGCTTCACTTTCGAACGCGACCCTCTCAGTGCCGCGCGGCAGATAGAGCACGTCGTCCTTGAGGAGTTCATAGCCCAGGCCGTCGGCAACGATCCGCCCCGGGCCACCGATATTGACGACGCTCAGCTCGCGCCGCGCGAGGAAGAACGGCGTCCGCACCAATTCACCCAGCTCCGGGCCGAAGGCGAGTGGCGCATCGGTCGGCATCAACCCAAGAAGCACCATGCGGTCGTAATGGGTATAGACGAGCTTGCCACGGCCGGGCCGGAACAGATCCTCGACGAGGAAGTGCCGCCTGAGCTCTGCGGTCGACATGCGCTCCGCCTGCTCGAAGTGCACCGCCTCGCGGATTTCGATATCGATGGCGGACACGGCGTTTTCTCCTCGCATCTTGTGGTGTGCTTCGGCCGGGGACTTAGCGTCCCTCCGGGACCGGTGCATTCGCAGCCATCAGCCCCTCCGATTTGAGGTCGGCCCAGAGCGCCGCGGGGATCGGCGACTGCATAAAATCGAGGTTCTGCTGGAATTCGGCGATCGACTGGGCGCCGGGGATGGTGCTGGCGACCACCGGATGGGCGAGCGGGAATTGCAGCGCTGCGGCAGCCATCGGCACGTTGTGCCGCTGGCAGACCGCCTGGATCTTAGCCACCTGATTGAGAATGCGCTGCGGGGCCGGCCGCGTATTGAACATCGCGCCCTTGACGGGGCCTGTCGCCAGGATGCCGGAATTATAAGGCCCGCCGATGACGATCTTGGTGTTCCGTTTCTGACATTCGACCAGCAGGGAATCGAGGGGCTCCTGCTCGAGCAGCGTGTAGCGGCCCGCGAGCAGGAAATAGTCGAAGTCTCCCGCCGCGACGAAGTCGCGCAGCATCTGCCACTGGTTGATGCCCACCCCGACTGCCCTGATGGCGCCTTGCGACCTTAGGTCGTCGAGCACGCGATAGGCGCCGTCCATCGCTTCCTTGAAATGGCTCCTGGCGTAAGGGTCCTCGCCCGGGCCGAAATGCGTAGCCTCGTCCGGGTCGTGAATCGCGACCATGTCGATATGGTCGGTATCCAGCCGCTTGAGGCTGCTTTCGAAGGAGCGCTTGACGCCGTCCTTCGAGTAGTCGAACTCGGCGCGATAGAGGCCGGGATTGATCCAGAGCTGAGGCGTCTCCTCCTCCGGCCTGATCGGCACGAGGTCGTAGCCGACCTTGGAGGAGATCACGATGTCGCCGCGCGGCAAGCTCTTGATCGCCTGTCCGAGCCGGGTCTCGCTCACGCCGAGCCCATAGACCGGCGCCGTGTCGAAATAGCGCAGCCCTGCCGCGTAGGCGGCGTGCACGGTGCCGAGCGCCGCCTCGGTGTCGACGTTGCGATACATGTTGCCCAGGCCCGTACCGCCCAAGCCCATGGTGGTGATTCGGAGGCCATTCTTCGAGACGGTTCTAAAGTCGATTGCCGGCATCTGAGCTCCTCCCCTCGCGGGGTACTATAGCGACCGGCATTCACCGAACCGCTCATGTCATCATATGACCCTATGAATTGCTCTGGGGTGCGTCAAGCGCGTATCGGTCGCAATTCTGCATCACACCGCGTTGACAGCAAAGTTGTCATATCACATTATGACACGAGTACACCGGGTGCCGGCGGGAGGCCGTCACTCTGCCGCAAGAGCTTCGAAACGCGAAGCAAGGGAGGTTGCAAGTGGACGACAGCAGGAATGACGAAGCTGGCGGTTTCGGCCGTCTCGACCGCCGCCGGGCGCTGCTCGGCGCCGCAGCGCTGGGTATGGGCGCGGCGACTTTGGGGGGCAGCGTCAGCCGCGCCTTCGCCGACAACACTACACCGGGCACGGGCGGCCTGCCGCGCAAGCCGTACAAGTTCGCTTTCGTCTGCCACGTGACGCTCGACCAGTTCTTTACCCCGTGCGTCTACGGCATCCAGGATGCCTGCGCGCAGGTCGGCGCCACCTATCAGTGGACCGGCTCGCAGAAAAACGTGGTCTCGGAAATGGTTTCGGCGATGGAGACGGCGATCGCCCAGAAGGTCGACGGCATCGCGGTGTGCCTCGTCGACCCCAAGGCGTTCGACGCACCGACGGCGGCCGCGACGGCGGCCGGCATCCCGGTCATCGCATTCAATTCGGACGTACCGGCCGGCAGCCCCAATAAACGCATTTCCTACGTGGGCCAGCCGCTCTTCCAGTCGGGTTACAATTCGGCACTGCGGTGGATTCCGCTGATCCCCGAGAAGGGCCACATTATGCTGACCATCGGCGTGCCGGGCTCGCTCAACACGCAGCCGCGCCTCGACGGCTACATCCAAGCCATCAAGGACGCCAAGAAGGGCATCACCTATGACGTGGTGAATTCCGGCCCCGATCCCGCAACCGAAATCTCGCGCGTCGAGAGCTATTTCCTCAGCCACCGCAACGTCAAAGGCATGTTCGGCACGGGCGGCTCGGACACCTATGCGTGCGGCTATGTCTCCAACAAATACGGCCTCGTAAAAAAAGGCGGCGTCGTCGCCGGCTTCGACCTGTTTCCGCAGACCCTTGGCTTCATAAAGTCGGGCGACGTCAACTTCACGACCGACCAACAGGCGTACCTGCAGGGCTATCTGCCGGTGCACCAGCTCTATCTCTACAAGGTCTCGGGCGGGCTCGTCGGCGCCAATAACGCCGATACCAGCCAAGCCTATGTGACCAAGGACAATGTCGACGCCTATCTCGGCAAGACGCGGTTCGAAGGCAGCTCTTCGACGGAGCCGGCATAAGGCATCCAAGCGACCGCTCCGCCGCCCACCGGGCGGAGCGGTCCCCGCGGTCAAATTGTCGGCGCGCCTTGCATCGAGGGCTGCAATGAGGATTCGACAGGCGGCCTTTTGCGATGAATCCTGAGCATCCAAGATGAACCAGACCAAGGACACAGCCGCCGTGCCGATGATCCAGCCGGAGGGGAAGCGGGCGCGCCAGACCGGCGTCACCGCGCCACAGACGCCGATCGAGATCGTACTGATGCTGATCGCCCGCTATCGCGAAGCCAGCATCGCCGTCGTCGCCATCGTGCTGGCCATCTACCTGCAGATCGGGAGCAGCGGCGGTTTCTTTTCGCCGCAGTTTCTCAGCGTGGTGCTGCGCGACACCGGCCGGATGGGCCTGATCGCCGTCGCCGAAGTGATGCTGATGATCACCGGCGAGATCGACCTGTCGTTGTCGGGCACGTTTTCGCTGTCCCCCTATATCATGACGCTGATGGCGGTGACCTGGGGCGTGCCGCTCTGGCTAGGCGCGATCGTCGGGCTATTGCTCGGCCTCCTGGTCGGGCTGCTCAACGGCCTCGTCACCGTGCGCTTCCGCGTGCCCTCGCTCATCACCACGGTCGGCACGCTCTTCTTCGTGCAGGGCGTCGTTGTTTCCGTCTACAACAGCCAGCCGATCGTGGCGCCGATCGAGGAGCCGTTCAACACGATTTTCGGCGAGAGCCTCTATGATCCCTCGACCTCGATCTTCACCTGGCAGGGCCTGACCTCGTTCACCCCGTTCATCTGGACACTGGTGATCGTGCTCGTCATGGCAGTAGTGCTGAGCTGGACCACATTTGGCCTGCATACGGTCGCGACGGGCAGCAATCTGACGGGCGCGCGCGAGATCGGCGTCCGGACCGACCGGATCAAGGTCTACAATTTCATGGTTGCCGGCGTCTTCGCCGCGCTCGCCGGCATCATCAACACCGCAACCTTCGCGTCCGCCGACCCCCAGGCCGGCAGCCCCATTCTGACGCTGCAGGCGATTGCGGCAGCCGTCATCGGCGGCACGTCGCTCCTGGGCGGCTCCGGCACCGCCATCGGCTCGCTGATCGGCGCCTTCGTCGTCGCCTCCCTCAATAACGGCCTCGTCATGCTGGGCGCCCAGGCGACCGTGTCCGACATGTATCTCGGCGCGGCGATCGTGGTGGCGATGATCCTCAATGTCCAAGTCGACCGGCTGCGCACCAGGAGACGCATATGAGCAACGATAACCCGGCCGAGCCGAACTCGGTGCCGCCGCTGGCATCAGATGCACCGGTGGTGCTCGAGATGAACCACATCTCCAAGAGCTTCGGCGCCGTCACCGCGCTGGTCGATGTCTCGATCAAGCTGCGCAAGGGCGAGGTCCTGGCGCTGGTCGGCGACAACGGCGCCGGCAAGTCGACGCTGATCAAGATCCTAGCGGGTTTCCACCAGCCCGATACCGGGAGCATTACGTCCATGGGCAAGGAGGTGCATTTTTCCTCCCCGCTCGCGGCGCGCGCCGAGGGCATCGAGACGGTCTACCAGGACCTGGCGCTGGTCGGCGATCTGCCGGTCTTCCAGAACATGTTCCTGGGCCGCGAGTACCACAAGCGCTTCTTCGGGGTGAAACTGCTCGACAACGCCAAGATGCGCGAGCTAGCGCGATCCTATCTCGACACCCTCGGCATCACCATTCCGAGCATCAACAGCACCGTCGACCTGCTCTCGGGCGGCCAGCGGCAATGCGTGGCGGTGGCGCGATCGATCTACTCGCATCCGAGCATCCTCGTCCTCGACGAGCCACTGGCTGCGCTCGGCGTGCGCGAGAGCGCCCATGTGCTGGGCCTGATCCAGAACCTCAGGCGGCAGCGCGAGGTCTCGGTCATCCTCATCGTCCACAACTACAACCAGATTTTCGAGGTTTGCGATCGCATCAATTTCCTCCACTCGGGCGAGATCGTCTTCGACGCCTCGACCGCAGAGACCAGCGAGGAAGAGCTGATCCGCATCGTCAAATCGGGGCTCGGAAGGCGCGCAATTGCCGCCGCCGCAGCGGAGATGCCTGCTCCCTAAGGGAGGTCGACCCGCCGACGGAAATTGAGCGGCCACTCGCCCAAGAGGGCAATGCCGTTACAATATGAGCGCCGCGTCAAAAACGCGAAGTCAATATCCCGGCCTTGGACATTTGCCGGTAGCGGTCTCGACTTGATTCCAAATGATATCGCAAGTGAGATCGAGCGCTTTCGGCGTCCCTGTCGGCTATGGCTTGGTAGATCTGTCTGTGCTCGGCTTGGACGAGATCGAGATATGCCCTTCGTTGCTCCGCGTCCTGGGTTGGCGGCCGATTTGGAATGACAACCGGCCCGAGAAAATGCATGAATCTCTCGAAGTAGGGATTTCCCGTCGCGGACGAGATTGCGCGGTGAAAGGCAAAGTCCGCCTCAAGCGCTGCGCCACCTTCAGCGATCACCCGATCAATCGCATCGAGGCAGTCTCTCAACTGGAGCAGGTCGTCGTCCGAGCGACGCTCAGCAGCGATACCAGCTGCCTCGACCTCCACAGCCAGTCGAAGCTGCAATACGTTCTCGATCTCGGTAAGAGAACGCATCTCCTTGCTGTCGATGCGAAAGGTAGGGTTGGGCTTTTGATCCGCGACGAATACGCCCGCGCCTTGCCGGCTGACTACTAGCCCCTCCGAACGCAGAGAAGCCATGGCCTCTCGGATGACGGTGCGGCTTACGCTGAAGCGCACAATCTGTTCTTGTTCGGTCGGCAGTCTCTCGCCAGCGCGGAGGCGGCCAGATCTGATCTCGCGCGCGAACCAGTCCGCTACCTGGGAAGTTCGCGTCACGGCGGGCGGAATCAGGAATGTCGGAGCTTTAGTCATTTGCTGATCGAAGCATTTGCGGCGACAAAACACTATGGCGATTGTTTATTTGTATGGTAATACGATGACCAGTGTTTTCCCAATCTTCTTTGCGTCGACCGTCGCCGGCGAGAAGGGTGTGTCATCGACCGTGCTCGGCGACGGCCCTGAACAGCGTCTCAGCCATCTACTCGCTCGCTAGCCGCATCACCATCCTTTGTCATGCCGGGAAGCGGAGTATCCTCGTTCGCTGGAACTGCACCAAGTGCTTCCGCTCTGCGCCAATTCCGGTCGCCGGCGGACCCACCGATCCGCTCCCGGAGTGCGCCAATTTTCGCAATAGGCTTCCATCGCTGGCCCCGGAACCGGCCGTTCCTCACGATCACGCCAACGCTGCTGCGGAGAGGCGGCTTGCCCCTTCCGAACGGCGGACATGCCAACGGCAGTGACATATCGCGATCGTACCGAACCAAGGAGCAGAGCAAACGTCTCGTCTCGGCGCGGCACGGCCGAACACATGCTATCGGGCGCAGCTCTGGTGCTGGACACCAGAGCTGCGCGGGGTTGCAATTTAAACACTCGGCCGTGAACGCTCCGGCGCTCGGCAGGGGGCGAGGATCAGGCCATTTCGGCCATCCATTCCACCGCATCCGCTCCCGCCGGAATCCGTAGTGGCGCGTTCGCGTCGGTAGCCGCCTGCCAGATGGCTTCTGCCACATCTTTGGCATAGGTCACGGGACCGCTATCCTCGCGGAAACGGGCGACCATGCCTTCGATCAGCGGCTTGTAGTCGGGATTATCGAGCCCGCGCAGATGCGGCATCGCATTCTCGCCAAACTGAGTTTCGGGCGAGCGGCCAGGCAGCACGATATGCACACGCACGCCGAACGGCTCCATCTCGACCGCCAGGCTTTCGGTGAGCGCATTCACCGCCGCCTTGCTCGCGCGATAAACGCTGACCAGCGGCAGGGGCTTGAGCGTCACTGTAGAAGTAACATTGATGATCACGCCCGACCGGCGCTCGCGGAACCCGGGCAGGACCGCCTGCAGCATAGCCAGCGTGCCCAATGTGTTGGTCTCGAACAACTGTCGGGCAGTCTCAGGCTCGATCAGTTCGATCGGCACCCCCGCACCAAACCCGGCATTGTTGACCAGCACGTCGATTTCACCGGCCTTTTCCATGGCGCTGGCGATGCTCACGGGATCGGTGACATCGAGCGGCAGGAGAACGAGATTGTCTGACGCCAGCAGGATGTCGGGACTGGGCTTGCGCATCGTAGCGATCACCTTCCAGCCACGATCGAGAAACAGTTTCGCGGTCTCGAGGCCGAAACCCGAGGAACAGCCGGTGATGAGGACGCTGCGCATGACATTTCTCCGAATTTGTTGAGTGCGATCCGGAGATGGTCGTCGCGGTTGAGATCGTCTATGGGTGAACGTCCAGAATAACTTTGCAATAGTCCTGTTATGACCGTAGATCCGCTCGCCGAGATCGTGACCCTGCTTCAGCCATCTGCCAGCTTCTCCAAGCTCGTCGAATATGCCGGACGCTGGCGTATCCGTCGCGATGTCGAAGGCAAGCCCGTCTATTTGGCGGTCCTGGAGGGCGAGTGCCGTGTGGTCGGCGCCGGCCAATTGCCGACTATCGTGCGGGCGGGTGATTTTCTGCTGTCTCCTTCGACCAATGATCAGGTCATCGAGAGCATCGAGGCGCCGCCTTATGGGATCGACATGCTGCCGGTCCAGCTTGGCGAGGGGCGCTTCCGTGTCGGCCGATCGGACGAGCCAATCAATCTCAGAATGCAGGTTGGACTATGCAGTTTCGCATCACCTGATGCGAAACTGCTGGTCTCCCTGCTGCCAGCCATGGTGGTCGCGCGCGGCGAGCCGCGACTTGCGACACTCATGCAACTGGTCGGCGACGAGACCCGCCAATCGCGGGCGGGGCGTGAGCTGGTGCTTGAGCGCCTGTTGGAGGTATTGTTGATCGAGGCGCTACGCTGCGGTGCCGACACGGCTTCGATGCCAAGCGTCGCCCGTGGTCTTTCCGACGATCGTCTGGTTGCGGCCCTGCGGGCAATACATGCGAAGCCTGCCCATAGCTGGACGGTCGCAGATCTCGCTACTGAAGCGGCGATGTCGCGCTCGGCCTTCTTTGCCCGCTTCAATCGGATCGTCGGAATGCCGCCGATGGAATATCTGCTCGCCTGGCGCATGGCGCTCGCCAAGCGCTTGTTACGTACGCGCGAGTTCGCGATCGAGCATGTTGCGGTGCGGGTCGGATACGGCTCTGCGAGCACGTTCAGCACCGCCTTTACGCGGCATGTTGGCATGCCGCCGGCACGCTATGCGCGGGCGGGAGCGGCCAGATGATCAAGGTTGGGGCGTGCGGCGACCAGCGCTCGCGCAGTCAGTATGAACTCCGTTACCACATCACGGCGGCGGGTCGCGCATTGGCGGCCATGGCGACTTCTGCAACGGCCGGCTCTTGACTTGCTGCCTGACCGCTTAGGGCCAAAAAGCAGGCTTCGGCTGCTTTCCGGTTCCAATCGTGCCGTTAGGCACCCGGCTAGAGTCGAGGGTTCGAATCCCTGCGCCCGCTCCAATTATCAAGGCCCGGCAAGGCTTTGATTGCAAAGGACCTTTGCTTTTCTGGACATGGCCGAAAACCGCTCGGTTGAAGTCCGTGGTTCCATTCTGGTTCCATCTGCCGGGCTTTGCTTTAACGGAGGCTATTGGCCCAAGCAGCCTTCTGGCGCGATCTCAAGATGGCGAGGCCGCCGGCAGTTGACCGAGATCAACATGGCCCACCTACCCAAGGTTAGCATCGCTCCGCATCGGAATTGCAGATGAGGCGGTTATTATGCGCGTGCAAGAGGTCATGACCAGCCCGGCGATCGGGGTCATTCCGTCGAGCAACATAGCTGAGGCGGCCAAGCTCATGGTCGAGCACAGGATCAGCGGCCTGCCGGTGGTGGATGCCTCCCGGCATGTGCTCGGCATGATCACCGAGGGCGACCTGTTGCGGCGCAGCGAACTCGGCACGGAGGCCAAGCGGCCGGACTGGCAATCGCTGTTTGCCAGTTCCGGCAAGCTCGCGGACGAATACGCCCACAGCCATGGCCGCAAGGTCGAGGAGGTGATGTCCCCCAACCCGATTACGATCGCCGCTGCCGCGGCGCTCGGCGAGGCGGTGGAGCTGATGCTCAAGCACCGCGTCAAGCGGCTGCCGGTTGTTTCGAAACAGGGCGAAATGGTCGGCATCGTTTCCCGGTCCGACATCGTCAAGGCGCTGCTGGCTGCCCTGCCGGCCGAGGTGCCGTCTGCCACCGACGCACAGATCAACGACGCCATTATCGCCGAGCTCGAGCGGCAGCAATGGGCGGGCATGGACAGCGTTCGCATCGCCGTCAATGACGGTTTCGTCGATCTCTACGGAACGATCTTCGACGACCGTCAGCGCAACGCTCTCAAGGTTGTGGCCGAGAATACCCCTGGCGTGAAGCGGGTCATCGACCATCTGGCCTGGGTCGAGCCCATGTCCGGGCAATTGGTGTTGCTGCCGGACGAAGAAGCGCCGGATCAGGGCGCCGATGGCACCAAAGCGGCCTGAAGTTTCGCGAGGATCGGAAATGGTCGGGTCCCTATCCCATATCGAGCTCGAGCTCGCCCCCTGCCCCCAACATCGTTTCGGCGAACGTGGCCGCGTCTATCATCTTTATCTGCCGCTCCGCGTCGACGATCGGCTCAATCTCGATGCCCTGCGCGCCGCCGGTGCGAGCGGTCACGTCAGACGATGCCGGCCGGCGGAGGATGAAATCGCTGGCCGCGTGACGCTGGAGCCGGACGGGCGCCTCGCTTTCAGCTTTGATGGCCGACCAAGCAATCGCGCACAGGGCTTCAGCTCGCCGCCGGATCGGTTCGTCGTCGGACGCACGGTGCACATCTTCGAAGAAGACGGTGAATGCTGGCCATTCCAGGTCATCGCCATCCGGCATCCGGCCGGCGGCCAGTCCCGGCGCGACAAGCTTACGGCGTGACCAGCTTTGCGATGTGGCGGGCGATCGTCAGCTCCTCGTCGGTCGGCAGGATCCTGACCTCGACAGCACTTTGCGGCGTATCGAAGCGCTCGCGCCATCTTCGTTCGCCTGCTCGTCGATCTGCACTCCGAGCCAGCCCAGCCGGCCGCAGACCATTCGCCGGACGGGCGCCGCGTGCGCGCCGATGCTGCGGGTGAAGATCAGCGCCTCGAATCCCCCGGTCTATTCGCCATGGCGGCCAGCTGGCGGCCACGCCGTCAGTCCCAGCCCTCGTCGACCTCGGGCCGGTCATGCGGCCAGGTCCAGTCGCGAATCTCCGGCATGTCTTCGCCATGCTCGCGCACATAGGCGTGGTGCTCGACCAGCTTGTGGTTGAGGTGCTGCTTGAACTCGGCGGCTTTGCCGCCCAGCGCCGGCAGGCGGTCGACGGCCGCCATGGCGAGATGGTAGCGATCGAGCCCGTTCAGCACCACCATGTCGAAGGGCGTCGTCGTCGTGCCTTCGTCGATGAAGCCGTGGACGTGGAAATTGTCGTGGTTGGTCCGCTTATAGGTGAGCCGGTGGATCATGTAGGGATAGCCGTGATAGGCGAAGACCACGGGCTTGTTCCGGGTGAAGATGCCGTCGAAATCCGCGTCCGAAATCCCGTGCGGATGCTGGTTCCTGGGCATCAGTGTCATCAGGTCGACGACGTTGACGACGCGGATCGAGAGGTCCGGCAGCGCCTGATGCAGCAGGTCGACCGCCGCCAGCATTTCCATCGTCGGCACGTCCCCGGCCGAGGCCATGACGAGGTCCGGTTCGCTGTCCGCCGGGCCCTGGCACGCCCATTCCCAGATGCCGAGGCCGTATTCGCAATGCGGAATGGCCTCTGCCATCGTCATCCACTGCAGCTCGGGCTGCTTGCCGGCGACGATGACGTTGATCCGGTTCCAGGTCCTCAGCACGTGGTCGGTCGTCCAGAGCAGCGAGTTGGCGTCGGGCGGCAGGTAGACGCGCACGATATCGGCCTTCTTGTTGGCCACGAGGTCGATGAAGCCGGGGTCCTGGTGGCTGAAGCCGTTATGGTCCTGCCGCCAGACATGCGAGCTCAACAGGTAGTTGAGCGAAGCGATCGGCCGCCGCCAGGGGAGCTCGCGCGCTTCCTTCAGCCATTTGGCGTGCTGGTTGAACATCGAATCGACGATGTGGACGAACGCCTCGTAGCAGTTGAACAGGCCGTGCCGGCCGGTGAGCAGATAGCCTTCGAGCCAACCCTCGCAGAGATGCTCGCTCAGGACCTCCATGACCCGGCCCTCATGGGCGAGGCTGACGTCGTAGGGCTTGATGCCCTCCATCCAGACGCGGTT
>Ga0134126_10003161_pt1 | contig 20570 bp, 15 predicted proteins | sample KB31752_FD_96881 | JGI IMG/M metagenome (GOLD analysis project Ga0134126, IMG submission 96881) | Terrestrial soil microbial communities with excess Nitrogen fertilizer from Kellogg Biological Station, Michigan, USA - KB3-175-2 | ecosystem: Environmental > Terrestrial > Soil > Unclassified ... | reverse complement strand
ATACGGAAGAAAATTGCCCACAATGCGGAACGCTGTAAAAAATCATGGGGCTGAGCTGGTGGAACAGAGTGGGGCGCGTGGGACTCGAACCCACAACCTACGGATTAAAAGTCCGCTACTCTGCCATTGAGCTAGCGCCCCTTGCCGCCAAGCGTAGCCAACTCGGCGGGTCGTTGGGTAACGAGTTGCGGACGGCGCGGCAACGTCGTAAGGGTGACGTAAGGCGTCACACAGCTCACGCCTGCGGGAGGCGCGGGCATCGCAACGGCAGTCAGCGCACCCCGCCGCGAGAGAGCTGTGGGCGCACGCCGGGCGTGGTCCGCCCAGGTGGTCACCGTGCGATCCCAGTCGCGCAATCGTTTTGCCGAGGCTGCCACCCGTCCCGTATGCTCTACGAGTCCCCAACGGACGGACGTCCGGGGGAAACCGGGTCTCCTTCGAGGACTCGGCCCCATCGTCTAGCGGCCTAGGACACCGCCCTTTCAAGGCGGCGGCGCGGGTTCGAATCCCGTTGGGGCTACGACCGGAGACGGTTGGATCGGCAGATCATGGCAGCCGCAGGTGGCGTGCTAGGATCGCCGGGCCGAACAAGCAAGGTCCTGTGGAGCAGCTAGGAGTGCTCGTCACCCTGTCAAGGTGAAGGTCGCGGGTTCGAATCCCGTCAGGACCGCTCGGAGCAGCCGGGCGTTGCGGATGATTTCCGTGGCGCCCGTCGGCATCCGGGGCCAGGTAGCTCAGTTGGTACGAGCGACCGCCTGAAAAGCGGTAGGTCGGCGGTTCGACCCCGCCCCTGGCCACAACAGCGCACAGCAACGCAAGTCACACTCGTTTCGAGCGGTTGCGCCGCGTGTGACGCAACACAGGAGTCCGGGACAGGTACCCGGGCTCCTTTCGTATTTCTTGGGCTGGAGTGCCGTGGCGGCGAGTGCTGCGCGGTCCGTGCGCGTTGGCCGGACGCGGTCGTCGGTGTCGTTCGGTGCGCTCGATCTCGGCCGTAGAGTGTTGGTCTCTGTCTCAGGATCTTGAGTGCTAGTCAGACTTGTTAGTACACATGGGTTGCATTGCGTGACGTGGCGACGCCTCGGCGGTTGCTCAGTGCGAGTCCGGTCGCGTCTTCCGAATCGCGGGGACCGGGCCCGTTCACACCGTTCATTCTGGAGGAACCCCCATGCGCAAGCTGTTCGCGTTCGCGACGATCACCGGGGTCGCGCTCGCCACCCCGCTGATGGCCTCTGCCCCGGCGATGGCCGACGACGACGGTCCGCTCATCACCGTTGGCGAGGGCGCGTGCGTGGCCCCGTGGCACTGGGACGGCCCCCTCAACGTCCTGACCCACGACACCGACTACTCGGCGTGCAACGCCCAGTCCGTCCACGAGCACAAGGCCGGCCAGATCGCCGGCGTGCTGGACGACTCGTGCATCGCGCCGTGGTACTGGACCGGCCCGGGCGATGTCCTGACCGGCTTTTTCGACGGGCCGGACGCGGGCCAGTACACCGCTTGCAACGGCAGCAACATGCCGTAAGGCAGGCGGAACCAGGGCACACGCCCACCCGACGACCTTGGATTGCGGCCCGGCCGTTAATCCAAGGTCGTTTCCGTTTTGGGCACCTATGCTTGACGGGTTATGGCAAGCGCGCGTTCCCTCCCTTCTCTTCCCTCCTCCGTCGCCGACGTGCAGACAGCGGGTCACGCTCCCGGCTCGGGCTCTGGCTCTGGCTCGGGATCCGGCTCAGCCCCACGCCGAGGTGCCAATGCGTCGGCGGCGCTGGACGATCTGCGTGCGCGGCTCGGCGAGGTCTCGCTGCGGGACGAGGCACGGCTGCGACGTCGCCTTGACGGGGCACGCAAGGCCAGGCGGCCCGAGGCGATAGCCGCGATCCGGACGCAGGTCACAGAGCAGATCGACGCGGCCGCGGCCCGGGTTGAGGCCCGGCGGGCGAACGTGCCGGCGATCAGCTATCCGGAGCAGTTGCCGGTCAGCCAGAAGCGCGATGAGATCCTGGCCGCGATCCGTGACCACCAGGTCGTGATCATCGCGGGGGAGACCGGCTCCGGCAAGACCACTCAGCTGCCGAAGATCTGTCTCGAGCTGGGGCGCGGCGTGCGCGGCGTCATCGGACACACTCAGCCGCGGCGACTGGCGGCGCGCACTGTCGCCGAGCGGATCGCCGAGGAGCTAAAGACGCCGCTGGGGTCGGCGGTGGGCTACAAGGTCCGGTTCACGGATCACAGCAGCGACCAGACCAACGTCAAGCTGATGACGGACGGCATTCTGCTGGCCGAGCTGCAACACGACCGCGAGCTGCTGCAGTACGACACACTGATCATCGACGAGGCGCACGAGCGAAGTCTGAACATTGACTTCATCCTCGGCTACCTCAAGCAACTGCTGCCCCGGCGCCCGGATCTGAAGGTGATCATCACCTCCGCGACGATCGATCCGGCGCGGTTCGCAGAGCACTTCGCCACTACACAGCAAGGTCAGACTGTCAGGGCACCGATCGTCGAGGTATCGGGTCGGACGTACCCGGTCGAGGTTCGATACCGGCCAATCGTGGATCTCGAGGATCCAGACGGGGACGCCGACCGAGACCAGATCCAGGCGATCTGCGACGCCGTCGACGAGCTGGAGCGCGAGGCGCCGGGAGACGTGCTGGTCTTCCTCAGCGGGGAGCGGGAGATCCGCGATACCGCGGACGCGCTGGGGCGGATGAACTTGAGGAACACCGAGGTGCTGCCGCTGTTCGCGCGGCTCTCCACGGCGGAGCAGCACCGAGTTTTTCAGCCGCACACCGGTCGGCGGATCGTGTTGGCGACGAATGTGGCGGAGACGTCGCTAACCGTCCCAGGCATCAAATATGTCGTCGACCCGGGCACGGCGCGCATCTCCCGCTACAGTCATCGGCTCAAGGTCCAGCGGCTGCCGATCGAACCCGTCTCGCAGGCTTCTGCGAACCAGCGTGCGGGGCGATGCGGCCGGACGTCGGATGGCGTGTGTATCCGGCTCTACTCGGAGACGGATTTCGCGGGGCGTCCGCAGTTCACTGAACCCGAGATCCTGCGCACGAACCTGGCCTCCGTGATCCTGCAGATGACCTCGATCGGGCTGGGGGACATCGCGGCGTTCCCCTTCGTCGAGGCACCGGACCGCCGCAATGTGCGCGATGGCATGGATCTGCTGCACGAGCTCGGCGCGATCGAGGCGCCAGAGCCGGGCGGGCAGCCGAAGCTCACGGACGTCGGGCGCAAGCTCGCCCGGCTGCCGGTCGACCCGCGCCTGGCCCGCATGGTGATCGAGGCCGCGAACACCGGCTGCGTCAACGAGGTGCTGGTGATCGCGGCGGCGCTGTCCATCCAGGATCCGCGGGAGCGGCCCGCGGAGAAGCAGCAGGCTGCGACGCAGTCGCACGCCCGCTTCGTGGAAAAGGAACAGCAGTCTGACTTCCTGACCTACCTGCGGCTGTGGGATTACCTGCGCGAGAAGCAGCGCGAGCTTTCCTCCAACCAGTTCCGCAAGCTGTGCAAGAACGAGTTCCTGCATTACCTGCGCGTGCGCGAGTGGCAGGACCTGCATTCGCAACTGCGGCAGGTAGCGAAGGATCTCGGAGCCACGACGAACTCGGCGGCAGCTGATGCGGAGCTGGTGCACAAGGCTGTACTAAGCGGCTTGCTCTCACACATCGGGACGTATGAGCCGGAGAAGCGAGAGTACGTCGGGGCGCGTAACGCACACTTCGCGGTCTTTCCCGGCTCCTCGCTGTTCAAGAAGTCGCCGCGCTGGCTCATGGCGGCCGAACTCGTCGAGACCTCGCGGCTGTGGGCCCGCGTCGCCGCCCGCATCGAACCGGAGTGGGCCGAAGACCTGGCCGCCCACCTGGTCAAGCGCAGCTACAGCGAGCCGCACTGGTCACGCGATCAAGGCGCGGTGCTCGCCTATGAGAAGGTCACGCTGTACGGCCTGCCGATCGTCGCTCAACGCCGCGTCAACTACGGCCGCATCGATCCGGAGCTGAGCCGCGAGCTGTTCATCCGGCACGCCCTCGTGCAGGGCGAGTGGCGTACCCACCACGAGTTCTTCGCGCGCAACCGCAAGCTGCTCGAAGAAGTCGAGGAGCTGGAGAACCGGGCGCGACGCCGCGACATCGCCGTGCACGACGACACCATCTTCGCGTTCTACGACCAGCGGGTCGGTGAGGACGTGGTCTCGGCCACGCACTTCGACCGCTGGTGGAAGGAGATCAAGCGGGAGAAGCCGGAACTGCTCAACTTCGACCGGGCAATGCTGGTCAACCAGAACGCCGGGGCGGTGCTCGAGGACGACTATCCGGACCACTGGCGGCAGGGACGGCTGCGGTTCCAGCTGACCTATCAGTTCGAGCCGGGCGCGGACGCGGACGGCGTTACCGTGCACATCCCGCTCACTGTGCTCAATCAGGTCGAGCCGGACGGCTTCGACTGGCAGATTCCAGGTCTGCGCGAGGAGCTGGTCACCGAGCTGATCCGCTCCCTACCCAAACCGATCAGGCGCAGTTTCGTGCCTGCGCCGAACTATGCGAAGGCGCTGCTCGAGCGGCTGCCGGCGCGTGAGGGCTCGCTACTGGACGGCCTTGAGCGGGAGATGCGCCGGATGGGCGCGCCGGGTCTGGAGCGTTCGGACTGGGATCTGGACCGGGTACCGGACCATCTGAAGATGACCTTCCGGATTCTGGACGAGCGCGGGAAGAGGCTCGCCGAGGACAGGGACCTGGAAGCGCTCAAGCTGCGGCTGAAGGCGAAGGTGCGCGAGTCGATCTCGGCCGCCGCCGACGACCTTGAGCGCACCGGCCTGCGGACCTGGGAGTTCGGCACACTCGCGCGCACCTTCGAGGAGCGGCGGCATGGCGTGTCGATGAAGGCGTATCCGGCGCTGGTCGACGAAGGTGGCTCGGTCGGCGTGAAGCTGCTGGACACGCCCGAGGAGCAGGAGGCGGCGATGCGGCTCGGGACGCGTCGGCTGCTCCTGCTGAACGTCGTCTCGCCGACCCGCTCGATGCTCGCGGTGCTGGACAACCGGGAGAAGCTGGCGCTGGGCACGAACCCGTATGGCCCGGTACCGAAGCTGTTTGAGGACTGCGTCGCATGCGCGGCCGACTACCTGATCGATCGTCACGGCGGACCGGCCTGGGACACCGAGTCCTTCGCACAGCTGCGCGACAAGGTGCGTGCGGAGCTGGCGGAGACCGCGGAGAGGGTCGTGAAGCTCGTCGCGGAGATCCTGGCCGCGGCCCACGAGCTGGACCGACGGTTGCGCGGTACGGCGAGCCTGTCGTTGCTTCAGTCGCTCAACGATGCCCGTATGCAGCTGGGGCGATTGGTGCAGCCGGGATTCATCTCGGACACCGGTTACGAACAGCTCGCGCAGTTACCGCGCTACTTGCGTGCCCTGGGCTATCGGCTCGACAAGATGATCGACGATCCATACCGCGATCAAGCCAATCTGGCGAAGATCCAGCAACTGGACGAGGAGTACGAAGCGGCACTGGCGCGGGTACCGCGTGGACGCCGTCCAGACCCTCAGTTGCGGCAGGCGCGCTGGATGCTTGAGGAGCTACGGGTCAGCCTGTTCGCACAACAGTTGGGGACGGCTTACCCCGTGTCAGAAAAGCGCGTGCGCAAGGCGCTTGGCTCCTGACCGGAGGCAGCACGAAGCCGATCCGCGCGGGGCTTCCCACGCGGACCGGCTCAGTGTGACTCCGTGTGTTGCCGGTGTTCCCGTTGTGGCGGTTAGGCCTCGGTGCGCTGTGCCGGAATCCCGGCCAGCAGCGCCCGCACCTCAGCCTCGCGGTATCGGCGGTGCCCGCCGAGGGTGCGAATCGAGGTGAGCTTGCCGGCCTTGGCCCAGCGGGTCACCGTCTTCGGGTCCACCCGGAACATCGTCGCGACCTCAGCCGGGGTCAGCAGCGGCTCCGCCTCAGGCGTACGCGCGGTCATGAACGGCCTCCTCCAAGTGAACGGGACGCCCCGCGCCCCGATTCGGTTGGATCCTCCCCGATGGCCCGTCATGCCCGTGCTGTCTGCTTTTGGGCGTGTCGGTGATCGGACGAACGTCTTGTCGTTCAAGAACTAGAACTACACCATCCGGAGCGGTTTGGCGGCGAAGTCTATGAAATCGATACACAGGACCCACAACTTCGCCGAAACACCCGAGCCCGTCATTTGCGGACAGTAGCGACACGGTGACGGCTCGTCACGCGCAGTACTCCCCGCAGGAATCCCGGTCGCGAACCGGACAAGTCGTGACAGGATATGGATCCGCACTGGCTGGGGGAAGCCCCGGTGCGCGCTGAACGGCTCGGGCGGTTCTACGCTGGGCGCAGGCTTGACTGCGCACTCGAAAAGGAGTCCCGAGCAGTGACCAACACCGTCGCCACAAGCGCCCCGGTACCCACGCCTTCCCCGTCCCCCTTCCAGACCGACGGTCCCGAACAGGTTGTCTACTGCCACGACGAACCGAGCGGGCTGCGGGCGATCATCGCGATCCACTCGACCGCGCTCGGCCCGGCTCTCGGCGGAACCCGCTTCTATCCCTATCCGAACGAGGCCGAGGCCCTGGCCGACGTGCTGAACCTGGCCCGCGGCATGGCGTACAAGAACGCCCTGGCCGGGCTCGATCTCGGCGGCGGCAAGGCGGTGATCATCGGCGACCCCGCCACCGACAAGAGCGAGGCGCTGCTGCGCGCCTACGGCCGGTTCGTGCAGTCCCTGGGCGGCCGCTACTACACCGCCTGCGACGTGGGCACCTACGTTCCGGACATGGACATGGTGGCCCGCGAGTGCGAGTTCGTTACCGGCCGCTCGCCGGAGAACGGCGGGGCCGGCGACTCGTCGATCCTGACCGCGGCCGGAGTCTTCCACGGCATGCGCGCCTGCGCCCAGGCCACCTGGGGCGAGCCGACCCTGGCTGACCGCCGGGTCGGCATCGCCGGAGTGGGCAAGGTCGGACGACACCTGATCACTCATCTGCTCGAGGACGGTGCACGGATCACGGTCACCGACGTGAACTCGGCCGCGCTCGACTGGGTGCGCCGCAACCACCCCGAAGTCAAGATCGCCGACTCGACCGAGGCGCTGATCACCTCCGGTCTTGATGTCTACGCGCCGTGCGCGCTCGGCGGAGCGCTGGACGACGAGACGGTCGCCACCTTGTCTGCCTCGATCGTCTGCGGAGCAGCCAACAACCAGCTCGCGCACCCCGGCATCGACAAGGCGCTGGCCGATCGCGGCGTGCTTTACGCCCCTGACTACCTGGTGAACGCCGGGGGCGTCATCCAGGTCGGCGACGAGGCGGCGCACTTGCACCGCGGCGGCTTCTCCTTCGAGCGGGCACGCAAGCGGGCCGAGGGGATCTTCGACACGATGCTGAGCATCCTGAAGCTCTCCGGCGAGGAGGGTGTGCCGCCGGCGGCGGCCGCGGACCGGCTCGCGGAGAACCGGATGCGGAACGTGTCACGGCTGCGCGGCATCCTCCTGCCGGACGCCGCACACGCCCGCGGAAACTAGCCAGAACTAGCGGAATACAGCTGGAACTAGCCGGAATGGGCGGTTTCCACGCGGCAGCCTGCGACACACGTCCCGCAGACCTTCCGACCGCTGTGTTACCGCTAAGGCACTGACTGTGGCTGGCGTCGGGCCGGGCGATCCTCGGAACCGGCGCCGCCACGGCCGTTCGGATCGTTCTTCGACGCCGCCGTGTCCGTGTGCCAAATCGACCTGGTACGCCGCCGCACTGTATCCTCGTGCGAGGTGTCCCTTCCCCGCTGAATCAAATCGCGCCTCGCGTGGCGTACCGATCCGGCGGGGAACCAGGTACCTTTAACTTTGTGACCGGTCCCGCGATCCCCACCGAGGCGCCGGTCGCAGAAGTGACTGCTGTCATTGATCATGTGTCGAGACCCGGGGCCGATAGCGCCCCGTCGTTGAGGGGGTCGAGCCAATGGGGCGCGGCCGGGCCAAGGCCAAGCAGACGAGGGTCGCCCGCCAGCTGAAGTACAGCGGCGGTGCGACTGATCTAGATCGTCTGCGGTCTGAACTGGGCGTCGGGGATTCGCGGACGAACGGCGCCGAGGACCACGACCTCGACGAGCGCTACGCGACCTGGGCGGACCAGGACGACGAAGACGACGACGAGGAAGAAGAAGAGGACGAGGAGGACGAAAGTCCTTATCGGCCACATCAGGGGAGCAACGGCAGCCGTCATCGCGCCGGGTAGTTCTCAAGGGCGCTCGACTCCGAGTCGAGCGCCTGCTTTTTGTTCGGACTTCGGCGGACGTTGTGCTGCCGGAGTCTCGTTACAGCGCCGTCGGCGCGTCGCGCTACTGCGTTAGATCAGTCACACCGCGAACGGATCTGAGCCGGGCTCAGCTCGGGTACACACCGTCTAGGGTGGCGGCGCCTGGCGCGTCGGCACCAGCTCCCAGCTCTATAGCACCCAGCAGCCAGGCGTCCTGCTCCAGCTCGCGCAGCACCGCGAGCGTCGCGTCCACAGCGTCGGCCGGCACGACCGCCACCATGCCGACACCCATGTTCAGGGTGCGCTCCAATTCCACCCCGGCCACCTGCCCGACCGCGCCGACCAGTTCGAACACCGGCGCTGGGCGCCAGGTCGAACGGTCGAGCCGGGCGTGCAGACCGGTCGGGATCACCCGGGCCAGGTTGGCGGCCAGGCCGCCGCCGGTGATGTGCGCGTAGGCGTGCACATCGACCCGCCGGGCCAGCTCCAGGCACGTCAGCGCGTAGATCCGGGTGGGTTCCAGCAGTTCTTCGCCGAGAGTGCGGCCGAGGTCCGGGACCTGACGATCCAGCGACCAGCCAGCCTGGTTCAGCAGCACGTGCCGGACCAGCGAGTACCCGTTCGAGTGCAGTCCGGAGGAGGCCAGCGCGATCACCGCGTCGCCCTCCCGGATGCGGTCCGGGCCAAGCAGGGCGTCCGCCTCGACGACGCCGGTCGCGGCGCCCGCGACGTCGTACTCGTCGGGGTCGAGCAGACCGGGGTGTTCCGCCGTCTCGCCGCCGATCAGCGCGCAACCTGCCTGCACGCACGCCTCCGCGATGCCACGCACGATGGCCGCGATCCGCTCGGGCACGACCTTGCCGGTAGCCACGTAGTCGGTCATGAACAGCGGCTCGGCGCCACACACGACCAGGTCGTCTACGACCATGCCGACCAGATCGAAGCCGATGGTGTGGTGTACGTCCATGCGCTGCGCGATGGCCACCTTGGTGCCGACGCCGTCGGTGGACGTGGCCAGCAGCGGCCGCCGGTACGCGGTCAGCTTCGAGGCGTCGAACAGGCCGGCGAAGCCGCCGAGCCCGCCGAGGACCTCGGGCCGGGTAGCCTTGGCGACCCACTGCTTCATCAGCTCGACCGCGCGGTCGCCGGCCTCGATGTCGACGCCGGCCGCCGCGTAGGTCGCGCCGCCGGGACGGGGGGTGTCGGTCACAGTCGTTCCTTCGTCGGCCGCGAGCGGCGGGGTGACGGTCAGGGCCGGGCGAGGGCGGAGGCCGCGGCGGCGGGCACTTCCAGCAGGTGTTTGCCGCGCTGTTCCGCATCCGGCAGCTGGACCGGGTAGACCCCGTCGAAGCAGGCACGGCACAGCCGATCGGCCGGGATCGTGGTGGACTCGATCATGCCATCGAGGGAGATGTAGCCGAGCGAGTCGGCGCCCAGGGAGGCGGCGATCTCCTCGGTGCTCAGGCCGTTGGCGATCAGCTCGGCGCGGGTGGCGAAGTCGATGCCATAGAAGCACGGCCACTTCACCGGCGGAGAGGAGATCCGGATGTGCACCTCTAGTGCGCCCGCCTCACGCAGCATCCGTACGAGAGCGCGCTGCGTGTTACCGCGCACGATCGAGTCATCTACCACGACGAGCCGTTTGCCCTCGATGACCTCACGCAGCGGGTTGAGCTTGAGGCGGATGCCGAGCTGACGGATCGTCTGACTCGGCTGGATGAAGGTGCGGCCGACGTAGGCGTTCTTGACCAGGCCCTGGCCGTAAGGGATGCCGGATTGCTCGGCGTATCCGATCGCGGCAGGAGTCCCGGATTCGGGGGTCGGGATGACCAGGTCGGCCTCGACCGGGTACTCCCGGGCCAGCCGTCGGCCCATCTCGACGCGCGAGGCGTTGACGGAGCGTCCGGCGATGGTCGTGTCGGGGCGGGCGAGGTAGACGTACTCGAAGACACAGCCCTTGGGCTCGGGCACGGCGAAGCGGCGGCTGCGCAGGCCGTTCTCGTCGACGGCGATCAGCTCACCGGGCTCGACTTCACGGACATACGAGGCGCCGACGATGTCGAGCGCAGCAGTCTCGCTGGCCACGACATAGCCGCGTTCCAGCCGGCCGAGCACCAGCGGTCGGATGCCCTGCGGGTCGCGGGCGGCGTAGAGGGTGCTCTCATCCATGAAGACCAGCGAGAACGCGCCGCGCACGCGGGGCAGGATGTCCGCGGCGGCGTCCTCGATCGACTGGCCGGTCTGGCTGGCCAGCAGTTCGGTCATCAGGTCGCTGTCCGAGGTGGCGCCGCGGTCCTTGCCGATCAGCTCGCCGTTGGCCCTGGCCGCGGAGACCAGGCGGGCCAGTTCGGCGGTGTTGGTCAGGTTGCCGTTGTGGCCGAGCGCCAGCGCGCCGTGCTCGGTGGCGCGGAAGGTCGGCTGGGCGTTCTCCCAGACCGAGGAGCCGGTGGTGGAGTAGCGGGTGTGGCCGATCGCCAGGTGGCCCTGCAGCGAGCCGAGCGTGGCCTCGTCGAAGACCTGGGAGACCAGGCCCATGTCCTTGTAGACCAGGATCTGGGTGCCGTTGGACACGGCGATGCCGGCCGACTCCTGGCCGCGGTGCTGGAGGGCGTAGAGACCGAAGTACGAGAGCTTGGCGACTTCCTCTCCCGGTGCCCACACTCCGAAGACTCCGCAGGCGTCCTGCGGGCCTTTTTCGTCGGGGAAGATTTCGTGAGAGAGACGTCCATCAGGGCGAGTCACGCTTCCAGCTTACGTGATCGTCGGACGCTTTCGGACCGTCGGTTTGTATCGCCGCCAGATCGTCGGTTGATATCACCGCGTCAACCAGATGTGACACCCAGCGAGACGGGACCTGCTCTCATCCGATCGTGTCGGACTGTGTTCGGCCGTTCACGGGAACGGTAGGTACGCGGACAGGTCACTGCGCGGCCCGCTGGCGTTGATCCGGCCGGTGGCCACGCCCTGCGTCCAGTCGAGCTCGCCGAGCGCGAGATCGAGCCAGGCGGTCGCGTCGAGTTCGACCACGTTCGGCGGCGTGCCGCGAGTGTGCCGCGGTCCCTCGACACACTGCACGGCGACAAACGGGGGCACCCGCAACTCGACGCTGTGCCCCGGCGTCTGCTCCGCGAAGGCCCGGACGCTGGCCTTGATCAGCGCACCGAGCGCCGCCCGGTCACCAGGGGTGAGCCCGGCGCGGGCGGCGCTCAATTCCTCACGGTTCATCGGCTTCTGATCGTGGCTCAGCCGAAGAGGGCCGGGAATGTGCGGGTGTGCGCGCGGCGCAGTTCGTCCAGGGGGAGGGAGAAGTGGCCCTGCACTTCGACCGCGTCGCCGTCGACCACGCCGATCCGCGCGACCGGCAGCCCGCGGAACCGGCACATGTCGGTGAACCGCAACTCCTCGCTGCGCGGCACAGCGACGATGGCCCGGCCCGCCGATTCGGAGAAGAGGGCGACGAACGGATCGCCATTCACCTGATCGAGCACTGTTTCCGGCAACACGACGCGGGCACCGCGTCCGCCCCGGAGCGCTGACTCGACGATCGCCTGGATCAGTCCGCCGTCGGACAGGTCGTGCGCGGCCGAGAGCATCCCGTCGCGGGAACCCGCGATCAGCACTTCGGCGAGCAGCCGCTCCCGTTCCAGGTCGACCTTAGGCGGCAAGCCACCGAGGTGACCGTGCACGACGTGCGCCCACTCCGAGCCGCCGAACTCGTCGCGGGTGTCACCGAGCAGCAGCAGGATGTCGCCGTCCTGCTCGAAGGCGAGGCGGATGCGTCGGGTGACGTCGTCGATCACGCCGAGGACGCCGACGATCGGCGTCGGGTGGATCGCTTGCGATCCAGGCCCGCCGGCGCTTGAGGCAGAACGCTGTGTCTGGTTGTAGAACGAGACATTGCCGCCGGTGACCGGGGTGCCGAGCACCAGGCAAGCGTCGGCCAGGCCGCGGGTCGCCTCGGCGAACTGCCACATGACCTCGGGGTCCTCGGGGGAGCCGAAGTTGAGGCAGTCGGTGACGGCGAGCGGGCGGGCACCGGTGGCGGCGACGTTGCGGTACGCCTCGGCGAGCGCAAGCTGGGCGCCGGTATACGGGTCGAGCTTGGTGTAGCGGCCGTTTCCATCGGTGGCCAGCGCGATGCCGAGGTTGGATTCCTCGTCGAGGCGCAGCATCCCGGAGTCCTCGCCGTGCGCTAGGACCGTGTTACCGCGCACTCGGTGGTCGTACTGTTCGAGCACCCAGCGCTTGTCCGCGAGGTTCGGGCTGGCTAGCAGCCGCAGCACCGTCTCGCGCAGCTCTTCGCCGGTCTTCGGCCGGCTGAGCGAGTCGGGTGTGTCGGCTTGGAGCCCGTCCTGCCAGTCCGGCCGGTGATACGGGCGGTGGTAGACCGGGCCCTGGTGCGCGAGGGTCCGTGGGTCGACGTCGACGATGGTCGCGCCATGCCAGGTCATTCGCAGCCGACCGGTGTCGGTGACTGTGCCGATGACGGTCGCGGTGACGTCCCACTTCTCGCAGAGTTCGAAGAAGCGCTCGACGTTGGCGGGGGTGACCACCGCCATCATCCGCTCCTGCGACTCGCTCATCAGGATCTCTTCGGGCACCAGCGTCGCGTCTCGCAGCGGGGCGAGGTCGAGTTGGACGTCCATGCCGCCCACGCCCGCGCTCACCATGCCCGCGGCCGCGAGTTCAGTGGTCGCGCAAGACAGGCCGGCCGCGCCGAGGTCCTGGATGCCGACCACCAGGTCCTCGGCGAAGATCTCCAGGCAGCACTCGATCAGCACCTTCTCCATGAAGGGGTCGCCGACCTGGACCGAGGGGCGCTTGGAGGGGCGGCCGTCGTCGAAGGTGGCCGAGGCGAGCACCGAGGCGCCGCCGATCCCGTCGCCGCCGGTGCGAGCGCCGAACAGCACCACCTTGTTGCCGGGGCCGTGCGCCTGGGCGAGCTTGATCTCGCTCTTCTTCATCACGCCGACCGCGAGCGCGTTCACCAGCGGATTGCCCGCGTAGCAGGGGTCGAAGACGACTTCGCCGCCGATATTGGGCAGGCCGAGCGAGTTGCCGTACCCGCCGATGCCGCGCACCACGCCTGGAAGCACGCGATGCGTGTCCGGGGCGTCGGCCGCGCCGAATCGCAACGGGTCCATGACCGCGATCGGCCGGGCGCCCATGGTCAGGATGTCGCGGACGATGCCGCCGACGCCGGTGGCCGCACCCTGATACGGCTCGACGTAGGACGGGTGGTTGTGCGACTCGATCTTGAAGGTGACGGCGAGGTCGCCGCCGACATCCACGACTCCGGCGTTCTCCCCCGGTCCGACGAGCAGGAAGTCGACCTCGGGGGCCTTCTCACCGAACTGCTTGAGGTGCACCTTCGAGGATTTGTAGGAGCAGTGCTCGGACCACATGACCGAGTACATCGCCAGCTCGGAAGAGGTGGGCCGGCGGCCGAGGATCTCCCGGATGCGGTCATACTCGTCGGGCTTTACGCCAAGTGCCGCGTAAGGCTGCTCGGTCTCTGGCGTCGCGGCGGCGTTCTCGACGGTGTCCGCCGTGTACTGGTGCGCGGTCGAGGTGTTCTGCGCAGGACTGGGCTGAGTAGTCATCAGGCGGCCACCAGCTGCTTGAGGATCGAGGTGAAGAAGGGCAGCCCGTCGGTCGCGGGGCCGGGATAGGGACCGGTCAGTTCTTCAACCGCGTGCTCCGGATGCGGCATGAGGCCGACGACGTTGCCTGCCGCGTTGGCGATCCCGGCGATGTCCCGAGCCGAACCGTTCGGATTGTCCAGATAGCGCGCGACGATCCGGCCCTCGGCGGCCAGCTCGTCGAGCGTGTGCTCGTCGGCGGTGAAGCGGCCTTCGCCGTTCTTGATTGGGATCAGGATCTCTTGACCGACCGCGTAGTCGGCTGTCCACGCAGTGGTCGTGGATTCGATGCGCAGTCGCTCATCGCGGTTGATGAAGAGCAGCCCGCCATTGCGGATCAGCGCACCGGGCAGCAGGTGTGACTCGCAGAGCACTTGGAAGCCGTTGCAGATGCCGAGCACGGGCAGACCTTCCCGCGCCCCGGTGATGACCGCTTCCATCACCGGCGAGAAGCGGGCGATGGCTCCGGCCCGCAGGTAGTCGCCGTAGGAGAAGCCGCCCGGCAGGATGACCGCGTCGACCTGGTGCAGGTCGGCGTCGCGGTGCCAGAGTGCGACCGGCTCTGCGCCGACGAGGGCGACGGCCCGCAGCGCGTCCTGATCGTCCTGGCTACCTGGGAAGGTAACCACACCGATGCGCGCGGACATCAGCTGGCCGCCTGCTCGGTCACGGCTGCAGAGGGCGCGGTGCCATGTGCCGTAGCGGCGGAAGCCGGGGAGGCGGCTGACGCCGAGTCCAAAGCGGTGTCGAACCGCACGTCGAACTGCTCGATGACCGTGTTCGCGAGCAGCCTTTCGGCGATCTCGCGAGCCCGAGCCAGCGCGGCGTCGTCCGCCGGGCCGGCCAGTTCGATCTCGAAGCGCTTGCCCTGGCGCACGTCCACGATGCCGTCGAAGCCCAGCCGGGGCAGTGCCCGCTGCACGGCCTGTCCTTGAGGATCGAGGATTTCCGGCTTAAGCATGACGTCGACCACGACACGTGCCATGTGCACTCCCACTTGTGTCTGCAACGGCTCTCGGCAGCCCACGGCCGCGGGCTGTCCTGCTGTTGGCGGTAGGACAAAGCCTACCTGGGCGCGGCCAATGGACCTGCCGCGCTGATCCCGGTCGGCTGCGTACAGCCGACCGGGGGCTCAACCGCGCCAGCCCGCTGTGGCCCGCGGCTACTGGAAGCGGCGGCCGGTGAGCCGCTCGTACGCCTCCACGTACCGATCGCGGGTCCGCTCCACCACCTGATCAGGCAACGGAGGCGGCGGCTGATCGGATTTCGGGTCCCAACCAGACTCGGGCGAGGTCAGCCAGTCGCGGACGAACTGCTTGTCGAACGACTGCTGCGAGCGTCCGGGCTGCCACCGGTCGGCGGGCCAGAACCGGGACGAGTCCGGAGTGAGCACCTCGTCGGCGAGCACGATCGTGCCGTCTGGCCGCCTGCCGAACTCGAACTTCGTGTCCGCCAGGATGATGCCGCGGTCCTGCGCGATGTCCCGAGCCGCCGCGTACACACTCAGGGTGAGACGGCGCAGCTCCTCGGCGACGGCCGCGCCCGTGCGGCTGGCGACCTCACCGAAGGAGATGTTCTCGTCATGCTCGCCAAGCTCGGCTTTGGCCGCAGGGGTGAACACCGGCTCGTCCAGGCGCGAGCCGTCCACCAGCCCTTCGGGGAGCGGGAGTCCGCACACGGTGCCGGACACCCGGTACTCGGCGAGCCCCGAACCGGTCAGGTAACCGCGGGCCACGCACTCGATCAGCAGCATGTCGAGCCGTTCGCAGAGCATCGAGCGTCCGCGTAGCGCCTCGACGTCGCCGGCCAGTTCTGCCGGGTACTGCTCGGGATCAGCCGAGATCACGTGATTGGGAACCAGATCCGCCAGCCGCTCGAACCACCAGAGCGAGAGCTGGGTCAGGATCCGGCCCTTGTCCGGGATCGGGGTGTCCAGGACGTGATCGAAGGCCGAGATCCGGTCGGAGGCGACCAGGAGCAGCCGGTCGCCGACGGCGTAGAGTTCGCGGATCTTCCCGGATCCCAGGTGCACCGCGCCGGTGACCGGTGCGCCACTGCTCGCCGGACCGCCGCTCAGCGCGCCACCAGGCGCCGCGTTGCTAGTAACCGTGCTGCTGGTTGTTTCCTGGGTCGTTGTCGCTTGCGTCGTCTGCCCTGACGCCGGATCGGACGCTGCGGAGTGCGGAGTCGCCGTCATCTCAGGTCAGCTCCGCCAGCCGGTCGAACATGCCGGAGAGATTCGCCACGAAGCGCTCCGGGCGGCACGCTTCGTCGAGCCGGGCCTCGTCGATCTTCAGGCCCGCCGTCGCCGCTTCTTCGCGCAGCGTTTCCCGGAACGGGCGCCCGGTCTCCCAGGTCTTCATCGCGGCACGCTGGGTGAGCGGGTACGCCTCGGTGTCGCGGGCCAGCCCCATCTCGATCAGCTCCAGCAGCACGGTGGAGGTGTAGATCAGGCCGCCGGTCGATTCGAGGTTCACCTTCATCCGGTCGGCGTCCACGACCAGTCCGCTCATCAGGCGGATCGTCAGATTGAGCATGTAATCCAAGCCGGCGGCGGCGTCCGGCAGCGCCACTCGCTCGGTGGAGGAGTGCGAGATGTCCCGCTCGTGCCACAGCGGGATGCCCTCCATGACCGGCACGACCTGAGCGCGCACGATGCGCGCGAGGCCGGCCAGCCGCTCAGACATGATCGGGTTCTTCTTGTGCGGCATCGCGGAGGAGCCCTTCTGGCCCTTACCAAAGGGTTCCCAAAGCTCCCGCACTTCGGTGCGCTGCCCGTGCCGCACTTCCAGGGCGATGGCCTCAAGCACGGTGGCCATCACGGCCAGCGCGCAGACCCACTCGGAGATCCCGTCCCGGATGACCACCTGGGTCGAGACCTCCGCCGCCTTGAGCCCGAGCTTTTCCGCTACGTAGCGCTCCACGGCCGGATCGATATTCGAGTACGTACCGACCGCTCCGGAGATCGCCATGACGCCTACCGCTGCGCGCGCGGTGCGGATCCGGTCGCGCGACCGCGCGACGGCATAGGCGAAGTCCGCCACCCGATGGCCCCACACGTCCGGCTCGCCGTGGATGCCGTGCGTACGCCCGACGCGCAGCGTGCCGCGGTGCGCGAGGGCATGGTCCCGGAGCACCGCCACGAGCCGATCCGACTTAGCCAGGATCAGATCGGTCGCCTCCACCAGCTGGAGCGCGAGGGCCGTGTCGAGCAGGTCCGAGGAAGTCATCCCGAAGTGCACGTAGGCGGCCGCCTCGCGCGGTTCGGTGTTGTCTGCCCAGGCGGACAGGAACGCGATCACGTCGTGCTGGGTGACCGCCTCGATCTCGGCGACCGCCTCCGGCGTCGGGGCGGGTGCTTTGCGCACGGCTTCCAGCGCGTCGGCCGGCACCGTTCCGGCGGCGGCATGCGCTTCCATGACCAGGGTCTCGACCTGGCACCACAGCTCGTATTTGTGGGCCTCGCTCCACACGCGGCCCATTTCCGGGAGGGTGTACCGTCCGATCACGGCGGACTGCTCCTTATCAACAGGTTCAGCGGGACAGACCTGGCCCGCCGAACTCCATTCTCCATGAGCGCAAGTGGCCGCGCGGATTTCATCGTGAAGCTGTGCATAAAGGCTGTGGATAACTGGCGCCCTAAGCAGATTTCCGCAGGTCGAGATGATCGCCGCCGCAAAGGATAGTTCAGGCCCGCAATCCACCGGCGTGTGCGATCCAGTCCCGCAGCGCGGCGAAATCGGCATTGTCCAACAGGCCATGGACAAGCTCGTCGACCGGCACGACGTGCCCGGCACGGTCGCGCAGGATGACCCCGTCCAGCCAGTCCACATCCCAGCAGGCGAGTCTGAGGTCCACCAAGCCGCACTGCACCACAGCACGCAGGCCGGCGGCCAGTTCGCCGGAGCCGTGCGGCCTGGCGTCGGCTTCGAGCAGCGCGCGGACCTTGGCGATCAAGGGATGATCCGGAGCGTCCGCGGCCTCCGCTCGCAGCGCCGGCTCGGCGACGGTGGCCACATAGCGCGACCACGGCAGTTGTTGATCGATCCGCTGTCCCTCGTAGACGAGCGGCGCGAGCGCCGAGACTGCGCGGTCCACGTCACCCGGCTCGTCGAGCAGGTCGCAGGCCGGGCGCTCGGTCAGCCGGTCCGCGAGCCCGACCCCGACCCGGTCGCGCTGGCCGAGTTCGGTGAGCGCGGCCACGAGCGCGGCATTCAACGTCTCCGGCGCTTGCCCACGGCGCCAGGCCGGCATGGCGAGCCTGGTCAGCAGGCGATCCCAGCCGACGGCGACCAACCCGGCCTGTTCGTGCGCGTACACACGGCTCGCCGGCTCGACGATGCGGGCTCGTTCCGCCGCCGCGGCACCGATCGCTCGCTCCATGGCCTCGGCGCGAATCCGGCAGGCCTCGGCGACCGCGACGATGACGGTACGCGGCCAAGGCGGGAAGCCGTGCACTTCGGCGATATCGAGTCTGCGCACGAGCTTGCGGGCTCGGCCTATGAGGGTGTCGTGCGCGGCGTCCATACCGGCGAGCACTGGAGCGAGCAACCCGCGCAATTCACTGACGCGCAGCCACCACAGGAACGGCGCACCGATGACCAGAACTGGGCCCTCCGGTCGCGGCTCGAGCCAGGCGTCGCAGTCTGGAGACAGCTCAAGGCCGACCGGTTCGCTCACACCGAGAGCCGCGGTGACTTGACGTACCGCAAGCATCAGTTCGCCGTATCCGCCCTCCGTCGGAGCCACCGTGGGCGAAAGCGGCGGCACGATGCGACGGAAGCGAAGCAGTGGCCAAACGCAGAGCGCGGCTATCAGCACCGTGACGGTTAGGCCGATCGGGAGGGGCAGCACGGCAAGAGCGGCGGCCGACGCGGCTCCGGCGGCAGCGATCCAGCAACCCACGGCCAGCCGGCAGATCCGCGTGATGGCGCGGGCCTGGCGGACGGCGCTGGTCGAGGCCGCAGTCAAGCGTGCTCACCCCGAATCCTGAACGCAGGATCGCCGGACCGCCGGGCGTGCCTCCGCGGCCCGACCGACAGGTCCTGGCTGCTCAGTTCGCCGGTCGCGCCGCCGATCGGCCATCGCGATCCGCGGTGGCCGAGCGTGTGAAACGCTTCCTTCCTTCGCAGCGTAGCGCCGGGCGGGAACTGTGGGCATGCGGGCCGCCGGCTTTTCCGCTCGTTCGGGTGAGGTTCTTAATCCGGGTGAACCGCGTGGTCAGAGCCTTAACCGTGCCATATCTACGGACGGTCGCAGATCCGTCACGGAACGCTGATCAGCCCCGAGATCGCCTTAGCCGCGATGTCTGTGCGGTGGTGTCCACCGGGCAGCTCGATTCGGCCAAGTGCCGCGTACGCCAGATCACGCGCGCTCGCCAGATCGGCGGCACGACCCGTTACCGCGAGTACGCGGCCGCCGGATGCGACGAGTTCTCCCGCGTCGTTCGTTGCGGTGCCGGCTTGGTACACCGTTACCGCATCGGTCATCTCTGCTTCGTCGATGCCGGTGATCCGATCGCCACCGCGCGGCGTGCCCGGGTAGCCGGATGCGGCGAGCACGACGGTGACCGCGGCACCGTCGTGCCACTGAAGCGGTTCTACTGCGCCGAGCGTTCCAGTGGCCGCGTGGAGCAGCAGTTGCGCTAGCGGACTCTTCAACAGCGGCAGGACCACCTGAGTCTCAGGATCGCCGAATCGAGCGTTGAACTCGATGACGCGCACACCACGCTTGGTGAGCGCGAGCCCGGCGTACAGCAGGCCGACGAACGGGGTGCCCTGGCGACGCAGTTCGTCGACGGTCGGCTGAAGCACGCGCTCTAGAACGTCAGCGACCAGATTCTCGGGCGCCCAAGGCAGCGGCGAGTAGGCCCCCATGCCGCCGGTGTTCGGACCGGCATCCTCGTCGCCGACCCGCTTGAAGTCCTGCGCGGGTTGCAGCGGCAGGACAGTGGTGCCGTCGCTCAACGCGAAGAGCGAGACCTCCGGCCCGTCGAGGTACTCCTCGATCACGACGCGGCCACACGCGTTCGCGTGGGCGAGCGCATCGTCCCGATCCTCGGTCACCACAACGCCCTTACCGGCCGCGAGCGCATCGTCCTTGACGACGTAGGGCGGACCGAAGGCGTCCAACGCACGTGCGGCTTCCTCAGGCGTCGAACACACGAAAGCTTCGGCGGTAGGCACACCGGCTGCGGCCATAACGTCCTTCGCGAACGCTTTTGACCCCTCTAGGCGCGCGGCCGCCTTTGACGGGCCGAACACCGCGATACCCGCCGCACGTACGGCATCTGCGACCCCCGCGACAAGCGGCGCTTCCGGACCGACGATGACGAGGTCCGCGCCCAGTTCAGCGGCGAGTTTCGCGACCGCGTCGGGATCGAGCGCGTCCACTGCGCGTAGTTCGGCCACCCCGGCGATGCCGGGATTGCCGGGCGCGCAATAGAGCGCGGTCACGGATTCGTCGAGACTAAGCGCGTGGCAGATGGCGTGCTCGCGCCCGCCGCCGCCGATGACCAGGATCTTCACGCGCACTACCCTATAAGCCACCGGGCTTGACGCGGGCCGTCCGGGCGCGCATAAGGTCAACGGCATGGAGCTTCAGGACGCGATCCGCAAGCGAAGGATGGTCCGCACCTTCGACACCAGTCGCCCGGT
>Ga0134126_10003160_pt1 | contig 20573 bp, 17 predicted proteins | sample KB31752_FD_96881 | JGI IMG/M metagenome (GOLD analysis project Ga0134126, IMG submission 96881) | Terrestrial soil microbial communities with excess Nitrogen fertilizer from Kellogg Biological Station, Michigan, USA - KB3-175-2 | ecosystem: Environmental > Terrestrial > Soil > Unclassified ... | reverse complement strand
GTCGCCAGTTTTTCTACGTAACGCTGCTCCGCCGTGAGATAGGCGATAGCGGTGCTGTCACCGCATTCCGCAACCAGCTCCTGGCAACGGCGGCAGATGGGTGCGTAAGGATTGTCGTGGATTTCGCATCCTGCGATGTAGGGCATGTGAGGGTCGAGCAGCGTCGTGAGCGCTCGAAGGATGCGACTCTTGGCCTGTCCGCGCAAACCCAGCAAAATAAAATTATGCCGCGATAGAATTGCGTTAACGATCTGCGGGACCACGGTGTCGTCATAACCCACAATGCCGGGAAAAATCGCCGCATCTTTGTCTTTGTTCGCTCGAAGGCGGCCGATCAGGTTGTCACGCAGTTCGTCCTTGACCCGACGGGTGCGCATTTTTTCTTCTGAGAACGGGCTGCGGCGTAGTTCACCAAGAACGCGGGGAAAATTCATTGCGGAAATACTCCAAAAGTCCGGCCCACTCAGCAAACACGCTGAACAGCCGAACTGCTTCGATTATACGCCCGCGGTATGTGGCACTATTTCACGTGGCCATTTCCGCCGGCCCTGCGTTTCGCGCTTGCGCTGCGGCGTAAGGCAGGTAGGATACGCTCGAAAAATGAAATGATGGCCCGAACACGCTCGACTTCTGAGTTCATCTCTAAAAGCGCTTGCTGAAAGTCAGGATCAAACGGAAGCGAACCTGCAAGACGATAGGCGAGTTGCGAAGCATCGGTTCTTTCCGTCTCTTCAGGTTTCGCGCCAGCAAGTGCCATGATCTCGCCATGGAGGGCCAGAGCTTTTTCGATATCTGCCGCCGCCGCGGGATCGGCTTCATCTTCCAGATAAAACACTTCTGCCTGCAGAAAGCTTCGTTCCTGGTTGACCTGCAGCACCTCGAAACGCTTCTGGCCTTCCACAAGAATATTCATGCGGCCGTCCGGATAAGTTTTGAGCACGTTAATAATTTCCGCAGTGCAGCCTGTGTTGACGAATGATTCTTGTTTGGCGCGGATCACTCCGAATGGACTTTTCTTTTCCAGGCATTCTTTCATCATTTCTTTGTAGCGCGGCTCGAAGATATGGAGTGGCAGGGGTACGCCGGGAAGAAGCACCAGATCAAGCGGAAACAGCGGCAGTAGCATGCTCACGATGACTCCCCGCCACGGCGGTGGAATGGCGGCGTGGGCAGCGGCGCCCGCGCAATATCAATCCCATAATTGTAATCGCGTCTTGACTTGCCTCGCCAAGCAGGGTACAAACCCGGCATGGCTTCTTCCGATCTGGCGAAAGAAAAACTTTCTGGAAAAGTAGTAGTTGTCACCGGCGCCTCCATGGGAATCGGAGAAGCAATCGTCGATCTATTCGTAAATCACGGGGCACAAGTCGTGCTTTTGTCGCGTGATTCCGGCCGCCTGGAAGCAGCCCGGGCGCGCATCGGACACCTTGATCAGACGCTTGCTCTCGCCTGCGACGTTCGCCATCGAGAAGAAATTGATCGCGCGATCGGTCTCATCATGCATCATTTTCATCGCATCGATATCTGGATCAACAATGCTGGTCACGGATTGCTTGACTCGGTCGCGACTATGCGAATGGACGATTGCCGGGAAATGTTTGATACAAATTTTTTTGGCACTGTCGAAGCCATGCAAGCGGTCGTTCCCATCATGAAGCAACAGGGCTCGGGCGCGATTATCAATGTCTCGAGCGTGGCTGGGCATATTCCGTTGCCGTTTCATGCCGCTTATAGTGCGACCAAATTCGCGATGAACGCGATTGGAAAAGCCGCACGCATCGAACTGTCGGGAACGGGAATCCAGATTACAACTGTCTGTCCGGGATACGTGCGCACCGATTTCGGCGCCAATGCAGTGAAGGGCGATGAGCGAAAGGAGATTCGCCCCGCTGCCGCCCGAGGCATAAGCGCAAAGCGGGTGGCACGGGCAACCCTCAGCGGTTATCTGAGGCAAAAACGCGAAGTCATCGTGCCGTGGACGATGCATCCGGTCGTGAAGATCTACCAACTATTTCCAGGCCTGGTGGAGTGGTCGATGATCCGCATGGCAAAACCAAGACCCTGACTTCTATATGGCTGCAATAGAAAACTGGGCACACTACCCCAGCCTGCAGAATGCCGTCGTCGCGATTACCGGCGGAGCCAGCGGAATCGGCGCCGCAATGGTGGAGCAATTCGCGTTGCAGGGTGCGCGGGTCGCGTTTCTCGACATCGCCGAAGAAAGCGCGGCCGCGTTAATCAGGAAATTATCTCCTGCGGCCCCGAGTGAACCGGCTTTCTTCAAATGCGACCTGACTAACATTGCCGACTTGCGTTCGGCGATTAGCAAGATCCAAGCGAAATTTGGCCCGATCAAGGTGCTGGTGAACAACGCGGCGAGCGACGATCGGCACAAGTTTACCGAAGTCACTCCGGAATACTGGGACGAGCGGATGAACGTAAATTTGCGCCATCAGTTTTTCGCGATGCAGGCCGTGGCACCTGGAATGGCGCAGGCTGGCGGAGGGTCGATCATTAACATGAGCTCGATTTCCTGGATGATTCCGTCGACGGGGTTGCCGGCATACATCACCGCCAAAGCTGGCATCGTTGGCCTAACGCGAACTATGTCTCGAGAGCTCGGCGGCGCCAACATTCGCGTGAATTGCGTTTCTCCGGGCGCGATTATGACCGAACGCCAGCGCCGCTTGTGGATGACACCGGATTATCTTGCGGAAATTATGCGGTGCCAGAGCATCAAGCGCGAGCTCATTCCCGAGGACGTGGCAAAGCTCGTGCTGTTTCTTTCGTCAGAAGATAGTTCAGCAATCACAGGTCAGAATTTCGTGATCGATGGTGGTTGGGTTTAGTCATAGAGTGGTGCGGGAAGTACTTAAAGCATTTCATCAAGCATGGCCTGCATCTCGGACTGCGCGTGGGAGTCGCCTTTGCGCTGCGCCGCAGCAATTCCCTGTTGCAGCATCTTGATGGCAGCGTCTCGCTGCTCGCATTTGACCAGGGTTTGAGCGGCCATGAAATATCCGGCAGCGTAGTCAGGATGCGCGGATAAAAGCTTATGGAACTCTTCGATTGCCTGCTTCATTTGACCAGAGTTCGAGTACTCCATGGCAAGACCATATCGAGCAAAAACGTTGTTCGGATCTTGGGCAAGCACCTCGGTCAACATCGCGATGCGGTCCATATGTGTATTCTCCACAATAACGCACAATTGGGCACAGCCCGGGTGTGAGTACAATCGATCAGCAAAGATTGCAAGGAGTGTTTTTTTGGTTTGTCCCTTTTTCATGCCCACCGAGCGAGCGGACGACATCGCGTTCCCGCATCCTTCGCGATTGCCCTTGGGATCGAGTTGGCGGGGGACGTGCCTGGTTTCGGGTCACGAGCATGCAGTGCTAACCAACGTCGAATTGGAGTCTTGCAATCTGGGATATGCGAAATCCTGCTCGCGCTTGCCAAAAGAACGTGTCTGTGACGCGGTACGATTCGCGGTAACGAACGAGTCGCAGGATTCTATTTCTCTCAAATTCGTGATCGAGAAAGCTCACCTGCCGACCGCGCACGGAATATTGGCGTACGATCGGCTAACCAAACATTGGACTGCGTCGCACCCCGACCTGAGCCTACAGAAAAAGGCGGAATGTTTCCTGCAATCGTACCTTGATCGAAAGCCCACATGAACGAATCCCCTGAAAGCCTGATGCCACGACCAGTTTCTGATTCGCAATCGGAGATGAACGAAATCGTTTTGCCTAATGACGCCAACCCCTTAGGGGCTTTGCTTGGCGGACGTCTTATGCACTGGATCGATCTTGCCGGGGCGCTGGCGGCGCATCGCCATTCGCGCAATTATGTCGTGACCGCATCCATCGATCACCTGGATTTCTGGACGCCGGTGCATGTCGGTGATCTGGTGGTGTTGAAGTCGTCGGTGAACCGCGTATTCACGACTTCCATGGAAGTCGGGGTCACGGTATGGGTGGAAAATTATTTATTGGACGAGCTTCGTCACGTGAGTTCGGCATATCTCACGTTCGTCGCGGTTGATGCCGCGGGTCGACATTTGAAGGTCGCGCCGGTTATCCCTGAAACCGACGAGCAGAAACGGCGTTACGAAGATGCAGGCCGAAGGCGCGAAATCAGAAAAGCCGAAAGACAGCGGCGGCAAGCCAATGCGCGATGAGATTTCCTTCGTGAACCTTCGTGTCCTTTGTGGTTCATGGGTTAAAAAAGCATTAACCACTAAGGACACGAAGGTTCACGAAGGAAAGCAAAACCTTTAGAGCGGTATTCCTACCAGGATCTTCACGGCCACCGGCTGATTATTCATCTGCGCCGGACGGAAGACCCATTTGGCTAACGCTTGCATAATCGGCGTGCTGACGTGAGCATCTGGAGTTTGCTTCACCGAAATGTGGCTCAGCTTTCCATCCGCTCCCAGCAAGGCATACACCACCACCTGGCCCTGCTGATATTTCTTTTCGAGGTCGGCTGGAATTTGCGGCCACTCTCTCATTACTGGCGACGGCGCAATTAATTGTCCATCGCCAGAAGACGATGAACCTGGCGCCAGGGCGTATTGCATAGTCCAGGTCGGATCGGCTTCCTGCGGCGTTCGCTGCATGGGGATGTACACGGTGTAAACACGTTCGTTTTCAAAGACTCCATAGTCCTGCAGGCCGCCGCCGCTACTCGCGGTGGCGACAATGGTGATCTGGTAAGGCGTCTGCGGGGTAATGCTCATCTTCGAGGAATTGCTGGCAGAGGCGCTGCCCCCCTCTTCCCCTTGAATGGTGATACCGGGAAATGCTCCCGACCCCGCACCGCTGCCAGCTCCTGATCCTGTGCCCGCGCCGTGACCGGAGCGGCCAGCGCCCGTGCCTGAAGTACCGCGGCCGTTTCCTGTGCCTGAGCCGCCAACTCCCGCGCCTGACGTGCTTCCCGAGCCGTTGCCGGTTCCAGCCGCGCCACCGCCCACAGCTTCGTTGGCGTTTCCAGAACCGCCTCCGGCGGCGGGATTGTGCCCAGCGCCGTTACCAGTATTTGCTGCCAATTCAGTTGCTGCGTTGGCAGATTGGGCATTGTCCTGGCCGGTAGCGGGCGAGTCTGAACGAGTACCGTTCACCTTGCCTGGCGTTGTCGAATTTGGATTCAGCGTTCCGCCTGGCGCGATCGCAAAACGTCCGCGCGCTTCCCCTGCCGGAATTTTGGCATTGCTCCCCGCCGGAAGCGGCATGGGGCTGAGCGACAACATCGGCTCGGCAGATTTGCCGTGCATTTCCATTTTCGCGATCTGCGCGGTGGACGGAGGCGCAACTTGCTTTTCAGTTTTCTCTGACTTCTTTTCGGCGGCTACTTTTAGGGGCTGCGCGATCGGCTTTTCTACTGGTTTTGGTTCTTCTTTCTTTAATTCTTCCGGTTTCTTGGGTTCCACCTTCGGAGCATCCGGCAGCGGCTGCTCGGCGGCGGGCAGCTTAGGCATTTCTGCCTTTGCCATGAGCTGCGGGGCTTTAGCGACCGGAATATTCCATTTCGCATTGCGATGCAGGTCCGAATCGCGCTTGACCTTGATTGGCTGCACCGCGAGATGAGGCTGGAGCAGCGCCGCCTTGGGCGTGATCAAAGAGGTAGGCAGGCGAGTTTCCGCCATCTGCACGATGTTGGGGAGCGGAACTAATTTCTTGAGCGGCTCAGGATGGACCATCAACGGCCGCAAGAGAGTTTGGAATGCGTTTGTGGGGTTCGGCGGGTCCGACAGAATGGCTTGTGCGCCAGGATAGGCAAGGCCTTTGCTGGCTCGCGCCGGCGCTGCTGAAGCCTGTTGCGGTTTGCTCCGGCCTCCGCCGGGACTCTTTTGTCCTTCGGTGCCACCGCCGACCTCAGGCAAATAAATCAGGTGGCTCTGATCTGTTTGCGAACCCACGATCAATGTCTGTCCACGAAAAGCAGGCAATCCATAAGTGATGAACAGAAAGAGGCCGAACATCGCGACCTCGTGTCCGATGATGGAATACAAGAGGCCACGGCCGGGAAGATACCCGAATTTAAACGTGGTGAAGGTCGGAGCCGCGTCCGACCTTCTCCGTGTCGTCGGAGAAGTGTTTGAAGTATCCAGTCTTTCACTGCTCTGCAAAGGCATGGGCGGAGCAGGCGCATCCAAGTGCCGGCGAGTCTCTTCCAAAGCTCGGAGTAGTGAATCCGGTATCGGCGCCGGGTTTTGCGGGGAAGATACGGGCACAGACACTGACGTCGGCGTACGCTCAATGTTCGGCTGTAAAGCAGGATTCAGTGGGGTGAGTACGTCTTCGCCAACGTGCTTTCGCAGGTCGTCCATCACCGATGACAGAAAGTCAGGGCTGAGTGGCTTTAACGAGTTGACTAATTCTTTTGCTGAATCAGTTTGGGAAGAGCCATCAGGAGATGATCCATTCGACGGGTGGCCGTTGTTCGGCGTGGCGCGAAAATCCGGAATAATGCCTTCTAAAATCTTTTTGCGCAACTCTTCAATAGGTGGTAGATCGGAAACTTCGGAAGACGGCGGATCGAAGGACGCGCTAGCCTCTTTCTGCTGTGCCCCACGCAAAACTGAGTGGATGATCTGCATACCCATCTCCGGCCAGTTATCTTTTTCAGGCTCGATGGAATCGGGGGCATTTTTTGGGGGGATGCCATTCGCGCCATTTTGCGTAGCCTTATCAGTCGAAGCGAGTGTTCCCTGTTGCATTTCCTTGGCGCCAAGCAAAACTGCGCTGGTGTCCGAGGCGACGTCTGGCTTCAACTCCTTTGAAGACTTCTGCGCCGCTTCCGGTGATTGCGGTTCGTCGATATTGAGCCCGAGGGAAAGAAAAGCCATAATTCACTGCACCCGGAAGTCAGGATTGTTTTGGTTGCGACAGCAAGCGCCATCTGCCCCAGCTGGAAACGAATTGGTAAAGAAGGTCATTGGAGGAGAGAGGCCTTCAGGGTGTGGTATTGGGCGTTGGGGTTGAGCGTAATTGTGATCAGCGAAGCTCCGGTGGGTTGGCCAAGTTGTAATTGATCAACAACCATGGTGCCGACGATGTAGGAGTCCGCACCGCTCCCGGGGCTGAAAATATCTGTAAAGGCCGTGGAACTGCAATGTAATCCGCTGCCGGTGCCGGTCGAAGTAGTGGAATCGCAGTAGTGAAAGTAGACGCTTCCGATTAGCCCCGACGAACCTGAAGCGTGCCACTTGAGCTGGCTCGATGGTTGCGAGTCGCGGTCATGAAAGAAAACGATGCCGCGCTGCTCACCCGCAGGATCGGCAGAACCCAATGGATCTCCGTATGGATACAATGGATCCGTCGCGGGTGCCTCACATGGGCCTAGTAGTACATTCCCGGTGACGCCCCCCGCCGGAAGGTTACTGAGCAGTGGGTTCGCTGACCCTGTGCACTGAATTGCGGAAATAGGAACCGGAGTGGTCGCACAATTGAAGGCGCCGCTGGACGCAGTGCCTGAGCTGGAATGAATTGCCAGGCTGCTAGTTCCGTGAAGGTAAAATACCGTGCCTCCCATATTTGGGCCGGTTGTATCCGGTCGCAGACAGGTATTCGGATTCGCAACAAAATCCCCGTCGAGGTAATAGATGCCTGGCTCGAAAACTGCTATCAGGGCGCTTGCCCCCGTGCTCGCACCAACTGTTATGCCAGATCCCCAGTAACCGGGATGAAAATGCTGACAATGCCCTGGCGGAATCCCGAGGTCTGCAGGGCATGCAGTGTCGAAAGATCCAACTGTGGCCGGAAGCGCAGGCGGCGGCACTGAGGCGAACGGGTCAGTGATCACGCCGGCAGCACTCAGCCATTTCCCATTTAGGGTCGTCACGCCAGAATCAGATTCATTCTCCCTGCCAGCTACCGAGAAATCCGCTAGTCCACCGTTTGCATTAGTTAGGGTGACCGGGCCTGAAACATTCACCGCTGCGGAATTAGTTGAATTAACCTGAATGGCCTTTTCCGTGCCGTTGGTTACCGTCAAACTGAACCCTGATCCCGTCATGGCACTCGACGCATCCGGATTTAAGACAACCACCGGCACGGGCGACAAAACATTGCTCAAACCGCACATTGCCCTTGCACCGACATCAACCGTATGGCCGCCGTTAAGCATTCCAATGAATGTCGTCTGAACACGGTCAGTAACGTTTACCTGCATATACGGCGTGGCAACAACATCTTCGGCAGTGCACAAATTCGATGTAGCCGAGCAAACGGGCATCGACGCAAAGCTAGCCGGGAAAGAAATGCTTACATCAGTTCCAGCCTTGTTGGCTTGCAGTCCGGAAGATGTGTAGCCGTTCAACGCTGCATATTGGCAAGGGACGAGTCCGCTGTTTGGGGTATTGCCTCCGCCACTGCCGGACCCCGAGCATTGGAAGGAAGAAGTGCCTATCCAGTTTGGATTGGGAGGATTCGCGCCCGCGGCGACCGAGAGCATATTCATTGCGCCGGCAGTGCATGCCGCGTCGGCTGCAGTTTGTGCGGACTGGCGGTGGAACCAGAGGTTTGCGCCATCCACCACAAAACCCATACTGCCGATCAGGAATAGTCCCATCGCGAGCACGAGAAAAACCGCTGCCTGACCGCTGTCATTAGCTCGACGTTTGTTCTTTTGCGATTTTCTATTCATCAACATTCGTTTGTTCTCAAAACATGATCCGACCGGCGGAATTTGCCGCGACATTCACTTTGGGCCAGCCCAGGCCGAACAACGGCTGGTAGAGATAATTCACGCTGACTTCGACGGCGCTTCCCGGACTATTGCTCTTGTCGGGATAACAGACGAAAACATTTATAGCGGATGTGCTGTGCAAAGAAAGAGCGGCATAACGTTGGACCGCAGTGACTACGGAATCAGTTCCAGAATCTGAACTGCTGCACGCAGTCCATGAGGAGCTGGTTTGAGGTACGCCGGTGGGGCCGGCCGGGGCGGTCCCGCTTGCGCCGTGCACGATGGCATAGCGCACGCCTTCTTTTGCAGCATCTGCAAGCACTGAGTACGTATAAACAAACATTGTCAATTCCAGCATTCCAACCAACAGCACCACGAGGATGACAATCGTCAGTGCAAACTCGATGGCTGACTGACCACGCTCTAACCCGCGCTTGCCCCATTTCTGCGCTCGCCAGATCATGATCCCATGGCTCTCATTTCCGCATGGCGCCCGAACGTGCAACTCACCGCTCCGCTACTAGAGCTGCAGGTAGGAAAACTCGCCACTATCAAATTGAATGGGGTCGCAGGAATCAGTGTATTGAACTTGTATGACACATCAACCCGATTGAGCGCGAAACCCGGCGACGTGCTCCACTCCGGGTCGGGATCTGGCGATGGAAAAGTGCCACCCGAACTCTGGCAACTGGAGATTGGCGGGGAGGTTGTGCTGCTTCCTAAATTCGGCGAGCAAACTCGAACCTGTAAAGTTCCGGAATTGAGAGAGCCTAATTCTGCGGAAATAAGAGAGCTCACCGTAGTCGCCGTAGATCCAGTAACCGCAGGTAGCGATGCATTTGACGGAGTCGAGGAACCTTCAATCGCATATTCAATTCCGGTCCGGGTGGCCGAGGTCAGATTCAAAGTGACGAGAAAAAAGTAACCGACATTCACCGCATTCAGGATCAACAGCAAAAGCAGTGGGATCATCAGTGCCGTCTCGACAAGGCTCTGCCCACGGCATCCCCTGATTCGTGAAAGTTTGCGGGTTTGCATTGCGGTTAGAACCTTTATCCCTGCGACATCATGAACTTCGCTCTTAGGCGATCCGGACGGCGGAGCGGAACACCCGCACGGGATCGACAGCTTTGGGCGCATCCTCGCGTAGGCTCGCAGCCACCGGAAGCTCCTCAATCATTTCTTGCTCCTGCAAGTCAGCTTCCTCTTCCTGAGCTTCAGCAACCTCTAACTGGTTCAACAGGCGATGCAGGTAGCAGCGGCTGATTCCCAGATCCTTAGCGGCTTTCAACTTATTGCCATTGTGGGTCGCAAGCGCCGAGCGGACCAGGTCACGCTTGAAACTTTTCAATGCCTCGTGGAACGAGCCCCGGGGCAATTCGTCAGAGATGCTCAATCCTTGCAGCTCGGGCGGCAGATCGTCGATCCCCAGACGTTCATGCCCATTCCCAAGCACTACGCTGCGCTCAATCACGTTCTGCAGTTCACGCACGTTACCCGGCCAGGCATGGCGCGATAGTGCGTTCATAAAGCCCGGTGTCATGCTGCGGCATTGCTTCTTGTGGAGCTTGGCGAATGTGCGCAGAAAATATTCAGCCAGCAGCGGCACATCTTCGGTCCGCTCGCGCAAAGACGGCATCGCGATCTTGACGACCGAAATCCGGAAATAAAGATCTTCGCGGAAGGTGCCTTCGCGGACCATCTGCTCCAGGTTGCGGTTGGTGGCGCAGATCACGCGCACGTCGATGGGATGGGAAACGTTTGATCCCAGGCGCGAAACCGTGCGCTCCTGCAGCGCTCGCAATAGCTTGGCTTGAAGAGGAAGGGCCAAGTCTCCAATTTCATCGATGAAGATGGTGCCACCATTAGCTTCTTCGAAGCGGCCGCGGCGGCCCTGGCTTGCTCCTGTAAATGCGCCACGCTCGTGGCCGAAAAGTTCGTCATCGATGAGCGACTCGGGAAATGAGCACACCGAAAACGCAACAAACGGTTTGTTAGCGCGCTGGCTAAGCTGGTGGATCGCCTTTGCCACCAAGCCCTTCCCGGTTCCGCTTTCGCCAGTGACCAGCACAGTCGTAAAAACGCCGGCCACTTTATGGACCACATCACTCACCCGATCCATCGCTGCGCTGTTCCCCAGCAGGCCGTCAATGCGGCGCCCGCAAAGCATTTGCTGTGCAGCTGCGAGTTCACGCGTCATCGCCGTTCTACGGCAAGCTCGGTTGATGGCAAACCGCAACTCCTGCACATCCAGAGGCTGTTCGAGAAAATCCACGGCGCCATCGCGGAAAAGTTGCAGCGCGGAGGCGACGTGCTTGCCCCATCCAAAAGTGATGATCGGCGGCGCGAAAGGAAGTTCGGAGGCAGACCGCAAAAGATAACGCTGCGATTGTTCTTCGGAAGCCAGGTTCAACAGAATGGCGTCCGTGTCGCTGTTGGCGACTTCGGCGATCGCCTGTTGCGGCGTGAAAACCTGCCGGATGCTATAGCCAGATTCGCCCAGAACCTCTTGCAAAACATTGCCGAAGGCTTCGTCGGGATCCACCAGCAGAACGCGCTTTACTCTTTCTCCTAGACTCGGGCTCCCCAAACTACAACCCCTTTCCACATTACTCGCTACTCACCGCACCAAATGGAATACATCGCGGAGGAGGATGCGCGGTTAGCTCTTCGATTTACGGTAGAGCTGGAAACCTGGGTTCGTACTTGAATGATTCAAGTACTCTCAAGCTTGGGGGGAGCATAATACAGAAGAAACTGTATAGCAATAGTAAGGCCAAAAAAAATATAGGAAACTACTTGGAAAACATTGCCGGAACCTATTCACTAGTACATCGCTGAGTGTAAACACTTGCATACACTAATTTTAGAACTGTAAGCGAATTTCAGGTCCTCACTCAAGCCGTTTATAACGAAAATTGTGTAGTACTTTCGGCTCCTGTGAGCGTTTACGAGTCTGTGGAACGACGATTGCACCCTGCTTTCGGAAGTTTCTAGTCCAGTGAGCGTCCTGACCCAACCGGAACCGAGCTTGATATCGTCGACCGCCCTCGCTAGATCGAGCATCGGGGATTTCGGGAGCTTTGGCACTGGCCCTCGCGGTTGGTTTCGCGCCGGAACTTCATTTCTCGCTGTACTCACTCTGGCGTTAATCGGGATGCAATTCGTCTTCACCCAGGCCCAGCCGGACTTAAACGATCCTGATATCTGGTGGCACATGCGGAATGCACAATACCTGGTGCAGCACCATGAGTTTTTGCGCCAGGACGTATATTCGTTCACTGCCGCTGGAAAGCCCTGGGTCAATACCGAGTGGCTGAGCGAGATTCCGTACTACCTGGCGTATCAAGGATTTGGGCTTTCCGGTCTCAAGTTCCTCACTTTTGCGTTGCCGTCAACCATTATCCTTCTGCTTCTCTATCTTTGCTTCAAGGAGAGTCGCAATTTCAAGGCTTCAATCGTTGCCTGTGCCTTTGCCAGCCTTCTGGCAAAGGTCTCTTATGGGCCGCGAACCATCCTGTTCGGTTATGTGTTTCTGGTGGTTCTGCTAATCATTCTTCAGCGCTTCCGGGAACGAGGGAGTGGCCCACTCTGGGTTGTGCCCTTATTGTTTTGCGTCTGGGCGAATACCCACGGGTCGTGGGCACTGGGCTTGATTTTGTTCTTCTTAATTGGCATTGCGGGACTTGTCAGCGGTTCGTGGGGACGCATTGAATCTACCCGCTGGACTCCATCTCAAGCGCGGCGCCTCGCGATGACCGGCGTTGCCTCGGTCGCGGCTCTGTTCATAAATCCTTACGGATGGCGGTTGGTTTATTACCCATTCGATTTGGCATTCAAGCAAAAATTGAATGTTGCCCACGTGGCAGAGTGGGTGTCGGTGAACTTCCAGGACACGCGCGGAAAATTTGTGTTCGTGTTGATTGCGGGCCTGCTCCTGGCCGCACTTCTTCGTCAATGCCGGTGGAACTTGGGCGAAATACTGATATTCATTTTTGCCCTACACACGGCGCTAACCCACATTCGTTTTCTGGTCCTGCTGGGAATTGTGGCCGCGCCGCTTGTGGCAAAGTTGCTCGATTTCTTTCCGCCATATAAACGCGAACTGGATACTCCGCGACTGAATGTGGCCGTAATTCTGATTGTGATCGGCCTAATGGCTTATTTTCGGCCACACGAGGCACAAATCCAGCAGACAGTTGCGGAAACTTATCCTGCCGGCGCAGTTTCTTATTTGAAAGCACACTCTGCGCAGGGCAACCTGTTGAATTTTTATCTTTGGGGTGGATACATCGAATGGAACGATCCCGCAACAAAAGTCTTCGTCGATAGCCGGGTCGATATTTTCGAATACGCGGGCGTGTTGCAGGATTATCTGGATTTGCTGGGATCTGACACGCTGGTACGCCAGCTTCATCCGATCCTGCAGAAGTACAACGCTCGCTATGTCTTGTTCCCATCGGGAGACAGCGGCAATCCGAATCTGGCCGGCAGCGGCCTGATCTACCTCTTACAGCACGATGCGAACTGGAAAGTCGCTTACCAGGATAAGGTTTCAGTTCTGATGGAGCGCGAAACACCTGCTGTGCAAGCAGCGATAGAGCAATCCCGGTAGACCCTCGCAAACGCGTTGATGGGCCGATTGTTGCCTGGTACTAGACTATGTCTTTGAATTCATGTTTTTAGCCCTGGAACTTTGCCTGACCGCGATCGCTGTGGCGATTGCCTTTACATATCCTCAACTCGGGGATGGATGGTTTGCCGGCATTGAACGGAGTTTGACTCGACTGGCAAATCGGCGCCTACTCGCCGTGGTCACAATCGGACTGCTGGCGATAGGCCTGCGCCTGGCATTATTGCCGATTCTGCCCATACCAGTTCCTGAAGTTCATGACGAATACAGTCATCTTCTCTTAGCCGACACATTGGCGCATGGGCGGCTTGCCAATCCGACACACCCGATGTGGATTCACTTTGAAACCTTCCACGTGAACTGGCACCCCACCTACGCCTCAATGTACTACCCCGGCCACGCGCTTTTTCTTGCGTTCGGGCAGGTGGTATTAGGAAATCCGTTTTGGGGAGTATTGCTGAGCTCCGGCCTGATGTGCGCCGCCATTTGCTGGGCGTTGCAGGGATGGATGCCTCCGGGATGGGCGCTGCTGGGAGCGTTTCTGGCGGTCATTCGGCTCGGAACGTTTAGTTACTGGGCTAATAGTTATTGGGGAGGAACGGTTTCTGCGATAGGCGGGGCTCTGGTTCTTGGCGCATTTCCACGGATCAAGAATCATCGAAGGCCCCAGGACGGCTTCCTGCTTGGATTGGGGATGGCGATCCTTGCGATCACTCGCCCGTATGAGGGGATTTTCTTTTGTATGCCCGTTGCAGTTGCGCTGCTGGTGTGGGCTTCGCGACAAAAAGATGCGCCGGTGAAAACACTGCTTGCGAAGATCGGAGTTCCCGCAACAGTGACACTGCTAATCGGATTGGTTTGGCTGGGATATTATTTCTGGCGCGTGACTGGAAGTCCGTTCACGACGCCTTACCAGATAAATATGCGGACTTATGGGATGGTCTATTTCCCCTGGGACAAAATCAATCCTGTCCAATTTCATCATCCGGAAATGGAAAAATTTTATCGCGGCGCAGCAGTGGTGGGTTTTTACGATCTTGCTCGGCACCACAACCTGACGCTGCAAAGCTTAAAGGCATTCGTCGTTTGGATTTTCTATTTCGGTCCTATTTTGAGCCTGCCTTGGATCATCTATCTGTTCACGCAAATAGGTAAACGATTCCGGGGCTCAATCCGTCCAGAACTTGGATTTTTGCTTTTGCTTTGCGCCGCAACCTACTTATCAAACATGCTGACGATTCATATCGGCCAACCTCATTACATCGCGGTTGCCACGGCGGCGTTTTACGCAGCCACTGTACTAATGATGCACGATTTAAGCGGCGGTTCGTCACGCCGGTTTCTCGCCCGTTCTGTGCCGCTGGTAGTTGTACTTTTATTTTTTGTGCGAGTTGCTGCCCCTCTGGCCCACTTGGATCCTCGACCGAGTTGGATTCGTACGTGGTGCTCGGTAGATGAGCAGAAGCTCGAACGTGCCCGAATACTCGAACAACTCCAACACACCCCGGGAGAGCACCTCATCATCGTGCGAGACCGTCCGGGCCATGATTCAATACTGGACGAATGGGTGTTTAATGGAGCCGATATCGCTGGCTCAAAGGTCCTTTGGGCGCGGGACATGGGTCCGAAGAATGTTGAATTGCTCGACTATTTCAGCAATCGGACAGCCTGGCTGGTTGAGCCGGATAGTCGCCCGGTGAAGTTGACGCCTTATGTCCAGTAACGTTGTGTTAAGCAATCCGCAAAACACTCCGAAGATTAGCGCAGGCCGCTGGGAGCAGCGCATTGGCCAGCGATCAAGACCGGATTATATTGAAGGTGCGTTAAGCGCGCTCATTTTCATTATTTCCCTTCTGTATCTTTTCTTGTTTCGCCGCCATTCCGGGATTGATCCAGATGAAGGCATTGTCTTACAGGGTGCGGACAGGATATTGCGCGGTGAGGTGCCCTACCGCGATTTTTTTTCGTTCTATACGCCGGGGTCGTTTTATCTGGTGGCGGCACTATTCAAAGTTTTTGGAAACTCCTTTCTAGCGGCACGAACCAGCATTGCTGCCGTAGGCGCGGGATGTTCTGTAATCACCTACCTGTTGTCGCGTCGGGTCTGTTCTCGCAAGATAGCTCTGCTGGCGGCGGCTTTCACCATGACGAACGGTGTGGCCTACCGTTTTTTGGTTCTGCACAATTGGTACAGCACTTTTTTCGCCTGCCTCACAATTTTTGCAGCCGTCAAATTATTGGAATCGCAAAAACCTACATGGGGCTTCGCGACCGGATCGTTAGCTGCCCTGACCATCTTGATCGAACAGTCGAAAGGCGTGGGACTGTGCCTGGGCCTATTTCTGGGATTTGCGATTCTGGTTGGCCTGGGGAGGAGACGCTATTCAGAGGCACGCAATTTCGTGGTATTTGCAATTGGATTTCTCTGGCCATGGATTGCGACCTTTTCATATTTTGCGTCGCAGCACGCGGTGAAGATTATGCTGCAGGATTGGCTCTGGCCGCTGCTCCACTACACCAGTGCAAATCATGTCCCGTATGGATATCAGAACTGGACGGCTGACGCCCGCGAGGCGATTCTCCACAGCGGCCCAATGTGGGTCAGAATATGCAAGTACATTGCGGTCTCGCCGGGGTTTATTGTTCCGCTTTTGCCCTTGGCCGGAGTTGTGTGGCTTGGGTATTGGGGTGTGAGAGTCTGGAAAAACAAGAGAGATGCATCGGCTAATTCAGATTATTACGTGCTCGTCAGCGGTGGGCTCTCTGGATTGTTGCTATCCGCAGTCATTGTGCGCGCCGACATCGCACACGTCATGGATTTGGCGCCGCTATGGTATGTGGTTCTCGCCTGGATTCTGGGCTCCCGTAACTTTCAGTCGAACTTGCTTAAGAACTTACGACCGGCTCTGATTGTCTACTTTTGCGTCTCGTTTGGCTTAATGTCTCTTGCGCTGATATTGAACATAAACGGGACCGAAAATCGAATTCAAACCAGGCGGGGTGTAGTCATGACTCCGGGGAAGGATACGGTTCTCGATTTTGTGCAAGCTCACATCCCGGCGGGGACTGAGCTTCTCGTTTATCCGTATCTGCCGCTCTACAACTATTTGACTGAGACTCATAGTCCGGCGCGCTTGGACTTTTTTCAGGCTGGCATGAACACTGCCGCACAAGCGGACAGCATCATCGCAGATCTGGAATCAAAAGAAATCCATGCGGTATTGTTCGAACCCGGTTTTGCCGAAAAATTTGCCACTTCCTGGCCGGAAACTCCGCTCCGCGATGTGGTGAATGATCCAGTTGCCGATTTTATAATCAGGAACTATCGCGTCTGTGCTGCCCTGACAACGCCCCAAGGCTGGCGCTTTCAGTTTATGGCGCGGAAAGAGGAGAACTGCACATAAGCGCCTCGACTGGTTCTTGCGCTTTGGCGCCGAAAGAGTCTTGGGCAACAGGTGATTGCTTGCCAGTGAATCTTACGCCCGAACGGTTAAGGAGTATTGCTATCACTGCGACGATTGCGCCCCCCACCAGGTCGATAACGTAGTGCCACTCAAGCAGTAGAATCGCCGGAATAAGCAGGACATCATAGGCAATCAAGCAAAACATGATGCGTTTCCAGCGCCGCATAAACCACAGAACAATGAGCGGTTGCGCGAGATGAAGACATGGAAAAGCAACGAAGTAGTCAGTGTCGATTTTAATTAAGCCTCTATTGGAACTAGCCACAAGCTTGGCCTTCAACAACTCCGCTGTCTGAGTGCTATACGTGGTCAGCCAGTGTGGAAAACGCGCAAAGTGGTCAGGACAGGTATAGTACGGCCCCATACTGGGCCAGAGATAAAAAAGCAGAAGCGCCAGATAATATGCAGTAAGAAGGGTCCCGATAAAACGCAAGGCCTGCTTGGTTCCGTGGCAAAGAGCGATGAGGATTATTGCAGCTCCAATCTGATCAAACATGCCGTAATACACGGTTTCGGAGAAGCGCAACGCTCCGGCCGGAAGCTCTAACGACGTCGCGTGTGCAAGGTTCGAAATAGTGCGGCCATTAAGCAGGTAGGAATCGATTTTGAGGAAAACCCAATCGTACCCGCCCGGATCCTTGGCCGCAGTAATTACATCGTTGTAAGCAAAAACCAAGATCAGCCCAACAAAAAAGTAGGCTGCAGGAGTAATCACTGAATGAATCCACTTGCCAATTATGTAGAGATTTCCTTGTGACCGGTCGACCAATTCGGTAAGTAGAACCGCAATAAATATGAGGATTAACCCGGCACGAAGCCCAAAATCCCATAACGCCCAAGTGGCGAATGCGCCAAAGAACCAGAGCCGTTTCTTGTGTGCCGAAAAGTGCGACCAAACAGGGTGAAGCGTGCTTGCAGCTGGCAGCCCGATCAACCCCATTATCAGGGCAACCAATACGGCGCGTAATGCCAAAGCTACCCAGTACACAAGGGTCAGGCGCAGCCAATTTACTGAAAACGGCAGGTGCACAAGTTCAAAAAGCGGGAGAATCGCCAACGCGAGCGCGGCACTCAAGAAATAATGCGTATTTAGGCGAATTCTGGCCATGAGGCTGTGAATTTACCGGTCTCCAAATTAGTCTCTCGGGAGAGAACGCGCGGTAAGCTCAGCCACAGCAATCACTCTGCCGTCAAGCAACACCGCATTTGCCGATTAGTCCGCCAGAACTGTAAACGAAAGTATGCAGTTCCACCCAAAATGTCTAGTGAAAAGTTTTCAGTATGCAAAACCTCCGTAGACCTGGCGCTTATGATGAGTGCCGAATTGATGCCAGCAGATCCGGTTCAGGGGAATTAAAGTGTTTCTTTTCAGTATTAAGTCAATAATTCAGGCATACTCAAGTCATTGTCAGACTTTGGTAATGGAGATGCCTCTAACTCGACAGCGTCGGGTTCCTTCGCGCCCCCGAGTAGAAGCAATAACCGACTAAATCTGAGGAGACAATTTGATGATCACGTTCAGTCTGAACGCACTTGCCCGTCTACATACGGACGAAAGTGGACAAGGGTTGGTGGAATACTTGCTGATCTTGGCTCTGGTTGCTTTTGCTGCTACCGCGGGGATGACGACCCTCGCCAGCAGCTTGAACAGTGCCTTTAGCCAGATCGGCACAGTGCTCGGTGGCTACATAACGTAAGGTAATATTTGAGCTCGCAACTGCCAACGCCACTGTCGTAAATTAAACCGCAAATTCTAAAAAAATCTCGAGGAGAAGCTTATGACCGAATTTCTGCTACGACAACTCATTCGCCTGCACAACAACGAATCCGGACAGGGTTTGGTCGAATACCTTCTGGTGTTGGCCCTGGTTGCTTTCGCGGCCACCGCGGGAATGCACAGCGTGGCGAACACCATCAATAGCTCGTTTAGTCAGATTGGGGTTATTTTGGGCCAGTACATTACCTAGGCTCTGGCAACAGCCAGCTATCTTGAAGTCGTCTCTGGGATCGGGACGCGCGGGATTGGAGCCTGGAACCGAACTCCATCCCGCGACGGCTTAGTGTCGGCTTCGGCTAATTCTTAAAGCTGTTCTTGAAGTTATGGGGACGGCTACACATGAACATCTTTGTTGGAGGTGAGTTACGGGTCTGCAACGATTAATAATGGCGTTCGTCATTGCGGCAGTCCTGGCCGGCGGCATTACGTTTCTGTTTTACCAGCGACTGAATCACAACCCGCAGGTCCATGGATCGACCGTCCAAGTGGTGGTGGCGGCGGCCGATCTGCCGGTTGGCGTAACCCTTTCCGCTAAAGACCTGACCACCCTCGATTGGTTCGGAGATACATTGCCCACGGGCGCGTTCACCAAGCCTGAGGCAGTGGTTGGGCGCCCTGTGCTTTATCCGTTGGCTGCCAAACAGCCGATTCTGGAGCGGGACTTGGGCGTGCAAGGCGCGGGCGTCGGACTCGCCGGCAAAATTCCTGAAGGAATGCGGGCGACGGCGGTGAGGTCAAACGAGATTTCAGGGGTGGCAGGATTTTTGTACCCCGGTTCGCACGTGGATGTGATGGTAACTTTCACCCCATCCGGCGGCAATATGCCAATGACCAAGACGGTTTTGCAGAACGTCCAGGTATTGACCGCCGGCCAGACGATTGAGCCCGACCCTCAGGGCAGGCCGCATTCGGTGAATGTGGTGACCGTGCTCGTGACTCCGGAAGATTCGCAAAGACTTCAGTTGGCCAGTTCGCAGGGCAATATTCAGTTTGTGCTGCGTAGCGGGGCCGATCAAAAACAGGCAGAAATCATGCCCACCCGCCTGGATCAACTTTTCCCTAGCGATAAACCGGTGGCGGCGGTTAAGCCCGTGAAGCACACAGCACACCAGGCGCCGCCGATGTACATGTTGGAAGTCATCCAGGGAACTAAGCGCTCGGAACAAAAATTTAAGGAATGAGGATCTTCACTGCCAGCATGAGGATTTCCACATCGACACCAACCAGGAGTTGGTTTTTTGTTCTGGGGCTGAGCTTGCTACTTGCGCCGCTTCCCGCTGCCGCCCAGTCCGAGGGCCAAGCCCTGCATGTATTCGTTGGCAAATCGGTAGTAATCAACATGCAATCCCAGGTATCGAGGATTCTTTCGAGCAATCCTGAAGTGATCGATACGCTGGCGACTTCACCAACCCAGGTCGTCGTAGAGGGGAAAGCGCCCGGGGTGAGCAGCCTGATTCTGTGGGACTCGAGCGGACACTCGCAGATTCTGGACGTCACCGTGGATGTCAACGTCTCACGTTTACGCACCGCGATTGAACAAACCTATCCTGGCCAGCAGGTCAATATTCAAACCGACGGCGCCCACTTGATTCTGACCGGAACTGTATCGGACGCGAAGGTTTCCGAAGACATTGGCAAAATGGCTTCAGCCTACTCGGGCGGCGTGGTGAATTCCCTGTCGGTCGCGCCCGTACACGAACAGCAAATCCTGCTAGAGGTGAAGTTCGCAGAAGTCGACCGGACGAAGTTGCAGCAATTTGCCATGAACCTGATCAGCACCGGGGCCGCCAATACTCCTGGAACAATCAGCACGCAGCAGTTCGGGGCACCCGCTATACAGGGGCAGCTTTCCAGCTCTATCGGCGCAAACAAGAACGGCTTCACAACATCGCTTCAGCTCAGTAATTTGCTGAATATCTTCCTTTTTCGCCCTGACCTGAATCTGGGCGCCACGATTGAAGACCTCGAAAGCAGCAATGTTCTTCAGATTTTGGCTGAACCGAACCTG
>Ga0134126_10003159_pt1 | contig 20580 bp, 28 predicted proteins | sample KB31752_FD_96881 | JGI IMG/M metagenome (GOLD analysis project Ga0134126, IMG submission 96881) | Terrestrial soil microbial communities with excess Nitrogen fertilizer from Kellogg Biological Station, Michigan, USA - KB3-175-2 | ecosystem: Environmental > Terrestrial > Soil > Unclassified ... | reverse complement strand
TAATATGGATTAGGGACATACTGAGTAAATATGCATATAAGGAATCACGGCGCAATAGGCCGTCAACACTGCGTATTATTCAAGAGTCCCTAAATGGTTACGCTTAAGTTGACGCCTATGCGTGTAGACGGGAATCTCTTTTGAATATAAGCCTTAAAGGCAGTTTGAGAAATATATGATTAAAACAGATAATTTAACTACTACACCAATAGAAGAGCGCTTGATTACACCCGTAAAAGCGCCAACCGAAGATGTGATTGAACGAGCGTTAAGGCCTAAGTCGTTTAGTGAATATGTAGGACAGGCTAAGGCCAAAGAACAGCTAGGTATCTTTATTCAGGCGTGTTCAAAGCGCAAGGAAGCGCTAGATCATGTGCTGCTATACGGTCCACCTGGACTGGGTAAAACTACATTAGCGCATATTATAGCCAAAGAGCTTGGCGTAAATTTAAGGCAAACTTCCGGACCGGTCCTAGAAAAAGCAGGGGACTTGGCGGCGCTATTGACTAATCTGGAAGCATATGATGTCTTGTTTATTGATGAGATTCATAGATTATCGCCAATCGTTGAAGAGATCCTATATCCAGCCTTAGAAGATTATCAGCTGGATATCATGATCGGTGAGGGTCCGTCAGCCAGAAGTGTCAAGATTGATTTGCCACCCTTTACTTTAATTGGGGCAACAACCAGAGCCGGGATGCTGACCAATCCGCTTAGAGATAGGTTTGGTATTATTTCACGTCTGGAATTTTATTCAGTAGAAGAATTAACCGAAGTTATCCGGCGTTCAGCGATGTTACTTAATCTAACGTTAGAAGATGACGGAGCGGTTGAGATTGCCAAACGTTCACGTGGAACGCCTAGAATAGCTAATCGCTTACTTCGTAGAGTGCGTGACTATGCTGAAGTTAAGAGTAATGGCGTTATCAATAAAGAGATTGCCGATAAAGCATTGCATATGCTGGATGTAGATAAGATAGGTCTGGACATAATGGATAAAAAGCTACTCCAGGCAATACTTAGCAAGTTTGGTGGTGGTCCGGTAGGACTGGATAATTTATCTGCTACAATTGGTGAATCATCGGATACTATAGAAGATGTAATTGAGCCATATTTAATGCAAAGCGGGTTGTTACAACGAACACCCCGCGGTCGTATTGCTACTGATTATGCCTACACTCATTTCGGAATTGGAGATCGTAAGTAAGCGCGGCGATCTTTTTGCGATTGTCGCGCCATTCATGATTAATTTACAATATCTTCCATCTCCCGAATCGTGGGAGGCCAAATTGTATATGCTAGTTTAAAGTCAGAAAACTGCCGGTATACCCTTTCTTTGAGAGGATTAGCCCCCGATCGTTGGCCAAAAGCCGCACCTTAGTCTAAAGTTAGTAAACTGCGTATCTCCAGCTTTTCCTTTAAAAAGCCAATACTCTTCTTCGTGGGGATTCTTCCCTGGGGCTTCATAGGTCAACTGCCAATCAGGTGAGCTTACTTCAGATACCTGCGACGAATTTGTTGTCGATTGGGTAATCTTTGTAGGATGCCCCCCGTTTCCTTCCAGAGGTTTAAATATCTCATTTTCTGCGTTCGTGTAAGATACGGTAGTACGTGTCGGATCTCCAAACACCTGCCACTCAAGTACAATCCTATCCGGACTTTGGGGACCTGCTCCTCCTACGCAAGTAAAGCTTTCGCCTGCTTGAGCCAAATCTACAGATAAAAATAATGCAATAGCCATACCGAGTAATTGGTGTTTTCTTTTAGAAAATTTCATGTTTATTTCCTCAAAAAATAATGAACTTGATACATAAATCTGGAAAAAGCGCTAGACACTAGACACTAACTACGTTTTCCAGATTTTCCTTTGATCATTCTAGCATAAACATATTGCCATTGTCAATCTAATTTCAGGAAATAAATTGATTAAAATTAATTACTAGAAAATAAATTGATAAAGACTTGCTATTTAGTTTTTGTTTATGCTATAATCACGGACTTAATCAAAAAGTAATTAATCTGGTTCCTGTGACTAACAGGTCCAATACTGATGCGGTAGTTGAATTAACGTATTAAGTTGGAAAAAAAGGAAAATCAAAATGATTCAAATGCAAACGGTATTAGAAGTTGCTGATAATACTGGCGCACGTAAAATTATGTGCATTAAAGTATTAGGCGGCTCAAAACGTCGCTATGCCTCAGTTGGTGATATTATTAAAGTATCAATCAAGGATGCGGCGCCACGTGGACGTGTAAAAAAAGGTGATGTATATAATGCAGTAGTTGTAAGAACTGCTAAAGGTGTTCGTCGTGCAGACGGGTCTTTAGTTAAGTTTGATTCAAACGCAGCAGTATTACTAAATGCTAAATTAGAACCAATCGGTACGCGTATTTTCGGACCGGTTACTCGTGAGTTACGTAATGAACGATTTATGAAAATCGTATCATTAGCTCCAGAAGTAATTTAAGGTAGTTATCTATATGAGAAAAATATGTAAAGGCGATACAGTAGTTATAATTGCTGGTCGTGACAAGGGAAAACAAGGGGATGTTTTGCAGATGGTGCAAGACGGTAAGAAAGTATTAGTTTCTGGCGTAAATACAGTTAAGAAACATACTAAGCCAAATCCTGGTAAAAATGAAGTTGGTGGTATTGTATCTAAGACAATGCCTATGGATGTTTCAAATGTAGCTATCTACAACCCAGAAACAAAAAAAGCTGACCGCGTAGGAATGAAGATTGAAAATGGAAAAAAATTCCGTATATATAAATCTAACGGCAAAGCTGTAGAGTTTGGAGTTAAATAATGGCAAGATTAAAAGATTTTTACACCAGTGAAGTGGTTCCAGGCCTAATGAAAGAATTTAAGTACGAAAGCATTATGCAAGTTCCGCGGATAGAAAAAATTACTTTAAATATGGGTGTTGGCGAAGCAATTGCCGATAAGAAAGTAATGGACTTTGCGGTTTCTGATATGACTAAAATTGCAGGGCAAAAGCCTGTTGTAACAAATGCGCGTAAGTCAATCGCTGGTTTTAAAATCAGGGATGGTTATCCGGTTGGTTGCAAGGTTACACTACGTAAAGACAAAATGTATGAGTTTTTAGACCGCTTGGTAAGCATTGCTTTGCCACGTGTACGTGACTTTAGAGGTTTATCGGGAAAATCATTTGATAAAAATGGTAATTACAACTTTGGTGTTAAAGAGCAAATTATATTCCCTGAAGTTGAATACGATAAAATTGATGCTATTCGTGGTATGAACATTACTATTACCACAACTGCTAAAACTAATGAAGAAGCTCGTGCTTTATTAAAAGCATTTAGTCTTCCTATTAAGTAAGGTATATAAATATGACAAGATTAGCTATAATTGAAAGAGAAACCAAGCGTGCCAATGCTGTTGTAAAATATGCAGCAAAACGTGCGGCGATATTTGCAATTATTAATAGTACAAGCACAAGTGAAGAGGAGAAATTTGATGCACGTCTGGCATTACAAAAATTACCTCGTGATTCGTCACCATGTAGAAAACGTAATCGTTGTGCTCTAACAGGTCGCCCACGCGGTACATTCCGTAAATTTGGTATAGCACGTAACAAGCTTAGAGAATTAGCCCTAAAAGGAGAAGTTCCTGGTATGGTTAAGGCTAGTTGGTAAAGAAGGAGAATTAAAAATGATGCAAGATACTATTGCTGATATGTTAACTCGCATTCGTAATGCGGGGCGCGCGACTAAAGAAGTCGTAGCAATGCCTTCATCCAAAATTAAGGTGTCCATTGCGAAAGTGCTCAAAGACGAGGGTTACATTGAAGATTATAAAATTACTGGCGATAAAAAGCCTGAATTAAGTGTAACGCTGAAATATTATGCGGGTAAACCTGTGATTGAGAAAATTGAACGTATTTCTCGCCCAGGTCTTCGCATTTATCGCGGTTGTAATGAATTGCCGACTGTTATGAATGGTCTTGGTATAGCGATTGTTTCTACACCACAAGGTGTGATTACCGATCGTAAAGCGCGCCAGCTTAAAGTTGGTGGCGAAGTTATTTGTGTTGTGTCTTAAGAGGAGTAAGAATTATGTTATCACGTATTGCTAAAATCCCTCTAGAGATTCCAGCAGGAGTTGAAGTAACCGTTAATGGTTCAAATGTTAAAGTAAAAGGAACATTGGGTCAGCTTGAGTATACTTTTAATGATACAGTTACAATTGCTAAAGATGGTAGCAAGATTGTATTAAATACTAAAGATGATACAAAGTTTGCTAAAGCATTATCAGGTACTGTACATGCTTTATTAAAGAATATGGTTCTTGGTGTTACAAAAGGCTTTGAGAAAAAATTAACTATCCTTGGTGTCGGTTATCGTGCCGCAGCACAGGGTAATAATTTGAATTTATCACTAGGCTTTTCGCATCCGGTAATCGTTGCTGCACCACAAGGCATTAAGATAGAAACGCCTACGCAAACTGAAATACTTATCAAAGGTATTGATAAGCAATTAGTTGGTCAATGTGCGGCCAATATTCGTTCATATCGTCCAGTTGAGCCATATAAAGGCAAGGGTGTTCGTTATGCTGATGAAGTTGTAATCTTAAAAGAAACTAAGAAGAAGTAATTAAGAGGTAGCCAAATTATGAATAAAAAAGAGTCTAGATTAAGACGCGGTAAAAAAACAAGATTGAAGATAGCTGAGCTAAGTGCTAAGCGTTTGGTAGTATTTAAATCAAACTGTCATATTTATGCACAGGTTATTGATGAAACTGGTTCCAAAATTTTAGCTGCTGCTTCATCTGTTTCTAAAGATTTAGGTGCAGAAGTTAAAAATGGCGGCAATGTTGATGCAGCTAAACTAGTGGGTAAATTAATTGCTACAAAAGCGGTAGCGGCAGGTATTAAAGGCGTTGCCTTTGATAGATCTGGCTTTAGTTATCACGGACGTGTAAAAGCTTTGGCTGATGCTGCTCGTGAAAATGGCTTAGAATTCTAAAGGGTAGATAAAAATGGCTGAGAACAGAGATCAAAAAGATCAATTAATAGAAAAATTAATTAGCATAAACCGCGTTACCAAAGTGGTAAAGGGTGGACGTATTATGGGATTTGCTGCACTTACTGTCGTTGGTGATGGTGATGGTGGTATTGGCATGGGTAAAGCTAAGTCAAAAGAAGTTCCGGTTGCTGTGCAAAAAGCAGTTAAAGAAGCGCGTAAAGAAATGGTAAAAGTGCCTTTGAAAAATGGAACGATCCATCATACGGTAACTGGTAAGCATGGAGCTACAACTGTTTATATGCAGCCAGCAAAAGATGGTACTGGTATTATCGCTGGTGGCGCTATGCGGGCAATTTTTGATGCTATTGGCGTTAAAAACATAACAGCTAAAGTGCATGGTTCAACAAATCCATATAATGTAGTGCGAGCTACGTTGAAGGGTTTACAAAGTATTTATACTCCTTCTGAAATTGCCGCTAAACGTGGTAAATCAGTAGAGGAAATCTTGGAGGCTAAACATGGCTAAAGATCAAAAAACAGTTAAGGTTACTTTGGTAAAAAGCCTGATTGGTCGTTTACAAGCGCATAAAGCTTCTGCAAATGGCTTGGGTTTGACGCGTATTAATCAGACGGTAGAAGTGATTGACACTCCGGAAAATCGCGGAATGATTAATCGTATTAACTATCTTGTAAAGTGTGAGGGTTAATTATTATGTTTTTAAATACTATACAGCCAGCAATTGGTAGTACACACGCTAAAAAACGTGTTGGACGCGGAATTGGATCTGGTTTAGGTAAAACTTGTGGTCGTGGGCACAAAGGACAGAAGAGTCGTGCTGGTGGCTTTCATAAAGTTGGTTTTGAGGGTGGTCAAATGCCACTACAAAGACGTTTGCCAAAACGCGGTTTTAATTCAATGAATATAAGTGCTGAAGTTAGATTGTCTGATCTAAACAACTTATCTACGAATGAAGTAGATCGTTTGACTTTATTGCAACATGGTCTAATTTCAATGCATGCAAATAAGATTAAAGTGATTGCAACTGGTAAGGTTGAAAAAGCAATTAATGTGCGTGGAATTGGTGTAACAGCTGCGGCGCAAGCTGCAATTAAAGCAGCTGGTGGCACAGTAGAATAGAGAAGGTGATATGTCTAAAATAGATAAATTTGCTGAATTAAAGCGGCGTATCTGGTTTTTAATCGGGGCTTTAGTTATATTTAGGATTGGTGCACACATTCCAGTTCCTGGTATTGATCCGATCCAACTGGCAAAATTATTTAAGTCTAGCCAAACTGGCTTATTGGACATGGTGAATATGTTCTCAGGTGGAGCGTTATCACGGTTTACAATTTTTGCCCTTGGACTAATGCCATATATTTCGTCATCAATTATTTTACAGCTATCAAGTGAGATATTCCCATATCTGATAGCGCTTAAAAAAGAAGGCGAAAGTGGTCGCAAAAAAATTACTCAGTATACACGGTATGCTACGGTAGTGTTGGCTTTAATTCAAAGCTGTGGTATAGCAACGATGCTATATAAGCAGCCTGGTTTAGTAGTTACACCACAAGTACAATTTTTTATAACTGCAGTATTTTGTCTGGTAGCTGGTACCATGTTTTTAATGTGGGTTGGTGAGCAGATTACTGAGCGCGGTATTGGTAACGGTGCTTCAATGATTATTACCGCCGGGATTGTTTCGGGTATTCCAAGTAATATTGGCCGGACACTAACCTTGGCATCAAATGGTTCGATGTCAATTTTTTCAGCAATTATTATTTTCTTGCTGGTGATATTGATAACTTATGTGGTTGTTTTTGTTGAGAGAGCGCAACGTAAGATCCCGGTAAATTATGCCAAACGTCAGGTTGGCAATAAGATTATGCAGGGACAAAGTACGCATTTACCATTAAAGCTAAATTTATCCGGAGTGATTCCACCAATATTTGCTTCAAGTATAATTTTGTTTCCAGCAACTGTATTTGGTTGGTTTGGACGTGGGAAGCTAAGTTTTCTATCGACAATCGGTGATTCATTACATCCTGGGCAGCCAGTATATGTAATATTTTATGCTACAGCAATTATTTTCTTCTGTTTCTTTTATACGGCATTGGTGTTCAATCCGCGTGATACAGCAGATAATTTAAAGAAAAGTGGAGCATTTATTCCTGGGATAAGACCTGGAGAGAATACCGCACGCTATATTGAAAAAGTGATTTTACGCCTAACTTTGGCGGGTAGTATCTATGTAACGTTAGTTTGTTTGCTTCCTGAAATTTTGATCTTAAAATGGCATGTACCATTTTATTTCGGAGGAACATCATTACTAATCGTGGTTGTAGTTGTTATGGATTTGATGACACAGATTCAATCGCAGATTATGTCTGTTCAATACCAAAGTTTGCTGAAAAAAGCAAATTTAAAAAGTTTCTAGGAAGAAGAACTGATGGCTAAAGATGATGTTATTCAGTTTGAAGGTGAAGTGATTGAAGCTTTACCAAATACGATGTTTCGTGTAAAACTAGAAAATGGTCATATAGTGCTTTGTCATATTTCAGGCAAAATGCGGATGAATTATATTCGTATTTTACCAGGGGATAAAGTTACTGTTGAAATGACCCCATATGATTTAAATAAAGCTCGTATTGTATTTCGAGCAAAGTAAGTTTATTGAAAGGTGTTTAAATGAGGGTTCAACCGTCAGTTAAAAAAATATGTCGTAACTGTAAAATTGTACGTCGCCATGGAGTAGTTCGGGTGATTTGCAAAGAAGCAAGACATAAGCAAAGACAAGGATAATCAAGGTTATCTAATTGAATGAGATTGGTGAGCGTTACATCATTGTAACATTTACAAATCAAATTTAATTTGAAAATTTTGGTTTTGGTGTGTAATTTTCAGCGGAGATGTGTGTTGTTGTGATATAATAACACCTTTGTTGATTAGTTAATTTTTATAAGGAAAAGCGATGGCGCGTATTGCCGGTGTAAACATTCCTGATAATGCTCATATTGTGATTGGCTTACAGCACATCTATGGTATTGGGCCGTCTCGTGCGAAAAAAATCTGCGGGGTGACAGGAGTTGTAGAGCAAACTAAAGTAAAAGACTTAGCACATGATAAGATGGAACTAGTGCGTAATCAAGTTGCTATTTTTACGATTGAGGGTGACCTACGTCGTGAAGTTTCAATGAACATTAAGCGTTTAGTAGATCTAAAATGTTATCGTGGTGGCCGTCATCTTAAAGGTTTGCCAGTTCGTGGACAACGAACTAAAACTAATGCACGTACTCGCAAGGGCCCGAGAAAAGCTATTGCAGGCAAGAAAAAATAAGTATTAGGCGCGTTATTCCCGTAAATGCAGGAGTCGCTTAGGTGTCATTCCCGCGCAGGCGGGAATCTATGCACTAAAAAAATAATTAAATAAGGATTTTAAATGACTAAAGCAAACACAGCGACAAAAGTCAGAAAAAAAGTGAGAAAGGTAGTGTCCGAGGGCGTAGCCCACGTTCATGCTTCCTTTAATAATACTATTATAACCATCACAGATCGTCAGGGGAATGCTTTATCTTGGGCTAGCTCTGGTGCCGCTGGTTATAAAGGCTCACGGAAAAGTACTCCATTTGCAGCACAGATTGCGGCGGAGAAAGCTGGAAAAGTTGCCCAAGAATACGGTATTAAAATGTTAGATGTACGTGTGCAAGGTCCTGGACCTGGTCGCGAGTCGTCCATACGTGCATTAAATGCTTTGGGTATAAAGATTGTTAGTATTTCGGATATTACGCCAATTCCACACAATGGTTGCCGTCCTCCGAAAAGACGTAGAGTTTAGGGGAGTAATTTATGGCTAGATATACAGGGCCAAGATGTAAATTAATGCGTCGTGAGGGCATGGATTTATCGTTGGTAAGTAGTAGAAAAAGTGCTGATGCAAAATGTAAACTAGGTGTTGCACCGGGTCAACATGGAGCAACTTCTGGTGGTAAATTATCAGATTTTGGTATTCAGTTACGTGAAAAGCAAAAAATCCGTCGTATGTATGGTATTTTAGAGCGTCAATTTAGAAAATATTTTGCCCAGAGCGCTAGAAGAAAAGGTTCTACTGGTGAAAATTTATTAAAACTATTAGAATCCAGATTAGATAATGTAGTTTATCGTATGGGATTTGGTTCTACAAGAGCTGAAGCGCGTCAATTAGTGTCGCATAAATCAGTTTTAGTAAATGAAAAACCAGTAAATATACCATCATTTCAAGTTAGAGCTGGCGATGTTGTATCGATAACTGAAAAAGGGCAAAAACAAGTTCGGATTCAAGAATCCTTATCTTTGGGTGAGCAAATTGGATTTCCACAATGGTTAGAAGTTAATCCAAAAAAAATGGAAGGCACATTCAAAGCTATGCCAGAACGTGGCGATTTATCAAGTGATCTGAACGAACAGTTAGTGGTAGAGTTTTACTCTAAATAATAATTATTATATATTCAAACAGATTGTTTGAGTGTAGAAGCTTAAAGGAATAGTTAAAATATGCAAGCCCTAAATAAGCAATTATTGAAGCCAAAGTCAATTAGTATCGCAGCAATTGATGGTGATAATAACAATTGTAAAATTGTAATGGAACCGTTTGCACGTGGCTACGGACACACCTTAGGAAATGCCTTACGTCGTGTTTTATTGTCATCCATGACTGGAGTTGCGGTAACATCAGTAAAAATTGCTGGTATTACTCATGAATACTCTCCAATCACTGGGGTTAATGAAGATGTGGTTGACATTTTACTAAACCTTAAAGGTTTAGTGTTTAAACTGCATGGTAAAGACAGCGTTACTTTGAAGTTAGTAAAAAAAGGTCCGGCAGTAGTAACTGGAGCGGATGTTACTTTAACGCATGATGTTGAGTTATTAAATCCAGAGCACATGATTTGCTCTCTTGTATCCAAAAATGAGCTGGATATAGAAATCACGGTTGCATCTGGGGTAGGTTATGAAACTGCAAGTACCAGGCGTGCCGAGACAGATACTGAAACTTCTGGCGTTATACATTTAGATGCTGGTTTTTCTCCTGTAACTCGCGTAATGTTCAATGTTGAAAATGCACGTGTAGAGCAAAAAACTGATTTGGATAAATTAGTTTTGGAAGTTGAAACTAATGGTGTAGTTACGCCTGAAGATGCGGTTAGAGCGGCATCAAAGTTATTAATTGAGCAATTATTAGTATTTGCTGGTTTAGAGCATATGCCAGAAACACAATCAATAACAAGTAAGTTAGCTAAAGTGAAGGAAGAACCGGAAGTTGATCCGATGTTCCTGGAGCTGGTTGATAACTTGGAGTTAACTGTAAGAAGTGCCAATTGTTTAAAACATTTGGATATTAACTACCTTGGTGATTTGGTACAGTTTTCTGAAAATGATTTATTGCGTACACCAAATTTGGGTAAGAAATCTTTAACTGAGATAAAAGAATTATTAGATGATCGTGGCTTAAAATTGGGCATGACTATCGATAATTGGCCACCGGCATCAGCAAAGAAAAAGAAATAATATATTTTATTATAGGATGAAATAAAATGCGTCATCAATGCGCTCATCGCAAATTTAACCGTACTGCTTCACATCGCAAGGCAATGTTTAAAAACATGGCAATTGCATTGTTAAGACATGAGGCTATTGTAACAACTTTGCCAAAGGCAAAAGAGTTGCGTAAAATAGTAGAACCTTTGATTACTTTGGCTAAAGAGCCAAGTCTTGCGAATCGTCGTCTGGCTTTTGACCGTATTCGTGATCGTGAAATAGTTGTAAAATTATTTGATGTATTAGGTCCACGTTATAATTCACGCGCTGGTGGATATACACGAGTATTAAAGCATGGATTCCGTCCTGGTGACAATGCGCCACGTGCGTTTATGGAATTAGTAGATCGTCCGGCAGATACTGAAGTTATCGAAGATAATGCATAAAGTATAAAGCAAAATTAAAAAAACACCCATTACCGGGTGTTTTTTTTTGTTATAATCGCGTCATCCCCGGATGTATGTCATTCCCGCGCAGGCGGGAATCCATGGGCTGTCATTCCCGCGCAGGTGTGGGAATCCATAAATTGTCATTCCCGTGCAGACGGGAATCTTGTATTATTATATATTGAAATTTGGTTAATATGGGTAGATTTAATAAGATGCACTGGGCATTTTTTTGTGTCATAGTGTTTTTGGCTAGTCGTTTGATAATGCTTTACCAGTATAATCTTGCAACTGAGATTTTAAGTCATAATCGTTTAGATTTTTTTTCGGCCATGTGTAAATGGGATTGTAAATGGTATATAACTATCATTACAGATGGATATGATAACGTTGCCCGAACGACAGGCCCTAAAATCTGGCGTGGTTTAGCCAATTGGGCGTTCTTTCCATTATATCCATATATCGTCAAATTTGTGGTGCTTATTACGTCATTTTCTCCTGTTACGGCTGGAATACTGCTTAATCAATTATTCATTTTTCTGGCACTTTTAGTTTTTTATAAATATTTACGCTTATTTGTTGATGATAATAATAGTAGATTTGGTGTGATACTTTTAGCATTTTCACCATTTAGTGTATACTTTGCATCTTTATATACTGAGGCATTATTTTTATTATTATCATTATCTGGGTTTTATTTTATGCGCATAAATCGTCCAATTCTGTCGAGCGTATGTGGTGGTTTATTATCTGCTACCCGTCCTGTTGGGGTTATGTTTAGTCTTTCATATTTTTTACATTATCTATCCCGTGGAAAACTTAGTTTAAAAATATTAATTTGTTGCGCCATTACTACTTCCGGATTGTTGCTATATATGTTATATTTGCATGTGCATACTGGGGATTATTTAGCCTTTCAGCATATTCAAAAAAAATGGGGGCGGCATGGTTTTGATACCAAACACATATTCCATCAGCTATGGTTAATGCTAAAAGATGTGCATAATTCGATGTTATTTATTTTTTCATTCGCTATTTCTATATATTTGTTTGCTAAAAAATATTATGAAGAGGCGTTGTTTAATTTATTATGTATTTTACCTGGTGTAGCAACAGGTAGTATGATGTCTGAGGGTAGATTTTGTGGAACGTTATTTACCTTATATTTTGGTTTAACTATTATTGCGCGCAAATCAATAAGTCTAAAAATTAGTCTGGCGTTAGTGTTTTTCTTATTTTATATTTCTTATTTTTTATATTGGTTAGCGCACGCCAATTTTTTAATATAAATATTTTTTAATTTGAGTTATTATGCGTAGTGTATTTTTTTTATCTGATCAAACGGGAATTACCACTGAATCAATGGGTAATGCATTATTGACCCAATTTAATGAGTTATCCTTACGTAAGGAGCTAGTACCGTTTATTGATACGGAGCTTAAAGCAGACACTGCCATAGTGAAAATTCAAGGCCGCTTTATTCAGGATGGGGAACGGCCAATAATTTTGAGCAGTATTGTCAATCCGAAAATTCGTGATAAATTTAAACTAGATTGTGTTTGTTTTATTGATTTTTTTGAAACATTTATGCCTAAATTGGAAATGGCCTTGGAGCAAAAGGCCGTACAAGCTATGGGTAAATCGCATGGTATAAATGATGAAATTAAGTATTACCGGCGAATAGATGCCATTGATTTTTCATTACAAAATGATGATGGGGTTACTGTTAGAAATTATGATAACGCTGATGTGATTTTAGTCGGAGTTTCCAGAGTTGGTAAAACACCAACTTGTTTATATCTGGCCGTAAATTATGGGATAAAAGCAGCTAATTATCCATTTGCCGAGATGGATCTGAAACATGATAAGTTACCTAAAGTTTTAGTGCCATATCATGGCAAGTTATTTGGTTTATCAATAAATGTTGATAGATTACATCAAATTCGGCAAAATCGCATTCCCAATAGTACCTATGCAGATGTTAATACATGTAGAACTGAAATTGCTGCTGCGGAACATGTTATGCATGAATATGGTATTCCATTTCTAAATACCAGCGAAAAGTCTATAGAAGAGATAGCCAGTAGTATCATGCAGCGGATTCACCTGGTGAGAAAGTTCTGACTTTGTCAGGGCTTGCTATCCCGTCATTGCGAGCAAAGCTAATCCCGTCATTGCGAGCGAAGCGTGGCAATCTAGCTCTCCCTCGTCATTGCGAGCAAAGCGTGGCAATCTAGCTCTCCCTCGTCATTGCGAGCGAAGCGTGGCAATCTACTCTCTAATATAATATGGTTTTTATAATGCGGGTTGCACCCACACGGCCTCCCTTTTTTGCTTGATCAAAAAAGGAAGCAAAAAAATCAAGTCCGGATGGTATTTCTTAACGTCTAAAATAACGCAATTTGCCTAAACCCAGTTAACTCGCTGCGCTCAAACAAAACTGGTTTTTTAACGGCAAATCACGTCATTTTAGCCTAAAATCCCAATGGACGTTGTATTGAGTGGCTAGAGATCAATAAAATTTGTTAGTGAGAATTACGAAGAATATAAGTTATCAATAATTTTTTTATAGATATTCATAAGTTCTAAATGATATTTATCTTCGGCGATTTCTAAAAAGTCATTAATAATTTCTAGATCAAATTCATGTAAAGGCTTGCGATAGTTAGAAATTTCCTTTTCAAGATTGATTATTTTATCAAATAAAGACTGATTTATTTTTTTTACATTCTTATCATTAAATAATTGAGACTCGTAATAAACTGATGCGTAATCATTTCTGAATAATTTCCAGTCGGAGTTGTTGTTTGTGGCAATGAACGAGTATAAATTATTGCTTCCTTTGCTGTAGCTTAGACGATATTTAGATTTAAACATCATTAACTCTGGTTTAATTAACGGCAAATATTTTATTAATAAAGTACTTATGCTTAGGTAATGATTTTGATAGCGTAATGCTAATTCTATTTTTTGGCTTCGTTGATTAATTTTATTTTGCTGCCAGGCAAACCAACTGGCTGCAATAACAGCAAGCCATGTAGGCAGATCTCCCATATGATGACCCTTAAAATAAGCTACTACCAAGTAACATTGATCTACATCCAGTAACACAAATTAGATGCTATAAAGTAGCCAAATGATACTATTAAATAACAAAAATTACACATGAAGCATTAATTTAAGTATTGTAAAAAACACGCCGGATAAGATAACTACAGTGCCAATTCCGGTACCTAAAATCCATATAATCAAATCACTTTTAATAGTTGCAATCTTAACTTCTAATTCTAGTTTTACCACATCTAAGTCATTTTTGGTAATCAATTTTTGCATTCTCTTTATTCTCGTTAATCAACTGCATTGTACCATAACACAATTCGGTTCTTTAAATAAATTTGACATATGATACATACCTATACTATAATACCTCCAGAAGAATAGGGTGCGCAAACACCCTATTACGCAGTTTTACTTTTTACGGTGACTGCGTTGGCGCTTCTGACGTAGAAGCCGGAACTTTATTGAAACATCTAGTCCGGCTTTTTTCATAAGATAGACACCCACCGTAGTTAAGAATACACTTAACATGATGTGTCCTTTCATAAATAAATACTACTCGCGCACATCCTTACGGAATTTAGGTACAACTCCGTAAGGATGGTGCACCTATTGCCTCACATTACTGCAAAGCAGACATTATTCTACACCATATCACATTAAAATACATGGTTTATTTTAATTTGATTGATTAATATGACGTTAGGGTTTTGATTCAATGCGTTTTTAGGTCTTGATTATTTAGAATAATACGGTAAAAGCTGTTAATTGTGTTGAATAGTTCTGAGATAGAACTGCACTTAAATAATAGGTATGGTTTAAGATTTTAGGATTGAAAAAGAATAGGGTGCGTAAACACCCTATTTAGCAGTATTTAACTTGTTTTATTTCCCAATTAAATTAACTACTTTAGAAACACCATCGATTTGTGATATATCTTTAGCTGCAAGTTTAATTTTATGGCTTTTCCCGGCATTTCTGCCAAGCAAATAAACCACAGCATTACTTGTAACTACTTTGATGTTATTAGAGTTTACCCCTTTTTGCATCAATAGTTTATCTTTTGCGTTAGTAGTAAGCATTGCGTCTTTTGAAATAGCCTCAGCATTTTCATTTGCTTCTACAGTTAGATAATTCCATACGCCTTTAACCCCAGCAGTATCTTTTGCGGCACGTTCGGCTTTCTTTTTATCAGCCTTGGTTGGGACTTGCCCAGCTAATAGGATGTGCGCGTATTGACTTGCTACAGTGAAGCTACCACTTGGTACTTCAGCTGATAATGCATTATTTACCTTATGTTCAAGATCCTGATCTGAAAAAGTAGTTTTTGTACTATTTGTACCACTTTTAAATGCATCACTTGTGCTGTTTGCGCCGCTTTTAATTGCATTACCAGTACTATCTGCTCCACGTTCAATTGCATGACCCGTACTTTTTGCACCACTTTTAACTGAATCAACAGCATCATCAACGTTATTCCCAACAGTTTCAGCTACCACGCCAGTAGTGGTGATTATAGTGAATGCCATAGATGTTATAAAAAATTTAATTAATTTATTCATGTTTGATTTACCTCTCCAGATATAAATGAATACAGAAGAATTGATATAATATTAGGCGTCATTCCCGCGCGCACATGCATGTGAAACACACGCGTGTGGCACACACCAGTGTGGTAGGCGGGAATCCATTAATTTATTTGTTTTTAATTAGTTTATTTAACATTTCACTGGCTTTTTCTTTCGTATAGCCATAGCGTTGTTCCAATATACCATAAACTTGGTCATGGCTTCCTTCAATTTGCAGTAAATCATCATCAGTTAATTCACCCCATTGTTGCTTAAGTTGTCCTTTGACCTCTTCCCATTTACCATGAAAAATTTCTTTATTCATTTTATTCCCCTGAAATATATTATTTAAACATTAAATTTATGTTCCGGTACGAGTATAGCATAAATACTTTTTGAAGAAATTTTATATTAAGAAATGACTTTTCTCATTTCCCAATTAAATTAACAACCTTCGAAACACCATCAATCTCTTTAATATCCTTAATTGCAAGATTAAGCTTACTAATTTTTCCAGGATCTCTGCCAAGCAGGTAAACCACACGGTTATCTGTAACAACTTTGATGTTATTAGAGTTTACATCTCCTTGCAACACCAATTTACTTCTTGCTTTATTGGTAATCCACGCATCTTTTGAGACGGCCGCAGCATCTTCATTTGCTTCCACGGTTAGATAGTTCCATATTCCTTTAACCCCAGCTGTATTTTTCACTGCAAGTTCGGCTTTACTTTTATCCTCCTTAGTTGGAACTTGTCCGGTTAATAAGATATGTTTGTAATAACTAACTGTAGTAAAGTTTCCTTTTGGTACTTGAGCAGACAACACGTTATTTACCTTACGTTCAAGATTTTGATCTGAAAAAGCAGCGCCGGTACTATTCGTACTATCTTTAACAGCATTAACAGTATTATTTAAAAAGCTTTCTGCTGCCACTCCAGTAGTAGCAAATATAGTGAATATCATGGAAATCACAAAAAATTTAACTAATTTATTCATTTTGTTCTCCCTTAAATAGTGTTAGTTTAAAATAAATTTGTACCACAATGTTAGTATAGCACAAATTATTTTTTAAGTGATTTTTATATTTTAGCAGCCAGGGCTGTCAATAAAGTCATGTCATACTCGTGAATGCGGGGATCACATTTTTTCCATAAGAGATTCCCGCCTCCCACACGCGTGTGTACGCGTGAATGACACCACAGTCAGGTATGAATATTTATTGACAGCCATGTTTTGGCAGCAAATATGGCACGTATGGTGATTTTTAAATAATAAAAAGATAAATCAGTATTAATGAGCTTTTTGCCAAATGGGTACAGAAGTAATTCTGCCAAAATGAAAAGTGCTGCATTTTAGCCAAAAAATATGCTACAGTATAGGCTTAATTTTATATTAAAATGTTTTTCAATATTGTTCAAAAAAGCAAAATTTATTGAACCATATTAAAAAGCAAACATATCCATTATTTTTTAGGGTTATATGTCAACAAGTCAAACTAATTTTCGTTATCACTGGTTTTCTGCTGGTGATATAGGTGCTGCCGCCACAATAATTTTCGATAATCTCACATTACTAACCATTATTGCTGCAATTCTTAAATTCGGTTATGAATTTCCAACTGATATTATTATGAAGCATATATTGCCGGGGACGGCTTTTGGTGTTCTGGTGAGTAATGCATTATATTTTGTTCTATCATTTTATTTGGCTAAAAAACAAAGACGCCATGTAACGGCAATTCCTTCTGGATTAGATGCTCCTTCAGCGATTGGTTTTATTGTCTGTATTGTTGGACCGGCGTTTATGATGTTTAGGCATACCAATATGGATGTTCATCAGGCAGGAATAAATGCCTGGCATGTAGGTATGGGTTGCTTATTTATTAATGGTATATTTAAGTTATTTGCCAGTATGTTTATTAAGCAATTAAAGGCACTAATTCCAAGTGCGGCATTACTTGGGGCCATTGGTGGTGTTGCCATGGGCTTAATTGGCTTTTTTTCTTTGCAATTAGTTTTTAGTGAGCCAATTGTTGGTTTGATTTCTCTGGCCATTGTGTTTTTAACTATGTTAGCACGTGTGCGACTGCCATTTAACATATCTGGAGTTGTGGCGGCTATAGTTGTGGGGACACTAGCTTACTATATTTTAAGTCCATTAGGTTTAAGCGGACCAATACCAAATTTAACTACTGATATTGAGTTTTTATTACCGTATCCACATTTGAGTTTTTTAATGGTAATGCCACAAGTTATTAATTATATTCCGGTTGTTATTCCATTTGCACTTTTAGTGGTTTTTGGTACTATGTCTGTTGATGAAAGTGCCGTTCGTTCTGGTGAAAACTATGGTGTGCGCAATCTGGCGGTGATTGATGGTATTGCCACAACCGTTTCATCTTTATTTGGTGGAATTGCGCAAACCACGCCATATGCAGGGTTACCAGCATATATAAAAATGGATGCGAAATCTGGATTTTTGTTAATAAATATTGTAGTTGTTGGTATTGGTGGAATGTTTGGCTTGGTGGGATTTATTGTAAATCTAGTGCCAGAAGCTGCAGTTGCACCAGTTTTATTATACGTTGCATTTGAAATTGCGATGCAGGGTTTTATTCGCTCTGACAAAAAATATATAGCACCGATACTTTTTTCATTTTTTCCGAATATGGCACGCTTGGTTGAGATAAAGATTGGTTCGGGTGATTTGGTACCGGCGGGTGATTTACAGCATAAATTATTTACCAATGTAACGCCGCATATAAGTGATAATTTGGTTGTAATTATGTTGGGTAATGGCTTTATTGTCACTGGGGTATTATGGGCATCATTACTGTGTTTTGCGATTGATCGTAAATTTTTTAGTAGTTTTATTTGCTGTGTTATTTTAAGTATTTTTTCCTATTTCGGTGTAATTCATTCACTCTTATTAAGTGGTGCTACGATGTTGCCTTCTAGTTTACCTGAATCTGTCCGGGCAATCCCTGTAGAGTTAAGTATTGGCTACCTGGTTTTAGGCGGACTTATCTTGTTAGCGGGTAAATTAAAGCAAAGCGAAATCACTGAACATTAACGCATTACGTCATCGCGAGCGCAGCAAATTGTCATTGCGAGCAAAGTAAATCGTCATTGCGAGTAAAGCCAACCCCGTCATTGCGAGCGCTAGCGTGGCAATCTTACACCAATTAAATATATTCAATCTTAATACAACCGCGAACAAATTGGCATAGGTGGGGGAATGCCCAGCCTTTTTTATAAAATCTTGGATCTTCTTTAGGTAGTAGCGCACTGTTTTTTATTATGGTTTTTTTATCTTTTGCGGATTCGGATCCACTGTGGTAAAAAGTAAACTTAACTTTTTTTGCAGTTTCATATAAAACAGAATCTCTATCTTCAAATTTATTTTGTATATAATCCTGGCATCTGCTAAGTACAGCCTGTACTTCATATAAAAGCGCAATAATAGTCTTGCCACAGAATGTTTCAGGATTATAATTGATAAGAGTTGGTAGGTTTATTCCATAATATACGGCGGAATTATTTTCGGTATTAAATAATTGGGGTTGCATGGGAATTGGCCAATTTTCGGTAAGTCCATAACCTTTAACATAAGCATTTTCAATTAGTTTCTTAGGCAGCATGCTCTCATAGGTTGTTGGAACAAAACCAGGCGTACCCTCAGCAACAATAAGGTATAAATGCTTAACAATATTTATTGCATAAGAAGAATATATATTTAAATCTAATTCGGATAATATTTTATTAATATCACTCTCGAATTTTGGGTATGCACTATGCCAAATATTGTAGCCTGAACGGTGAATAGCTGCGAGTTCCTGATGAATCGCCATACAGTTTGGATTGTTAGCCAGTTCATTCAGGAAGGGTTTAGCAAAATATAGAACAGATTGCTTCCATGGTGATTTGGATACGGCATTAAGTGCTTTAAAAACATTACATTGTTCTATATAGTTATTTGGTTTTTCTACCTCGATGCCATATGTTTTTAGCATTTTTGCATGCTTTTGGTTTTCTGATATCTGAGGTAATACAAATGCCAATCGGGCACCTGCATTTAAGTTCCAATTAGAAACAAATACTTTTTTAGACTTATCTGAATTTAGTTTCATTACTGCATCCATAATGCTACTATAGCCAAAAATTTGCCCTTTCTTAATTGTTCCATAAGAGACGATACGATCTTTTACAGGAAGATAAAATTCCGATTCATGATCTAAAACCATTCCGACTGGATTATTAATGCCTGGAGTATAGCTTAGAAGCTCAAGTAGCGAATCTGGCATATTTGGATCATTTACGGATATGCTTCCACCATCCGCAAGTGAGATGAATACTTCTTTATTATCAATTATTTTATCGCCAAACATGTAGTTTGCCTGAAAACAAAAAATATCATCAGCTTCCCGACCAGATTTTTTGTTATTATTTAAAAGGTAGTCTTTCATCCGATTAGCTAATACTGGATTTGCATGGCACAATATTTCATATACATCTTTTCTGGATAAGCCCTTTAGATTAATTAATCGGCCATCTTTAGTTTTAAATATAGTCGATGTACTGATATGACACATAGGGGGATAATTTTGTGGGGGTGTTACGGGTTGACGGTTAGTTAGTAAATTTGATATATTATACTGTTCACAAATTGATGAGAAATGTTCAAATTGCTTATTACCATGATAAAATGATGATGAATCTGATGGTCTTTTATAAGTCACAGTAACTCCTTAGGAAAACGTTTGTTACTACTCATATGTCAGCTTTGCAAGCATGCTTGAAGCTTCGAATTCTGAGCAGTAATAAATATTTTGTAGAGTCTAGTTTGCTATTATACTCCTTTTAGAATAAGTTTAATAATGAAAATGTCATTGCGAGTTAATCTCCGCAGGCGTGGCCTGCTGAACAAATAGCAATAAACCTAAGCTTATAATTCCCCTCTGGAGGGGTGGCAGGCTATGCCTGACGGGGTGGGGATTAATAAAAGT
>Ga0134126_10003158_pt1 | contig 20582 bp, 20 predicted proteins | sample KB31752_FD_96881 | JGI IMG/M metagenome (GOLD analysis project Ga0134126, IMG submission 96881) | Terrestrial soil microbial communities with excess Nitrogen fertilizer from Kellogg Biological Station, Michigan, USA - KB3-175-2 | ecosystem: Environmental > Terrestrial > Soil > Unclassified ... | reverse complement strand
GCGAGCGGAGCCGATTTCACCGTCGTCGATGTGGCGCCGTTAGGCAAGCGCCGATGACGAACGCGAGGATGCGCTGATGCGAGTGGTGCTCGCCGATGATGATCCGGTGTTGCAGCGGTTGATGCGCGGCGCGCTCGAGCACCGCGGCCACCACGTGGAAGTGGCGTCGGACGGCGACGTCGCCTGGCGCGCCATCGAGGGCAACCCGCCTCCGCTGGCCGTCCTCGACTGGAACATGCCGGTGGTGGACGGTCTCGAGGTGTGCCGTCGCGCGCGCGCGCATGAGACCACGCGCGACACGTTCCTGCTCGTGGTCACGGGCCGCGATCAAGCCGAGGATGTCGACGCCGCGCTCCAGGCCGGCGCTGATGATTACCTGATGAAGCCCCTCGATCCGGCGGGCCTCATGGCGCGCTTGGCCATCGCCGAGCGGCGCATCGCGCTCGACGCCGAGCGCCGCGACGCGGTGGCGAAGTTGGCGAAGGCCCGCTGGCTGGCCGGCATCGGCGAAGTCGCGATCGCGGTGCAGCACGAGGTGAACAATCCGCTCACCGCGCTCATGATCGAGGCGCAGGCCATCGCGCAGCTGGACGGCGTGAACGCCGAGCTCCGCGCCCTCGGCGAATCGATCCACGCGCAGAGCGTACGCATCGCGACCATCATCAGGCGGTTAGGCCAATTGCAGGACCCGCGGAGCGTGGAATACCTCCAGGGCGGCTCGCGGATGATCGACCTCTCGTCCGGTGAATCGTGATGCCTAACGGAGCCGACGGCGCCGCGCCGCGCCGCCTGATCCTTGGCGCGCACGCGTCGGATTCGGGCGGCATCGACAAAGCGGTGCTGCGCGCAGGCGCGGCGGACATGGGCGCGCTGCAGCTCTTCACGGCGATCCCCAAATACTACGGCGACAAGTCGTCCATTCGCGCCGAGCGCGTCGAGCGGTTTCGCGCGGCGCTCGCCGCGGCGCGCATCGACCCCGCCCACGTGGTCGTCCACGCGGCGTACGTGCTCAACACGGCCACTGCCGACGAAGAGAAATGGAATCGCTCGGCCGCGGGCCTCGCCAAGGAGCTGGAGCGATCGACCGCGCTCGGTGTGGGGGCGGTGTGCTTCCACCCGGGTGCGGCGCTGGGCGGCAACCCGGATGAAGCCACGGCGCGCGTCGCACGCGCCATGACGCAAGCGCTCGAGCGCGTGTCCGGCCAGACGCGACTACTGGTCGAGAATACGGCCGGTGCGGGCGTCACCGTGGGACGTACGCCGCACGAAGTTGGCGCCATCCTTGGCGCGATCCCCGCTGCGCTGCGCGAGCGCGCCGGCTATGGCCTCGACACCTGTCATCTGTTTGCGGCTGGTCACGACATCACCTCGTCGGGCGAGTCGCAGCGCGCGGTACTGGACGCGTTCGAGGACGCCTGCGCCGAGGCGCCGTCGTTCTTTCACCTGAACGACAGCGAGTATCCGTTCGCATCGAACCGGGATCGTCACGCGCTCATCGGCCAGGGCAAGATCGGGAGCGAACCGTTCCGATGGCTGTTGGCCGATCCTCGTGCCTCCGGTGTACCACTGATTCTCGAGACGCCGCACCGGGACACGGTCGAGCCCGAGGACGACATCACACCAGATTCGAACGATGTCGAAATGTTGCAGCTCTTGCGGTCGTTGGCGGCGCCGGCGAGCTAGAGCCACCGCGAAACTGCATTTCTCGACGCGCCGTAGGTAAACCATGTAGCGGGACACGGCGTCCAACCGGAAATTCGGGGGCCGTAGTTGGGTTGAGGCGCAAGTCTCGGCGCGCGGCACCACACATTGTCGGAGAGCGGTCCGACTCGTGTGCGGCCAGGTGGTTTCGATTCGCGAGGAGTGCATGGCCAAGAGTTCGCCGCGCTCACCAACGTCTGCCTCCGCAGTACCGCTCGTCGCGGTGCTGCTGCTCACGTTGTGCGTGGCCGGTGCGATCACCTGGGTCGCGTGGCTGTCCACCAATTCGCACCGTGCCGCGGCGCAAGACGCGATGCGCGACTACTCCGAGTTCGCGGCGGCGAACTTCACGGATGCCGCGGGCAAAGCGCTCTACGGCGGCTCGATGGCGATTCTGTCGTCGGTGGGCGCAGGCTCGGCAACGATGGAAGCCGACCACGTGTATCCGCTCTCCGTGCTGCGGAATGCCGCCGGCCAGGTGCGCGACTGGGGATGGATGTACGTCCCGTCGCCGCGCTACGTGTTCAGCTACAATCCGGTCACGCACGCGGCACAGGTGAGCGGCGACACCGTACCCGTGGGCGCCGAGATGCAGCGCTTGCGGGATTCGCTGAGCGCAAACTTCGACACCGTGGTTGCGTCGAAGAGCAAAGACAGCCTCCGCGACAGGTCGTTGTACGTGATGGTCGACACCTCCGCGCACGACACCGAGGTGTTCCTCATGGCGTATCTGCGTGGTGTGCATGGGGTGCCGGACATGGTGTACGGATTCTCGACCATGTTTCGCGACTACGCGCAAACCGTGCTGCCGCAGCTGGCGCAGTCCACGCCGCTGGTGCCGCGGTCGCTCAGCCACGGATTGCCTAACGATTCGCTGTTGACGATCACCGTGCGCGACGGTAAGGGACACGCCATCTATCAATCGCCGGGTCCAGGCCTCACCGCATTCGGTGCCACGCAGCGATTGTGGACGTTCGCGCCCGATGGCCCAACGGTGCAGATCGCGATCCGCCGGCAGGCGGCCGACGTGCTGCTGCGCGGCGGGATTCCGAGCAACCGCGTGCCCCTTCTGGTGGCGCTGCTCTTGTGCACCGGCGCGCTGGTGGTGGCCGCGTTCCGTCTCGCGCGGCGCGCGGAGGAACTCGCGCACTTGCGCGCGGATTTCACATCCAGCATGTCGCACGAGTTGCGGACGCCGTTAGCGCAGATCGTGTTGTTCGCCGAATCGCTGTCGTTCGGCCGTGTGGCCACGGAGGCGGGGCGCAGCGATGCCTTACGCGTGATCTTGCGCGAGGCACGCCGCTTGGGCCACTTGGTCGACAACGTGTTGCTGTTCTCGCGCACCGAGCGACGCGCGACGCGCGTGTCGGCGCAGGCGCGGCCGCTGGCGCCGCTCGTGCGCGAGATCGTCGAGTCGTTCGAGCCGTTGGCGCGCGTGCGCCGGTCGGCACTGCGGTTGTCGCTGGACGAACAAGTCGTGGCGCCGGTGGACGAAGGCGCGCTGCGACAGATCCTGCTCAACTTGTTGGACAATGCCGTGAAATATGGCCCCGATGGTCAGACGGTCCGTATCGGCCTAACGCTGGATCGCGGACGCGCCGTGTTGTGCATCGACGACGAGGGCGACGGCGTCCCCGAGTCGGAGAGCGAGCGGATCTGGGATCCGTTCGTTCGTCTACACAGCGGGGAATACTCCGTGTCCACCGGGAGCGGCATTGGCCTCTCCGTGGTTCGGCAGTTGGTGAAGCTGCACGGCGGAACGTGCCGTGTGGATGAAGCGCCGTCCGGCGGCGCAAGGTTCGTCGTGGAATTGCCCGGCGCGCGGGTCGGACGCGCGGACGAAGGCGCCGGCAGTCTACCGTCCGAAGGAGGAACGCATGATCTCGCTGCTGCACGATGATACGACCCAGGGAGTTACGAACCAGGGAGTTCGTATGCACCGCATCCTGATCGTGGAAGACAACGCCGATCTGGCGTCGGGCCTAAAAACCAATCTCGAGCTGGAAGGCTACGACGTATCGCTCGCCGGCGACGGCGTGAAGGGCCTGTCGCAAGCGCGCGCCGTGCATCCCGATCTCATCATGCTCGATCTGATGCTGCCGAAACTGGACGGCTACCGTTTGCTGCGCTTGCTGCGGCAAGACGGCTTCGCCGGACCGGTGCTGGTGCTCACGGCGCGCGGAGATGAAGCGGACAAGGTGCGCGGGTTCCGCTGGGGCGCGGACGACTACGTGACCAAGCCGTTCAGTCTCATGGAGCTGTTGGCGCGCGTGGAAGCGCTGCTGCGTCGCAGCGCGGCGTCTCCGATGCCCGTCACGCCGAAGGTGGCACCGCCGCCAGTTCGGTTCGGCGAAGTGGAAGTGCGTCCGGCCACGCACGAGGTGCTGCGCTCCGGTGAGCAGGTGCCGCTCAGGCCCAAGGAGTTCGACCTGATCATGGCGCTCATTCAGCGCAACGGTCAGGTGGCGTCGCGCCTCGAGCTGTTGCACGAGGTGTGGGGCTACGACGCGGAGATCGTGAGCCGCACGGTGGACACGCACATGGCCGAGCTGCGGCGCAAGTTGGAGCGCGATCCCGGGTCGCCCCGCCATCTCCTAACGGTGCGCAAAACAGGCTACCGGCTGCAGGTGTAGTCAGCGCATGGCGCCGACCAGCACCGGCGCCGACGTGGGTTGCGGCGATCCGCCGGCCGGTTCATCGGTCACGGCGATCGCCGCAAGCGCATCCGGGGCCAGCGCGTAGTGCGCAATGACGAGCGCGTCGCCCGATGCATTCGTGGCGAACACGCCGGCACTGATCTTCCGTTGGGCACGCGTGATCAGCCACAGCTGGTACGTCCGGTCGGACGCCGCATGCGGCAAGTTGTGCGCGACGAACGTCCATTGATCGGTGGGCTGATTCCAGAACATCTTCGCCAGCGGCTGACGCCCGTTGATCGTGCCGGCTTCGATCACCTGCACGCCGGGTCCGGTCATCGCATCCAGTAAGGCCTGACGGTCGGCAATGGCCGAGTCGCGCGCGGCGATTTCCTTCTCGAATCCCCGTTGGGCAGCGATCAACCGTTGGTTGTCGCGTTTCACCGCATCGGCGTTTTCGCTGGCGCTCACGGCATAGAGACCGAGTGCGACGCCGACCACGACGATCGCGGCGGCGGCGATGAGACGCGTGGTGGTGAAGCGTTTGAGACGCGATCGCGGCGGCAACATTTTGACGGCGAGCCTGGGCTGCGCGGCGTCGCGCAATGCGCCCAACTCTCGCGTGCACTCCTCGCACACCACGACGTGCGCGAGCACCGCGTCGCGTTCGTCGTTGGTCGCCGCATCGAGCGCCACCGCGGCCAGCAGGTCGTGCGCTTCGGCGTGCGTCGCCGGATTGTTCATGGCGCACGCTCGCGCAGGAGGGACAATCGCGTTCGAAGCTTTGCCATCGCCAAACGAATTCGTGTTTTGATCGTACCGAACGGCTGCCCCGTGCGCTCTGCAATTTCGGATTGGCTCAGGCCGCCGACGTACGGAAGCTCGATGGACTCGCGTTGTGCCGGCGGCAGCTCGTCGAACGCGCCGAGTGCGATGTCGTCACTATCGCCAATGCGGTGCACGAGCGCCGCATTGCTGAGCACCGCGTAGTCGTGCGCGAGAGTCGTCAGCGTCGGCGTGCGCACGGGAGTCCCTCTCGGTACGCTGGTGAGCTTGGTGGCGGATTCATGGACCGAGCCCAATGTTATCGAGACGAAAGAGCGCCGCCAGAGAGGAATTCCCAGAGGGAAATTGACGCGTACAGAGGGAGAAATCGTGCGTGCCCCTATTGCGCTGCCGTAGGACCTTCTTAGTTTGTGGCCCGACGGACCCCTGTTCTTCTCTAGGACGCGATCCTTTCAACCAATCGGGAGAGACCATCGATGGCCACCAAAAAGAAACGCGGCGCGAAGAAAGGCACCAAGCGCACAGCGAAGAAAGCGGCCAAGAAGGGTGGACGGAAGGCAGCACGCAAGGCGGCGCCGAAGAAGAAGCGCGCGCCCAACCCGGCGTTCATGCGTCCGATGATGCCCGATGATGCACTCGGGGCAGTGGTCGGCAGCGGTGGAATGCCTCGCACCGAGATCACGAAGAAGCTGTGGGCTTATATCAAGCGCAACAATCTGCAGGACGCCAAGAACAAGCGCATGATCAACGCCGACGACAAACTCGGCCGCGTGTTCAATGGCAAGAAGCAGGTCTCGATGTTCGAGATGACGAAGCTCGCCAGCAAGCACATGAAGTAAATCTCACTCGACGGCTGTTCACTTTGTCGAGCTGACGAAGGGGGCGTACCACTGCGGCACGCCCCCATCGCACATCCAGGGTCTTGGTTTTCCTGGAATCGTGACCCAGAATACGCTAGCGATCGCGACGTGCCGGGGCGGAGACTTCACTCGCGACGCCATTGCTCACACCGATGACACATGGCAGCACCTGCGAAGGATACGAAGACGAACAAACGCAAATCGGCCAAGGGGAAGCCGCGCAACGTCGTGAAGGAAGCGCGCACCCCGAAGACCAGCACGCGGGACACGTTGAACGAATGGGGACGCTCGCTCATCGTCGCGGCCGCGATTTTCATCTTCGTCACCACGTTATTCGTCCAGGCGTATCGCATTCCGTCGGGCAGCATGGAGCCGACGCTGCTGGTGGGCGATTTTCTCTTCGCCAACAAGTTCATCTTTGGCGCGCACATCCCGTTCACGAATTACAGCCTGCCGGGCCTTCGCGACCCACATCGCGGCGAAGTGGTGGTATACGAATCGCCGTCGCAGGCCCGGTTAGCCCCTGACCTGCGGCTAAAGGATGAGCTGACGCCGACGGTGGTGAAGCGCTTGGTGGGTGTGGGCGGCGATACGCTCTACATGCGCGACGGCATGCTGTACGTGAACGGCATTGCCCAACGGCAGGGATTCGGCGTCGGCGAGAAGCCGTACGACTACGTCGACGTGCCCGACTCGAGCTTCAACTGGCAGATCCCGTACGGACTCAAGTCGTCGCGGTTCGGACCGGCGCCGGCGCATCCGTCGCACGACGACTGGGGGCCATTCGTCGTGCCGCCGGGCCACTACTTCTCGTTGGGCGACAACCGCTACGAGTCTGTCGACGCGCGCTATTACGGCTTCGTGCCACGGGCGAACATTCGGGCGAAGCCGATGTTCATCTACATGTCGTTCGACTGGGACGACCTGCTGGTTCGCTGGAGCCGGTTCGGGAAAATCATCAGGTAGCGGGGAAGCGCGCACTGGCGTGCGCTTCGGGAAGTGCTGCGCGTGGGGAAGCGCGCGCTGGTGCGCGCTCGGGGAACGGACACTGCCACTGCGTTAGGCGGCGGCGTTCGTTCCTCGAAGGTCATGGCTCATCATCGGCGAGGCGTTTCCACATTTGGTACTCGGGTCCTGCATCCCATTCCGGCCAATCGGTGTCGTCGCGCTGCCAGGCGTCCTGAGCGGTGTCGTACACGCCGCCGCGCCACGCATCGGGATCACTAAATGACAATTCTTCCGACCACTCGGCCTGGTTCGGTTCTTCGTCCTGCCAGTCGTGGTCGTGCCACGGCTTCGACATGATTGCGCTCCTACGCCTTCCGCTTGCGTCGCCGTGAGGCACCGGTTCCGGTATCGGTTTGCCGGGCGACATTACGTGAGCGACGCCCAGCGGCCGAACACGCAACGAAACGGGCCGTCGGGCGTCATCTCCACGAGCGGCTCCAAAACTGCTTCACGCACGCTACCCGCGCGCTCCGCACCACATTTCCCCTCACAATCAGGCGCCTTCCGGTGATACCCCGCGGGAAATGAGTCGGTCTTCCTGGATCTCGTCGCCGCCGGCTGCCGTGCTCGTCACCGGCGGATTGTCGATTGCCACGGTCGCCATGCTCGCGTTGGGTCCGCATTCGGCGGGCGCGACGCCGGTCATCGCCGATGCGCTCATGTGCGCGGAGTTCGCGGCGTGCATGACGATGTTCGCCGGTGCGCGCGGCGCCTCGCGCGGCACGCGGCGCGCGCTGTTCACGGCGCTTGCGTTAGCCTCCGCCTTCGCCGTCATCGGACGCGGGGCGTGGACCATCGTCGAAGCGGCAACGGGACACGCGCCGCAGCCGCCATACGTCGAGGCATTCGCCGGCATTGCGGTGCAGGCGAGCGCGATGGTCGGATTCGCGATGGCGCTCACGCGATACCGGCACCGCAACTGGATGCGCTTCGAGGCGATGGTCGATGCCTTACTGCTCATTGCGGCAGCGGGCATCGTCATCTCGCAGATCTCGGCGTATCCGTCGGCCGCACCATCAGCCGGCGCGGTCATGCGGGCGGCGGCGTTGAGCTGGACCGTGCTCGGCGCCGCAAACCTGATTCTCCTCGTGCTGCTGCTGGTGTGGCGGGCCGAGGTCCTCGGCATGCGGCTCGCCGCCGGTCTCACGGCGGGCGCGGTTGCGTTGGGCCTGGCGAATTTCATCTATGGCCGGGTGGTGCTGCTGAGCGGCGGTGCGTTCCCGCGATCGGTGGGCGTCCTGTGGTCCCTGGCGGTGCTCTTCGTCGCGGCCACCATTTACGAGCCGCGGCGGAACGTCGGGGCGGGCGACGACTCGATCGAATCGCCCACCTACAACAGCGATGCGGCGCGGGTCCGCACGTTCTCGATCGTCGTCGCGATCCTGATCGCGACCCTCAGCGCCTCGATGCTCGCCTTCCGCCGCGGGCACAGCATTGCGTTAGGCGTAGCGCTGGCCACGTTCGGCGTGCTGCTGGCGCTGCGGGCGGGGCACGCCCTGTGGACGCACCGGCGCACCACGATGGTGCTCGAGCACGCCGCCATCGCCGAGCGCGAGATCGCATCGCTGCTCGAGCAGCGCGTCGACGCGCGCACAGCCGAGCTCGCCGAAGCCCACCGCGTCATGCAGCGCATGTGGACGTTAGGCCAGCAGATCGCGTTGGAGCTGACGCCCGAGCGCGTGTTGCGGCGGTTCATCGAAGCGGCGATGGACGTGCTCCGGGTGGACGGCGGCGCGGTGGGCCTCGTGTCGGGCGACCGCGTGCAGGTCGCGATCACGGCCGGCCTCGATGGCGCGCCGTCGATCGCGGGACGCAATTTCGCCGTGTCGGCATCGGCCATGGGCCGCGTCGTTAGGACGGCCGAAGCGTGGTGGACCGCCGACGCCCAGCGGTCCGCGGCCGCCGAGGAAGATCTGCCGGTGGCCGACGGCGCGCGCGCGGCGGTGGTGATTCCGCTGCAGCGCCGCGGCGAGTGCATCGGCGCGATCATGCTCGTGTCGCGCGCGTCGCGCACGTTCTCGGACACAGAGATCTCGCACGTCGAAGCGATGGCGGACCTGCTGTCGGTGGCGCTCGCCAACGCCGATCTGCTCGAAACGCTCCGTAAGGCGGAGTGGCGGTTCCGCACGTTGTTCCGCGTGGCGCCGGATGCGGTGCTCACGCTGTTCGCGAGCGGACGCATCGCCGAAGCCAACGACGCGGTCCGCGACATCCTGGGCCTGTACCCGGCGCAGGTCGTCGGGCGAACGCTCGATGAATTCGTGGCCGAGTCGGAGCTCGATCGGTTCCGGACGGAATTCCGGAACGTGCTCAGCGGACGGCCGACGCGCCTCGAGCTGCACCTCCGCCACGAAGGCGGCACGCGCGTGGTCGCGGTGGCGGCGCGGCTGCTGCCGGAAACCGACCCGCCGATGATTCTCATGTTAGGCCGCGACATGACCTCCGAGCGCGAGATGCGCGCGCGGTTGGCGGAGACCGAGCGACTGGCCGCGGTAGGCGAACTGGTGGCCGGCGTGGCCCACGAGGTGAACAACCCGCTGTGCACGATCAGCGCGTTCGCCCAACTGCTGCAGCGCGACGGCGGGATGACGCCCGATCAACGCGAGTCGGTGGACATCATCGCGTCGGAGACGATGCGCGCGAGCCAGGTGCTGCGCGATCTGCTGACGTTCGCGCGCCGCAGCGAATCCGAATCCGAGCGGATCCATCTCAACGAGCTCATCGAACGGACGATGCGGTTGCGCAGCTACGAGATGACGTCGCTCGGCATCACGTCAGAGCAGGCGTTGGCGGCGGAGCTGCCGATGGTGCAGGGCGACCCGCGACAGTTGCAGCAGGTATTGCTCAACCTGGTGATGAACGCGATGCAGGCGATGGAGTCGAAGGGCGGCGGGTCGCTGAGCATCGCGACGCGGCGCGACGAGGATCGCGTGCTGATCGAGGTTCGGGACTCGGGTCCGGGCATCCCGGCAGAGGCGCGCGCGCACGTATTCGAGCCGTTCTTCACGACGAAGCGCGACGGCACCGGGCTCGGTCTGAGCGTGAGCTACGGTATCGTGGCGGCGCACGGCGGCACGATCTCCATTGCGCACACGGGTCCCGAGGGCACAATGTTCCGCATCACGCTGCCCGCGATGGAAGAGATCGAGGTACGCGAGCAGCAGCCGCCTGTCGCTCCGGCGGTGCCCGCATCGCCGTTGTCTGGCATCCAGATGTTGTTCGTGGACGACGAGCTGGCATTGCACCGGGGCATTCGGACGTACGCGCGGCGCCGCGGATTCGGGGTCGTGACGGTGCCCGATGGCGCCACGGCACTGGATGCAGCGCGGCGTTCGCGATTCGATGTGGTGGTGTGCGATCTCCGCATGAGCGGGATCGACGGGCCGGCGTTCTACGAAGTATTGCGGCGGGAGCATCCGTCGTTGGCGATGCGGACGCTGTTCATCACCGGCGATCTGGTGAGCGCGAGCAGCCGCGCGTTCCTCGAGTCCGCGGGCCAGCCCGTTCTCGCCAAGCCGTTCGACTTGGAGCGGCTGGAAGTGTCGGTCGCATCGCTGCTGCGCGAAGCGCCGGCGGCCGTCTAACGGAGAGGTCGCATGGGAAACGCCGGGAACGCGATATTGCTGACCATCTTGGTCCTGTGCGCGTTGTGCTGTGCGGCGTACCTCGTGGTCCGGTTGCGGCGTCTCTCGGCGCAGCGCGCCGATGCCGCGGTGCGTGCGGCGGCGGCGCTCGCCGAGCTGCACCTGGTGACCGGGGAGCTGCGCAGGCGCCAGGCGGACGAGCCCGAGGACGACCCGCACCTTTCGCCGGGCGATCGGCTGCGCCGCCGCTATCCCGGCATTGCGGCCGGTCCCGGAACCGCCCAATGAGCACCAGCCGCGCGCCGGCTGGCGCCCAACCCAGTTAGGCATGGCCGAATTCTTCCCGCGCAAGACGATCGAGTTCCGGGCCATCGAGCTCAAGCTGCCGCGCCGCGTGTCGCTGTCCATCATCGGCATGGCGCTGCTCACCGCGGTGCTCGTGCGCCTGTTGCGCCTGGTGATCTTGTCGAACCCCACGCTGAGCGTCTGGGAAGTGTTGCCGATCTTTGCGGTGGGATTCATGATCCTGTTAGGCATGACCGCCGCCTACCTCGGCAATCATCCCGTCCATCAGTGGGTGTGGCGCGCGCCGCTGTTCGTGGTCCTCGAGAGCGCATCCGAGGCGCTCGTGAGCGCGATCCTCATCGCCATGCACAGGGAGCGCATCGGGCAGGCCCGCGCAGAATGGGCCAACTGGGGACCGATGGCGCTCACGACGCTCGCCCGCCACGCGATCTCGATCCTCGCGTTCGCGCTCATCCTGGCGTTCGTCGTGCAGACCGTGCGCCGGAGCCTCATCCAGAAGGAACGCCGCGAGGAAGGGAAGCAGGCCTGACTCGTTGCCCGTCGCGTTGCACGGGCCACGCCCCTTATCTTTCACGTCACACGCGCGGCATTCGCTGCCCCGCTCTCCACTCATCCCGGTTTCCGTGCCGCCCAAGCCGCGTAGCTCGAAATCACTGATCGTCGTTGGCGACCGCGTCCTCGTGGCGCTCGAGGAAGGCGAAGAGCGCAGCAAAGTCGGCCTCTACCTTCCGCCAACGGCCGTCGACAACCAGGCCGTGCAGGGCGGCCGCATCGCGGCCACGGGTCCCGGCTTGCCGATGCCGGATCCGGGCGAGTTGGGCGACGAACCATGGCGGACCGCGCGGCGCGAGACGCGATTCGTGCCGATGCAGGCGCGCGTCGGCGACTACGCGCTGTTCTTCCGTAAGGCGGGTGTCGAAATCACGTTCGAGGGCGATCGCTATCTCGTCGTTCCGCAAACCGCCATCCTGGCGCTGGTACGCGACGACGCGATCGACGACCTCTAACGACATACCGAGTTGTGGTTGAGTTTGAATTAGGCCAGGCGGCGACCGGTGTCCGCGGCACGCGTCGCGTACGGTGGGCTCCACTGTAGGTGTTTCCAAAGGGCTCAAAGGATAACAAAAAGGATGCAAGCGATGGGGAAGATTGTTTTGGTGCACATCCAGGCTTCGTCGTTCACGCATCTGGCTTAGGCCACGCGCGCGACCACGGCACGTCGTACCGCATGGCAGCGATCTTCCCGATCGCTTGCATCCTTTTTGTTATCCTTGAGCCCTTCGTCGAGGAGACTCGGCCCTGAAGCACCTTTCGTTATCCTTTACTACATACCGCATCACCTCAGAACACGGGTCTCACATGACGTATGATGAACGGTTCGTGACGCCAATGCGCGAAGAGCTCACCAAGCTGGGCGTCCGCGAAATGCGCACGCCCCAGGAAGTGGATGACACGCTGCGCGACGCGCCCGGCACCACGTTAGTCGTGGTGAACTCGATCTGCGGATGCGCGGCGCGCAACGCGCGGCCGGCGGTGGCGATGGCGCTCAAGCACGAGCGCCTGCCGCGCGCGCTGACCACGGTGTTCGCGGGTCAGGACATCGACGCGACCGACCGGGCACGCAGCTACTTCACCGGGTATCGGCCATCGTCGCCGCAGATCGGCCTGCTCAAGGATGGCAAGCTGGTCTACATGCTCGAGCGGCATCAGATCGAGGGCCGGAGCGCGACCGCAATTGCGCAGGACCTGGTCGCCGCGTTCGACGCGCATTGCTGATTGCCCCGGTCCGCATGGCACTGAGCGTGCACGTCTAAAGGCGCACGCCGTGCAAGCCATGTCATGAACAAGCTCGTCCCATACCTTGCCGCGCTCCAGTGGATCGGGGGCGTCATCCTCGCCGCGAGCGCGGTCGGACGCGCGCGCGAATTCCGCCAGCGCGGCGCGTGGGCGCGCATCCTGGCGCAGACGGCGCTCGCCCTCTTCATCGTCGCCGCGGTGATCATCGGGCTCACACTGCCGCCGGTGGCGCGCGTCGTTGGGCGGGTGGTGACGGCCTTCGTCGATCCGACGACGTGGCGCCTGAGCGTGTTCCTCACCGCGTGCCAGGCGGGCTGGATTCTGCTCCTCGTCTCGATGGGATGGACCGGCATGCTCGGCGTCGTGAGCCGGAAGCGCTTCGCGCGCGAGGAGCTCGAGCGGCGTCGCGAGCGGGTGAAGGGGCCGACCGACGGCAACGCGCCTTGAGCGCGAGCCATCATCCGCAGCACGCCGCGTCGATGTAAGCTTCGGGAGCGAGGCACTCCAACGCCGGGTCGAGCATGACCGTCCGCCGCAAGCTCCTTCTTGGATTCGCGCTGATGGTGGTTCCCGCGCTGCTCATCGGCGGGGAGGCCATTCGCACCAACGTGCAGGAGCGGCGCGCGCTGCAGGCGTTAGGCGAGAACATGGCCCGCACGCGCACGTATGCCGAGTTGGAAACGGCCATGTTCAACGAGTCGCAGGTGATCTGGCGGTATCTGAGCGGCATGGATCCCACCGCCCGCCGCGACTTCGACGTGAACCGGCAGGTGGTGGCGTACTGGCAGGGACGCTGGCGCCAAGCCCTGAGACCCGGCGAGTCCGATCTCACCGACGGCGTGGATGCGATTCAACGTCAGATCGTGCTTGTGTCGGACAGCGTGTTCGCGCTGTACGATGCCGGCCATCGCGCCGATGCGTACCGGATGGCGCAGGTGGAGCTGCGCGACCGGCTCCTTCCCGCCCTCACCGACGTGAATCGCGACGTGTACCGCCGCGCGCGCGAATCGAGCGTGCGCGGGGCGTACGCGCGGCTCGAGGACATTCTGGGCGGCGAGGATCGCGTGCTGATCGGTATTCTGGTTCTTGCGTTAGGCCTGGGCACGTTCGCGTCGTGGCTCATCGCGCGCGGCATCGCCCGGCCGATCAGCGAGCTGGGCCAAGGCATGGCGATCGTCGGCGCCGGGCAGCTCGAGCATCCGATCGTGGTGACGTCGAACGACGAAGTGGGCGAGTTGGCGCGCGCGTTCAGCGAGATGACCGCCAAGCTGCGCGAGTCGCGCGCGGAGCTCGAGACAAGGATGGCTCAGCTGCAACAGACCCAGCGCCAGCTGGTGCACGCCGAGCGACTCGCGTCGATCGGCGAGATGTCGGCCGCGGTCGCGCACGGGCTGCGCAATCCGCTGGCGAGCTTGCGCGCGGCGGCCCAGCTCGCACTCCGCCGCACCAGGAACGATGAATCGCGTGAGACGCTGCACGACATCATCTACGAGGCGGACCGCCTCGACAAGCGCGTGACGCACCTGCTCGATTTTTCGCGGCCGGCGCCGTTTCATCCGCTGCCGGACACCGTCGCGCGCATCGTCCAGGACGTACTGCCACCGTTTAGAAAATTGGCCGAGGAACGACGCGTGCGCGTGGAAGTGGACGTCGCATCATCGCTCCCCGACGTCCGCGTGGATCCGATGCAGATCGAGCAGGCGCTGGTCGAGATCCTCTCCAACGCGCTGGACGCGATGCCCGAGGGCGGCGTGCTGCGCGTGGCCGGAGGCGCCGACCGCGCCAACGGTGCGTTAGGCAGCGTGTTCATCGAGATCTCGGACACGGGAACGGGAATCCCGGACGATGTGCTGCCGTCGGTCTGCGAGCCCTTCTTCACCACGCGCCAGGGCGGCACGGGACTCGGCCTCGCCACGGCCAAGCGGTACGTCGAACAGAACGGAGGACAGCTGGAGATCGTGAGCGGCGCGTCACGCCCGGGCGGCCGCGGCACGACCGTTCGCGTTAGGCTCCCGGCTATCGGCGTGCGAGTGCCCGACGCGACGCCGAAACCCGCCGAACCGGCACGGGTGCAGTGAGCGGCCCCAGCGTGCTGGTGGTGGACGACGAGCGCACGCTGGCGCGCTCGATCAAAGCCTATCTCGCGGAGAGCGGGTACGACGCGGAAGTCGCCGGCGATGCCGAGCACGCGCTGGAACTGCTGGCGAAGCTCCGCCCCGACGTCGTCTTCGCCGACCTGCGCCTGCCGGGGATGAGCGGCATCACGCTCATGCAGCGCATCCACGAATTCGATCGCGCGATTCCCGTCATCATCATGACCGCGTTCGGCACAATCGAAGGCGCCGTGGAAGCGGTCAAGTTAGGCGCGTTCGACTACCTCAAAAAACCGGTCGACCTCGAGGAGTTGAAGCTCCTCGCCGATCGCGCGCGCGAGACGTCGCTGCTCAAACACGAGCTGTCGTACCATCGCAAGCGCGCCTCGACCGACCTGCACTTCGCCCAACTCGTCGGGGAGTCGCCGGCCATGCGCGCGGTGCTCGACCGCGCGCGGCAAGTCGCGGCGCTCGAGGATACGCCGCCGGTCCTGATCACCGGCGAGACCGGCACGGGCAAGGGACTGCTCGCGCGCACGATCCACGCGTCGGGACGCCTGACGTCCAAGCCGTTCATCGAGCTCACGTGCACGGCGCTGCCCGCCAATCTCATCGAGGCGGAATTGTTCGGCTACGAGCGCGGCGCGTTCACCGATGCGAAAGAGTCGAAGATCGGGTTGTTCGAGGCGGCGGAGGGCGGCACGCTGTTCCTCGATGAGGTGGGCGACGTCGAGCCGTCGCTCCAGGGCAAGTTGCTGCGCGCGGTGGAAGAGGGTGTCGTTAGGCGGGTGGGCGGGCTGCGCGACCGGAAAGTGAACGTCCACATCATCGCCGCCACGAATCGCGATCTCGAGCGCGACGCGCAAACGGGCAACTTCCGAAAAGACCTGTTCTTTCGCCTCGCGGTGATCGTGCTCCACCTGCCGCCGCTCCGCGACCGCGGAGACGATGTCCTGATGCTCGCCGACCGCTTCCTGGCGCGATTCACCGCCAAATACGGAAAGGACGTGCACACCATCGGTCCGGGCGCGCGCGCGGCGATGCGCGCGTATCCCTGGCCCGGCAACGTCCGAGAGCTGAGCCATGTGATCGAACGCGCCGTACTCTGGAGCAACGGCCCGACGCTCGAGGCGAGCTCTCTCTCACTCATGAGCACGGTCGCGCCGAGCGACGCGACACGTCACGCCGATGACGCCGACGCGAATGGAGGCGCGCGGAGCGAGGCGATGCCCTTGCCGCCGGACGGCGTGGAATTGTCGCATTGGGAGCGCTCGCTCATCGAGCAAGCGCTCCGAGAGGCAGGCGGCAATCAGACCAAAGCGGCGCAACGACTGGGCATCAGTCGTGACACCCTGCGCTACCGCCTCAAGAAATTCGGACTCTAGTTATTGGGTGATATCACCCAATTCTGGGTCATGTCACGCAGTCGCCCGCGGGAGTGCGGCCGAACCCGATGCGACAGACGCCGCACAACGCGTTGGTGCACAGTCGCTTGGATGAATCCTGCACGAGCGTGGCCGCGCGGCACGGCGGATGCTCATATGTCCGTGCGTCATTGACAAACGCAGCGGTTCTTGGCGATGGCCGTTCATACTTCGGTGGACCGGTCGAGCCTCGATTCCGCTGCGACAACCGCGGGAGATGTACAATGTCCTGGACAAAGCCGCAGTTCGAAGTAGTGGAAGTGACGATGGAAGTGACGGCCTACGTTGCTCGGCGCTAAAGACGCCGGGTAATGCAGGCAAGGGCTCGCTAAGGCGGGCCCTTTTTGCTTCTATTCGCATGATGTCCACTGAACGACGACCCACGACGCTGCTGGCGGAGCTCACGCACCGCTGTCCGCTCCATTGCCCGTACTGCTCCAATCCGCTCGACCTCGTGCTGTCCAAGGCCGAGCTCGAGACGGAGGAGTGGAAGCGGGTGATCAGCGAAGCGCGACAGTTGGGCGTGCTGCAGCTCGGCTTGTCGGGCGGCGAGCCGCTCATCCGGCGCGACCTCGAGGAGCTGGTGGCGCACGCGCACCGCGAGGGCCTCTACAGCACGCTCGTCACCTCTGCGTTAGGCATGACGCGCGAGCGCCTGGACCGGCTGGTGGACGCCGGCTTGGAGCACGTGCAGATCTCGTTTCAGGACTCGGAGCGCGAGAGCGCCGAGCGGATCGCCGGCACCAAGAGCTGGGACGCCAAGCAGCACGCCGCGCAGTGGGTGAAAGAGCGGGACGTCGCCTTTTCGGTGAACGTCGTACTGCATCGCGCGAATCTGGATCGCCTCGAGCAGATCATCGACATGGCCGGCGCGTTGGGCGCCGACCGCGTGGAGCTGGCCAACACGCAGTACTACGGGTGGGCGGTGCCCAACCGCGACCTGCTGATGCCGACGCGGGCGCAGGTGGATCGGAGCGCCGAGGTGGCCGACCGCAAAGTGGCCGAGTACAAGGGGCGCATGCAGATCATCTACGTGCTGCCCGACTATTACAGCGAGTATCCGAAGCCGTGCTACGGCGGATGGGGGTCGCTGTACATCATGGTCGCGCCTAACGGCAACGTGCTGCCGTGCCACGCCGCGTCGCAGATCACGTCCCTGTCGTTCGACAACGTGCGCGACCGCAGCCTGCAGTGGATCTGGGAGCAGTCGAGCGCGTTCCAGGCGTTCCGCGGCGACGAGTGGATGCGCGAGCCATGTCGCAGCTGTTCGCGCCGCCACATCGACTTCGGCGGCTGCCGCTGCCAGGCGTTCGCGCTCACCGGCGACGCGCGCAACACCGATCCGGTGTGCACGCTCTCGCCTAACCGGCCGATGATCGACGCGCTGCTCGACCGCACCGACGCGCCGGACGACGCGTACCGCTACCGCAGGATGCCCGGCCCCAGGGATCGCGCCCTGGAGCCGGAACCGTCAGGCCGTTAGGCCCGGCCGGCGCTACCGGCTGGCCCGTAGCCAGCGCAGCACCTCGCGCGGCGACGGACGCTTGCCGTACATGAGCAGCCCCGTGCGATAGATCCGCGCCGCGATCCACACCGACAGCCAGCATCCCGCCACCAGCGTCCCCAGCGACAACGCTATCCGCCACGCCGGAATCGGGATGAGGCTGAGCCTCAGCGGCATGATGATCGGCGATGAAAACGGGATGTAGGACAGGACCTCGGCCAGCGTGCTCTCGGGCGTGAAGATCACCGGCTGAATGAACAGCGCCGTGATGACGAGCAGCATCGCCACCGGCATCTGGACCTGCTGCGCGTCCTGCTCGCTGCTCACCATGGATCCGATCGCCGCGAACAGCGCCGAGTACACCACGTACCCGAGGATGAAGTAGACGACGAGGAGCAGCGCGGTGAGGGGCGCGATGTGCGGCAGAGCGAGCGCCGGTGCCGCCACGTGCATCCGGGCGAGGATCGATGCGCGATCGCCAATGAAGACGGCCGACACGATCGCCAAGATGGCGAGCTGCGCCGCGGCCACGGCGCCCACCCCCAGGATCTTGCCGAACAGCAGCGTCTCCGGCCTAACGCTCGACACGACCGTCTCGGCGACGCGTGTCTGCTTTTCTTCCATCACGCCGCGCAGCACGATCTGGCCGTAGAAGAAAATCGTCATGTAGAGAACGAACGCGACGAAAAACGAGATGAGGATGCTCAACTCGCCCGATCCACCGCGGCCGTGCGCAGTGAGGCGCTCGGTGGACATCTGCATGTCCAACGCGGTGAGCGCGTCCACCTGATGCGGGTCCATGCCGGCGTTGCGAAGACGCGTCGCGATGATCTGATCGTGCACGATCCGCTGCAGGCGCGACATGTCGATCGTCGACGTGGCATTCGAGCCGGCGTAGTGGACGTCGGGCTTGGGCCACACCGCGGGACCGAGGACCAGATACCCCTTCCGCTTTCCCGCAATCACCTCGCGCGTGGCAGTCGACTCGGCGGCCGCGAGGGCCGGAGGAGCGACGTCGATCTCGAGAGCCGTCGTGTCGCCCGTGGCCCCGCCGTCGAGCACACTCGCCACGCGAGCACCGAGGCCGGTGGCAGTCGCATCGATGATGGTGATGTGCGACATGTCGGTCGATGCGGTGGCGCGCGACGTGAAATAGAGGGCAATGAAGATGACGAGGCCGAGGAGCGCCGGCACGAGCACGGTGCTCACGATGAACCATCGCGAGCGGATGCGCTCCACGAACTCGCGGTGGGCGACGATCCAGAGCTTACGCATCGGCGCCTCCCGCCGGATGTCCGTTAGGCGTGAGGGCGGACACGCGGTCCACGAACACGCGGTGCAGCGATGGTTGGACGAGCTCGAACCGCTGGACGATCGCGCCGGCATCGATGAGGGCGCGGAGCAGACGCTGCGGATCGGCGCTGGGTGCCAAGTCGACTTCGATGACCTGATTCGAATCGTCGACGTGCTGCACGAACGCGGGATCCCGTAGCACCCGCGCTGTTGGGCCGTCCGCGCCGCCCTCGAATGCGAGCGCAACCTGGCGAATGCCGTGCGCCTGGCGCACCTCGGCCAGCGTGCCGTCCACGAGCTTGGTGCCTTGCGCGATGATGCACACGGCATCGCACAATCGCTCGGCGCTTTCCATGAGGTGGGTGCTGAAGATCACGGTTTTCCCGGCGCGCTTGAGCTCGATGATGATGTCCTTGAGCGCTTGGGCGTTGATGGGGTCGAGGGCGCTGAATGGTTCGTCGAGGATCACGACGTCGGGGTCGTGCACCAGCGCGCCGATGAACTGCACCTTCTGCTGCATGCCGCGCGACAGCTCTTCGACGCGCGCGTCGCCCCAATCGCGCTCGGGCGTGGCCAGCTGGAGGCGCTCGAGCCAGCCGTCGATGCGCCGCCGGGCGGCATCGGGAGGCACGCCCTTGAGTTGGGCGAGGAAGAGCAGCACGCGGCGCACCGTCATGCGGCGGTAGAGTCCGCGTTCCTCGGGCAGGTAGCCCACGCGGTCGACGACGCCCGGTTGTCCGTTAGGCGCGCCGAGGATTTCGATGCGGCCCGAGTCGGGCTCGAGGACGTCGAGGATCATGCGGATGGTGGTGGTCTTCCCCGCTCCGTTGGGGCCAAGGAGGCCGTACACCGTACCGGTGGGGATCTGAAGGGACAGATCGCGCACCGCGACATGGTTGGCGAACCGCTTCGAGATGCGGTCGATCGAGACAGCGAGGGGCATGGACGAGGCTGGTAGGGAAGGGTGATGAATCTTAGCACAATACGGACTGGAGCGCGGCTGGTTCCAACCGGGTCTGATGGCTGGGGCTTGCTGGGCGGATGAGCGCGATACAGGTTGGTTATTACCAAATGGTAACAACGCCCTCATCATCGACGCTCATCATGCGACTCGATCGTCTTCGCGCCGTGTTCGTCGCCGCGTCGCTCCTGGCCGGGGTCCCGGCCGCGGCCGCGGCGCAGTATCCGCTCGTTCCCACGCCGGTCGTTCCGTTAGGCACGCTGTCCAGCAGCATCACGCTCGGCGGCTACGTGTCGATCCGGGACACCAAGCACGGCGACTCGACCAGCTTCGCGGTCAACCGCGCCCGCCTCACGGCGATGATCTCGCCGCTGCCCTATCTCGCCGTGCGCGTGCAGGGCGACTTCTCGAGCGCGCAGACCGGCAAGCTGTCGGCGGACAGCAGCGTGCACGGGTTCGAGCTCACCGATGCGTACGTCGAGGTGGCGCAGCCGGCGGCGGATTCGATGAAGTGGGGACAATTCCATCCCGCGCTCCTCGTCGGGCAATTCAAGCAGCCGTTCAGCCTCGAGTATCTGACGTCGTTCGCCTATCTGCGCACCGCGAACCGCGCCACGGCGATCGACCAG
>Ga0134126_10003157_pt1 | contig 20586 bp, 18 predicted proteins | sample KB31752_FD_96881 | JGI IMG/M metagenome (GOLD analysis project Ga0134126, IMG submission 96881) | Terrestrial soil microbial communities with excess Nitrogen fertilizer from Kellogg Biological Station, Michigan, USA - KB3-175-2 | ecosystem: Environmental > Terrestrial > Soil > Unclassified ... | reverse complement strand
ACTCACGCGTGGTGGTTCGCGGCCGGGCGGCTGGTCGGGACGATCGCCGCCGGGCTGATCGTCGGTGCATTCCTCGGCAGGATCTGGACCGGGCTCGCATGCGCCCTCGCCATCCACCTCACCTGGCAGCTCACAGTGCTGTTCCGGGTCGAATGGTGGCTGCGGCACCGCAGTCTCGCCGATCCTCCCGACATCCGCGGGGTGTGGGGTGAGATCATCTCCCAGGTCGTGCGCCTGCACCGGCGCAAGCGCTTCCACAAGCAGCGCTTCGTGCAGCTCATGCGTCAGTTGCAGAGCTCGACGGCGGCCTTGCCCAATGGCGTCGTGATTCTCAATCCGCAGCACGAGATCGTCTGGTTCAACCGCATGGCGGGCAGGCTGCTCGATCTGCGCCGCACGGCGGACCTCGGGTTGCGGATCGAGAACCTGCTGCGCGAGCCGGAGTTTGCCCGCTACCTGAAGCTGCAGGATTACTCGAGCCCGGTGGTCATCCGGCGCGCCACCCAGGAGGACTGCTACCTCTCGCTGCAGATCGTGCCCTATGGCGAGGGCCAGCAGCTGCTCCTGGCGGAGGATGTGTCGCAACAGATGCGTCTCGAGGCGGTGCGGCGGGATTTCGTCGCCAACGCCTCGCACGAGCTGCGCTCGCCGCTCACCGTGGTCTCGGGCTATCTGGAGACTTTGAGTCAGGATCCGGCGCTGGACCGGGAGCTCGCCGGCCCGGTCGCGGAAATGCGCCGCCAGGCCGAGCGCATGACGGCCATCATCCACGATCTCCTGGAGCTCTCTCGCCTGGAGCAGAAGGGAGAGTCCGTGGTAGGGGAGCCAATCGAGGTTCCGGCGCTCCTCGCATTGCTGCGCAAGGACGTACTGGCTCGCCCGGTGCACCCGCGGGAAGTGCGCGTGCGCATCGATTCCGACGCCGTCCTCGTCGGTGAGGAGCCGGAGATCCACTCCGCCTTCTCCAATCTCGTCGACAATGCCGCCAAATACACACCGGCGGAGGGCTCGATCGAGATGCGCTGGTGGGTGGATGAGGACGGTGGCCATTTCTCGGTGACCGATACCGGCATCGGCATCCCGCCAGAGCACATCCCGCGGCTCACCGAGCGGTTCTACCGTGTCGATCAGGGTCGCTCGCGCGCCACCGGCGGCTCGGGTCTCGGTCTCGCCATCGTCAAGCACGTCCTGCAGCGACACGGCGCGGAGCTCGAGGTGCGAAGCACGGTCGGCAAGGGAAGCACCTTTTCGTGTCACTTTCCGCCCCAGCGCGTGCAGGTCGCCCGCGCCGCAACTGCCGTGTAGGCGTTGCGAGCCTTGCGGACGTCACGAGAATCTCACGTTGCCGTCATCGCGCTGACATCTGCGCAGATGAGGATTGCGCGCGGCGTTTCGGCTATCATCGCGCCCAGGAGTCGGTCCGACCCATGAGGCGAGCGCCGCAAGCCCTGGCCCTACAGGCTCCCAGAGCCGGAGAACCATCCTGATGGAAACCGCCGACCTCAGTCACCACATCTCCCGTCGCTTCAACGAAGATCTCGAGCGCGTGCGCAGCAAAGTGCTCGCCATGGGCGGCTTCGTCGAGGAGCAGCTGCAGAAGGCCATCACGGCGCTCACCGAGGGTGACAGCTCTCTCGGCGAGTCAGTGGCGCTCGGGGATCACCAGGTGAACAACATGGAGGTTTCCATCGACGAGGAGTGCAGCCGGATTCTGGCGACCCGGGCGCCGGCGGCCGGCGACCTGCGTGTCATCGTCGCCATCATCAAGACGATCACCGACCTCGAGCGCATCGGCGATGAGGGCGAAAAGATCGGCTACATCGCCTCGCGGCTCGCGACCATGGAGCGGCCCGCCGACAAGTATCGCGAGATCAAGCATCTCGGCCGCATCGTCTCGGAGATGGTCCACGATGCCCTCGACGCCTTCGCCCGCATGGATGCGGAGTCGGCCCTGCGAGTCGCTCGCCAGGATCGCCTGGTGGACGAGGAATATGAGGCCATCCAGCGCCAGAGCATCACCTTCATGATGGAAGACCCGCGTACCATCCGCCGGGCGCTGGACGTCATGTGGGTCGTGCGCGCGCTGGAGCGCATCGGCGATCACGCAAAGAACATCAGCGAGTACGTCATCTACATGGTATTTGGCAAGGATGTTCGGCATACGTCTCTGGATGACGTCGAGCGGCAGTTGCGGGAGCGGGCACTGCCCGCAGGCGAGACCCGTCCGACCACAGCGTCATGAGCAGCGCGCCACTGTCCGCCACGAGCCGCCCCGCAGGCGGGCTCAGCCGCCGCCCGATCAACTTGGCAGGGTTCCTCATCTGCGCGGCGCTCATCGCCTACGCCCTCTATGCGCAGCTCCATCTCGGGCTGGATCCCTGTCCGCTCTGCATCTTCCAGCGGATAGGCATCGCCGCCCTGGGCCTCGTGTTCCTGATCGCGGCGCTGCACGGTCCAGGGCGCTCCGGCGCTCGCGTCTACGCCGTGCTGATCGCCATCGCCGCGCTCGCCACCATCGGGGTGGCGGCACGCCAGCTCTACATCCAACACCTGCCGCCGGGCGCGATCCCCTCCTGCGGTGCGCCGCTTTCCATGATGCTGAAGTTCATGCCGCTCACCACCGTCATCCGCAAAGTGCTCACCGGCAGTGGTGAATGTGGCATCGTCAACTGGACTTTCATCGGCCTGGCCATGCCCGCGTGGGTGCTCATCTGGGCAGCGTTCCTCGGTTGCGCCGGCGCGATCGCGAATACCCGCCGCGCCTGATCTCATCGCTAGGCCAGCAGGTTCCTCAGTACGTTGACGTACATGCGGTGGAGCGCGTCGATATCGGCCAGCCGGACGTGCTCATTCACCTTGTGAATTGAGGCGTTCACCACGCCGAGCTCGACCACCTGCACGCCCAGCGGCGCGATGAATCGGCCGTCGGAAGTGCCGCCCCCGGTGGTCATCTTCGGTCTGCCGCCGGTCACGGCTTCGATCGCCGCTCCCACGGCCTGCGACAGTGTCCCGGGGGGCGTGTAGAACGGCTCTCCGGAGAGGTACCACTCGAGCGTATAGCGTACCCCGTGCTTGCGCAGGATCCCCTCGACCGTTTCCTTCAGTCCCGCGAGCGTCTGCACCGGTGAGTAGCGCAGATTGAACCGCGCCTTGAGCTCTCCGGGGATGACGTTCGGCGCGCCGGTTCCGGCATTGAGATTCGACACCTGGAAGCTCGTCGGCTCGAAGTGCTCGGTCCCCTGATCCCACACCCGGCCCGTCAGCTCCGCGAGCGCCGGTGCCAGCTTGTGGACCGGATTCTCGGCGAGGTGGGGATAGGCGACGTGGCCCTGCACGCCGTGTACCGTCAGGCGGCCGCTGAAGGAGCCGCGCCGGCCGATCTTGATGGTGTCTCCGACCGACGCCTCGCTCGAAGGCTCGCCCACCAGGCACCAATCGATGCGCTCGCGCCGGGCCGCCAGCATCTCCATGACGCGCTTGGTGCCATCGACCGACGGGCCCTCCTCATCGCTGGTGATGAGAAAGGCGATGCGGCCCCGGTGTGCGGGGTGCGCGCTGACGAACTCCTCCGTGGCGGTGATCATCGCTGCCAGACCGCTCTTCATGTCGGCTGCGCCTCTGCCGTAGAGCACACCGTCGCGGACGGCGGGCACGAAAGGATCGCTGCGCCACTCCTCGAGCGGTCCCGTCGGGACCACGTCGGTATGCCCGGCGAAACAGAACACGGGGCCGTCCTCGCGGCCGTGCCGCGCCCAGAAATTCTCCACGCTGCCGAAGCGCAGTGGCTCGACGTCGAAGCCGAGCGCCTGCAGGCGCCGCATCATCACCTCCTGGCAGCCCTCATCGGCGGGCGTCACGGAGCGGCGGGCCATCAGGTCACGAGTGAGCTCTAGGGTTGCGGACATCTCTCCATCCGGCGGGGCAGGGCGTTCGTTGCGGCTGCGATTATCCATGCGCCGATACGCAGGGTTCAACGGGATTCGCAAAAGACCCTTTCCCTGTCACGCGCGTGCAACGTTCAGCGGCAAGACTATGCGGCATCGCGGCGCCGCGAGCCGCGGCGAACGCCTGTCACGGGGCCGTCACATTGATGTCATTTAATGCGCGCGCGGCCCGGATGTGGGACGCCGCGCAATCACAATAAGTCAACCATGGAGCCACTCATGTTCAAGAAATCTCTCGCAGCCTCCTGTGCCGTTGCCGCCGCACTCGGCACGCTCGGCGCCGGAGCTGCGTTTGCCGCCGTGCCCATGCCAACCGTCGGCGGCAAGATCTATGCTGATCTGAGCAATCTCGACGAGAAGGAGAACGACACGAAGATCGCCCCGAGCGGCACCGGCGTCGACGTCAAGCGTTTCTACCTGGTTTTCAATGAGAAGTTCGACGACATGTGGTCGGCGAACATCACTACCGACGCCAGCTACAGCAGCGGTGGCGGCGCGGTGGACGTCTTCGTCAAGAAGGCCTACCTTCAGTATTCGCTCCCGGGCTCGAAGGCCTTCTTTGCCCGTCTGGGCTCGGCCGATCTGCCCTGGGTTCCCTTCGTCGAGGACCTCTACGGCTATCGCTACGTCGAGAACGTTCTGGTCGACCGCCTGCATTTCGGCACGTCGGCAGACTGGGGTCTTCACGGCGGCGGCCAGGCTGGTGGGGCAAGCTATGCTCTCTCCGTCGTGAACGGCGCCGGCTACAAGAATCCGACGCGCTCGAAGAGCATGGATGCCGAGGCGCGTCTGGCCTACGGGATCGGTGGCGTCACTCTCGCGATCGGTGGCTACAGCGGCAAGCTCGGGCACGACAACTACGCGACTGCTTCCACGGACACGGTCGGCGGGACCTTCCACACGGCCAGCCGCCTCGATGCGCTGGTGGCTTACGTCGGCAATGGCGCGCGGGCCGGTGTGGAGTACTTCTCCGCCAACGATTGGAACAACGTGACGACTGCGGCGTCTGACAAGGCTGACGGCTATTCGGCCTGGGGCTCCTACGATTTCACCCCGATGCTCGGTGTCTTCGCGCGCTGGGACCAGGCAAAGACGAGCAAGGATCTCGCGCCCGACCTGAAGGACGAATACTTCAACGTGGGTCTGGCCACTCATCCGACCAAGGGCGTCGACGTGTCGCTCGTCTACAAGCATGAGAAAATGGACAACGGGCTGATCAACAGCCAGTACGGTGGTTTCAACAAAACGCTCGGCACGGCACCGATGACCAGCGGCGAGATCAACGAGGTCGGCGTCTGGGCGCAGGTGGCATTCTGAGGGCGTCGTAGCTCTCGTCTCTCCAAAGCACAACAAACGCGGAGGTATCATGAAATCATTCACGATGGCGCGCCTCGTCCCGCTCGCCGCGGCTGCGCTCGTCAGCACGAACGCATTGGCAGCCGGCACGATCACCGGTGCCGGCAGCACCTGGGTCTACCCGCTGGTCTCCAAATGGGCTGACGCCTACAAGGGACAGGCCGGAGTGCAGGTCAACTATCAGTCGATCGGCTCCGGCGGCGGCATTTCCCAGATCGAGGCCGGCACCGTCGCCTTCGGCGCCAGCGACAAGCCGCTCACGCCGGCGGTCCTGCGGCAATTCCACCTCATCCAGTTCCCCACGGCCATCGCCGGTGAGGACATCGTCTACAACATTCCCGGAGTCCAGCCCGGCCAGCTCGTCCTCAGCGGCCCACTGGTCGCCGATATCTTCATGGGCAAGGTCACCCGCTGGAACGATCCGGCGATCCAGAAGCTCAATCCGGGGCTCAATCTGCCGGGTATGGCGATCAGCGTGGTGCATCGCTCCGACGGCTCGGGCACGACGTTCACCTTCGCCGACTATCTTTCGAAGGTGAGCCCCGCGTGGAAATCGCAGCTCGGCGCCGACACCGCGATCGCCTGGCCCACCGGTCTCGGTGGCAAGGGCAACGAGGGCGTTGCCTCCTACGTGCAGCGGATCCGGGGCTCGATCGGCTACGTGGAGTATGCGTACATTCTCGAGAACCACATGAGTTACGCGCGGCTGGTCAACAGCGCGGGCAAGGTCGTGAGTCCCAGCCTGCAGGGCTTTCAGTCGGCGGCAGCCAACGTGGACTTCACCAAGGCGCAGGACTTCTACGTCATCCTCACCGATCAGCCGGGCGAGCAGAGCTGGCCGATTTCCGGCTGCACCTGGCAGATCCTGCGGACCGATGCGCCGAAGGCCGTGAACGGCGAAGTGACGCGGTTCTTCCTCTGGGGCTTCGAGAAAGGCCAGGAGATGGCCCAGTCGATCGCCTTCGGGCCTCTGCCTGCCAGCACGGTCAGCGCCATCAAGGTATACTGGAAGCAGAACCTCGGGATCTGACGGCTCTGCACGGCGGACTGGTCGCGCGCGATGCCGGCTGCAGTCCCAAATCAACACTACGAGCGGCGGCCGCGAGGATGCGCGGCCGCACGTTCGTCCGCAAAGTGGAGCGATGACAGAGTGAGCGACCCGGTCGGGCAGGGTGGATCATGAGCTCTGCCGAAGCCTTGACGAAGCAGCTTGCGGGGCAGCGACTGCGCGAGCGGATCTTCAGGAGCTCGACGCTCGCGGCGGCCGTACTCGTGCTCCTGCTGCTGGGCGGCGTGACCGCATCGCTGCTGTACGCCGGTTGGCCCGCCTTCTCGCACTTCAGGCTGGCCTTCATCACCCGGAACATCTGGAATCCGGTCAGCAACGAGTTCGGGGCGCTCTCGGCGATCTACGGCACCCTGGTGACTTCGGCGCTCGCGATGATCTTCGCGCTTCCCGTCAGCTTCGGCATCGCCGTGTTTCTGACGGAGCTCGCTCCGGGCTGGCTGAAACGTCCCGTGGGCATCGCCGTCGAGTTGCTCGCGGCAATCCCGAGCATCATCTTCGGCATCTGGGGTCTGTTCGTGCTCGCCCCCCTCCTGCAGGAGCACGTCGAGCCCTGGATGGACGGACACCTCGGCAACCTGCCGCTCGTGGGGGCATTGTTTCAGGGAGCCCCTTACGGCATCGGGATGCTGACCGCCGGTATCGTACTCGCGATCATGATCATCCCGTTCATCTCGGCGGTGATGCGCGATGTCTTCGAGACCGTTCCGGATGTGCTCAAGGAGTCGGGTTACGGGCTCGGCGCCACGACCTGGGAGGTCATCTGGAAGGTCGTGGTTCCTTATTCGCGGGCCGGCATGATCGGTGGGACGATGCTCGGGCTCGGACGGGCGCTCGGGGAGACGATGGCAGTCACGTTCGTCATCGGTAATGCCCATGCCATCAGCCCATCGCTGCTTGCTCCGGCGACGACCATCTCCGCGGCGATCGCCAACGAATTCACCGAGGCAACGACACCGCTTTACAAATCGTCCCTGATCGGGCTCGGGGTTCTGCTTTTCATCATCACCCTTGCGGTGATCGGTGCGGCGCGCGTGATGCTGCTGCGGCTCAATCGCCGGGCGTTCGGTTCGGTATGAACCGGCGCGCTTACCGGCGGATCGTCAACCTGCTGGCCCTCGGCTTGTCCGCGCTTGCAACCGCGGTCGGTCTCGTGTTTCTTGGGGCCATTCTCTGGACGCTCGTGAAGGAGGGCGTCGCCGGGCTGTCATGGGCCGTTTTCACCCAGATCACGCCACCGCCAGGCAGCACCAACGGCGGCCTCCTGAATGCAATCTACGGCAGCGCCATCCTGACGGTACTGGGAATCGCGATTGGCGCGCCCATTGGTATTCTGGCCGGTACTTATCTGGCGGAATACGGGCGTACCTCGGCCCTGAGCTCGGTGATCCGATTCGTCAACGACGTGCTGCTGAGCGCGCCCTCGATCATCGTCGGGCTCTTCGTCTACGAGCTGGTCGTCGTGCCCATGGGCCAGTTCTCGGCCATCTCGGGCGCCATTGCGCTCGCCGTGATTGCGATGCCGGTGATCGTGCGCACGACCGAGGACATGTTGAATCTGGTGCCGCGCGGAATGAAGGATGCCTCCACCGCCATGGGCGCCTATCCCTGGCGGACGATCACCAGCATCGCGTACCCGGCGGCCCGCAGCGGCATGGTAACGGGCCTGTTGCTCGCGGTGGCACGCATCAGCGGAGAAACGGCGCCCCTGCTCTTCACCGCGCTCAACAACTCGTTCTGGAGCACGGACCTCAGGGCACCGATTGCCAACCTGCCCATGGTGATCTTCCAGTTCGCGCTGAGCCCGTACGACAACTGGCAGCGGCTCGCCTGGACCGGCGCGCTCCTCGTCACCTTCGCGATCCTGGTCCTGAGCATTCTCGCGCGCACGGTGGTATCGAAGCTCGGCGCGGGGACACGCTCGCGATGAGCGTGCCCGAGCGAAAGATCGAGCTCGGTGAGCCGGCCGCAGAACCGGCAGCCAAGCTCGAAGTACGCCATCTCAATTTCTACTACGGGCGGCTGCAAGCCCTGAAAGATGTGAGCCTCACGCTGCGCGACCGCAGCATCACCGCTTTCATCGGCCCCTCGGGCTGCGGCAAGTCGACCCTGCTGCGGGTCTTCAATCGCATGTACGCACTCTACCCGGGCCATCGCGCCACGGGAGAGGTCCTGCTCGATGGGCAGGATATCCTCGCCCCATCGGTGGATGTAGCGGACCTGCGTTTCCGCGTCGGCATGGTCTTCCAGAAGGCAACGCCCTTCCCGATGTCCATATTCGAGAACGTGGCCTTCGGCCTGCGCCTCGCGCGGCGGATGGGGCGGGGTGAGTTGCGGGATCGCGTGCATCAGGCCCTGCAGGATGCGGCGATGTGGGAAGAGGTCAAGGACAAGCTCGATGAGGACGGCCGCAGTCTCTCCGGAGGGCAGCAGCAGAGGCTCTGCATCGCGCGTACCATAGCGCTGCAGCCGGAAGTGATCCTGTTCGATGAGCCGACGGCGGCGCTCGACCCGATCTCGACCCTGAGGGTGGAGGAAACGCTGCAGAGCCTGCGCGAGAAGTACTGCATCGCGATCGTGACACACAACCTGCAACAGGCCGCCCGCGTCTCCAACGTGACGGCCTTCATGTACATGGGCGAGCTGGTCGAGGTCGGGCCCACCGAGCAGATATTCACCGCGCCCAGGAGTCGCAGGACCGATGACTACGTCACGGGCCGGTTCGGGTGAGCGCGGTGCCTGGAGAAGACATGAGCCAGCCCAGGCGAGCTGAATCCAACAGTGGGAGCGGCGCGGGTGTCCGTGACCGCTTCGGCGACGGCGGCCTGAACCTCAAGCCGAGCGGCCGCATGCACGTTCCGGAGTCCCTCGAGCCGGGCTCGCCCGGGCGGCCGGTGGGGGAGATCGCCGTCGCGGATCCGATCTTCTCCTGCCGCGACGTCAGCGTCTTCTACGGTGACAAACAGGCGCTCAAGAGCGTGACCATCGATATTGCACGCCGCCAGGTGCTCGCGGCCATCGGGCCCTCCGGCTGCGGCAAGTCGACTTTCCTGCGCTGCCTCAACCGCATGAACGACACCATCCCGGGCGCGCGCGTGACGGGTGCGATCACCATGGATGGCCAGGACATCTACTCCAGGCGTCAGGATGTCGCGCAGCTGCGGGCGCGGATCGGAATGGTTTTCCAGAAGCCGAATCCCTTTCCGAAGTCGATCTACGACAACGTGGCCTACGGCCCGCGCATCCACAGGCTCACCCGCAGCCGCGCCGACCTCGATGAGCTGGTCTTCACGAGCCTGCAGCGTGCGGGGCTCTGGAGCGAGGTCAAGGACCGGCTGGGCTCGCTCGCGCTCGGCCTCTCCGGCGGCCAGCAACAGCGGCTCTGCATCGCGCGCACGCTCGCCGTGCAGCCCGAGGTGATCCTCATGGACGAGCCGTGCTCGGCGCTCGACCCGATCGCCACGGCGCACATCGAGGATCTGATCGAGCAGCTGCGCGCCTCGTACGCAATCGTGATCGTGACGCACTCCATGCAGCAGGCTGCACGCGTCTCGCAGCGCACCGCCTACTTCTACATGGGTCAGCTCATCGAAGTGGGCGACACCGACCGGGTCTTCACCAACCCGCAGCACCGGCTCACTGAAGACTACATCACGGGACGTTTCGGCTAGCGGCCGTCAATCCGCGCTGCGCAGCAGATCGTTGATGGAAGTCTTGGCGCGCGTCTGGGCATCGACGCGCTTGACGATCACCGCGCAGGCGAGGCCGTACCGGCCATCGGCAGAGGGCAGTGTGCCGGGGACCACGACCGACCCTGCCGGAATCCGGCCCCGCAGCATCTCCCCGCTCGTGCGATCGTAGATGCGCGTGCTCTGGCCGATGAAGACACCCATTGAAATGACCGAGCCGGCTTCCACGATGACGCCCTCGACGATCTCAGAGCGCGCGCCGATGAAGCAGTCATCCTCGATGATGGTCGGACTCGCCTGCAGCGGCTCGAGCACGCCGCCGATACCGACGCCGCCGGAGAGATGCACGTTGCGTCCGATCTGGGCGCAGGAGCCGACAGTCGCCCAGGTGTCGACCATCGTTCCGGTGCCGACGTACGCCCCGATGTTGATGTAGCTCGGCATCAGCACGACGTTGGGCCCCACATAGGCCCCCTTGCGTACGATTGCGTGAGGGACGATGCGCGCGCCTGACTCGCGCAACTCCGCCTCGCTCGCTCGCGCATACTTCAGCGGAACTTTGTCGTAGAAGCGCGTGAACCCCGCATCCATCACCGTGTTGTCGTGGGCGCGGAAGTAGAGCAGTACCGCTTTCTTGAGCCATTCATTGACCGCCCAGATGCCATCCTTCTGCTCGGCAACGCGCACGGCGCCGGTATCGAGCAGTGTGATGCATTTTTCCAACACGCCCTCGAGCCCCGGCGGAATGTTCGTGGGCGTGATCTCGCCGCGAAACTCGAAGGCAGCGTCGATGGCGGACTTGAGGTTCTGCAGATCATCGTTCATATTGGGTTCCGTTGCAGGAAATCACGGATCCTCTCCGCCGCCTCGATGCACTGGGCGACGGGAGGCACGAGCGAGATGCGCACGCGGCCGGCGCCGGGATTGCCGCCGACGCCGGCGCGCGCAAGATAACTCCCGGGCAGCACCGTGACGGCCTCGGCGGCGTAAAGATCGCGCACGAAGCGCTCATCATCCCCGCGCACATGCGGCCAGAGGTAGAAGGCACCGTCGGGCTTCTCGAAGTCGAGTAGTGGAGCGAGGATCGGCACGACACGCTCGAATTTTTCCTGGTAGAGGTGTCGGTTGCGCACGGCGTAGTCATCGTCCTGCCAGGCGGTGATGCTGGCTAGCTGCGTCGGCACCGGCATGGCGCTGCCGTGATAAGTCCGGTAGAGAAGAAAGCGCGAGAGGATCTCAGGATCGCCACAGACGAAGCCGGACCTCAGTCCCGGCACACTCGAGCGCTTGGAGAGGCTGTGGAATACCACACAGCGCTGGAAGCGGTCGTGCCCCCGGGCGCGGCAGACCTCCAGGAGCCCTGCAGGAGGCGAGCGGTCATCGAGGTAGATGTCGGTGTAGCACTCGTCCGCGGCGATGATGAAATCGTACTGCTCGGCGAGCGCCAGTGCCCGGCGCAGGAACACGGGCGGCAGCACCTTGCCGGTCGGATTTCCGGGGCTGCAGAGAAACAACACCTGACAACGCCGCCAGATGCTCGGCGGTATCGCATCTAGATCCGGCGTGTAGTCATTGGCGGCCGTCGTATCGAGGAAGTGGGGGGCGGCGCCGGCGAGCAGCGCCGCTCCCTCATAGATCTGGTAGAAAGGGTTCGGCATCAACACCAGCGGGTCGCGCGCGGCATCGACCGCCGCCTGCACGAAGGCGAAGAGCGCCTCGCGCGTGCCGTTCACCGGCAGCACCATCGTGGCAGGATCGATGCTGTCGGCGGGCAGGCGGTAGCGCCTCTCGAGCCAACGTGCGCAGGCCGAGCGCAGCTGCGCAAGTCCGGCGGTCGTCGGATAGGTGCCCAGGCGGTGGAGGTTCTCGCGCAGCGTTGCGAGTACGCTCTGCGGCGGCTCGTGCCGCGGCTCGCCGATCCACATGTCGATGGGCGTGAGGCCCGCGGGGGGATTGCTGCCCGCCTTCAGGCGCGCCAGGCGCTCGAAGGGGTACGCGTGCAGGCGCGTGAGAAGGGGATTCATGGTGTGGCTGCGGCGGTCTCAGGCTGCATCGCGGCGGTCGAGCGCTCGCGCGAGACTCTCCCGCAGGCGCTCCGCCGCGGCCGCATCGAGCGGCCGCCCATCGAAGTCGATCACGTAGAAGACGTCCTCGGCGCGCTCGCCGACGGTCATGATCTTCGCCGCCTGCAGCTCCACGCGCTCCTCCATCAGCACCTTGCCGACATCGCAGAGTAGACCCGGACGGTCGCCGGCGGTGAGCTCGAGCACGGAGCGGCGGTTGCGCTCGTCCACGCTGAGCGCGATCAGCGTGACCGTATGGAACATGCGGGCCTGCCGGGGCGCCCGCCGGTACACCGCAAAGGGCGTGTCCTCCGGCCGCTGCAACGAGCGCCAGAGCGCATGCTCGATTTCCTCCTGGCGGTCGCGATCGGTGATCGGCGCGCCGTCATCCTCCAGCACGTGATAGAGATCGAGGCTGAAGCCATCGCCCGTGGGCGTGATGCGCGCATCGACGATGTTGAGTCCCAACTGATCGAGTACGGCCGTGGTGCGCGCGAAGCCGTGCCGGCGCGCACGGGTGTAGATGAGCACCGCGGTGGTGCCGCGCACGCTCTGCGGCTCGAGCGCGACCAGCGGCTCATCGGAGCTCGGGTCGCGGTCGGCGAGCAGGCGCGAGTGCCAGGCGACCTCCTCGGGCGAGTGCTGCAGGAAGTACGTGGTCGAAAAGCGCGTCCAGGCCCGCTCGATCTCGGACGCGGGGAGATTGCGCTCCTGCATCAGGCGCCGGGCAGCCTCCTGGGTCTCGCGCACGAGCTGCTCCTGATCGATCGGGGTCTCGAACCCACGGCGCAGCGCCCGCCGCACCCGATGGTAGAAGTCGTGGAAGAGCGAGGCTTTCCAGGAATTCCACAGCTTGGGATTGGTCCCGCGCACGTCCGCGCAGGTGAGCACGTAGAGGTAATCGAGGTGCGCCTCATCACCCACCGTATGCGCGAAGGCGTTGATGACCTGCGGGTCGCCGATGTCCTGCTTCTGCGCCGTGATCGAGAAGGTGAGGTGATTGCGCACGAGCCAGGCCACCATGCGCGCATCGTAGGGCGAGAGGCCCTGCTCGAGGCAGAACGCTTCCGCATCCACCGAGCCGAGCTCGGAGTGATCGCCGCCGCGGCCCTTGGCGATGTCGTGAAAGAGCGCTGCGAGGTAGGCAACTTCCGGGCGAGGCAGCTGTTGCATGATGCGCGAGGCTTCCGGCAGCTCGTGGTCGTACCTCGGGATGGCAAACCGCCTGAGATTGCTCACCACGAAGAGCGTGTGCGCATCGACCGTGTAGGCGTGGAAGAGGTCATACTGCATCCGTCCCACGATCCGGCCGAAAGCAGGGATGTAACGCCCGAGCACGCCGTAGGCATTCATCCGCCGCATCTCGTGAGTGACGCCGGCCGGTGCCCGTACGATCTCGAGGAAGAGCCGGTGATGGCGCGGATTCTGGCGGAACTCCTCGTCGATGAGCCAGAGGCTGCGGGCGACCGCGCGCATGGTGGCGGCGCGCACGCCCTTGACGTCGGGGTTCTGCTGCAGCAGCACGAAGAGCTCGAGGAGTGCCGAGGGAGTGCGCGCGAAGACCTCCTCGTTCACCGCCTCGAGCGAGCCGTTGCGGACCTGGAAGCGAGCGTTGAGCGGCCGGGGCGGCGCGATCTCGGTCTGTACCGCCTCGCGAAAGAGCTGCAGCAGGAGCTCGTTGAGCAGGCTGACATCCTTGACCGTCCGGTAATAGCGCTGCATGAACTGCTCGACCGCCAGCGTGTAGGAAGCATCCTCGTAGCCGAAAGTCTGCGCGAGGCGCAGCTGATGATCGAAGAGGAGGCGGTCCTCGCGCCGGCCGGTGAGCACATGCAGCCCGAAGCGCACCTTCCACAGAAATGACTGCGCCTGCTTGAGGCGCCGCAGCTCCGAGACGGTGAGAAAGCCGTTGGTGACCAGGCCATCGAGCGTGTCGGAACCGAACCGCCGCTTGGCGACCCAGGCGATGGTCTGGATATCGCGCAGGCCGCCGGGGCTCGTCTTGACGTTGGGCTCGAGGTTGTAGGCCGTGTCGTTCGCCTTCAGATGCCGCTCGGACTGCTCGCGCACCTTGGCCTCGAAGAAGTCCTTCACGGACCAGATGCGATCCGGGGCGAGCGCAGCCTGCATGTCGGCGAGGAGGGCGGCATTGCCCGAGAGCAGGCGCGCCTCGAGCAGCGTCGTCATCACGCTGACATCGGCGATGCTCTCTGCCGCGCATTCTTCCACCGTGCGGACGCTGTGCCCGACCTCGAGGCCGATGTCCCAGAGAAAGGCGAGCAGCCGCTCGATCGCTCCCTGCTCCGGGCCGTCAGGCGTGCGCGGCACGAGGAGCAGGATGTCGATGTCGGAGCACAGGTGCAGCTCGCCGCGGCCGTAGCCGCCCACCGCAACGAGCGCCCAGGAGATCATGGATGCGATGGAGTGCGTGCGCCACGACTCCCGCAGCGTCACATCGACGAGCGCCGCGCGCGCATGCACCAGCGTCTCCACCGGCTCGTCGGCGAGGAAGCGGGCTTTCAACTCCTCGTGCGCCTGGCGCAGCAGCTCCCGCCCGGCGGCGGGTGATCCGCGTGCCTCGGCGAGCAGTCCGGGCAGGCGTTGCAGCCACGGCCAGGCGGGATCGGCGGGCGGCGCGGGCAGCGCGTCCTCGAGGAGATCGAGGTCTCCCGCCATGACAGGCTCAGTGCGCCCGCCGGTCGGCGGCTCCGAGCGTCAGTACCTCATGCCCCTGATCGGTCACCAACACTGTGTGCTCCCACTGTGCCGAGAGCGAGTGGTCCTTGGTGATCACCGTCCAGCCATCCGGCAACAGGCGTACATGGCGCTTGCCGGCGTTGACCATCGGCTCCACGGTGAAGGTCATCCCGGCCTTGAGCTCGAGGCCGGTGCCGGGCTCGCCATAGTGGAGCACCTGCGGATCTTCGTGATAGATGCGTCCGATCCCGTGGCCGCAGTACTCCCGCACCACCGAGTAATTGTTCTCTTCCACGAAGGTCTGAATGGCGTGCCCGATGTCTCCCAGCCGCGCCCCGGGATGCACGGTCTCGATGCCGCGCCACATGGCGGCGAAGCAGATCTCGGCGAGCCGCTGCGCGTGCGCAGGCGGCTTGCCCACGAAGTACATGCGGCTGGTATCGCCGTGAAATCCATCCCGGATGACCGTGACGTCTATGTTGATGATGTCGCCTGCCTTGAGGCGCTTGTCATTCGGGATGCCGTGACATACGACGTGATTGACCGACGTGCAGATGGTCTTTGGGAACCCGCGGTAGTTGAGGTTCGCCGGCACGGATTTCTGTACGTTGACGATGTGGTCGTGACAGATGCGGTCGAGCTCATCCGTGGTCACCCCCGGCACCACGTACTCGGCAATCATGTCGAGCACATCGGCGGCCAGCCGGCCGGCGATGCGCATCTTTGCCTGCTCCTCGGGGGATTTGATGGTCACGTGCATGGTGTCTCGATTCATGGTATAAAGCGCGGCCTTTTTTGGCAATCAACCCACACGCGCATCGCTGAACCCGTCGGCTGGGTGTCCTCGCAAGTCGGGGATGGCCGCGGGGATGCGCGGAGGCTCAACCCAAACAGGAGAACTCTCCATGCCCGGCGTGTCCATGCGACAGATGCTGGAAGCGGGGGTCCATTTTGGACATCAGACCCGCTTCTGGAACCCGAAGATGGCCCCTTTCATCTTCGGCGAGCGTAACAAGATCCACATCATCAATCTCGAGAAGACGCAGCCGCTCTATGCGGAGGCGGCCCAGTTCATCAAGGGCATGGTCGCCGACGGCGGCACCGTGCTCTTCGTCGGTACCAAGCGCTCCGCGCGCGAGGCCATGCAGAAAGAGGCCCAGCGCTCGAGCCAGCCGTATGTCAATCAGCGATGGCTGGGGGGCATGCTGACGAACTTCAAGACCATCCGCCAGTCGATCAAGCGGCTCGGGGAGATCACCGAGCTCGCGACCTCCGGCGCCCTCGACAAGCGGGGCAAGAAGGAGGCGACCCAGCTTCGGCGCGAGATGGACAAGCTCGAAAAGAGCCTGGGCGGCATCAAGAACATGGAGGCGCTGCCGGATGCGCTCTTCGTCGTCGACGTCGGGCACGAGAAGATCGCGGTCGATGAGGCGAAAAAGCTCGGTATTCCCGTGGTGGCCATCGTGGACACCAATTGCTCCCCGGACGGGATCGATTACGTGATCCCGGGCAACGACGATGCCATGCGGGCCATCCAGCTCTATGCCGCCGGCGTTGCCGATGCGGTCCTCGAGGGCAAGGAGTCCGTACCGGCCGTCGCCGTGGGCGAGGACGAGTTCGTGGAGCTCGACGAAGCCGGCAATCCGCGACGCAAGTCGGCACGCGGCCGGCAGAGGCCCGCTGCCACTGTCCGCAGCAAGAAGGCTCCCCCACGCCGCCGGCCGGCCCCGGTCAAGGCGCCCGCGGGCGCCCCCGCCCCCGAGGAGACCGCCGTTGAGGAGGACGAATTGGACGGCGAGGAGCTGCCGGAGGTTGCCGCCTCCGGGGGTAGCGGGACGGGGGAGAAGCCAAGCACCGCAACGCGCCGGCCGGCAGGTGGCGGCGGTGTCGGGCGGCGCCGGCCCAAGGCCGGAGATTGAACGGAGTATCACGATTCATGAGCATTACAGCAGACACGGTCAAGCAGCTGCGCGAGCGCACCGGCGCCGGCATGATGGAGTGCAAGAGAGCCCTGGTGGAGACGGGCGGGGATCTGGATGCGGCCGCGGAGCTCATGCGCAAGCAGGGCCTCGCGAAGGCGGATAAGAAGGCGACCCGTATCGCGGCCGAGGGCGTCATCGCCGTCGAGCGCTCTCCCGATGGCCTGACCGCTGCCATGGTCGAGGTCAATTGCGAGACCGATTTCGTCGCACGCGAGCAGGATTTCCGCGCTTTTTCCAAGGCGGTCGCCGGCCGCGTGGTGGCCGAGCGCCCGCAGACTCTCGAAGCCCTGTTGCAGTTGCAGCTTGAGGGCCGCGAGACGATCGAGGAGCGCCGAAGGGCCCTCGTCGCGAAAATCGGCGAGAACATCGGCGTGCGGCGCTTTGCGCTGCTGGCCACGCCCCAGCACCTGGGCGCCTACACGCACGGGACGCGGATCGGGACGCTGGTCGCACTGAAGGGCGGGAATGCGCAGCTCGCGCACGACCTGGCCATGCACGTGGCCGCCAGCAATCCGAGGTATCTCTCGCAGCGGGAGGTGCCTGCCGAGGTGATCGCCAAGGAGCGCGAGATCCTCAGCGAGCAGGCTCGGGGCGAGGGCAAGCCGCCCGAGATCGTCGCCAAGATGGTCGAGGGACGCTTGCGTAAGTCTCTGGGTGAGATCACCCTTCTCGGTCAGCCGTTCGTCAAGGACCCGGACACGACGGTGGAGAAGCTGCTGAAGGGCGCCGGCGCGGAGGTCGTCGCGTTCGAGCGCTTCGAGGTGGGCGCGGGTATAGAGAAGAAGCAGGAGGACTTCGTGGCGGAGGTCATGGCCCAGGTGAAGGGCTCCTCCTCCCCGGCCAAGCACTGACGCAGCGCCCGCCGCTTACGAAAAAGCCCCGCCGACAGCGGGGTTTTTTCCATCAACGACAAGGCTTTGGGGCATGACGACAGAAGGCACGACGAAGCAGGCTCGCTATTCCAGGATTCTGGTAAAGCTCTCGGGGGAGGCGCTGATAGGCGACGCCGATTACGGCATCGATCCGGCAGTGCTCAAGCGCATCGCCGGCGAGCTGCAGGACATCGTGGGCCTGGGCGTTCAGCTGGCGGTGGTCATCGGCGGCGGCAACATCTTCCGCGGCGCAGGCCTGGCGCGTGCTGGCATGGATCGGGTGGCGGCCGATCACATGGGGATGCTCGCCACGGTCATGAACGCGCTCGCCATGCAGGACGCGCTCGAGAGCCTGGGGCTCTACGCGCGCGTGATGTCTGCCATCCGGATCAATGAGGTCTGTGAGGACTACATCCGCCGCCGCGCCATTCGCCACCTCGAGAAAGGCCGGGTCGTGATTTGCGCCGCCGGCACCGGCAACCCCTTCTTCACCACTGACACCGCCGCGGCGCTGCGTGCCATCGAGATCAGCGCCGAGGTGCTCCTCAAGGCCACCAAGGTGAATGGTGTCTACTCCGATGATCCGATGCGCAATCCGGCCGCAGTGCGCTACGACCAGCTCACCTTCGATCGGGTGCTCACCGAGAAGCTCAACGTCATGGACGCTACCGCGATCGTGATGTGCCGCGACAACCACCTGCCTTTGCGGGTCTTCAATCTCAACAATGCCGGTGACCTGACGAGTATCGTGCGCGGCGCAAACGTGGGTACGATGGTGACTTGTGACTAAGCGCCGCAAGGCGGCTTTCGGCCAATAGAGGATTCAGTCAACCATGCTCGAAGACATCAAGAAAGACGCTCGTGAGCGCATGGCCAAGTGCGTACAGAACTTTCAGGCGGACCTGAAGAAGCTGCGTACCGGACGCGCGCATCCGAGTCTGATCGAGCACCTCAAGGTCGACTACTACGGTTCGGAGGTGCCGCTGCAGCAGGTGGCCAGCATCGCCGTCGAGGACGGCCGCACGCTCGTCGTCTCGCCGTGGGAAAAGAGCGTCGTGCAGGCTGTGGAGAAAGCGATTTTCAAGTCCGATCTCGGACTGACGCCCATGACCGCAGGTACCGTCATCCGCATTCCGATGCCGCCGCTCACCGAGGAGCGGCGCCGTGAGATCACCAAGGTGCTGCGGCACGATGCCGAGAGTGCGCGCGTAGCAGTGCGCAACGTGCGCCGCGACGTCATGACCGACGTCAAGGATATGTTGAAGGAGAAGATGATTTCTCAGGACGACGAGCGGCGTGCCGAGACGGAGATCCAGAAGCTCACTGACAAGCACGTGGCCGACATCGAGCAGCTTCTGACGGCCAAGGAAAAGGAAGTCATGCAGGTTTGATGGGCCTCCCGGGACACATGGCCGCCGCTGACGCCGTGCCCCGGCACGTCGCCATTACGATGGACGGCAACGGCCGGTGGGCAGCCGCGCGCGGCCAGCCCCGCTCGGCAGGTCACAAGGCGGGCCTGATACCGGTGCGGCTGTGTGTGGAGGAGTGCAGCCGGCTCGGTGTCGAGGCGCTGACGCTCTTCGCCTTCTCGAGCGAGAACTGGTCGCGGCCGGCGGAGGAAGTGGCGAGCCTGATGGGACTCTTCTTCGAAGCCGTCGACCGCGAGATCGCCGAGCTGCACCGCCAGCGCGTGCGCGTGCGCTTCATCGGCAACCGACAGCGGCTCTCGGTGCGTCTGCAGGCCCAGATCACCGCTGCCGAGCAGCACACGGCCAACAACACCGGGCTGAAGCTCCAGGTGGCGGTGAGCTACGGCGGACGCTGGGACATCGTGCAGGCGGCCCGCCAACTCGCCGCGCAATGCGCGAGCGGCGCCCTGCGCCCGGCCGACATCGACGAGGACCGATTTGCGGCGGCGCTCGAGCTCGCCGGACTGCCGGACGCAGATCTCCTGATCCGCACGGGCGGGGAGCGGCGGATCAGCAACTTCCTCCTCTGGAACATCGCCTACGCCGAGCTTTACTTCAGCGACCGGCTCTGGCCGGACTTCGACAAGGAGGAGCTGTCGGCCGCGTTCGAGTTCTTTGCCGGACGCGAGCGCCGCTTCGGACTCACGAAGGGACAGTTGCCACAGCTCGAGCCCGGCTCCACGCCGGCGGTGAAGCGATGAAAGCGCGCGGCCCGTGAGCGAGTCGCTGCGCAAACGAATCGCGACTGCCGCCGTCCTGATCGCGCTGCTTCTCGTGGTGCTGTTCTGGCTGCCGCCCGCTGCGACCGTAGTGCTCCTCACCCTCGTCGTGCTCATGGGCGCATGGGAGTGGTCCGCCTTTCTCAAGTGGGACGACCCGCGGTTGCGCGCCTGCTACGTCGCGCTGGTTGCGATCCTTCTTCCGGTGGCGTGGCGCGTGACCCGCACGCCGTGGGGTCTCGAGGCGCTGCTCGGCATCGCACTTCTCTGGTGGCTCATCGCGCTCGCCTGGATCGTGGTCGCGCCGCGACGGGTGCAGCCGTGGTCGGCGGGGCTTGCAGGCCTGCTGTCGCTGGTTCCCGCCTGGCTCGCCCTGACGCGCCTGCGGCTGCAGACCGTACACGGTGCGGAGTGGGTGCTCTTTGCGCTGGCCCTCGTCTGGATGGCTGACATCGGTGCCTACTTCTGTGGCCGGCGCTTCGGTCGGCGGCGCCTCGCCCCGAGCGTTTCGCCCGGTAAGACCTGGGAGGGTGCCCTCGGCGGCCTCCTGACGAGCGGCATCGTCGCCGTCGCCGGCGGTGCCTGGTTCCAGCTTCCCCTGCAGCAGTTCCTGGTGCTCTGCCTGGCGGCGGTGGCCTTCTCCATTGTGGGCGATCTGACCGAAAGTCTGCTGAAGCGCTTCGCGGGAATGAAGGACAGCGGTACGCTCTTCCCGGGGCACGGCGGCGT
>Ga0134126_10003156_pt1 | contig 20589 bp, 17 predicted proteins | sample KB31752_FD_96881 | JGI IMG/M metagenome (GOLD analysis project Ga0134126, IMG submission 96881) | Terrestrial soil microbial communities with excess Nitrogen fertilizer from Kellogg Biological Station, Michigan, USA - KB3-175-2 | ecosystem: Environmental > Terrestrial > Soil > Unclassified ... | reverse complement strand
TGTGGGAATGATTTGCAAGAGCAGTCAGCCGCATCGGCGGTTTGAACGGGAGTAACGACAGTTCTTGGCGAGTCCGAGTGGGATCAGGATAAATCCCAGGACGGCGCTGGTCAGGTCGAGATAGTGCCCGACGCTGTCGGGCTGGCCCCAGCCCAACGATGGGAAAATATGAAAGGATTCGGCGACATGCGTCAGAATGACCACGCCGAAGCACGCCGTGCCCGCTGCGATCAAGCTATTGCCTTTCGTTCGTGAATTCATGCGACGGACTCGCGATGCCGCGATGATCGCGGAAAATCGACCGGTGTAAGCTAACGACCATGTTGCGCCGTGCGGTGCTCCTCCCGCGCCGCTTGCCAGACTTCGAAAGCAGCATCGGCGTTCATCGCGGCAATGCCAAGGCCGACAATCAGGTCGGGCCATGCAGATAGCGTGTAGCCCGTCACGACGCCGGTCAGGATGATTGCGATGTTTGCGATCGCATCGTTGCGGGCCGACAGAAACGCAGCCCGGGTGAGGCTCCCCCCATCACGTCGAAACCGCGCAAGGATTAACGCGCAGGTCCCGTTGACGAGAAGCGCGCCCGCTCCGGTAAGCGAAAGCGGAATCGGCGCCGGCGCTATCGGGGCGGTGAATTTGAGCCATGCGGTCCAGACTGTTGCCAGTCCAGGGATAAGCAGAATGCCGGCCAGGACCATGCCAAGGCGTGCCCGGCTTCGCGCCGACCATGATAGGCCGACAAAAACCAGCAGATTGAGCGAAGTATCTTCCAGAAAATCGATGCTGTCAGCGAACAGCGAGACCGAGCCGATTGCAATGGCGACGGCAAATTCGACGGCAAAATAACTGATATTGAGCAACGCAACGAACCTGACCGCGCGTCTGAGAGCCTGCTTTTCCTCAATGGGGGCCATCGAAAGGGCGCCTGCCTCGCCCATCCTTTCCACTGTTGCTATTTGCCGCAGCCTCTTCTCGCTCTGAACCTATAGTCGAGCGCCTATCCCGTACAGATTGGCTCTATGGTCCGCCCTGCGCGGCGCCGACCGTGTCTGCCATCCGTGCCCCTCGGGCGCCCCTCGGCTTCGGCGCTCCGGTCGTGGTGTCTCGTGCGGTCTGATGCTCCAGTTCGGCGTCGATCTCGGCCCCGAGCAGGATGACGATCGCTGATATCCATAGCCAGGTCATGAAGCCGACGATGGCGCCGAGCGAGCCGTAAGTCGCGTTGAAGCTGCCGAAACTGGCTGCGTACCAGGAGAACAGGGCCGACACGCCGAGCCACAAGAGGGCCGCGATCGCGCTGCCCCAACTGATCCAGCGCAATCGCAGCGCCTCGCGGCTTGGTCCATAGCGATAGATGACGGCGAGGGCGATGGCGACGACGAGATACATTGCCGGCCATCGTCCGGCGCGCAACAGGAGATCGCGGCTGTTCGAGAGTCCGACGTCGTTGAGAATGACCGGGAGTACGACGACCGAGCCGAGTGCAGCCAGCACGAACACGATGGCACCGACCGTGAAGCATAGCGTGATCGCGTACAGCTTGACGTAGCCGCGCTTCTCCTCCTCGGCATAGACGACATTCAGCGTGTCGAACAGCGAGGTCATCGCAGCGTTCGCGCTCCAGAGCGAAACTCCCAGCCCGACCAGAAAGGTCAGCCCCAGCGCCTGCGAACCCTTGGAGGCGACGCGCGTCAGCTGGTCGCGCGCGACGTCGATGGCTCCGCCCGGAAGGAATCCGCCGAGCTGATCCAGGTGCTTTGTGATCATCGAAGGATCGGCGAACAGGCCGTACACCGCGACCAGCGCCGCAAGCGCCGGGAAGATGGCGAGGATGCTGTAGTAGGTCATGCCGGCAGCCAATGACAGGACCCGGTGCCGGGACACGTTGGCGAAGATGCGCAGCAGGATGTCCTTCCAGCCACGCGCCGGTATTTCGGATGGCGCCGTCGCTTCGCGGCCGTGCTCACCTTGATCCGGCGCGTTCTGGTCAGCGGCGCGCGGGCGGATGGAAGGCAAGTTCTCCACCTCCGTGCTGTCCGGTCGGAAGAGAAATTTCGAAACGAGCGCGACGCCCAGCAGGGCCACGAGGCACGCGGCCTTCCAGCCATTGAAGGATTGGCTGGTAGCGTTCGGATTTGCGCGCCCGGCAGACATCGCGTCCTCGGCTCTTCGCTTGTTTCGGACTGACAACTGGCGCGTGGTGAAGAACGTTCCTTCCGGTAGCGAAGGGTCGCGAACGCCGGACGCGGGAACAATCGCCGACCGACCACCGCAAGAGTCCGCGTGCGGTCCGCGTCCTATCCTGCCGCCAACGCGCTTTACTCGGCAGGCTTTGATTTGCCGGATGCGACCTTGCGCGTGAACTCCTCGTCGCTCGGCTCGAAGCGTCCGTAGCGCAGCGCCAGCGTCGGCAGAACAAGCAGGTTCAGGGCCATCGATGTCAAAAGCCCGCCCAGAATGACGATCGCCATCGGCCCCTGTATCTCGCGTCCGGGATCGTTCATGCCGATCGCGAGCGGCAAGATGCCGAGCCCGGTCACGATCGAGGTCATCAGGATGGGCGTAAGGCGGTCGGCCGCTCCCGCGATGGCGGTGTGAAGGTTCCAAGCGTTGCCCTCGACGTCAACGAGATGCTCGTAATGAGCGATCATCAGGATCGAGTTGCGAAGGCTGATGCCGAACAGCGTGATGAACCCGACGAGGCCGCCAAGGGTCAACTGCCCGCCGGTCGTAAACACCGCCAGCACGCCGCCGACCAGGGCAAATGGCAGGTTGGCCAGAACCAGGAGCAGGTTGCGCCAGTTGCGGGTGATGACCGACAGCAGGAGCACGACGCCGACGGCTGCGATCAGCGAATTGACCAGGAGGTCGCGTTGGGATCGCGACTCGGCCTCGGCGGCACCGGCGAACTGGATATAAGTCCCTGCGGGAAGCGCAACCCTGGAGGCGATACGGGCCTTCGCCGCCTTGACGAAGGAGATGAGATCGACACCGGTGACATTGGCGGTCACCGTCTGCACGCGGCGCGCGCCCTCGTGCACGACCTGATAGCGGCCCGACGTCTGATAGATATCCGCGATCTGCTTGAGCAGGACATAAGCGCCGCTCGGACTGCGCAGGGGCAGGTTGCCGACCTTGCTGATATTGTCCCGGCTCGCTGCGTCGAGGATCGTCATGACGTCGAAGACCTGATCGCCTTCATAGGTCTGGCCGACGACGTCGCCCTGATAGGCGGCGCGGATCAATTCCAGCACCTCGACGGAGTCGAAACCCCAGCGCTCCAGATCGGGTTTGCGCAGGCGAATCGAGAGTTGCGGCAAGCCGGGCGGCGACTGGACCTGGACATCCGCGGCGCCGGGGATCTCGTCGAGCACGCGGGCGATCTCCTGCGCCTTGCGGTCGAGGAGATCAAGGTCGTTGCCAAAGACGTTGACAGCAACCGCGGCGGTGTAGCCGGAGAAGGTCTCTTCGATGCGCTCGGTGAGAAACGTCATGACCGCGGCGTTGATGCCGACGAAACCAGCCAGCGTTCGGCGGATGTCCGCCTGCGCCTGCTCGGCGTCGTCTCCGGAGAGCCCTGGCTTCAAATCCACTTCGAGCTCACTGTAGTGCGGACCCCAACTGTCCTCGGACTCCTCCGCCCGGCCCGCCCTCTGCGCCACCGACCTCACTTCGGGCAACTGGCGCAGCGCCTTGGTCATCTCTGCGCCGACGCGCAGCGACTCGTCGATCGAGGTGCCGGGCACCGCCGACATGTGGACGACGAAGTGTCCCTCCTTCAATTCGGGAATGAACCCGCCCCCGAAAAACGGCAGCGCGGCGCAGCCGGCAATCGTCAACGCGATCGCCGCAGCCATCAGCGCGCGGGGCCGCCGCATAAGCCGTCCCAGCAGCGCACGATAACCGGCGCGCGTCCAACGGATCATTGGGGGATCATGGGTGGGCACTCTGCCCGGCAGTAATGTCATCGCGAGCGCCGGCGTCACCGTCAGCGCGACCGCGAGCGAAGCCAGCACCGCCATGGTATAGGCGAAACCGAGTGGCGCAAACAGGCGTCCGGCCGTCCCCGACAGCGTCATCACCGGCAGCACGACCAGGATGACGGCGAAGGTTGCGTAAACCACCGCGCTGCGGACCTCGAGCGTCGCGTCGAGCACGACGCGCGCGAACGGCTGCGGCTGCAACGATCTCGCATTTTCCCGCAACCGGCGCACGATGTTCTCGACGTCGATCACCGCGTCGTCGACCACGACGCCGATCGCGATGGCGAGGCCGCCCAGGGTCATGGTGTCGAGCGAGGCGCCAAGCCGCTCCAGCACCAGCGTCGCGGCGAGCAGGGAAAGCGGGATCGCGGTACAGGAGATCGCCGCCGTGCGCAGGTCGAACAGAAACAGGAAGATGACCACGATCACGAGCGCGCCGCCAAGGATGAGCGAATCGCGGACATTGCCCGTTGCGGTGTTGATGAAGTTCGCGGGGCGAAACAGGTCGCTGTGGAGGGTGATGCCGTCCGCCGCAAGCGCGGGACGCAGCTCGTCCAGCGCGGCCTCGACCTTCCGTGTCACCTTGAGCGTGTCGGCGGCATATTGTTCCGCCACATTGAGGATCACGCCCCGCTCGCCCTGGATGCCTGCGCCGCCAATGGGCGGTTCGGGCGCGTCGACGACATCAGCCACGTTGCCCAGGGTGACGCTCGCGGCGCCCCGGCTCAAGAGCACGGTCCGGGCAATATCGTCGGGCTTGAGAGATTGTCCCTCGGTCTGGAACACGATGCGCTGATTTTTGGTGTCGACGAAGCCGGCTCCCCGGACGCCGGTCGATCGCCGCGCGGCGGTCAGCACGTCGTTGAGCGTCAGGTTGTATCGGATGAGCTCGTCAGGATGGACCTGGATCTGGATCGAACGCTTGTCGCCACCGAACACCGTCACGCTCGCGACCCCCGGGACGGCGAGCAGGCGCAGGCGGACCGTCCAGTCGGCGGCCGTGCGCAAGTCCATCAGTGAACGTGTCTCTGATGTCAGGCCGACCACCAGCATGCGGCTGGTGGACGAGGTGAGCGGCGTCATGATCGGCGCCTGTACTCCCTGCGGGAGCTGTTGGGTCGCGGCCGCCAGCCGCTCGGCGACGACTTGCCGGTCGCGATAGATGTCGCTTGCGGTGTCGAAGAAGACGGTGACGACGGACAGGCCCTGGATCGATGTGGAGCGGAGCGTCTGCACGCCGGACACGCCGCTGATGGCGTTCTCGATCGGCCGGGTGACGAGGATCTCGACCTGCTCCGGCGTCAGCCCGACGGCCTCGGTCTGGATACTGACCTGGGGCGGTGCGAACTCCGGAAATACGTCATACTTGGCGTGGCCGAGCGCGTAGACGCCATAGGCGGCCAGAACGCAGGCGAGCGCCGCGACGATGCCGCGGAAGCGGATCGCGAGGCGGACGATCGCGGCCTGTGGACCAGGGGGCAGAGCCGGGCTCACATCTAGTCCTCGACCTGGATTTGCGCGCGGAATTCCTCGGACAGAAGCAATTGCGCGCCGCGCGTGACGATCTCAGAATCCTTCGGCATGTCCTTGACGATATATCCGCCGCCGTTCGCCGGCTGGTCGGTCGCGATCTGCATGCGAATGAATTTGTCTTTGTCCGCGCGGCGGTACACCCAGGCGCGACCCTGCAGCCACACGATCGACGATGCCGGCACGGCGGCGCCTTCGATGGACGTGCCGGAGGGCAGGAATGCGAGCACATTCATCCCGGGCAGGACGCCGCTTTCCGCCGCCGCCGTGTAAAAGAAGCTGACGCCTTGAATCTTCGGATCGATGCGCGTTGCGGGTGATACGAAGGTGATGGCCGACCGTCCTGCCTTGCCGACCTCGATCGAGGCCTTGGCAGGCGCGGCCTTGAGGACGACATCGGGCGGCAGGGTGATTTGCAGGAGGAAATCCTGCCGCTCGATCAGGTGGGTGATTTGCGGCGATCCATCAACAAGCGACTTGCCGAGAACCGACCCCCATTCCTGGTAGGCCGTCGCGGTGAGGGTGCGCACCTGCGCCTGTGCCGCAACAAGGCTCGCCTGATCCGTGCCGAACGCGGCTTCCGCGGCTTGCAACTGGGCCTGCGAGACGACGTGCGTGTCGTTGAAGAGTTTCTGCGCGCGTTCGAACGCGGGCCTCGACATCGCAAGTTTCGCCTGCGCGGTCTGGACCTGCGCCGTGGCACTCGCGTAATTGTTGCTGAGCTCGGTCAGGCGCGCGACATCGAGGACCATTCCGTAGGCGCGAACCTCCTCCTGAAAAGGCGCAGACGAAAGCCGCGCCGTGTCGATACCGCTGCGCTTTTGCGTTTCGGCGTCAAGGGTGATCACCGGCTCGCCGTTCTCGGTCGAAACCCTGATCGGCACCTTGATGGCCTGCTCGCGGTCGGCCTCGACGGCCGCCTCGTGACGCCCCGCGAGGAAACCCCAGGCCATGAGAGCCCCCAGCGCGACGATGGCCGCCGCAACCAGGGCCTTGATTGACCACAATCGTATCTGCTTCAGCCGCTTGCCCATCCAGATTCCCAGAGCCATCGCCGTGCGAGCTCGCCCCAGGCTCGCAACCGACGTCCCGCGTCCACCCTGCCTACCCGCCGGCGCGGCTCAAAGGCGGTTATACCTGAAAAAATCTCTTGCAGCCGGTGTCTGCGGCGCGGACGCGCTACGGGCTTTTCCGGGTCTTGATCGGGGTCGCCCGATAAAGGTCGGCCGGTGCGAAATCATCCGTGAGCACCTCCGCGCCGGGTGAAGTCTTCTCGCGCGGCGCGCCGCCGCCTCGGCGGTGAGCCGCGAGCCGTGCCAGCCGTCGCAGAGCTTCACGGCGCGTTCCAGGGCCTTCTCGGAACTGCCGCCGACCCACAGCGGAATGGGCGCCGAAGGGGGAGGCTGCATGCGCATCTCTTCGACCTGCGTCGCCCAGTAGCGCGGTTTGAAGGTCACCGGGGCCTGGCTCCACAGCGCGCGCGGCAGCGCGATGCTCTCGTCGGTGCGCCGGCCGCGCTCGCGGAACGGCACGCCGGGCGCGGAGAATTGCGCTTCGAGCCAGCCCGAAGGGGCGAAATGCCCGCCGATCTACCGGTTGTGCAGGCGAACAAGTTAGACCTTGTCATTAACCTGTCGACACCGAGGTGATCGAATAGTGATGCTGTTTGGTGCGGCGCGTGAGTTCGGTTGTGGCCCTTCGCGACCTTTGCCGCGGTCGCACAAAGGCGGTTGGTATCGGCGCGAAGCGGACATTGACGAAGATTTATGAGTAAGCCGCAAGGACAAGCCGCGCAGCGCGGAGCATTCGGGACACGGAGCAAGGGGGCGATCATGCCGGATTTCGATTGGACCGATGCGCGCGGGCGATCCCGGCAGACTTGCCGCATGGCCCTCATCGCACCGTTGCCGCCTTCTCGGTGATGGCCTTGCGCAGGATGCGCGACAGCGACTCCACCGAATAGGGTTTCTGGATCAGCTCAAAGCCGTAATGGGCGTTCTCGGCGAGCACGTTGCTGTAGCCGGAGGTCAGGACCACGGGCAGGCCCGGATAGCGATCGCGGATGATACGCGCGAGCTCGACACCGTTCATGCCGGGCATGATCACGTCGGAGAACACGAGGTCGACGGCGAACTCGTCTTCGGAAAGAATCCCGAGCGCCGCCGCCGCTTCTGCGACGCGGCGGACCGTGTAGCCGAGATCTTCCAGGAGCTCGGTCGAGAAGGCACCGACGTCGTCGTTGTCCTCCACCAGCAGCACGCGATAGCCGCGGCCGGTCATGGCCGGCTCGCTCTTGATGATGCTGGATTCAAGGTCGCTTGCGGGCGCCGCGGCCTGCGGCAGGTAGATGGTAAAGGTCGCGCCGTGCCCCAGCGTGCTTCGAACCGCGATATCGCCGTCGGATTGCTTGGCAAAGCCGAAGGCCTGGCTGAGCCCCAGGCCGGTGCCCTTGCCGACTTCCTTGGTGGTGAAGAACGGCTCGAAGATGGCGTTGAGATTTTCAGGCGCGATGCCGGCGCCGGTGTCGGTGACCGAGACCGCGATGAAGTCGCCACCGCGCGCAGGCTGCCCCCGCAGCGGCGGGATCGCGCCGGCCTTGTGGACAGCGATCTTCAGCCTGCCTTCGTCATTCATGGCGTCGCGGGCGTTGATGGCGAGATTGATCAGCGCAGTTTCGAATTGGCCGATATCGGCGATGGTGTAGGCGTTGAGCTCGCCGATCTCGATCTCGATCTGGATCCGGCCGCCGACGAGGGGACGAACGAGCTGCGCCACGTTCTCGACCTGGGTGCCGACATTGAAGATCTCCGGCTTCAGCGGCTGGCGGCGGGCGAAGGCGAGAAGCTGGGCGGTCAGCTTGGAGGCACGCTCGACGGTTTCGGAAATCGCGTTGACATAGCGCTGGCGGCGCTCCTCCGGCAGCTCGCGCCGGCGCAGGAAGTCGGTGGCCGAGCGGATGATGGTGAGCAGGTTGTTGAAATCGTGCGCCACGCCGCCGGTCAACTGCCCGACGGCTTCCATCTTCTGCGACTGGCGCAGCGCTTCCTCGCCCTGGCGGCGCTCGGTGATGTCGACCGCTTCGGGCACGACGCTCGTGACCGTGCCGTGGCGGTCGAAGAGCGGCCGCATGGCGAAGTCGAAATAGCGGTCGCCGCAGGGCAGGTCGAGCCGCATTTCGAGACCGACCTCCTCGCCCTTGAGCACGGCGTTGAAGGCTTCATGCACGGCCGCGGCGGTGCCCTCGGTCGCGGCGAACCAGGGCGTGTCCCAGAACGTCGCGCCGATCACGTCACCGGCCTCGGAACGGATGCCGGACAATGACGTCGAGTTGGCATAAAGCACCATGCCGTCCGCGTTGAGCAGCCACTGATATTGGTGGCTGGTCTCGAAGATGGCGCGCATCTGCGCTTCCTTGGATTCAAGCTGCGCGGTGCGCTCGCGGATGCGCAGCTCCAGCGTCTCGTTGAGCTTTCTGAGCTCGATCTCGGCCTCCTTGGCGGTGGTAATGTCGTGGGCGAGGCCGATGAAGCCGATATGCTTGCCGGTCGCATCCCATCGCGGCTGCGATTCGGAGCGGAGCCAGCGCCACTCGCCGTCGGCGCGACGATAGCGCGCCTCCAGCACGAAGGGCTGCAGGGACGCTTCGCCGCTCATCTGCTGCTGCAGGATGCGCGGCAAATCGTCGGGATGCAGCGCCTTGCGCCAGTCGAACACGACCGCCTGTTCGAACGGCAGCCCGAGAAAATCAAGGTAGGCCTGGTTGACGAAGGAGCGCGTGCGATCGAGCTTGGTCACCCATACCGGAACCGGCGCGCTGTCGGCGATCAGGCGGAAGCGCTCCTCGCTTTCGCGCAGGGTTTCCTGCGCCAGCATCTGCTCGGTGACATCGAGATCGGCACCGACCAGGCGCAGGCCGCGGCCGCTCTCGTCGCGCTCGATCTTGGCGACGACGCGGATCCACCGGGTCTCGCCGTCATTCGGCCGGATGATGCGGTACTCGGCGCTATAGTCCTCGCTGTCGCCTTTCAGCACGTCGAACAGATGCGTGACCGCGCGCGCACGATCGTCGGGATGGATGCGGGCGATCCAATTCTCGTAGGTTTCGTTGACGGCCTCGGCCGGCAGCCCGTGCACGAGAAGATATTCGGGGGAGCGACGGTTCTTGACGCCTTCGCGGAAATCGATCTCGAGCCCGCCGACGCGGGCGATGCGCTGGATCCGTGCGAGCTCCGCTTCACGTTCGGTGAGCGCGCGATGCGCCTTGTCGCGCTCGTGCGCAATCTCCTCCAGGTGCCGCCGGAGGTTTTCCGCGGCGGCCGTCTCGGGGAGAGTATCGTTCGAGCCGGTCATGGGTGGCTGCAATTCCGGACGATAGTGTCACACACGACATCCCGCTTGGCTATCTGACACCATGGCAAGCAGGGCAGGCATTGTGATCGGCATAGCAGGGGAACCGACGCAAAGTTCCAGCCCGGCAAGGCGCGAAATCAACATAGGACATTTGGCCGATGGGTTGACTTCAAGTGAACATATAGAGAACATAGACCGACTCGCGCAAGCCGCGACAAGCAAAGCCATGTCCGCTTCCCCGCAACCTGATCCGCTCGAAGAGAACGAGCTGAAAGCCGCCGTCGATCAGGCGATCGCAGCCTGCGATGGCGACCTGTTGGCCACGATCCGCGCGCTGATCGTGGCCAATCGTTTTCTGGAGACCGAGGTGAGCGAACTCATGAAGGCGGTCTCGCACGCCTATGCCCGCGGACGGTTTCAGACCTATTCGGGCTGAGGCCGTTTCGGCCGCGATAGGCGGTTGCCTGCGGCTCAATTTGCTGTAGACGCAATTGTGACGTCCTCCATGGCGTGCCAGATTGGCCGGACAAGCGCGCCCGCCAAAAGTGGGAACCGGTTTTGCGTCCGGGCGCGCGCAATTCCTAAGACTGGCGCGTGAGCCGCTTTTGCGGCTCGCGCGGCAAACCCGCCTAAAGGTTGCAAGCAACAATATGTTCAAGAAAATTCTGATCGCAAACCGCGGCGAGATTGCCTGCCGGGTGATCAAGACGGCCCGCCGTATGGGAATTGCGACGGTAGCGGTGTATTCCGAGGCCGACCACGACGCGCTCCACGTCGAGATGGCCGACGAGGCTGTGCTGATCGGGCCGCCGGCTGCGGCCGAGAGCTATCTGTTAATCGATAGAATGGTCGATGCCTGCAGGAAGACCGGCGCGGAGGCCGTGCATCCCGGCTATGGCTTCTTGTCCGAGCGCGAGGCGTTTCCGCGCGCGCTGAAAGCAGCCGGAATCGTCTTCATCGGGCCCAATCCCGACGCGATCGCCGCCATGGGTGACAAGATCGAGTCCAAAAAGGCGGCAGCGAAGGCCAGGGTTTCCACTGTGCCGGGCCATCTCGGCGTCATCGAAGACGACAGGCACGCGGTGAAGGTCGCAGACGAGATCGGCTACCCCGTGATGATCAAGGCCTCCGCCGGCGGCGGCGGCAAGGGCATGCGGATTGCCCGTTCCAGGGCGGAGGTGGCCGAAGGCTTCAATCTTGCGAAAGCCGAAGCCAAGGCCTCTTTCGGTGACGACCGTGTCTTCATCGAGAAATTCATCGTCGACCCCCGCCACATCGAGATCCAGGTGCTGGGCGACAAGCATGGCAACGTGATCTATCTCGGCGAGCGCGAATGCTCGATCCAGCGCCGCAATCAGAAGGTGATCGAGGAGGCGCCATCGCCGCTGCTCGACGAGACGACCCGCCGCAAGATGGGCGAGCAGGCGGTCGCGCTGGCCAAAGCCGTCCACTACGATTCCGCCGGCACGGTGGAATTCGTCGCCGGCCAGGACAAGAGCTTCTACTTCCTCGAGATGAACACGCGCTTGCAGGTCGAGCATCCCGTGACAGAGCTCGTCACCGGCATCGATCTCGTCGAGCAGATGATCCGCGTGGCCGCCGGCGAGAAGCTTGCGCTCGCGCAAAAAAACATCGCGCTGACCGGATGGGCGGTGGAATCGCGCGTCTACGCCGAGGACCCGTTCCGCAACTTCCTGCCCTCGATCGGGCGCCTGGTGAAATACCGCCCGCCGGCGGAGAGCGCTGCCGACGGCATCACCGTACGCAACGACACCGGCGTGCAGGAGGGTGGGGAGATTTCGATCTTCTACGACCCGATGATCGCCAAGCTCGTCACCCATGGTCCGTCGCGCACGGCCGCGATCGAGGCGCAATCGACTGCGCTCGATGCGTTCTATGTCGACGGTATCAGGCACAACATCCCGTTCCTGTCGGCGCTGATGAACCATCCCCGCTGGCGCGAGGGAAAGCTTTCCACCGGCTTCATCGCCGAAGAATTTCCCAAGGGCTTTGCGGCGCCGGCGCCGCAGGGCGAGATCGCGCGTCGGCTCGCAGCGGTGGGAGCTGCGATCGATCACGTGCTCGGCGAGCGCAAGCGGCAGATTTCGGGCCAGATGAACGGCCGCCCGGTGCGACGCGAGACCCGCCGCGCGGTGTGGCTCGACCGCGACGAGGTCGTGCTCGATATCGCGCGCGAAGGCGAGGCGATTGCCGTGCGCTTCGTCGGCGCCGATGGCACGACGGGCAAGCCGCATCTGTTGAAATCGCAGTGGGCGCCGGGCGAGCCGGTCTGGCAGGGCACGATCGACGGCGCGGCAATTGCGGTGCAGGCGCGGCCGATTGCAAACGGCATCCGCCTTGCGCACCAGGGCGTCGAGGTGCCGGTCTATGTCTTCACCGAGACGGAGGCCGCCTCCGCCCGCATCATGCCGGTCGTGACCGCCTCCGACACCGGCAAGAAGCTGCTCTGCCCGATGCCGGGCCTCGTGGTCTCGATCGCGGTCGCCGAAGGGCAGGAGGTCAAGGCCGGCGAGACGCTTGCGGTGGTCGAAGCGATGAAGATGCAGAACGTGCTGCGTGCCGAGCGCGACGGCACGGTGAAGAAGATCCACGCTTCACCCGGCGCGACGCTGGCGGTGGACGCGCTGATTTTGGAGTTTGCTTAAGACGGTCATTCCCGGGGCGGTGCGAAGCACCGAACCCGGAATCTCGAGATTCCGGGTCTGGTCCTTCGGACCATCCCGGAATGACGGAGAATTCTTCAAGAGGTACCAATGGCCTTTCGTCAACGCCGAGAGAAACTGCGCTCGATCCTGTCGGGCGCGCGCTGCATTCGTCCGGGATCGGTCTATGACGCGATCTCGATTCGTATCGCCGAGGATCTCGGCTTCGAGGTCGGCATGTTCGGCGGATCGATCGCCTCGCTCGCCGTGCTCGGCGATCCCGATATCACGCTGATCACTTTGACCGAGCTTGCCGAGCAGATGCGGCGGATGTCGCGCGCAGCTCACCTGCCGGTTCTGGTCGACGCCGACCATGGCTACGGCAACGCGCTCAACGTCCGCCGCACGGTGCAGGAGCTGGAAGCGGCAGGCTGCGGCGGCCTCACCATCGAGGACACGATGCTCCCGCAGGTCTTTGGCGAGAAGAAGACGCAGTTGATCTCGCTGCAGGAGGGGGTCGGCAAGATGAAGGCCGCGGTCGACGGCCGCAGCGATCCGACGCTGGTGATCCTCGCGCGCACGGGTGCGGCCTCGGTCACCACGCTTGGCGATGCCATCGAGCGCGCGCGGGCCTATGAGGCGACCGGCGTCGACGGGCTGTTCTTCACCGGCATCAAGTCGCGCGACGAAGTCGAGGCGATTTCGGCGGCGACGCGGCTGCCGATCGTGCTCGGCGGCGCGCCGGAGGAGATGATTGATCTCGATTGGCTCCGCGACAAGCGCGTGCGCATCGCGCTGCAGGGGCACGCGCCGATCGCCGCCGCCACGCTGGCTGTGCACGAGACGCTCAAAGCATTGCGCGAGGGGACGCCGCCCAAGCAGTTGAGGGGGCTGGCTCCCAGCGAGCTCACCAGCCGCGTGACACGCGCGGCGGAAACCAAGGCGCGGATCACCGCGTTCCTGGGCCTGACATGAGCAAATCGACATGCGGAAAGCGCGCGCCATTCTCCATGTGACGGTCAGCGGCCGGGTGCAGGGCGTCGGCTACCGCGCCTGGGTCGAATGCCAGGCGGTCGCGAGCCATCTGGAGGGATGGGTGCGCAACCGGCGCGACGGCAGCGTCGAAGCGGTCTTTGCCGGTCCGCCCAAGGCGGTGGCCGAGATGGTCGCACTGTGCCGGCACGGGCCGCCATCGGCGCGGGTCGAGGCCGTGCTCAACGAAACCGCGGGCTCCGAGCAGCTCGACCTGCGGCACGCGGGTGAGGCCTTTTCGGTGCTGCCGACGGTCTAGCGATCGAGCTGCCCAATGAGGCTGCCTCATCGCGGCAGCTTGGCGATCGCCTGGCTGAGCTGATGGATCTCGTAGGGCTTTCGCAGGACGGGAAAGTCGCCGTTCACGTGTGCGGCGGCTTCGCTGTAGCCGGTGACGAGCAGGATCGGCAGCTCGGGGCGCATTTTGCGCAAACGGCGGGCAAGGGTGAGGCCATCCATCCTGCCCGGCATGACGATGTCGGAAAAGACGAAATCGATGCCCTCGCGCTCGATCTCGCGCAGTGCGGCATCGGCATCGGGCACGCGGTGGACGGCGTAGCCGAGCTGCTCCAGGAGGCTTGCGCTCACCGACGCGACGTCGGGATTGTCTTCCACCAGGAGCACGGTGCCGCTGCCGCCGGTCTCGGCGCCGACCGCTTGGATGGGGGCCGAGTTGATCTGGTCGCGCGGCAGGAGGATCGTGACGGTCGTGCCCTTGCCCAGCTCGCTTTGGACCTTCACCGTCCCGCCGGCCTGATGGGCGAAGCCGTGGACCTGCGAAAGTCCAAGCCCGGTGCCCTTGCCGACCGGCTTGGTCGTGAAGAAGGGATCGAAGATCTTGCCGAGCACGTCGGGCGGGATGCCCTGGCCGGCATCTTCCACGCTGATCGCCACAAAGTCGGGCCCGTCCGGCTCGTCGGCGGGGACGTTTCGCGCCGTAATGCTGATCGTGCCGCCGCCGGGCATGGCGTCACGCGCATTCACGACAAGATTGACGAGCGCGGTCTCGAGCTCCGAGATGTCCGCTGTGACCGGCCAGAGTCCCTCTTCGAAATCGAAACCCAAGCGTATCCCGCTGCCAACGCCGGTCTCAAGCACCTCGCGAACGGCCTCGATCCGCTCCGCGACACTGATCGGCTGCGGATGAACGCTTTGCCGTCGGGCAAATGTCAGGAGCTGGCTGGTCAGCGCCGCGCCGCGTTTGGTCGCCTTGTCGATCGCAAAGATCGCGCGCTGCGTCTTGGGGTCCCGTGCCGCGCTCTTCTTCAGGAAGTGCAGGCTGCCGCTGATGATCATCAGGATGTTGTTGAAGTCGTGCGCCACGCCGCCGGTGAGTTGGCCGAGCGCGTCGAGCTTCTGCGATTCCGCCAGTTGCTTCTGCATCTGCTCGAGCTTGAGCCCGGCTTCGCGGCGCTCGGTGATATCGCGGGTAATCTTGGCAAAGCCGATCAGCCTTCCGTCCTCATAGATCGGATCGATGACGACGCTCGCCCAGAAGAAGGTGCCGTCCTTGCGGACGCGCCAGCCGTCCTCTTCGTAGCGCCCCTGTTCGCGCGCAATTTGCAACGCGCGCGAGGGTTTGCCGTTGGCGCGGTCGTTCTCGGGGTAGAAGCGCGAGAAATGCTGGCCGACGATTTCGTCGGCGGAATAGCCCTTGATGCGCTGGCCGCCGATGTTCCAACTCGTCACGATCCCGGTCGGGTCGAGCATGAACAGCGCGTAATCGGCAACGTTTTCAACAAGCAGGCGGAAGCTCCGTTCGCTCTCGAACAGGTCCCTTTGCTGCGGTTTTCTGATGACCATCATGACCCCCAGCGAAAACGTGCTCTTGCGGGGTTTGTTCCTATTTGACGGCCATCCATCGGCAGGGTCTAGGTCACAGCATCCGGCAAGCGGCGGGCCAACGTTGGCCCGAAAACCTCCTCAAATGACCGCCGCAGCACGATGTCGACCTCGGCAAGGCCGATCGGATGGCCGAGATCGACGAGCGAGGTCACGCCGTAACGGGGATCGGCGACCCCGCAGGGCACGATCGCCGAGAAATGGCCGAGGTCGGGCTCAACATTGATGGCGATGCCGTGGAACGACACCCAACGCTTCAGCCGCACCCCGATCGCGGCGATCTTGTCCTCGAACCCGGCGCCCTTGTCCGGCCGCTTCACCCAGACCCCGACGCGGTCCTCGCGCCGCTCGCCGCACACGTTGAAGGCCGAAAGCGTCCGGATGATCCATTCCTCGAGCGCCGCGACATAGGCGCGCACATCGGGCCGCCGCCGCTTGAGATCGAGCATGACGTAGGCGACGCGCTGGCCGGGTCCGTGATAGGTGAGCTGGCCGCCGCGGCCGGTCGCAAACACGGGAAAACGCGGCTCAAGCAGGTCGTGCGCCTGGCCCGAGGTGCCGGACGTGTAGAGCGGGGGGTGCTCCAGGAGCCACACCAGTTCCGTTGCGCGGCCTTCGGCGATCGCGGCGGCGCGCGCTTCCATCGCGGCGACGGCCTGCGGGTAATCCACCGGCTTGTCGGAAATCCGCCATTCCACGCGCCGGCCGCTTGCCGCGGCAAATGACGTCAGGTCGAGGTTTTGCCGGCTGTTAACCATTGGATAACCATAACGTGGTGATCTCTAAGGGAGAATTTTAGTCCTGTTCGGCGGTGTCCAAGTGCCTACGCTCGATAAAGTCACCGTCGATCTCATGGTGGTCCTCGGGACCACCACGATGCCGGTCCACCAGGTGATGCGGCTTTCCCGCGGCGCCATCATCGAATTGGACGCCACCGAGGCCGATGAGGTCAAGGTGCTCGCCAACAACCTGCCGATCGCCTCCGGTGTGGTGCTGGTCGACCGCAGCCGCATTGCGGTCGAAGTCAAGCAGATGCTGCCGAAACTGCCGGGAAGCCGCTAGCTAGAGCCACAAAAAAGCCCTCGGCAAAACTCCGGTTTCGGCGCTGTCGCAGGTCTTGTCCCCCCAAACTCGATTTGTTACATCGGCGCCGTTGATCCGGCCCGATCCGGCCTGTCGGCTGAAACCATCGCGCTCGTGGCGGAATTGGTAGACGCGCTGCCTTGAGGTGGCAGTGAGTAACATCGTGGGGGTTCGAGTCCCTCCGAGCGCACCAAAAATCACCTCCAACATCATTCATAACCATCTGAAATATAACGAGAAGCCAAAAATATCTGTTGGCCGCGCACTCGACTTCGGCTGGAAGTGTGATACATAACGGGATACATTACGTGATACATGCCGGAGACAAGGCGGTGGTACGGCAACGGCAGCAGGACCGCTTTTTGCTCCTGCGCGATGGGCTCTATTACTACTGGAGACGTGTTCCGAAGTCGGTCGAGCACCTGGACGATCGCGCGCCGTTTATCCGTCACTCGCTCAAAACAGACGATCTCGCCGAGGCTCGCGCGAAGCGGGATCTGCTTGAGCAAGCGGACCGCGCGTTTTGGGGGGCGTTGCTCACCGACGGTGACAACGCGAAGGCGCTCTCCGCCTATCAGGTGGCGAGGGCCCGCGCCGAGGCCCTCGGATTCACATACAAGCCAGCCAATGAGGTCGCGAATCTTCCGTTCGAGGATATCCTGCGACGGATGACGGCGATCAGCGACGTCCGGACCCCAGTGGCGGTCGAGACAGCGATACTCGGTGGCGTCGAGCAGCCGAAGATCAAAGTGTCTGATGCGTTCGACGTTTTCTGCGACGAGATCAGGGCGGCCGAGCTTGCCGGCAAAAGCGAGAAGCAAAGGGAGCAATGGAAGAAGGTCAAGAAGCTCGCGGTGACATCGTTCATCGTGGTCGTTGGCGATCTGGCGATGATCGACATCACGCGAGACCACGCCAGGCAATTCTATCAACACTGGGTCAAACGCCTCGCGCCAACGGACGGCAGTAAAAAGCGATCCGCCTCCTTGGGCAAACGCCGTATGGGTGACATGAGGATTCTCTACGAGGAATACTTCAAGCACCTCGGAGACATCGACAGGCAAAACCCGTTCGATGGCCTTACCTTTAGTGAAAAATTCAAACGATCGCGGCCGCCTTTCCCCATCGAGTGGGTGCGTGACAAGATATTCAAACCGGGCACACTCGCCGGCATGAACGCTGAAGCGCGCGGCATCGTGTTGGTGCTCAGCGAAACCGGTGCGCGGGGCGGGGAGATTTGCAATCTGCATAAAGACGTCATCAAGCTCAGGGACGCGGTTCCGCACATCCTTGTCGAACCGAGGCTTGACCCCGAAGATCCGCGCGAGATCAAGACCGTGTCGTCGATCAGGCGCATACCGCTCGTCGGCGTTGCGCTCGAAGTCATGAAGAAATTCCCAAATGGATTCCCGAGCTACAAGGAGAACGAGAATAATTTCTCGAGTGCGGCCGGAAAGTATTTCCGTGAGAACAAACTTTTCCCGACGAAGAAGCACGTCATCTATTCGCTCCGCCATACCTTTGAGGATCGCATGAAGGAGGCCAGGATTGACGAAGAGCTCCGCAGCATCCTGATGGGTCACACCGTCGATAGACCAAAATACGGGTCGGGAGGTTCGCTGAAGCTCTATCAGGAAGAGATGATGAAGATCGTCTTTCCGTTCGATCCAGCTATCATTTGAGGCGTTGGCGAGCGCGCTCCATTCGCGCTTCCACGGCCCTGAGTTCTTCGAGTTTAGCCTCGAGGCGTTCGTATATCGGCAGGTACATAGCACCGCGTTTGCCGGCGCGGTCGATCGCGAGCGCGAGCCTGTCCAGATGTTTCTCCAAAACCTCAACACTCACCTCGATGCGAGGCGTCTTACTGTGATGTGCTCGATGGCACCGTCGCATGGGGGACAGGTTGAGATGACTTATCCCCCATTCAACGCAGCCTTCGCATCGGTAAAAAAGGGCTCGATCAATCCGATCGCGCAATCGGTCGCAATCGCGCGCAAATACTGAAACCGAGATCGCCAGTGCCGTCAAAGCTTACAGGCGCTCGCGTTACTTACCGAGCAGCGCCATGAATTATTGCGGAGACGCGTGAGAACGTGCGGCCGCGCTCTCGCCGAGCAGCTCGATCAACCAGAGTTGCCGAACATCATGAAGCCTGTCGCTCAGGCAAGGCCGAGCTCTCCAGCAGTGGCATGTCAAGACTGGGAATCTCGGGCATTGCCTTGCCCGCAATTGCCTGGAGATCTCCGACCAGGCCGACGGTCGACTCGATCACGGAGGCAATCTGCGTTTCGCGCTTGGCCCACTGCCGTCCCATGAACTTGCGCTCCTTGTCGAGATCCTCGCGCATGTCGTTGAATTTCTCGACCACGGCTTCCACGCGTTGGCGGAATTTCATACCGGTCAGATAGTGGTAGACCTGCTCCATCTTGGTCTGCTGCCCGTGCTGGACCAGACGCAAGCTGTTGACCTCGATCAGGGTCTGGCGGAGCGCGATGGCCATTGGGATCGCGCAACGCGGGTGAGTGACCCACACGCCGTCGATCAAATCGAAATGCTGGACATGCTTTGGCAGTGCCTGCGAGATGATCAGCGCGACATCGGCGCCACATCGGCGCTGGTCATCGCGGAGCTTGGCCAGCCAACCGTCGCTCCAGGCTTTCGTTCGTTTCGACTCCCAGAGAATAATACCGGCTGCTTGACCCACCGCCCCGTTGACCTGCTGAACGACGTCTGCGCCCAGCTCGCCTTTGCCGACCGGCTCGATGATATCGGTGGGGAAGCGCCCACGAAGAAGTTCCTCCAGCTCAAGCTCGAGGACCTCTCCTTGGGATTGTTGAGAGCCTTGCTCGGCCTTGCGCTTCAGCTCCTCGATCGTCCGCGCCATCGACTCGATGGTTTGTTCCTTCTCCAGCACGCGCAGTCGGGCCGCCTCGTCAGCCTCTTTCTTGGCCTTGGCCTGGATGTCGACGACGGACTCCCGAACTCGCTTTTCGATAGTGAGGTCTAGCTCGCGCTTCTCCTCATCCAGAGTGCGTTGCCTTCGCAATAGCTCGGCTTGAGCCTGCTGGGCTTCCGCCAGCTTGGCGTTGTTCGCCTCGAGGATTCCCCGCAGTTCGGCGGCTTCCGCCGCGTTGGCGTGCAGCTCAGCCGCCACAGCTTCCTTTGCCTTCTTTGCCTCAGTCGCGACAAGTTGGGCGCGCTCCGCTTCCAGACGATGCCTAACTCGCTCTTCAACCTGCTGGCGCGCCAAAGTCAGTTCCTGTTGCTCTTTGCGCAGTGCTTCGGTTTGGCGAGCAACCTCGGCATCCTTCTGTGCCAATTGCTCTTCAAATTGCCGCCGACTTTTGTCGAGCAGCGGAGCGGCGAGGGATTCGGTCAGCTTGATTTCGTGATTGCAATTGGGGCAATGCAGAATGGGCTCATGTGCGCCGGCCGTGACGTCGATCCTCATGAACCCTCCGATAAATCTTGCGACCTATCTTGCGATTAACCCGATTCAGGCAGTTTCGCGAACGCTCAGATGCCGAGGCATCCTGATTTCCACTGAATTACGATAGTCTGGCAGACGACGTTTGCTCGAACGAGCGCAACATGATGCCATCAAGGATCTTCGTCGCGCTGGCTTTGACCTTCCGTGCGGCATTCTCCGGCATTGGTGGCAATCGATAGGTTGCGATCTGAACGTCCAAGCGCAAGCCGCGCGGATCATCCGCCATTTCCGACACCACCTGAAACAGCATCATCAGCATGAACTGGATCGCCATGTCGGCGCCCATCTGCACGGCCTGGTCATCCGTCACGAACGAGTGCCGGTTCTGATGTTTCATGGATCCCTCCACAGCCTAGCCCGCATAGGACCGAAACCGTCCGCGCATGAAGGCGTGCGAGACGGATGTATTGAGATTCCGGTTCTCGACGATCAGCGCGCGAACCGCCGCACGCAAGTCGCCGTTGCTGGCGGCCTCCAGCCCGTCATCATCCTCTGTCTCGGGTTGTAGAGCGGCGGACATGGCGGGTTCCGTGTTGACCTGACGTGCCGTATGTTCCTATTTTGTTCTCATGGAGTCAAGCCGCCGTTTTCCGCCGCCGTGGACCCTGATCCGGGA
>Ga0134126_10003154_pt1 | contig 20593 bp, 21 predicted proteins | sample KB31752_FD_96881 | JGI IMG/M metagenome (GOLD analysis project Ga0134126, IMG submission 96881) | Terrestrial soil microbial communities with excess Nitrogen fertilizer from Kellogg Biological Station, Michigan, USA - KB3-175-2 | ecosystem: Environmental > Terrestrial > Soil > Unclassified ... | reverse complement strand
CAGTGGGAACGGCGCAAGCCCCCGAGCCCGCGAAGCAAATGCGTGCTCCCCGCGAGTCGCGGGCTGCTGCTTGAGCATCGCCTGGGTCGCCCACCGAGCCAGCCGACTCTCGTAGCGCACCTGGCGAGTGGCTGTTCCAACCCTTATCCGCGTACAACGCTGAGCGTCGTGACGCCCGCGAGCAGCGTGACGACGCCCACGACCTGGATCCGCGTCAGCCGCTCTCCGAACAGTAGAAAGGCCGCGATCGCCGTGATCGCGGCGAACTGGGCCGCGACCACCGCCGTGACCGCGACGTCGTGACGCGCGCCGAGCGCGAACGAGCCGAAGCCGACCACCTCGCAGAGGCCCGCCGCGAGCACCAGCGGCGCCACGGGCCTGACCAGTCGCAGGCGCCCGGTGGCCACGAGAGTCAGCGCAACCAGGACGGCCCCCACGAGGCGCGCCGGGAGGATCACCCACGCGAGTGGCAGCGAGCTCACGCGCCCGGTGGCGTACAGGCCGACTCCGAAGCAAACGGCAGCCAGGCCTGCCAGCGCGACGCCGCGCCCCGAGTCGCCGGCGGCCTGTAGCGGGCCGCCCGTGTGCCAGGCTGCCAGCGCGACGCCGCAGGCGATCACCACGAGCGCAGCCGTGGCAGCGGGGGTCACGCGCTCGCCGGCGAGAATCGCAATCAGCGCGGCGATCGCTCCCTCAGTCGAGATCAGCGGCGCGAGCAGCACGACTGCGCCCTCGCGGAAGGCGCGATACGCCAGCATCAGCCCCGCGACGTTCCCGGCACCCGACACGGCGAGCCAGGCCGTGTCACCGGCGTCGAGGTTCGCAGGCACGCCCCGCGCCAGCAGGAACGGCGCGAGTGCGACGAGCCCGACCAGCGACACCCACGCGACGACGCTCGCCGGGGGGATCATCCGGCTCGCGCGCGACGTGCACAGGGTCGATGCAGCCCACGCGATCGCCGCGACGAATCCGCCCAGGATCGCCAGCACGCTCAGCCCTGAGCTTGCAGGCGCTCGCCGCTCACAGGATCGAAGAGGTGCACCCGCTGCGGGTCCAGCCACAGGCGCGCCTGCGATCCCTCCTTCACGCGCGTCGAGGCGCCGAGGCGCGCAACGATGTCCGGCCCTACCACTCGCTCTTCGCTCTCCCCCGCCCCCGGCGCGTGCGGACCGTTGCCCGAGTTGGTCGAGATGTGGGCGAACACGTCAGAGCCGGTGTCCTCCAGCACGTCGATCTTGGCGGTCAGCGTGAAGCCGGCGCGGTGGCTGCCAACGATCTCCGCGTCCTCGAAGTCCTCCGGGCGGATGCCGACCGTCACCGCGCCCTCGCGGCCGGCGACCGCCGGCCGCAGCGACTCCGTGACGGGGATCTCACCGAGTCGGGTCGCGATCGAGCCGTCGCGCAGCGTCCCGCTCATCAGGTTCATCGACGGGGCTCCGATGAACCCGGCCACGAACACGTTGCGGGGCTGCGTGTAGACCTCCTCGGGGGTCCCTCGCTGCTGGATCACGCCGTCGCTCATCACCACGATCTCGTCGCCGAGCGTCATCGCCTCGGTCTGGTCGTGGGTCACGTAGACCGTGGTCGCGGCGAGGCGCCGCTGGATGCGCGTGATCTCGGTGCGTGTCTGAACGCGCAGCTTGGCGTCGAGGTTCGAGAGTGGCTCGTCCATCAGGAAGGCCTTGGGTTCGCGCACGATCGCGCGCCCCATCGCGACACGCTGGCGCTGCCCGCCGGAGAGCTGCATCGGCTTGCGGTCGAGCAGCTCCTCGATGCCGAGCATGGCGGCGGCTTCACGTACCTTCGCCTGCACCTGCTCCTTCGGGACCTTCTGCCGGCGCAGCGAGAAACCCATGTTCTTGGCGACGTTCATGTGCGGGTAGAGCGCGTAGCTCTGGAAGACCATCGCTATGTCCCGCTGGCGCGGCTCGAGGTCGTTCGCGCGCTGGCCGTCGATCTCCAGCTCCCCCCAGGTGATCTCCTCCAGTCCGGCGAGCATCCTGAGCACCGTCGTCTTGCCGCACCCCGACGGGCCGACGAGGATCACGAAGCGCCCGTCCGGGATCTCCAGGTCGAAGTCGTGAACCGCGATGGTTCCATTGCGGTAGCGCTTGCCGAGGCCTCTGCAGAGGATCTCCGCCATGGCTCAGCTCACCCTAAGCGCCGTGCGAGCGGGGCGCAACCAGGAGAAGACCTCGGCGCGCGCGTGGCGCAGCGCGATCGCCACCGCTCCGTACAGCGCAGCCTTGTCACCGAGGCGACTCGTCTCGATGCGCATCGGCAGCGGCAGCAGGCTCGCGACCGCGGCGCGGACGGGCACGGTCAGCGAGGGGTTGCACCCCACCCCTCCCCCCAGCACGACGAGCTCCGGGTCGATGACCGCGCAGATCGTCGCGATCGCGATCCCGATGCGACGCGCGACCGACTCGACAACCGCGCGAGCATGGACGTCGCCGTCGGCCGCGAGCTCGAACACCTCCTCGGCCGTGCTGGGCGCGGACCTAGTGTCTGCTGCGCTCCGGGAGCGGAACGCCTCGAGGATCCCCTCGGCGCCGACGTCGTCCTCCAACCCTCCGTGCAGGCGGTGGCGCTTATCGAACGGGGCGCTGCCGCTCGGCAGGTATGCGATCTCCCCCGCCGCCCCGTGCGCCCCCCGCACGAGCCGCTCGTCGATCACGATGCCCATCCCGACCCCGGCTCCGATCGCGACGAACACGAACGTCGAGACGCCCCGCGCGACGCCGGCCCAGCGCTCGCCCACCGCGGCCAGGTTGACGTTGTTCTCGACGAGCACCGGGACGCCGAAGCGCTCCCCGATCGTCGAGAAGGCGTCGAAGCCGCCGTCCTCGGCCAGGTTGTAGGCGAGCCCGCTGACGCGCACACGAGCCTGGTCGACGACCCCCGGAGTCGAGATCCCGATCGCGAGCGGGCGCTCATGGTCGGCGCTCGCGCGCGCGACCACCCTCGTCACCATCTCGGCGATCTGCGCCGAGATGCTCCGGACCGTCTCCTTCGCCGTCGGCTCCCGCTCCTCGCAGATCAGCTCGCCGAGCAAATCGGCGGCCCCGACCCGGACGTTCGCGCCGCCAATGTCCACGCCCACGACGAACCCGGCCCGGTCGCTGAGCACGTAGGCCATCGGCTTGCGCCCGCGTGCGCCGCCGCGCGCGCCGGCGGCGCTCACCAGCCCTGCCTGCTCGAGCCGCCGCACGGCCCCCGAGACAGCAGGGCGCGAAAGCCTCGTGCGCGTCGCCAGCTCGGGGCGGGTGATCGGTCCCTCGCGGAAGATCGTCTCGAGCACGGCTTGCTCCTTTGGATCGCGGAGCAAGCTCGGGCGTGATTCAGAGCTGCCCGCGAGGGTAGCTGCCGGTTCGCCGCCCCTCTCGTCCCTGCGCGCCACCGCCTCCACTTTCGTTCCGCACCGTGCATAAATGAGAGCTTGACGATCAAGCAAACACGGATATATGCTCGGTATTTAGAACGGCAACATACCAAATACCTGAGCGGCGGCTAGACCCGCCGGGCGGGCCTCTCTAGGAGGATGGAGATGGGAGACGACCAAGAACGCAGGTACACGCGGCGGCGGTTTCTCGGCAGTGCGGCGGCAAGCTCCGCGGCGTTCTACCTGGCGGCCTGCGGGGGCAGCAGCAACAGCGGCGGCGGCTCCTCCGGTGGGACGGTGACGCTCAACAACCTCTTCCAGCAGCAGGCCGGCTACAGCGCCGAAGACATCGCCGGGATGACGAAGGAATTCGAAAAGGCCCACCCCAACATCAAAGTCAACAACACGCTGGTCGCCTACGAAGCTCTCCACGACAAGATCGTGGCGGCGGCACCGGCGGGCACGTACGACGTCGTGCTGGGCGACTGCATCTGGCCGGCCGAGTTCGGCTCCAAGGGCATCGTCGTGGACATGTCCTCGAAAGTGAACGAACTCCCTGCGAGCCAGATCTTCCCCGGCGCGATCCAGATGGCGCAGTACCAAGGCAAGTACTACGGCATGCCCTGGATCCTCGACACCAAGTACCTGTACGCGAACAAGAAAATGCTCCTGCAGGCCGGCAAGACGACCGCCGACCTGAAGACGCTGACCGGAATGGTCTCAACTCTCGAAGCGCTGAAGAACCACGGCGTCGTCAAATACCCGTTCATGGGCAGCTGGCAGCAGGCCGAGGCGGTCGTGTGCGACTACGCGACGCTGCTCGGTGCATTCGGGGGCAAGTTCCTCGACGAAGAAGGAAAGCCCGCCTTCAACAAAGGCGGCGGCGTGCAGGCACTGGAATTCATGAAGATGCTGCTCGACAAGAAGCTCGCGAACCCCTCCTCGACCACCGCGATCGAGGAAGACGTGCTGAAGGCTTTCGCGGCCGAGCAGATCGCGGTGAACTGGAACTGGACCTTCCAGCTCGCCGGAGCGACGGACCCGACGAAGAGCAAAGTCGCCAAGGCCGACGTCGCGATCCTGCACACACCGCTGGGCACCGCGTCGACCGCGCCGGGCGTCAACGGCGGCCAGCCGGTGATGATCACGACGGGATCGAAACACCCGGACGAGGCCTGGACCTACATCAAGTTCATCACGAGCCAGCCGGTGCAGAACAACTACGTCGCGGACTCGCTGCCGATATGGGCGTCCTCCTACCAGGACCCCGAAGTGATCAAGACGGCGGGGTCGCAGCTCGTCTCAGTCGCCAAGACGCAGTTGCCGGACATGATCCTGCGCCCACAGGTCACCGACTACAACTCGGCGTCGCAGGAACTGCAGGTGCAGATCCAGCGTGCGCTGCTCGGCAAAGCGAGCCCTCAGAGCGCGTTGAACACGGCGGCCGGCGCGTTCGAATCGTCCGCCTGACGAAAGAAACGGGCTGAGGTGAGCCGCTCGGTCACAGCCGCCTCGGGACAGGCCCGAGGCGGCACGAGCTGGTGGGCGCGGACGCGCGAATCGCGTTTCGCGCTGGCGCTGCTGATCCCCAGCGTCATCGTTGTTTTCGGGATCGTCGTCTACCCGGTGATCAAGACCCTGATCACCTCGTTCTACGCGGTCGACTCGCCTTTCCCCAAAGCCTGGCCCGGCGTCGGCTTCGACAACTACACGAAAGCGCTCTCCAGCGCTCACTTCTGGTCGGCCGTCGAGCGCACCGCGTACTTCACCTTCGTCTCGACCGCGCTCGAGCTCGTGTTCGGGATCGGGATCGCGCTGCTGCTGTACGCGCCGCTGAGAATGCGCTGGCTGTTCCGCACGATCGTGGTGCTGCCCTGGGCATTGCCGACGATCGTAAACGGCGCGATGTGGCGCTACATGTTCAACGCCAACTACGGCGTCGTGAACGCGGCGCTGACGCAGCTCGGGCTTCTCCACGCCTACAAAGCATGGTTGTCTTCGCCGTTCCAGGCGCTCAACATCGTGGTGCTGGCCGACGTCTGGAAGAACACCTCGCTGGTGGCGTTCTTCCTGCTCGCCGGCCTCACGACGATCCCGCGCGATCTGTATGAGGCAGCTCGCATCGACGGCGTGAGCGCGTTCCAGGCGTTTCTGCGGATCACACTCCCGCTGCTGCGCCCGGCGATCGTCGTCGTGCTGGTGCTGCGCACGATCGAGGCATTCAAGGTGTTCGACATCATCTACGTGATGACGGGTGGCGGGCCGGCAAACGGCACCCAGAGCGTCACGTTCTACACCTACCAGCGAGCGTTCTCCGATGAGCTATTCGGTTACGGGTCGGCGCTGGCGTACCTGATCGTGCTGTTCATCTTCGGGCTTGCCGCTGTCTACATCCGGGCCTTGCGAAGCGAAGGGTACGCGGTGACCTGATGGCCGAATCGCGCCGATACCGCATCTTCATCCACGTCGCAGCCGTGGTGGTGTCGCTGATCTTCCTCGCGCCACTGGCGTGGCTCGCGATCGCGAGCGTCTCCTCGCCTGTTGAGCTGCTGCAGGTGCCGCTGAAATGGATCCCCTCCAACATCTCCTTCAGCCGCTACGAACAGATCTTCTCCTCCAGCGGCGAAAACATCTTCGCCAACTTCCGCGCCGCGCTCCTCAACAGCGTGATCGTCGCCAGCGCGACCGTCGCGATCTCGATGACCGTCGGCGTGTTCGGCGCATACGCCTTCGCGCGCCTGCGCTTCCGGCTCTCGCGCGCGACGCTGCTGCTGTTCCTCTCGACCTACATGATCCCGCCGATCGCGCTCGTGATCCCGATGTACCTGATCATGGTCAAACTGGGCCTGCTCAACAGCAGGCTCGGGCTGATCATCGTCTATTGCTCGTTCACCACGCCGTTCGTGCTGTGGATCATGGGCAACTACTTCCAGACGATCCCCCGCGAGCTCGAGGACGCCGCGCGGATCGACGGCTGCACGCGAATCGGCGCGTTGTTCCGCGTGATCCTGCCACTGTCGCGCCCGGGGCTCCTGTCAACGACGCTGTTCGCGTTCCTGATCGCGTGGGACGAGTTCCTCTACGCCCTCGTGTTCACCTCGACGAACGCGTCGAAAACGATCCCGGTGGCGATCGCCGAGTTCACGGGACGCTACACGACGGACTTCGGGCTGCAGGCCGCCGGCGGCATCCTCGCGTTGCTCCCGCCGGTTCTGATCGCCGTCGCCTTCCAGCGCTACATCGTCGGCGGTCTCTCGGCAGGAGCGGTGAAGGGATGAGCGCTCCGAGCTACCGCGACGGCATGCTGGCGCAGCCGGCCAATCTGCTCGACGCCGCCACCCCGCTGCGCGACGCGCTTGCCGCGACCGATCTCGGAGCGCTGCGCGAGGGCACGATCGTCTTCAGCGGCATCGGCGCGAGTTGGCACGCGCTGCTGCCGGCCGTACGCCACCTGCGGTCCAGGGGACGGCGCGCGTTCGCCGTCCCCGCCCCCCAGCTGCGAGGTGTTCGCGAGCTCGCGGACGCCTACGTCCTGATCTCCCAGTCCGGCAGGAGCGTCGAGTTGCTCGAGGCGATCGAGGCGCTTCCCGCTGAGCGCGTATTTGCGCTCAGCACTCGTGGTGACAGCCCACTAGCGGCCACCGCTGGGGCGTTCTTGCCGCTGTCGCCCCGGCAGGACAGCGCCGTCTCGACGCTGTCCTACACGGCAACGCTCCAGGCGCTCGGAATGCTCGCGGAGGAGCTCGTGGACGCACCCCTAACCGATTGGGCGCGGGTCGCCGAGCTCGCGCGCGAGTCGCTCGATCGCCATCGCGGGGACGCGGAGACGCTCGCCGGGGCTCTCGCCTCCGCCAACGCGCTGGACGCGATCGCCGCCGCCCCCTCGATCGCGAGCGCCGGCGAGAGCGCGCTGCTCGGCCGCGAGGGGCTGCACCTCCCCGCCGACGGCGAGGAGACACGCCAGTATCTGCACGGCCCGCTCGAGGCGGTGCGCGACGGCTTCTGCTGTCTGATCTTCGGCTCCGAGCGCGAGGTCGAGCTGGCGGCCTCGCTCGCCGGGTGGGGCGCGAGGGCGTGCGTGATCACAGCCGCGCACGACGCCGGCGCGGCGTCCGGGGTGCAGGCGATCACGATCGCGGGCGTGACCGAGCTCGCCTCGCCCGTCCTCGAGATCGTCCCGGTGCAGATGGCGGTGGCGGTGGCCGGCGAGCAGCTCGGGCTGGGGCTCGGTGGGCTGGAGCGCCAGCAGCCGGACACGAAGATCGCGGACCCGGCGTGAGCACCGCCGGGGTGACCGTCATCGGCGGCGTCCAGATCGACGTAGTGATCGTGCCCGTGGCGGAGCTGCCGGCGCCGGGCCAGACCCGGCTCGTCGACCAATTGAGCTTTCGCGCCGGCGGTGCGGGCTCGAACACGGCGGTCGCGCTGTCGGCGTCCGGTGCGGACGTGCGCCTCATCGGCTGCGTGGCGGACGACCGGCTCGGGCGCTGGCTGCGTGAGGATCTCGGCCGACTCGGACTGGCGCATCACATCGCGGTCGTCGAAGGCGAAACGACCGGCCTGACCGTGGCGTGCGAGGCGCCGGGGCGCGACCGCTCTTTCCTGACCTTTCTCGGCGTGAACGAGGTATGGGAGGAGGGGCTGATCCCCGCCGATGCGACCGACTGCCGGAGCCTCCTGGTCTGCGACTACTTCTGCGCTCCCGCGCTACGCGGCGAGCCGACCCGTGGGCTGTTCGCGCGGGCGCGGGCCACTGGCGCGCGGACGTTCTTCGACACGGCCTGGGATCCCGCCGGCTGGGCACAGGACGCGCGGGCCGAGGTGCTCGGGCTGCTGCCGGAGGTCGACGTCTTCCTTCCCAACGACGGGGAGGCGCGGGCGCTCACCGGCTCCACCGAGGCGCCCGAGCGGCTCGCCCGGGAGCTGCAGACGCTGTCGGGCGGCTGGGTCGTGGTCAAGCTCGGCGAGCGTGGCGCCGTCGCGGCCGGCCCCGAAGGCGCCGAGCTCGCGGCGCCAGCCGCGCCGGCGCGGGTACTCGACTCGACGGGCGCGGGCGACGCGTTCAACGCGGGGCTGATCGTCGCTCTGGACGAAGGCGCCGAGTGGCCGGACGCGCTTCGTGCGGGGACCGCGCTCGCGGCGGCGACGATCGCACGCCCGGTCCCCGAGCGTCACCTGCCGCTGCAACGCACGGTCTAGCCGTATGGCGTCGCGGACCCCGTCCGGCATCGCGAGACCACGGGAGCAGGCAGCTCCTCGCAGGAGCTCGCCGCACGCCAGCGTCCCGTATCGGGCGGGCGTGGTGCCGGCGGCCGCGGCGCCTGATCGGGAACCCCGGCCCTCTCCGCAAGTTTTTCACAGGCGCGCTGTGAGAAGCCTGCGAGGCGTGATACGGTTCCTTTCAGCGACCGTGGAGATGCCTGAACGAAGGGAGCGGCCGTGAGCAACGCGAGCGACGCTATCTGCGTTGGGCGGTCGAGCGCTTCAGCGTCGACTGCGGAGGCCCGCAGGGTCGGGCCCGTCTACTGAGCGGCCATGCGGGCTGCCACGCGACCATCGTGGCGTCGTCATGTGCCCGGTCGCGTGCGGGCGAGGATCGTGACGGCCGTCACGATCTCGACGGTCGGAGGGCTTGCTGTTGCACCGCCGGCGTGGGCCGGTGTGATTACGCCGGAATCGGGTGGGTCCGCGAACGCCGACAGCATCGCTGGGCTCTACCGGATCGTGCTGATCATCGCGGCGGTGATCTTCTGTGCCGTTGCCGGCACGCTCGTCTTCTTCCTGGTGCGCTACCGGGCGCGTCGCGGTCGCGTCGCGTCTCAGATCCGAGGGAACACGCGTCTCGAGATCGCTTGGACTGGAGGCGCCGCGCTGATCCTCGTGGTGCTGGCGGCGTTGACGTTCACACGCCTGCACGGAATCGTCACCCCCGCGGCATCCGGAGATGCCGCCGGAGCGATCTTCGCGACGGTGGACCAGCCCCGGGCGCCGGGCGGGCATGCGCTGCACATCAAGATCACGGGCCGGCAGTTCGTGTGGCGCTTCGACTACCCGAACGGCGCGTACTCATACGAGGAACTCGAGGTGCCGATCAACACGACCGTCGTCGTTGACATCTATGCGCTGGATGTCAACCACTCCTGGTGGGTGCCGAAGCTCGGCGGCAAGTTCGAAGCGATCCCGGGCTATGTCAATCACACGTGGTTCAAGATCACCGCGCCTGGAGTGTTCACGGGCCAGTGCGCCGAACTGTGTGGACAGCACCACGCTCAGATGATCGCGACGGTACGGGCGGTGCCGCTCGAGGCCTGGAAGAGCTGGGTGACCCGTCAAAAGCAACTGATCGCCAGAGCCAAGGTTGACGACCAAGTCAACAAAGCGAGGCTGGACTCCCGGGCCGGCGCGGCGCAGGTCGAAAGCCCTTAGGGATCAGGAGACCGTTTGACATGGCCACCTACCTCGCTTCCGTGCCGCAGATAGTCACCCACCGCGCGGAGCGTGAGCCGCGCGGCTGGACGAGTTGGGTCACGACTACCGATCACAAGCGGATCGGCATTCTCTACCTGGTCACGTCTTTTGTGTTCTTCATGGTGGGCGGCGCCGAGGCACTGCTGATGCGCAGCCAACTGGCGCTTCCGAACAACACACTGATCGGCGCCGAGCAATACAACCAGCTGGTCACGATGCACGGCACGACGATGATCTTCTTGTTCGTGATCCCGGTCTGGGCGGGTTTCGCCAACTACATGGTGCCGTTGATGATCGGCGCGCGCGACATGGCGTTCCCGCGGCTGAATGCGCTGTCGTATTGGCTTTTCGTCGCAGGCGGCGTGGTGTTCTACAGCTCCGTCCTGTGGAACCCACCCGACGCGGGCTGGTTCTCCTACACGCCCCTCTCGAATGGCACGTATTCACCGACGGCTGGGCAGGACGCCTGGATCTATGTGATCCACCTCACCGGCATCGCGTCCGCGATCGGCGCGATCAACATCGTCGTGACGATCGCCTCAATGCGCGCGCCGGGGATGGGCTGGGGACGCCTGCCTCTGTTCTGCTGGGGTGTTCTCACCCAAGCGATCATGTTGATCGTGGCGATCCCTGTCATCGCGGCGGCGGTCACGATGCTGCTCACCGACCGGCATTTCCACACTTGCTATTTCGACCCGCGCTGCGGCGGGTCGTCGTTGCTGTGGCAGCACCTGTTCTGGTTCTTCGGGCATCCCGAGGTCTACATCATGATTCTCCCCGGCTTCGGGGTGATCTCCGAGGTGCTGCCGGTCTTTGCCCGCAAGCCGATCTTCGGGTACAAGGCGATCGCCGCGTCCACTGTGGGCATCGCGTTCTTGTCAGTGCTCGTCTGGGCGCACCACATGTTCACGGCCCCGATCCCGCTCGTGGTGCTGGCCTTCTTCATGATCTCCTCGATGGCGATCGCTGTGCCGACTGGCGTGAAGGTGATCAACTGGGTCGCGACGCTGTGGCGGGGAACGATCCTGTTCAGGACCCCGTTGTATTTCGCGTGCGGTTTTCTGGTGCTTTTCACCCTTGGCGGGCTCAGCGGGGTGATGCTCGCGATCTTCCCGGTGGACTGGCAGCTGCACGGGAGCTACTTCGTGGTGGCGCACTTCCACTTCGTGCTGGTCGCCGGCGCGGTCTCCGCGGTGATGGCCGCCGTGTACTACTGGTTTCCGAAGATGACGGGCCGCATGCTCTCAGAACCGCTGGGCAAGCTCTCATTCTGGCTTCAGTTCGTCGGGTTCCTCGTCACGTTCGGGATCCAACACTCTCTGGGGCTCTCGGGCATGCCGCGGCGTGTTTACACCTACAACGCAGACACGGGCTGGGGAACGGACAACCTCATCTCGACGATCGGGGCGTTCATCCTCGCCACCGGCGTGCTGCTGACTGTCCTGAACGTCATGCGGAGCCTCAAGCGCGGGGTGCCCGCGGGCCCGGACCCGTGGAAGGCGAACACGCTGGAGTGGCTGTGCGTCTCACCCCCTCCCGCACACAACTTCGACGTGATCCCGAGGGTCACGTCGGTCGAACCGCTGAGGGACCTGCGCGCCCAGGTCGCCCGAGCAGACCGCGACGGCGACGTCGCGGGTACGGCGGGCGCGCTGCCGGGGGTTGGCCTCCGCGTTGCCCGCTCCACTAACGTGAGAGGAGGTGAGCATGTCTGAGATCGCGCCAGGTTGGGGAGCATGGAGCGCCAATCGAGGGGTGATCGCAGCGCTCGTGTTCGCTGCGGCGGCCTACGGTGGTTGTTACCGCCGGGCTCACCAGCGCACAGGCCGGTTCTATCTCTCCCAGCTGCTGGCGTTCACGACGGGCCTTGGCCTGCTCGCCGTCGCGTTGCTCTCGCCGCTTGACGCGATCGGTGACGATTGGCTGCTCTCCGCGCACATGCTCCAGCACGTGCTGCTCGCCGACATCGCTCCCGCGCTGGTTGTGCTCGGCGTCCGCCCCCCGCTGCTGGCGCACGGACTGCCTCCCGCGCTGCTGCGCAGGGTCTCGCCTCGCGCCCGGCTCGGCCGGCTGCTCCGCAGTCGGTGGCTGGGAGCAGTCGCACTGGGGCTCTGGGCTGCGACGCAATGGGCTTGGAACGTCCCCGTCGTGTTCGACACGGCCGCCGCCAACCCGTGGTTGCACGCGATCGAGCATCTCAGCCTGCTGTGCAGCGGGCTGCTGCTGTGGACGGTCGTAGTCGACCCGCTGCCGGGCCAGAGCCGTCGCGCCGTGTGGCCGCGCCTGGGTTATCTCGGAGCCTCGCGGGCGATCGCGGCTGTCGTCTGCCTGCCGTTGACATGGCTTGATGGGACGCTGTACTCACGCTATGCAGATGCGCCTCGCGGCTACGGCATATCGGCGCTGAGCGACCAGCACGTCGCCGGGGCCGGCATGTGCCTGATCGAGTTCCTCGTCTTCGGGGTCGCGTTCATCGTGGTGTTCCTGGATCTTCTCGGCCGCGAAGAGCAGGGGACGCGAGTGAAGGAGCTCGCGTACGAAAGCACGCGCGACGCGCCCGCGGCAGAGCCGGTCAACATCTCGTGATGATGTCCAGCGACGTGTCAGACGCGGGCACGGGCGAGGACCAGGCCTCGAGGGCGAGTGCGTCCGGTCACCACCTGAGCAGGCACCCCAGCGGGGACCATCAGATCATCGGGCTGATCACCCTGTTCACCACCGCGATCCTCGTGGTGGTTGCTGCCGTGTGGGCGCTCGGGGCCGTCGGGGGCTGGTGGATGCTGGCGCTCGCCGTCGTGATCCACCTCCTGGCGAGCGCCGTCGTGCTGGCTGAGGTTGCCGCCGTCATGAGCGACCAGTCGCTCACCGTCGCGGTGATCGAACGCATCACCTCCGGCCGACGGGCACGCCGACACGGGTCCGACGCGGGCTAGGAACGCTGCCCGTGCCTGCCTCCCGAGTGCGTCGGGCCGGCGTTCTTCTACATAGCCCAACTGTAAATCAGATACCAGGCTTGGAGATCGCAGGGGTAAGAACGCGGCGCGCGATCGACGCTAGAGAGATATGGACACTCGAGCGCTGCGCAACCCGGTGATCGCCGCCAACGGCTTCTCTGGTACCCCCGGCCGGCCGGCAAGCGTCGATCCGATCGTACGACGAGAGCGCGTCGCCGCTGTGCGCCGCGCGATGCGTCGCCGTGATCAGAGCGCCGCCCGGCATGCGCGCGTCTCCCGCGCGCCCAGGATCGACACGGCTTCCCCTGGGCCTGCCACGAGCGCGCAGGCAACGGCGCTCGAAGGGAGCTCAGGAGGGTTCCAGCTCGCCGTGCACCGTGATCTGGACGCCCGCCCGCAGCGCCTTTGAAACCGGGCATAGCTCGCTCGCCGCGCTGACATGGCGCTCGAAGCCTGCCCGGTCGAGCCCGGCGACCCGAGCGCGTACATCGAGCTGGCTGTTCGTGATCTGTGGTGCCCCGTCCACCTCCGTCAACGTGCAGACAGCGTTAACAACCAGGTGCTCGGGCGGGGTCTCGGCTTCGCCCAGGACGAGGGCGAGCGCCATCGCGAAGCAGCTCGCATGCGCAGCCGCGATCAGCTCCTCCGGGCTCGTCTTCCCGTCCGGCTGCTCGGTGCGCGCCGCCCACGTGACGGGCAGTTGATCCAGCGCGCCGCTTCCCGTCGACAGCGCGCCGGTTCCGCGTGCGAGCGTGCCGTCCCACTCGATCTGTGCTTGTCTGACTGCGATGGCCATGAGGTTCTCCCGGTCGTGTTTGATGTTCGGATTCGGCTGGAGCGTCCGGCGCGGCGCGTGCAGCCGCTGGCAGCACTGAGCGGACTCCGCCGTGGCGGGCGTTGCCGGTCTCGAAGTTCAGCGTCATCGAGTGCCTACGTTCTTACCCGCCGCTGAGCGCCTCCGATCTCGGTGCGTCGTCTCTCACGAGTGGCGAGGTAAGAAGCCGCCTTCGTCCGACGCTATGACTGTGAACCTCGATCGAGAGGAGTGTTTGATCGCCATGCCGACCCAGACCCCGAGCCAGCCTTCTCTCCCGCGCGTGGTGATCGCTGGGGGCGGAGTGGCAGGCATCGAGACACTGCTGGCGCTCCGCGCGCTGGCTGCTGACCGAGTGGACATCACGATCCTCGCGCCCGAGCTGATGTTCATCAACGCCTCCATGGCCGCGTACCAGCCATTCGGGCCGAAGCGCTCGCGAGGCATCAGGCTGCAGGACGCCGCCGGCCAACTCGGCGCCGGGTGGTACCACGGAGCCCTCGACCGTGTTGAGCCCGAGAACCGGCGCGTTGTCGCCAAGGACGGCGTTGAGCTCCCCTACGAGAGCCTCGTTCTCGCTCTGGGAGCCCACCCTGAGCGTGAATGGCAATCGGAGCACGTGCTGACCTTTCACGGCGGTCGCGACGGTGGGAGCTATCGGCTGCTGCTGCATCAGCTCCTTGAGGGACGTTTCGACAAGGTGGCGTTCGTCAGGCCGCCCGGCCCAAGCTGGCCCTTGCCGCTGTATGACCTGGCGTTGATGACGGCAGCTGAGTGCACGGCACATCACCGCGAGAGGGTCGAGCTGAGCCTGATCACGCCCGAGGAGGAGCCGCTTGCGATCTTCGGCAACACCGCGAGCGCCGCGGTCCGCCAGCTCCTCGATGACCACGGGGTGGCGCTGCACACCGCCAGCTACGGGACGCCGACTCGCCCTGGACGGCTCGACATCGCGCCGGGCGGGCGGGCCATGCGCGTTGACCGTGTGGTCACCGTTCCGCGTCTCGTCGGCCCGCGGCTGCGTGGTATCGCCTGCGACGCCGACGGGTTCATCGAGACCGATCCTCACGGTCGGGTGGCCGGCGTGGACGGCGTGTTCGCCGCGGGTGACGCGACAACCTTCCCGGTCAAGCAGGGCGGCCTGGCCGCCCAGGAAGCCGACGCCGTAGCTGAAGCGATCGCAGCCTCGGTGGGCGCCGACGTCGACCCTCAGCCATTCCAACCTGTCCTGCGTGGGCTGCTACTGACCGGAGGGCGGGCGCGCTACCTACGAGCAGACATCAGCGGCGCCGCGGGTGACGATTCAACGATCTCAACCGATGCCCTGTGGTGGCCGCCGGACAAGATCTCGGGCCGCTATCTGGCCCCTTATCTCTCGAGCCGGGTTGGCGAGGAGCTTGACGTCATGCCACAGGGTGAGCACGCCCTCGCGATCGAGACAGCGCTCGACCCGATGATGCCGGGCACGCTCGGCTTCGGCGAGCTCACCGACCTCTCGCCACGCTGAGTATCGATCTGCCGGCACGAGCGCCGGCGATCATGGCATCCAGCGCCGCCCTGGGCGCCGGTTCTCACGCGTGAGCGCACGCCGATCCGAGGCGCATCTCGCCCACGGGCGTGATTGGGGTCTACTCGGCGTCCTGTGGAGCGCGCAGTGGCTGCGCAGCGTTGCGGTGATGGATGACGAGAGTGGGAAGATCGCTGTGGTGCACGACGGCGCTCGAGACGCTCCCCATCAACGCGGATCGCACGCCGCTGAGCCCACGGGAGCCCATCACGATCGCGGCGGCACCATGGTCTTGGGCGACCTCCACGATCGCGTGCCATGGGGCACCCGCGGACTGGACGGCAAGCGGCTCAGCCTGGAAGCCGGCGTCTCGCGCGATTCCCACCCCCTGCTGAGCGATCCGGTTGTTGATCTCGAGCGCGGCACGATCGAGCTCGGTGAAATCGGCGACGCCACCCATGGCTCCCGCCCAGGCGAAGCTGCCCATCGTGGCGGCGGCCTGCCACACCGTCAGTACGACCGCGACCCTCACGCTGAGCAGCTCAGCGGCACGTTCGATGGCGTGCGCGGCGTTCTCAGAGCCGTCGTAGCAGAGGATCAGCGGTCCGGCGGAAGAGGCAGTGCTCATACGGGTCTCCTTGCGCGCGTTGAGGTCCAGCGGGACACGTACCCGCCATTCGTCGGCCTAGTTACCTGGCGGCGTCTCGCCTGCCCGTTCATATGCGGGTCGAGGTTAGTCCCCCAGGGCTCGTCCCCTGGGCGTGAGCGGCCGCTCATCGAGCGACGCCGCAGGTAAGAACAAGACGCTGGTGGGCGCTAAGTGGGTATGACGGCCCGGGAACAGCTGAAGCTTCGCATCCTCGACGCGCTGGGCTGCGCCTTGGGTGCGAGCGATGCAAGGCAGTCGACATGAGCTCACAGGCCCTCACCGTTGACGGCCTGGAGCGCTGGGTGCTGTTTGGCGCGCAGTGGCACGTTTTGCGTCTCTCGCCCGACCGGGCCACGGTCGAGCTGTGCGCGTGCACCGGCGAGCCAGTCGAACAGCTGGAGTCCCACGATCCGGCGGTGATCGAGTACCTGCGCACAGCGCAAGGCGATCCGACCCGTCCTGAGACGAAGGAGCGACGATGACACCCGACACGCTGACCGTGCGCACCAAGCGGATCTACGAGCCTGCAGCGGCTGACGACGGCTACCGGGTGCTGGTTGACCACATCTGGCCACGGGGCGTCTCGAAGGAGCGCGCCGCCCTCGGCCTGTGGGCGCGCGAGCTGGCACCAAGCGACGAGCTGCGCCGTTGGTTCAACCATGCTCCCGAGCGCTTTGAGGAGTTCCGCTCGCGCTATCGCAGCGAGCTCGCCGCGCACGGAAAGCTCCTTCAGGAACTGCGCGCGCGTGAGGGCCCGGTGACCATTGTCTACGCCGCCCGAGACGAAGAGCACAACAACGCCGTCGTCGTCTGCGAGCTGCTGCGCGGCGGTCAAGCCGAAGACACGTGATCGATCGGTCCCGACGAGCCGGCAGCGTATTCCTCCAGCGGGACGCAGCCTTCGCGCCACCACTGCAGCACCGGGGTGACGACCCGCCAGGCCTCCTCCGCCTCGGCGGCGCTGATCGAAAGCTGGCTGCTCCCTTCGAGGACGTCCACCAACACGCGAGCGTACGCAGGCAGGTTCGCGACGGGCGGATCGCCCGACAAGCTGACCTGCGTCAGCTGCGGTGTCATCCCGGCACGTGCGCCCGTGAGCTGCATGACGAGGTCGTTCGGACCGTCGAGCCCGATCCGAAGCTCGCTCGAGGCGCGCTCTCCATCGTCGGTCGTGAGACCCCGTGACGTGCGGAACCGAATCACCAACTCCTTGCGGCGCTGCCCCAGTGCCTTCCCGGCACGCAGGACGAACCGTGTCCCGCGCCACATGGGAAGGTCGAGCGACAGAGCGAGCTCGGCGAACGTCTCGGTGCCGCGCGAGGGATCGACGCCGTCGTCCTCTGCATAGTCGGGAACCTCCCTGCGCCCGATCCGTCCCGCGGTGTAGCGGGCGCGGCGGGTGTCGGCGGGCCCCGAAACGCGTGCCGAGCGGAGAACCGCGAGGCGGCGGTCCGCCAAGCCTCGTCCGTCCAGGCTCACCGGAGTCTCCATCGCGACCAGGCAGAGGACCTGGAGCAGATGGTTCTCGATCACGTCCTTGAGCGCTCCGGCCCGGTCGAAGTAGCCGGCCCGCCCCTCGAGCGCGAGTGTCTCCTCCCAGAGGACCTCGACCCGTTCGATGTGATCGGAGCTCCAAACCGCCTCCAGGACCGGGTTGGCATGACGCATCGCGACCAGGTTCTGGACCGTGGCAAACCCAAGCAGGTGATCGACCCGGAAGGCCGCGCTCTCAGCCGCCTCGCCGAGGACCCGCGCCAGCAGCGCGTTGAGCGCCACGGCGCCGGCGAGATCCTCGCCGAACGGCTTCTCGACGACGATCCGGCTCCCCGCCGGCAGCCCGACCTCGCCTAGCGTGGCTATCGCCGTGGCGAACGTCGCGGGTGGCAACGCGAGGTACGCCGCAAGCGGTCCGGACCCTCGCTCGAGCACGGCCGCGACGCTTGCCCGCTCGCCGAGGTCGACCGGGCAGTAGGTGAGCGAGCGCACCAGCTCATCGCGCGCTCGCGCTGACACGTCGGCCGCGTGCTCGGCGAGCTGTTCGGAGGCCACGCGCTGAAAGGCATCGTCATCCCAGCTCGCCCGTGCCGCGCCGACCACCTCGAACCGCTCGGGCAGTGCACCGGCCGCCTTCAGCGCCGCAAGAGCGGGCAGCAGGAAGCGGCCCACGAGGTCGCCGCTGGCTCCGAACAGCACGAGGCGGGCGATCACCGCCGGCCCCTCATCCCGCGAACTCGCGAACCGGCAGGCCCGAGACACCCACGACGGCTCGGAAGAGAGAGCCGCCCAGCGGGTCCGTGCCGCGCTCGACGCCCTCCTGCGAAGTCGTGATGAACAGCTCCTCGAGACGCGGCCCGCCGAAGGTGCACGCCGTGACCTTCCGCGTGGGAACGTCGATCACCTCATCGAGCTCGCCCTCCGAGGTGTAGCGCCGCACGGCCCCGCCGACCGAGAGCGCGACCCAAACACCGCCCGCCGCGTCGACCGTCAGCCCGTCGGGACGACCGACCTCGGGGGGGATCTCGGCGAACAGGCGGCGCCCCGTCCACCCGGCGTCACCGTCGTAGTCGAAGACATCAATGCGGTGCGTCGGCGTGTCGTTGTAGTAGACGCGGGAACCGTCAGGGCTCCACTCGAGCCCGTTGGAGGCTGCGACGTGCTCGAGCACCACCCGCACCGAGCCGTCAGGATCGAGGCGGTAGAGCGCGCCGCCGCCGGGATGCTGGTCGTAGGCCATCGAGCCGCAGTAGAAGCGCCCGTCCGGATCACAGCCTCCCTCGTTCATCCGCACCTGCTCATCGCTCCACAGCTCAGCCAGGCGCGTCACGCCCCCGTCCGCGTCTTCGAGCGCAAAGCCGCGCTCGATCCCCATCACGCTGCCACCGTGACGGCGCGGCCGGATCGCGGCAACGACAGCCGCGACATGACGCCTCTCGACCGCGCCTCCCGCGGACAGCGACAGGACGTCGCCGGCGAGCATGTCCACCCACCGCAGCCCGCCCCAGTGCTCCGACCACACGGGCCCCTCGCCGTGGAAGGCGACGGGATCGGTCACCTGCTCAGCGCGCGGCACAGTGCCTCCTCATCGAAGTGAAGGAACCAGCGAGCAGCGTACCGGTAGTTTTCGCGACAGTCGCGTCTGGGTAGCCTGTCGGGTAGCGCGAGATGGGATCAGATCAACCACCGAATCACCCCGGTGGTGACGATTGCGGCCCTGTACGGGGCGGGTGAGAGCGTCGTCGGGCCGGGGGTCGCCGAGCGCCTGGGCGTGCCGCTGCTGGATCGTCGCGTCCCCGAAGAGGTCGCGAGGAACGCGGGGGTCTCCGAGGAGGCAGTCGCCCAGGTGGATGAGCAGCCTCAGACGCTTGGCAAACAGCTCCTGTCGAGTCTCGGGCGCCTCTCCACCGTCGCCGGGTCCACCGGCGGCGCTGACGAGCGCTTGGACCTTCAAGAGCGCACGCTGAGGGGCCACATCGAGCGGTTCCTCGCCGAATCCCGCACAGCCGGCGGCGTGATGATCGGCCGCGGCGGCATGGTCGTGCTGCGCGACCTCCCCCAGGCGTTGCACGTCCACCTCGGCGGACCGCGCGACGCTCGCGTCAGGCAGGGGATGCGGCTGGAGAACGTCGACCACGACGCCGCCGCACGGCGCCAGGACACCGAGGACGAGACGAGGATCGGCTACGTGCGACGCGCTTACGGCGTCGACGGCGAGGATCCCGGCCACTACCACCTGATGCTCGACACGACCGCCCTCGAGCTCGACGCTTGCGTCGAGCTGATCGTCACGGCGAGTCGGGCCCGCACCCACGACCACCCTCGTGGAGCCTGACCAGATGCTTGCCGTGCGCGACACCTCCGCGCGCGAGCGCCGCTCGCTGGACGGGCTGTGGCGGTTCATGCTCGACAGCGACGGGACCGGCCGCCGAGACGCCTGGTTCAACGGGCTGCCGGCCGATGCGCGCGAGATCCCGGTGCCGGCGAGCTACAACGACATCTTCGTCGATCGCGACGTGCACGACCACGTGGGCGAGGTCTGGTATGAGACGACCGCTCGCATCCCTTCGGGCTGGGCAGGAGCGCGGATCGTGCTGCGCTTCGGCTCGGCTACCCACCGCGCGATCGTGTGGGTGAACGGAAGTCAAGTGGTGGAGCACGAGGGCGGTTACACGCCATTCGAGGTCGACATCAGCGACGACGTGCACCCCGGAGCCGAGAGCCGCATCACGGTCGCCGTCGACAACGTGCTGAGCTGGCACTCCATTCCTCCGGGATACGTCGAGCACACGCCCGATGGTCCACGCCAGACGGTGTTCCACGACTTCTTCAACTACGCCGGCTTGCACCGCTCGGTCTGGCTTTACACGACACCGCACGCCCACATAAGCGACATCACCGTGCTGACGAAGCTGGACGGCTCCAGAGGAACCGTGCAATACGAGGTCGAGACGGCCGACGCCGCCGGCCTCGAGGTTCGCGTCACGCTGAGCGACGCGCAGGGCGCCGACGTCGCGCGCGCGAGCGGCGGCTCGGGCACCCTCGCGAGCGAGGATGTTCATCCATGGCGGCCGGGCGACGGCTACCTGTACGACCTCACCGTCGAGCTCCATGGCGAGGACGAATCACCGGTGGACAGCTACTGCCTGCCGATTGGCATTCGCACCGTGGAGGTCGCCGGCACGCGCTTCCTCATCAACGGCGAGCCGTTCCACTTCAAGGGCTTCGGCAAGCATGAGGACAGTGCGCTGCGCGGCAAGGGCCACGACAACGTGTTCATGGTTCACGACTTCGCGCTGATGGAGTGGCTGGGTGCGAACTCATT
>Ga0134126_10003153_pt1 | contig 20595 bp, 12 predicted proteins | sample KB31752_FD_96881 | JGI IMG/M metagenome (GOLD analysis project Ga0134126, IMG submission 96881) | Terrestrial soil microbial communities with excess Nitrogen fertilizer from Kellogg Biological Station, Michigan, USA - KB3-175-2 | ecosystem: Environmental > Terrestrial > Soil > Unclassified ... | reverse complement strand
TTGGAACACCACCTGACGTTCGGCTTCTAACACCGAGACCACCCGGGCGCCGTCCACCCGGGTCAACCGACCCGACAGCCGCACCCCACCGTGCGCTGTCGGGGTGATCCGCAGGAACCGGCCCTCGTGGGCCCGCCGTTCCTTGGCCTCCTCGGCCGCCTCCCCCAGGGCCGCCCGCGTGATCCGGGCCGCCCCGGCTTTCAGCTCCTTCAACGAGTCCTGTTCGGCCGATCGGAGCAACTCGTCCTGAGACGACGGATCGAGTGACCCCGCCCCGGCCACCACCTTGGCCTGAGCCAACGACAGCTTCCCGTCACTGAACGCCTCGTCCACCTTGGGGGCCTGGATCAGCTTCTCCGCCGTCTCCAGTACCGACTTGGCCGCCCCAGTGGACTCCCCACTCACCCCAGCCAACCAACTGGCCGCATCACGATGGCCGGTGGTCTCGAACGCCCCGGTGTCGGCCACCCGCTTGGCGAACCGCGTGCGGACAGCTACCCCCAGACGCTCCAATCGCACCCCGCGCTTCACCATCGAGGCGGCGTCGTTCCCTCCCAGCCGGTCGGGTGCCAACGACGACAGGGTGGCCTGCAATCCACTCAGCTGCCGGTCGATGTCCTCCAGCACGTCCACGGACCCATGGTGACAGGAGGGTGTGTCAGCCGGCCGCCGGTACGTCGGGGCGATCGGACTCCGACCGCCTTCGCCGTCGCCGTCGGGCCATCGACCGGGCGGTGTCGACGACGGCGTCGGCGCCGAGGAAGACCACGGCCATCCACACCAGGACGGCTTGGCTGTCGTACGCCGACGCCCAGTTGGAGCTCTCCGGAATCGGATGGAGGGCCTGGTTCGCCACGATGCTGGCGGCCGCGGCGACGAGCAGGCCGACGGCCACCAGGGAGGTGACCGCCCGGACCTGGGGGATCACCAGGGCGACGGCGACGGCGACCCCGGCGGCCACCCCGATCAGTGGGGCCGAGATAGCGGCGGCCACCCCGCCGGTGACGACGGCGATGACGGCCACCGCCCACCACGGCGGCCGGCGGCCACGGACGGCGAACGGCAGGGCCAGCCGGGGACCATCTCGGCCCGGGTCACCGACCGGCCCGAGCGGCCCGGCCGGCGCGGCCGCTTCGCCACCCTTCCCGGCGGCCCCGCCCACGTCGGTGGTCCCAGACCCCGTCCCGACGGCGGGCCCTGCCGTCGCGGGCTGTGCCTCCCCGCCCGTCCCCGGCGGTACATCCCCACCCGCCGCCGTCGGCGGTACGTCTCCGCCCGCCGGCAACGCCGAGGCAGCGCCACCAGAGACAGCCCCGGTACCCAGGTCGGAACGGCTCCGTTGGAACGCTGGCAGCACGAACCCGACCGGGAGGGCCCCCGGTGAGTCGTCCGCCGTCGGCGCCGCGTCGGCAGGCGTCGACGCCACCCCCACCGGCGTCAACGCCGACGCCAGCACGGGCGGCCCCGAGCCGGCCGCACCGCCCACCGGCCCTCCCGCGCCGTCCGGCCCTCCCGCCCCCTTCCGCCGACGACGCCGCCGTGGGGTCAGTGCCCGCCGCCACCGGGCCGGGAGGACGGCGACGATGAGGCAGAACAGCAGGGCCAGCCCGGAGATGCCGAGGGCGATCCACACCTTCCGCTGCGGGGTCCAGGTGAGGGTGACGGTGAACCCGCCGCCGCCCCCGGTGGTGGCCGCCGTCGCGGTCCCTCCTCCGGAGCCAATCCCCAGCGCGGCCAAGTCGGCCTGGGTGACCGGCCAACCGTTGGCGAAGCCGTCGACCAACTGTGGCGCCCCGAGGTCGACGTCGTGCGCACCGGCCGGCGCGCCCGCCGACGGATGGGCGACGGCCTGCCACCCGGCGTCGTTGCTCTGCCCGAGGACGAGCTCGAACGGCGACGTCACCCTGGACACCGTGGCGGTCTCCGACGCCGGAGTGCGGCCGGCCGAAGCGACGGCGACGGCCGGGACGGCCCCGGTGGAGGGCGGGGTGACGGCGGCCGGCGGGGTGGACGGACCGACGGCGCCGGGGGTGGTGCTGCCGGTGGCCACCCCGGCGTTGGCGGTTGTGATCGGCTCCGGGCCACCGCCGGCGGCGGAGTCCAAGGTGAGCTGGTCGATGTTCCAGCCGGAGCAGTCGGCGTTGGCCTGGCAGTGCACCGTTGTCGCCGACGCCGCCGCCGGTGTGGTGGACGCCCCTTGGTGGGCGACCTGGGTCTCGACGACGTGGGGGCCGGCCGACAGGGTGACGCCGGCGGCGTCGGCGCCGCAGGGGACGACGGACAGCTCGCCGTTGGCCAACGCCGACGCGGTGGACCCGACGACCTTCACTGTGACGGGGTGACCGTCGATGCTGACGAGGTTGGGCTGGCAGGTGCCGGGGACTGTGGACGGGAACGCCGGGACGTCGAGGCCGGGGATGCCGAGCTCGGCGATCCCCAACGGCAACGCCAACGGGGACTGGGCGTAGTAGTTGGTGGTCTTCTCCAGCCGGGCCTTGGTGACGGTGACGGTGATCCGCTGGCCGGTGACGGCGGGGAAGGTGACGGGGACGGTGGTGGTGGCGCCGGGGGTGGGGCTGTCGGCGATGGGGGGGAGTGTGCGGACGTACGACGTCGAGTGGACCTGCCCGGCTGTGGTGGCGGTGACCTTGACCTGCGTCGGCACGGAGTGGCGGCCGTCGGCGACGACCTGGAGGTCCATGTGGGTGAACGTCAGCGGGGCGGCCAGGTTGTACTGCAGCCAGTCGCCGACCTGATGGGTTGTGCCGAACCCGGGCTGCCAGGCGGTGGCGGGGTTGCCATCAACGGCGGCGGCGGCCCCCGACGCCAACGACCCGGGGAGGCGGGCGCTGGAGTAGGCGATGGTGCCGCCGCCTGTCGACCCGGCGAGGCCGACGAGGCGGTCGATCTGGTCGTCGGGGATGAGGGCGGAGACGCTGGCGGTGCCGGACAGGGTGAACACCCGGGCGGTGGGGAGGGTGAACTCCCGGGAGATGTTCGCCTCGGGGTCCGACCGGGGAGGGAACGGGGTGATCCGCTGCCGGGTCATCGACAGGGTGAGGCGGTTGTCGATGGACGACGCCCCGGCGGCGTCGAGGAGGTTGGTGGGCATCTTGACGACGTCGACGATGTGGACCCCGGGGACCTCCACCTCGGCGAGGCCGACGGCGGACGCGGCGGCCGGTGTGGTGGTGTCGTCGTTGACGGCGTCGATGGTGACCCGCAGGGTGTGGAAGGTGCGGGTGGGGAAGTCGATGGTCTGCCCGCCGGGGGTCTTCGATGCGGCGCCGAGGGAGACGGTGACGGGGTGGCCGCCGTCGAACGTCAGGGTGGCCTTGGTGATCCGCCGCCGGCGTGTCCCGGTCTGGGGCTGCACCAGGGTGACGTGGTCGGTGGTGGTGGGGGTGGAGAACTTGGCCTGCCACCACTGCCCGGCCGGGTTGGCGACGAAGGTGCCGGTGACCCAGGCGGTGTCGAGGTTGCCGTCGACGGCGCTGTACGCCCGGTTCTCCGGGGTGTACGACACGGTGTTGCCGTACGACGACGCGGTGACGTCGACGGCGCCGACGTAGGAGGCGGTGGTGTGGGCGGCGGTGCCGGCGGCCGGGAACAGGTCGATGGGGCTGTCGCTGAGTGTGGTCTTGGCGGGGTCCTCGGACGGGACCTCGGTGTACCCGTAGTTGGCGGTGAGGGTGTCCCAACGGAACGCCTGCTTCCGGTTGGTGTCGGTCACCGCCAGCACCGCCCCTGTCTTCAGCAGCTGCCGCAGCTGCGGGGCCGCCGCCGCCGACGCCTGCTTGGTCAACGTGCCGGCGTAGTAGATGGCGCTGTCGCCGTTGAGCAACCCGGTGCCGGCGAGGTCCTGGAGGCCTGTGGCGTCGCCGGCGACGACGACGGCGCCCTGGTCGGACTCGGCCCGGGTGATCGGCCGGGGTGTGTCGACGGTGTAGGTGACCAACGGGGACGGCCAGGTGACGTCGGCGGGGGCGGCGAGGTCCTGCTCGTCGAGGGTGGAGATGGAGGAGACGTTGGGGACGGGGGTGCCGAAGGACTGGGGGTCGGACAACCCGGCGGGGGGGTTCCCCAACGCCAACGCCAATAGTTGGGGTTGGGGGACGCCGTAGTGCTCGTAGGCCTGGTCGTACTCGACGAGGACGTCGCCGGCGCTCATCAGCCGGGCCATGGGGGCGAGGGCGTTCCAGTTCTCGATGCTTGTCTGGATGGGCTCGTCCATGGCGTAGAGGGTGTCGGCGGTGGGCATCGACCCCATGATCTGCTGCTCGCGGGTGACGAACGGCCGGGTGAGGTAGGCGGCCTGGGGGGTGTCGACGGTGTTCCCCCAACGGTCGGTGGCGAAGTCGTCGCCGGGGATGGCCAGGACGCGGGTGCCGGGGTGGGTGGCGTCGAGGTGGTCGATGGCGGCCATCTGGTAGGCGGGGAGGGAGGCCGGCTGCTGGAAGGTGCTGGCGACCTCGGCGTCGCCGTTGAAGACGGCGGGGTTGTTGGCGACGACGAGGCCGGCGACGACGACGGCGGTGACGATGCCGACCCAGGGGCGGCGGGTCCACAGGGCGGTGACGCCGGCGCCGAGGAGCATGGCCAGACCGAGGAGGACGAGGGGGGTGGCGCGGTCGGTGGACCGGAGGGCGAGGCCGGCGGTGGTGTCGGTCATGAACGCCTTGATGACGCCGCCGAGGGGGGTCGGACCGGCGATGGGGTGGGGGCCGACGGAGAGGACGACGCCGACGACGACGAGGAGGACGAAGTAGGCGCGGTGGCGCCACCGGGTGAAGACGGCGGAGACGAAGGCGAGGACGGGGAGGAGGTAGGAGAGGGAGAGGAGCCAGAGCTGCTGGGTGTAGAGGACGGCGGACTGGGTCCACGGGCCGAGGCGGTCGCCGCCGTAGAAGTACCAGTAGCCGAGGCCGCGGATGATCTCGGCGGCGCTGGACGTCTCGCTGGTGGACGGGACGGTCTCGGTGTACTTGAGGACGTTGACCCCGTAGGCGGCCTCGACGCCGAGGCCGACGATCCACCACAGGGAGCACAGGGCGGTGAGGACGGTGATCTTCACCGCCGCGGCCACCGCCTGCCGCCAGGTGCCGTCGCGCTCGACGGCGACGGCGTAGACGAGCCACAGCACCGGGGCGACGCCGACGTAGATGATCGACGAGGCGTTGATGCCGCTGACGACGGCGACGACGATGGCGAACAGCGCCGGGTACCGCCAGCCGCCACGGCGGAGGGCGAGGACGGCGAAGGCGACCATCCACGGGAGGCCGGCCCAGGGGAGGAGGATGACGGAGATGCGGCCGGCGTACTGGAGGAAGTACGGCGACAGCATGAAGGCGAGGGCGGCCACCACCCGGCCGGGCCCGCGGAGGGAGAGGGTGCGGCAGAGGTAGAGGATGCCGGCGCCGGCGGCGAAGAGGATGCCGCCGAGCCACAGCCGCTGGGCCACCCACATGGGGACGTGGGCGGCAGAGGCGGCGGCGTAGAACGGCCCCATCGGGAAGAGGTAGCCGATGTACTCGTGGGTGACCGTGCCGAGGGCGACGGTGGGGTTCCACATCCAGGCCACCTGGCTGAGGAACCGGCCGGGGTCGAGGTAGAGGTAGGTCTTGGTGTCCGACGTCACCACCCCGGGGTTGGCGACGAGCAGCGGGACGAACGCCAGGGCGGCGACGACGAGGTGCTCCAGCCAACCGATCGACCTCTTGGTGGCCCGGTCGGCGGCTCCCACCCTGGTGGCCGGGGGGATTCGCCGGCGGCGGTGGGCGGCCCTGGGTCTGGCCGCGGTGGCGGCTGTCGGGCTGGCCGCGGTGGCGGCTGTCGGGCTGGCCGCGGTGGCGGCTGTGGCGGAAGCGACGGTCATGGTGGGCGGTGGCCACCGGGGGACCGGCGGACCGCAGCGGTAGTGTAAGCAGCCGCTCGCCCGGGTTGGTGGCAGTTCGGCCCGGGTGGTCCAACGGCCATTGAAGGGGGCGCTCATGCAGACCACGGCGAGGCTCACCGGGGAACGGCCGCAGCAAGGGGTGACCCCTGATTCGCTGCTGGCCCTCCACGCCGCGGGGTACCGGGCGATGGTCGAACGGCTGCCGGCCGGCCGGGTGCTCGACGTGGGGTGCGGGCAGGGGTTCGAGTCGGTCACCCTCGGTGGCCCCGGCCGGGCGGTGGTGGGGGTGGACTACAGCGCGGAGGCCACCGCCACGGCGGCGGCCCGGTTCGGCGGTCCCTCGACCGGTGAGGGGCTGCGGGTGGCCCGGATGAACGCCCTGGCCCTGGGGTTCGCCGACGGGTCGTTCGACGCGGTGTGCTCGTCCCACCTCATCGAGCACTTCACGGAGCCGGCCGGCCACGTGGCCGAAATGGCCCGGGTGCTGTCCGACGACGGATCGGCGTTCATCCTCACCCCCAACGAGCCGGCCGACTTCGAGAACCCCTTCCACGTCCACCTGTTCGGCCGCCGTGACCTGGCCGACCTGCTGGGGCGGTACTTCGACGACGTATGGCTCGGCGGCGTCGATGCGGTGCCCCACGTCAAGGCCGATTTCGCCGCCCGGCGGGCGAAGGCGGAGAAGCTGCTGAAGCTCGACGTCTTCGACCTGCGCCACCGGATGCCCCGGAGCTGGTACATCGCCGCCTACACCCACCTCCTCCCGCTGGCCTACCGGCTGGTCGCCCGGGACGACACCGGCGGGGTCACCGGCATCACCGCCGACGACTGGTTCGTCACCGACCACCTCGACGACACCACCCTGGTCCTCTTCGCCGTCTGCAAGAAACCCCGCCGGGGGCTCCCGGCGTGATCAGGACCTACGGCCGGCGTGGGGCAGGGGCCCCACGTTCCGGAGGAGGTCGGGGTTGGGGCCCCGACCGGGGAGGGAGCAACGACGGCCGGCGTGGGGCAGGGGCCCCACGCCTCGGAGGAGCATGGGGTTGGGGCCCCATGCGGGAAAATCAAATATGAGTCTTGTAGTGGGGCTGGCGGGGGGGATCGGCTGCGGGAAGTCGGCGGTGGCGGACCTGCTGGTGGCGAAGGGGGCGGTGCTGATCGACGCTGACGTGGTCGCCCGGGAGGTGGTGACGCCGGGAGGGCCGGCGTACCAGCCGCTGGTGGACCGGTTCGGCCCCGGCATCCTGGCGGCCGACGGGACGGTGGACCGGCCGGCGCTGGCGGCGGTGGCCTTCGCCGACCCGGACGCCCTGGCGGACCTGAACGGGATCACCCACCCGGCGATCGGGGCCACCATGGTGGCCCGCCGGGAGGCGCTGGCGTCGACCGACGAGGTGGTGGTGGTGGCCATCCCGCTGTTGCGGCCGGAGCACCGGGAGATGATGGGGCTCGACGTGGTGGTGGTGGTGGACTGCCCGGTGGAGGTCGCCCTGGACCGGCTGGTGGGCCAACGGGGGATGCCGAAAGAGGACGCCGAGGCCCGGATGGCTGCCCAGATGACCAGGGAGGAGCGGCGGGCGATGGCCGACCGGGTGGTGGACAACGGGGGCTCCGTCGACGACCTGCACGCCGAGGTCGACCGGCTGTGGTCGTGGCTGATGGACCGGAAGGCTTAGCCGACACACCCGACCGGTACCATCGTTCCGATGGCCGAATTCCAGGTGATCTCCCCGTTCAAGCCGGCCGGCGACCAGCCGACGGCCATCACCGCGCTCGCCGAAGGGGTGCGGCGGGGGGACCGGTACCAGACGCTGCAGGGGATCACCGGGAGCGGGAAGACGGCGACCATCGCCTGGACGGTCGAGGCGGCCCAGCGGCCGACGCTGATCATCGAGCCGAACAAGTCCCTGGCGGCCCAGCTGTCGTCGGAGCTCCGTGAGCTGTTCCCGAAGAACCGGGTGGAGTTCTTCGTGTCGTACTACGACTACTACCAGCCCGAGGCGTACCTGCCGACGACGGACACCTACATAGAGAAAGACTCGTCGATCAACGACGAGATCGACCGCCTCCGGCACGCCACGACGTCGTCGCTGCTCACCCGGCGCGACGTCATCGTGGTGGCGTCGGTGTCGTGCATCTACGGGTTGGGGTCCCCCGAGGAGTACCGGGACCGCATCCTGGCCCTGAAGGTGGGGGAGGACGTCGACCAGCGGGTGCTGCTGCGGCGGCTGGTCGACCTGCAGTACGACCGGAACGACATGAACCTCGTCCGGGGGACGTTCCGGGCCCGGGGGGACACGGTGGAGATCCACCCGGCCTACGAGGAGACGGCGCTGCGGGTGGAGATGTTCGGGGACACCGTCGAACGGATCGTCCCGTTCGACGTGCTCACCGGGGAGATGGGGGAGGAGCTGGAGGACGTGGTGGTGTTCGCCGCCACCCACTACGTGGCCGGGAACGAGACGATCGAACGGGCCATCTCGACCATCGAGGTGGAGCTGCGCGAACGGCTGGGGTACTTCCAGAAGGAGGGGAAGCTGCTGGAGGCCCAGCGGCTGCGGGCCCGGACGGAGCACGACCTGGAGATGCTGGCGGAGACCGGGGTGTGCTCGGGGATCGAGAACTACAGCCGGCACCTCGACGGGCGGAAGGCCGGGGAGACCCCGTTCACCCTCCTGGACTTCTTCCCGAAGGACTTCCTGGTGGTCATCGACGAGAGCCACGTGGCGGTGCCGCAGCTGCACGGGCAGTGGGCCGGGGACAAGTCCCGCAAGGACGTCCTGGTGGAGCACGGCTTCCGGTTGCCGTCGGCCCTGGACAACCGGCCGTTGCGGTTCGAGGAGTTCGTCGCCCGGGTGCCCCAGGCCATCTTCGTGTCGGCCACCCCCGGCCAGTACGAGCTGGGGGAGTCGTCGCAGGTGGTGGAGCAGGTCATCCGGCCCACCGGCCTAGTGGACCCCGAGGTGGTGATCCAACCGACGAAGGGCCAGGTGGACGACCTGATGGCCCGGATCGACGACGCCGTGGGCCAGGGCGGCCGGGTGCTGGTGACGACGCTCACCAAGAAGATGGCGGAGGACCTCACCGACTACCTCGCCGACGCCGGGGTGAAAGTGCAGTACCTGCACTCCGACATCGACACCATCACCCGGATCGAGATCCTCCGGGAGCTCCGGCTGGGGTCGATCGACGTGGTGGTCGGCATCAACCTCCTCCGGGAGGGGCTGGACCTGCCGGAGGTGTCGCTGGTGGCCATCCTCGACGCCGACAAGGAGGGGTTCCTCCGGTCGACGTCGGCGCTGATCCAGACGATGGGCCGGGCGGCCCGGAACGTGGACGGTCGGGTGGTGCTGTACGCCGACACCATCACCGACTCGATGCGGGAGGCCGTGGGGATCACCCAGCGCCGCCGGGAACGGCAGATCGCCTACAACGCCGAGCACGGCATCGACCCGCAGACGGTGAAGAAGGCGGTCACCGACATCCTGGAGCGGTTGCGGGGGTCGGGGGACGGGGCCGGGCGGGCGAAGCGGAGCCGGGCGGACGTCCGTGGCGGGAAGGCCGGCCGGGTGGTCCGGACCCGGGCGGCCATCGGCGGTGGCGGATGGGCGCCGAGCGACGAGCCACCGGCGGAGGTGGCGAAGCTGATCGAGGACCTGGAGGAGGAGATGAAGGCCGCCGCCGCCGAGCTCCGGTTCGAAGAGGCGGCCCTCCTCCGGGACGAGCTGGTGGAGCTCCGGCTGGCCGCCGGCGGGGTGTCCGAACCCGCCGCGGAAACCGTGACGGCGGAGTGAACAGATGGGCCGGTCTGAAACCATAAGTTTCCATTTGCCTGGTCATTCCCGGCATTTTCTCGGCGTAGTGTGGGTCGACGATCGACCGGGGACCCCCACGGAGCGGAACAGGATCACGATGACCGACGAGGCCAACCGATGACCCAGAGTGCGTTCCTCGACGCCTCCACGCCGGAGGTGGAGCCGAGCGTGCTCGCCGGGGAGACCGTGGAGCTGGGGGCCGGCACGGTGGTGGACGCCGTGGCCGACCACGCCCGCAACCGCCCTGACAGCCCGGCGCTGCACGACGGGGACGGCCCGTCGCAGACCTACGGGGAGCTGTGGGACGATGCCACCAAGCTGGCCGGGGCCCTTCGGGAGGCCGGCGTCGGCCCCGGCGACCAGGTGGCCATCTGGGCCACCCGCACCTCCCCGGTGGTGGCGGCCATGCTGGCGTCGATGGTGCTGGGGGCGGCGTACACCCCCATCGACCCGACGTACCCGGCCAACCGGGTGCGACGCATCCTCGAAGTGGCCGAGCCGCGGGTGATCGTCTGCGCCGACGCCCGGGCATTGGCCGGCAGCCTTCCCCGGGGGGTGCCGACGGTGGACCTCCACGCCGGCGTCCGGGCCACCCCGGTGGCGACGTCGGTGGCCACCCAGAACGACGTGGCCTACACGGTGTTCACCACCGGGTCCACCGGGCTGCCGAAGGGAGTGCTGGTCAACCACCGGTCGCTGCTCAACTACCTCGGCTGGGCCCGGCAGCTCACGGACTTCGGCCCGGACGACGCCACCCCCTGCTTCGCCAGCCTGGGGTTCGACCACGCGGTGACCTGCCTGTGGCTGCCGCTGTGGGCGGGTGGCTCGGTGCAGCTGATCCCGGACAGCTGGGACCCCCGGCCGTGGCTGGCTCCCCGGGAGCAGCCGTTCGCCTTCATCAAGATCACCCCGTCGCACGTCCGGCTGTTCGAGCGGATCGCCAAGCCCGACTACCGGTCGGTGACCCGGGCGCTGATGTTCGGCGGGGAGCGGCTCGACGGGTTGCTGGTGGCCGGCCTGGGCGACCGGATCGAGGGGGTGCGGCTGCTCAACCACTACGGGCCCACCGAGGCCACCGTCGGTTGCACCGCCTACCGGTTCGACGGCCAGGTGGTGCCCGACGGGGCGGTGCCGGTGGGGACGCCGGTGTGGAATTCCCGGGCGTACGTCGCCGACGCCGACCTCCGGCCGGTGCCGGCGGGCGACGAGGGCGAGCTGGTGCTGGCCGGCGACTGCGTGGCCAACGGCTACCTCGGGGGGAGCGGGACCGACCGGGCCCGGTTCGTCGACGAGTCGTTCCTGGCCGACGGGCGGTCGGGCCCGGCCTACCGGACGGGTGACCGGGCGGCGCTGCGGGGCGGCCTCATCGAGTGCCTCGGCCGGCTGGACGAACAGGTGAAGGTCCGGGGGCACCGGATCGAGATCCAGGAGGTCCACGACCTCGTCACCGCCGTGCCGGGGGTAGCGCAGGCGGCGGTGACCATCCGGAAGGTCGGCCTCGGCGGGTTGGAACTGTTCGTGGTGCCTGACGCCGACACGGCCGGTGCGGGTGCCGGTGCGGACGGCGCCGACAGTGGCGACCTGGTGAGCCGGGTGCTGGAACACCTGCGGGCGAACCTTCCGGCGGCGGCGGTGCCCGAGCGGGTGTGGGTGGTGCCAGGCTTGGTGGTGAACGCCCACGGCAAGTGGGACGCCGACGCCACCCGGGCCCAGGTGGAGGGCAACTCCAGCACCGGAGGTGCGGGATGAGCACCAGCACCGGAGGTGCGGAATGAGCACCGTCAACGCATCGTCGGGAGGGGTCGACGTGGGCCGCGCCCCGGTCGACCTGGTCTGCGTGGACTGCGGGTCGGTCGACCAGGACCTGTCGGGGAAGTGCCTGGCCTGTGGCGGCCTGGTGGAGCCGGTGTACCCGGCCACCGAGGCGGTGCTGCAGCCGGGGGACACCGACGCCCTGGCCACCTACTGGGACCTGTTGCCCATCCCCGACCGGGCCACCTGCCGGATCGAGATCCCGCCGACCCCGACCATCCTGCTGGCCGAGCTGGACGGGGTGCCGATCTACGCCAAGGTCGAGGGGGTGCTGCCGACCGGGTCGACCAAGGACCGGCTCATCGCCGTGTCGCTGCCCCTCATGATCGAGCGCGGGGTGGAACGGTTCGTGTTCAGTTCCACCGGGAACACCGCCGCCGCCTACGCCTGGGGGCTGCAGTACTACCCGGAGCTGACGGCCCGGGTGTACGTGTCCGACGACGTGCCGGCGGCCCAGCTGGGTCCGCCGATGCCGGCGTTGGAGGTGGTCCGGGTCGACGGCGACTACGTGGCGGCCGGCAACCGGTCGAAGGCCGAGGTCCGACCGGGGGAGACCCCGGAGGGCGGGTTCTTCAACCTGGGCCGCCGTGAGGGGGCGAAGCTGGCCTACCTGGAGGCGTTCGACGACGTCCACCGGATGGGCGGCCGGATCGACACCGTGGTCCAGGCGGTGGCCAGCGGACTGGGCATCGTGGCGGCCGCCCGGGCGGTGGAGCAGAGCGCGGCTGTCCGGGAGTGGGGGCAGGGGCCGAGGCTGTTCTGCGCCCAGCAGACCAGCTGCTCGCCGATGGTGAAGGCGTACCGGTCGGCGCTGAACGGCGGTGAGGCCGTCAAGCTGCCGGAGCTGTTCCCGGGCGGGCTCGCCGGGGCCATCCTCCTCGGCGACCCGTTCGCCAGCTTCGACTACGTCGCCCGGGCCGTCCGGCAGTCCGACGGCGGGTTCGTCGACGTGACGTCGTCGGAGATCGCCGCCGCCCTGCAGCGGCACAGCCGGGAGGTTCCCCTCGGGGACTCCGCCGCGGTGGCCCTGGCCAGCGTGTACCGGATGTGGGAGCAAGGGGACCTGCGGGAGTCCGAAGGGGTCCTGGTGGTCCTGACGGGGGGGCCGGGACGATGACGGTCCCGCCCGCCGGCGGGCAGATGACGGAGCAGGATTTCTACGACCGCCTCCGGCAGTTCCTGGCGGAGCGGCGGCCGGACCTGCCCGGCGACGACATCGAGCCGTCGACGCAGCTGTGGGACGCCGGATACCTCGACTCCTTCGGCCTCATCGAGACCATCGGCTACCTCGAAGAGGTGGTGGGGCGGCCGATCGAGATCAGCGCCGACGACCTCCCCAGCTTCTTCACCATGAAGGACATGTACCTGGCCTTCGTCGCCGGCTGATCGCCGGAAGCGAACACCTGTTCGGCTATTCTTGGGGCGATGGCCCCCGAATCGAAGACCGCGGCTGGCCGGTATCCTCCCTCTGTGTCCGACCGTCTCGTCATCCGCGGCGCCCGGGAGCACAACCTCCGCGACGTGTCCCTGGACCTCCCCAGGGACCGCCTGGTGGTGTTCACCGGGCTGTCCGGCTCCGGTAAGTCGTCCCTGGCCTTCGACACCATCTACGCCGAGGGGCAGCGGCGGTACGTGGAGTCGCTGTCGGCGTACGCTCGGCAGTTCCTCGGCCAGATGGACAAGCCCGACGTCGACTTCATCGAGGGGCTGTCCCCAGCCATCTCCATCGACCAGAAGTCGGCGTCCCGCAACCCCCGGTCCACCGTGGGGACGATCACCGAGGTCTACGACTACCTCCGGCTGCTGTACGCCCGGATCGGCAAGCCGCACTGCCCGATCTGCGGCCGACCGGTGGCCCGGCAGACCCCCCAACAGATCGTCGACCGGGTCCTCGAGCTCCCCGAGGGGACCCGGTTCCAGGTGCTCGCCCCCCTGGTCCGGGGCCGGAAGGGGGAGTACGCCGGGTTGCTCGACGACATGGCCAAGCAGGGGTTCGCCCGGGCCCGGGTGGACGGCACCGTGGTGGAGCTGGCCGGCCGGGCCGATCTGAACCTGGCCCGGTACGAGCAGCACACCATCGAGATCGTGGTCGACCGCCTGGTCCGCCGCGACGGCATCCGGCAGCGGCTGACCGAGTCCATCGAGACCGCCCTGGGGCTATCCGGGGGGACGGCCGAGGTGGTGGTGGGGGGCGGCACCCGGCGGCCGGCCGGCGGTGACGGGGGCGAGAGCGAGGGGGCAGAGGCCGGCGACGCCGACGCCGACGCCGACGAGGATGAGCAGATCACGTTCAGCCAGCACCTGGCGTGCACCGAGTGCGGCATCAGCTTCGAGGAGCCGGCTCCGCGGAGCTTCTCGTTCAACTCTCCCTACGGGGCCTGCCCGACCTGTGCCGGGCTGGGCACCCAGTTCGAGGTGGACCCGGAGCTGGTGGTGCCGGACCCGTCGCTGACCCTGGCCGACGGGGCCCTGGCGCCGTGGGCGGGGGCCCGCAGCGAGTACTTCACCGGCCTCATCGCCGGCATCGCCGACCTGGGGGGGTTCTCGGTGAAGACCCCGTGGGAGAAGTTGAAGGCGAAGGACAAGAAGCTGGTCCTCTACGGGTCGGGGACGAAGCAGGTGCACGTGCAGTACCGGAACCGGTTCGGCCGGAGCCGGTCGTACCTGTCCCACTACGAGGGGGTGGTGCCGTGGCTGGGGCGGCGGCACGGCGAGTCGGACTCGGACTGGTCGCGGGAGCAGATCGAGCAGTACATGCGCGAGGTGGACTGCCCGGCGTGCGGTGGGGCCCGGCTGAAGCCGGAGTCGCTGGCGGTGACGGTGGGCGGGATGAGCATCTACGAGCTGTGCAGCCTGTCGATCACCCGGGCGGTGGCCGCCATGGCGGAGCTGGACCTGTCGGAGCGGGACCACCTCATCGCCGACCGGGTGCTGAAGGAAGTGCGGGAGCGGATGCAGTTCCTGCTGGACGTCGGCCTGGACTACCTGTCGTTGGCCCGGTCGGCCGGCACCCTGTCGGGTGGTGAGGCCCAGCGGATCCGGTTGGCCAGCCAGATCGGGAGCGGACTCGTCGGGGTGCTGTACGTCCTCGACGAGCCGTCGATCGGGCTGCACCAGCGGGACAACCAGCGGCTGATCCAGACGCTGATCCGTCTGCGCGACCTCGGCAACACGGTGATCGTGGTGGAGCACGACGAGGACACCATCCGGACGGCCGACCACGTCGTCGACGTCGGTCCGGGCGCCGGGGAGCACGGCGGGCAGGTGGTGCACAGCGGACCGGTCACCGGGAAGAAGGGGCTGCTGGCCAACAAGGCGTCGCTGACCGGCCAGTACCTGTCCGGCCGGCGGTCCATCGCCGTCCCCGACCGCCGCCGGCCGGGGAGCGGGGAGGCGGTGGTGGTGCGGGGGGCCAGGGAGCACAACCTGGCCGACATCGACGTGGCCTTCCCGTTGGGGTGCCTGGTGGCGGTCACCGGGGTGTCCGGGTCGGGGAAGTCCACCCTGGTCAACGACATCCTGCTGCGGTCACTGGCCCACCAGCTGCACCGGGCGAAGGCGGTGCCGGGGCTGCACCGGAAGGTGGACGGGGTGGACCACGTCGACAAGGTCGTCGACGTCGACCAGGCCCCCATCGGCCGGACGCCGCGGTCGAACCCGGCGACGTACACCGGGGTGTTCGACCACATCCGGCGGCTGTTCAGCCAGACCCCGGAGGCGAAGGTCCGCGGTTACCAGCCCGGCCGGTTCTCGTTCAACGTCCGCGGCGGCCGGTGCGAGGCCTGCGCCGGCGACGGCACCATCAAGATCGAGATGCACTTCCTCCCGGACGTCTACGTGCCATGTGAGGTGTGCGGCGGGGCCCGGTACAACCGGGACACCCTGGAGGTGACGTTCCGCGGGAAGAACATCGCCGAGGTCCTCGACCTGTCCTGCGAGGAGGGGCTGACGTTCTTCGCCAACCAGCCCCCGATCGCCCGGCACCTCCAGACCCTGGTGGACGTCGGGCTGGGGTACGTCCGGCTGGGGCAACCGGCGCCGACGCTGTCCGGCGGCGAGGCCCAACGGGTGAAGCTGGCCAGCGAGCTCAGCCGGCGGCCGACCGGTCACACCTTCTACATCCTCGACGAGCCCACCACGGGGCTGCACTTCGAGGACGTCCGCCGGCTCCTCGACGTGCTCGGCCGGCTGGTCGAGCAGGGGAACACGGTGGTGGTCATCGAGCACAACCTCGACGTCGTCAAGACCGCCGACTGGGTCATCGACCTCGGCCCCGAGGGCGGGGACGGTGGCGGACGGGTAGTGGCGGAGGGGACGCCGGAACAGGTGGCGAAGACCGCCGGCAGCCACACCGGCGAGGTGCTGAAGCCCGTCCTGGTCGGGTAGTCAGCCGATCCGCAGGTCGGCCCGCAGGTCGGCCCGGCTGGTGAACAGGTGGGAGAGCAGCAGCGGCAAGGCCGAGCCGGTGGAGGCCATGCCGACGACGTGGGACACCGCGGTGCCGCCGGTGCTGCCCAGATAGGGGGCGTTGCCGAAGGCGAAGATGCCACCGTCGGCCGCGGTGAACCAGTAGCCGCCCCCTGTCGGGGTGGCCGCCATGCCGACGATGGGCTGGTTCAGGTGGAGGCTGCCGGTGGAGCCGTAGAACTGGGCGTCGCCGTAGGCGAAGATGCCGCCGTCGGCGGCAACCAGCCAGTACCCCTTGCCGTCGGGGGTGGACGCCATGCCGACGATGGGCTGGTTGAGCGTCATGCCCCCGGTGGACCCATAGAACTGGGCGTCGCCATAGGCGAAGATGCCGCCGTCGGCGGCCACCAGCCAGTAGCCGTTGCCGTCCGGGGTGGTGGCCATGCCGACGATGGGCTGGTTCAGGTGGAGGCTGCCGGTGGAGCCGTGGAAGGCGGCGTCGCCGAAGGCGAAGATGCCGCCGTCCGAGGCCACCAGCCAGTACCCACGGCCGTCGGGGGTGGCGGCCATGCCGACGACCGGCTTGTTGAGGACGATGCCGCCGGTGGACCCGTAGAACCGGGCTGTCCCGTAGCTGAAGATGCCCCCGTCGGCGGTGGCCAGCCAATAGCCGGAGGTGATTGGTGTCGTGGCCATCGAGACGACCGGGGCGCTGAGGGTGAACCCGGAGACGTCACCGACGTTGGTGGCGTTGCCGAAGGCGTAGACCGCGCCGGTGGCCGACGCCTCGTAGTAGCCAAGGGTGCCGTTGCCGGAAAGGTTCACCGTGGGGTGGGTGGCGCTCTGGTCGTCGACGGTGGCGGTGGCGCTCCGAGGTCCGGCACTCCCCGGGATGAACACGACCAGGAGGGTGCATGTCTCCCCGGGGAACACTGTGAAGCCTGTTGTCGCCAACGACACTATTGTTGTTGTCGTTGTTGTTGTGCAGAACCCATACAGGTGGAAATCGGCGGGGTCGGCACCGCTGAGGACGACGCTGTCGACACGGTCGGTGACGTAGCTGGCGTTGTGGAGAGTGACGAACCCGGAACTGATCTGCCCGACGGCGGTGTTCCCGAGGTCGAGCTGGTTCGGGCTGGCGGTGAGAACCGGCACGACCGCTCCGGCGGGGCTGGCGACCAGGCCCGCCCCCAGCGCCGAGGCCAGCACCGCCACCGACAAGGCGCTTCTCCTAACCAGTTTCGTCACTGCCCGGACCTCCAATCGGCCAGGAACCGCCGGGCCGCGGCACCGGCGGGAAGATCATTGGCGCGAACCGCGGGCAGGGCGCCGGCGGAAGCCTGGAGGGTCGGGGTGGCCGACGCCGTCATGGCCACGACGTGGCTGGCCCCGGAGCCACCGAGGCTGCCCAGGAAGGACGCCCCGCCGAAGGCGAAGATGCCACCGTCGGCGGCGGTGAACCAGTACCCGGTGCCTGTCGGGGTGGCGGTCATGCCGACGATGGGCTGGTTGAGCTTGAGGTTGCCGGTGGACCCGTAGAACTGGGCGTCGCCGAAGGCGAAGATGCCGCCGTCGGCGGCAACCAGCCAGTACCCCTTGCCGTCGGGGGTGGCGGCCATGCCATGCCCCCGGTGGACCCATAGAAGGGGGCGTCGCCGAAGGAGAAGATGCCGCCGTCCCCGCCGAGGAGCCAGTACCCGGTGCCGAACGGGGCGATGGCCATCGCCACGATGGGGGCGTTGAGCTGTTGGCCGGAGAGGTCGCCGAAGGTGGCGGTGGCCCCGAAACCGGTGACGACGCCGTTGGCGGTGGTCTGGTAGTACCCCTGTCCCGCCGTGCCGGTGAGATGGACGACTGGCCACCCCGGCACGCTGTCGATCGGGAAGATGCCGGCTGTGCGGAGGCCGGCGGCCCCGGGGAAGAACAGGAGGCCGAGGACGCATGTGGCGTCCGGGGGGATGGTGACGCCTGTGGTGGCCAGTGTTGTGAACAGCCCACCAGAGGTGCAGTTGCCGGTGACGACGTAGTCGTGCTTACCGGTGCCGTCGATGCCGAAGCCGGTGACGACGACGGCGGCTGTGCTGTTGTTGCGGATGCTGAATGTTGTGAAGGCGGCGCTGCCCACCGGGACGGCTGTGCCGCCGAAATTGTGGACCTGGTCTGTCACCGTCAGCGGTTGTGTCGACCCCGTTGTTGTGGCGGCGCCGGCCGAGCCGACGCCGACCCCGGCACCGCCCGCCAACAGCGCGGCGACCACCACGTCGGCGGCCACCGTCATCCGCCAACCACCACGTACCCTCATCGGCTTCACCCCGGTTGCTCGGCTGTTGTCCGGGGCGAACTCTAGGGCTATTTGCAGGTGACGGTTCGGTAAATCGTCTCAGGTGATATTCAGCATGCGCTGCAACGCCACTCGGGCCCATTCGGCGGTGTCGGCGTCGACGGTGATGCGGTTGCGGACCTCTCCGGCGACCAGCCCCTCGAGGACCCAGGCGAGGTGGGGGGGGTCGATGCGGGACATGGTGGAGCACGGGCACACCAACGGGTCGAGGCAGACCACGGTCTTGTCGGGGTGGTCGTGGTCGAGCCGGTTGACGAGGTGGATCTCGGTGCCGACCCCGATGACCGACCCGGAGGGGGCGTCGGCGACGGCGCGGATGATGTAGTCGGTGGACCCCACCTGGTCGGCGACGGCGACGACGTCGTGGGCGCACTCGGGGTGGACGACCACCAGGCCGTCGGGGTGGTCGGCGCGGAAGGCGGCGACGTGCTCGGGGCGGAACCGCTGGTGGACGGAGCAGTGTCCCTTCCAGAGGAGGAACCGGGCGGCCTTGACGTCGATGTCGGCCAGCCCGCCGAGGTCGGCCCGGGGGTTCCAGACGGCCATGTCGTCGGCGGTGAACCCGAGTTGGAACCCGGTGTTGCGGCCGAGGTGCTGGTCGGGGAGGAAGAGCACCCGGTCACCCCGCTCGAGGGCCCAGGTGAGGACGGCCCGGGCGTTGGAGGAGGTACAGACGGCGCCGCCGTGGCGGCCGACGAAGGCCTTGATGGCGGCGGCGGAGTTCATGTAGGTGATCGGCACCAGCCGGTCGGTGTCGATGACCCGGCCGAGGTCGTCCCAGGCGTCTTCGACGGCGTCGAGGTCGGCCATGTCGGCCATGGAGCAGCCGGCGTTGAGGTCGGGGAGGACGACCTGCTGGTGGTCGCCGGTGAGGACGTCGGCGGACTCCGCCATGAAGTGGACGCCGCAGAACACGACGTAGTCGGCGTCGCCGCGGTCGGCGGCGATGCGGGACAGCCCGAAGGAGTCGCCGCGGGCGTCGGCCCAGCGCATGACGTCGTCGCGCTGGTAGTGGTGGCCGAGGACGAGCAGCCGGGCACCGAGGGCGTCCTTGGCGGCGCCGATCCATTCGGCCAGGTCGTCGGGGGTCGCGGTGGTGTAGCGGTCGGGTAGCGGGCCCTGTAGCCGGATCATGTTCGTAACCCCCTGTGGGGAGCGCTCCGATGTGGCCGGCGGGGACAGCCTGGTCGCCCATCCGCGGGGTTGTCGGCCTCGGTGCGAGGTGTGTTGCCGGGATACCAGGCCGGCAATGTCCAGTGTAGGGCAACCGTTCACCGGAAGGTCGCGATCCGCGGCGCCCGAGGGCCCCAGGGAATGGAACGGCGCCGAACGCGACGATCCTGCGGCGGGGGCGCGAAAATACAGGGGTGCAGTTCCGACCACCGACCAGTTCGATCCCGGACGCCCCGGGGTCGTACCAGTTCGTGGACGCCGACGGCCGGGTGCTGTACGTGGGGAAGGCGAAGTCGCTGCGGCACCGGCTGCCGAACTACTGGCAGGACCCCCACGCCCTGCTGCCACGGACCTCCCAGATGGTGGCGGCGGCGGACCACGTGGAGTGGGTGGTGGTGGGCACCGAGGTAGAAGCGCTGATGTTGGAGTACTCCCTCATCCAGACCCACCAGCCCCGGTTCAACGTCCGGCTGAAGGACGACAAGAGCTACCCGTGGCTGGCGGTGACGGTGGGGGAGGAGTGGCCGCGGCCGATCGTGTTCCGGGGGCGGAAGCGGAAGGGGGTGCGGTACTTCGGGCCGTACGGCCACGTCGGGGCCCTCCGGGAGACCCTGGACCTGCTGCTGCGGAGCTTCCCGGTGCGGACGTGCTCGGAGGCGAAGTTCAAGCGGCACGCCCGGCTGGGGCGGCCGTGCCTGCTGTACGACATCGAACGGTGCTCGGGGCCGTGCGTGGGGGCGATCGACCACGACCGGTACCGCGGGATGGTGGACGACCTGATGGGGTTCCTGTCCGGCGACAACCGGCCGGTGATGGTGCGGCTGGAGACCGAGATGGGGGAGGCCGCGGAGGCCCTGGAGTTCGAGCGGGCCGCCCGGCTGCGGGACCGGCTGACGGCGGTGCGGAAGGCGGCGGAGACCCAGCAGATGGTGTCGGAGCGGCCGGAGGACTTCGACGTGGTGGGATTGGCCACAGACGACCTGGAGGCGGCGGTGCAGGTGTTCCACGTCCGCCGCGGCCGGGTGGTCGGCCGGGGTGGGTTCGTGGCCGACAAGGTGGAGGACCTCACGGCGGCGCAGCTCCTCGACCGGGTGGTGGAGCAGCTGTACGGGGCGGCCGGAGGGGAGGTCCCCCGGCGGGTGCTGGTGCCG
>Ga0134126_10003152_pt1 | contig 20596 bp, 15 predicted proteins | sample KB31752_FD_96881 | JGI IMG/M metagenome (GOLD analysis project Ga0134126, IMG submission 96881) | Terrestrial soil microbial communities with excess Nitrogen fertilizer from Kellogg Biological Station, Michigan, USA - KB3-175-2 | ecosystem: Environmental > Terrestrial > Soil > Unclassified ... | reverse complement strand
TTGTACTTATTATAGTGATAATCCTGATTACTTTTTTTGTGATTTTTAAGTTTTTGAGTTAGGTTTTTTTGAAAAAAATAAAAAAAATAAAACCACTTTTTGAGTGGTTTTATTTTTTACGCTAAAAGTAATTTTTCATTATCGTGTGCTATCAGCATTATTTCTCATAACATGATGAGTAGTTGAATGATGTGTCGTCATGCTGTGCGTGCTGCTCTTCCAATTGTGAATCTTTCCATTCATGTCTACCACTTCTCCATTCTGAAGTGTTTGAGTTTTTCCATTCTTCCAGGTTACTTTTCCATCAGGTGTAATGGTTGTACCATTGCTTAAGGTTACATCATTTGTCACATCGGTTTTAGTTCCATTTTTATCAGAAATTAATTTTCCATTTTTCATCATATACCGCTCATGATTCGTATTCGTTTTGGAATATTGATGGTGGTTTCTGTGATGCATTGTAGTGTCTGAAGTTGTTTGGGCAGAAGCGCTAAAACCGATTGCAAAAGCGATTACCAGCAGGCTTAAGATTTTCATAATAATTACATTTTTGTTGTTAAAAAAGTTGTTTAAAAGAGGTGCTTATTTTTACCTCAAAACATATACCATTGCTTTATTACTCAACACTCTTTTCCAACGTTGCAAAAATGTAGAATTGTAGGGTCAACAAAGGTTAAAATAAATTTTTTTTGCCGCCTAAAAGCATTTTTATTCTATTGTTTTGACATAAAAAAGCCTTGCAAATTTTGCAAGGCTTTTTTTTAAAAAAAAATAAACTTCTTATAATGCTTTTACAGTTGTTACTGATGTTACTTTTGAAGAAGTTGGAAAATCTTGTCCCATTGCAGATACAGTTCCGGTTGCATCACCTGTTGTATTACTCGATTGAATGACACCAGTTTTTGAATCTACTTTTTCTTCACCGGAAAATTTGCCGGAAGTTTTTGTACTGATTTCCATGCCTTGTTGTTCCATTTTTGAATCTGTGGTTACTGTGCCGGTAAAAGAAACTGTGGCAATGTTTCCATTTACTTCTTTTACCGTATAATTGGTGGTTCTGGATATTCCATTATCGTCGGTTTTTTCCGACCAGGTAGTTCCGGCTTTCAAATTTTTGGGTAATGCCAAAAAAGTCAATTGTGCACCATAGCCGCTTGCAGCAAAATTCATTTGTTTCGCAATTTGTGAAACTGAAGAATCAGCATCCGGTTGACTGATAATTTTTCCCGTATTATCCATTACAACCTGTTGAGGTTTATTGATGTAATCTTTTAAACCTTGTCCCATCTGCCCGCTCATATCGTCCTTCTTATCTGAATCGAAATTTATTTCATTGCCCATCATACTCATGTTCATTACAATCCGGGAAATAGTATTTGTCAGGTTATAATTATCACCTGTTTTATCACTTACTGAGATGTTATAGCTCGAAGTAATGTTTGCTTTTGTTTCCATGGTTTGTCCTTGCATTTCTGTAGAACTGGTTGTTTCCATTTTATTTTCAACCTGGTATTTTTGACCTTTTGCTAATTGTAAAGAAGCATTTGTTTGAGCATGCATTGCCGTCGAAAAAGAGAAGGCAGCTGCAAAGAGAAGAGTTATTTTTTTCATGAGTTTTAATTTAATTTTTTACTTGCAAATATAGGGTTACTGAATATTCTTCAATTTTAATTATTTTAATTATAAAATCGAAGAAGAATATTAATAATCATTTTCTTTACCGGCTTTTGAAGTTGTTTTTTTCTTCAACTCTGCCTCATGATTTTCTTTAGATTTAATTGCAGCATTTTTTGAAGTATCTTTTTTATTTGGGTTGTAATTCATAGGTCCAATCGGTTTACGTGCTTCAGTTTCCACTGTCTTTTTGGGTTCTTTACTAAAATCAGATTCTACAGGAACATCTGTAGGTGGCGCATAATCTGAAGCGTCTCCATTTCCCTGTACATCAGCAGAATCACTTCCTTGTCCTTCGCGGGCAATAGCTGCAAAATTCTGATCAGCATAAATCGGATTATTATTTAGTTCCGCGGGCTTTTGAAATTCCGCTTTCGGATCTATTCCTAATGATTTATCTGCATATACTTTTTGCATAAAAAACGCCCATTCAGGCAGCGCCATTTCACTTCCGCCTGCTGTTCCGTATTTAGGTAAATGCAAAAACGGATCATCACATCCAACCCACGCACCAGCAAGTATTTGTGGTGTATAGCCAATGAACCAACCATCTGTATTATCATTTGTAGTTCCCGTTTTGCCGCCCATATCGCTGGTTATTCCAAATTTCCATCGCATGGAACCGCCGGTTCCATAGTCTACAACTCCCTGCATCATTCTGTACATGGTATACGCATCCACTTCGCTGATAACCTGTTTTACTTCGGGTTCAAAAGTTTGCAGAATATTCCCATTCCTATCCTCAATTTTTGTCAGATAAATGGGTTCTGTATTAAATCCTCTATCAGGAAACATAGTGTATGCGCGCAGCATTTCTATCAATTGAATATCAGCTGATCCTAATGCAATGGATGGTACTATGGGGATATTACTTTTAATGCCACACAAATGTGCGAACTCAGCAGTTTTTTTAGGGCCAATACGGCTCATCAGATCATAAGCTGCAACGTTTATTGATTTAGCAAGGCAATAAGCCATTGTTCCACCTCCGCCGGTAATCGTTTTATTGGCAAGTGTGATCGGTTTTCCGCCAATATAACTTTCAGGTGTAAGTCCGGCATCAGTAATTGCAAGTGTGTAAAGAATTGGTTTAAATGTAGAACCAACCTGTCTGTTTGCCGTTACATGATCAAACTTGTACCATTTAAAATCAATGCCGCCGACCCATGCTTTTACTTCTCCTGATACAGGATCCATCGCACAAAATGCAGTTTGCATCATTTCCTTATTGTATTTTATGGAATCAAGAGGAGTCATCACAGTATCAGTTTCACGGTTTTTATTCCACGCAAAAACCTTCATGTTTACGGGGACAGAAAATGACTTTTTAATTTCTGCATCAGTAGCTCCGGCTTCTTTCATGTTTTTCCAACGTTCACTTTCTTTCATTGCGCGGTTCAAAATATCTTCCTGTCCTTTCCACACATTTTTGGGAAGTTGGCGTTGAAATATTTTTTGCATTGAAGTCATATGTTTTACCACAGCCTCCTCTGCATACAATTGCATTTTAGGATCTATCGTAGTATAAATTTTTAATCCATCACGATACAAATCGTAATTATTCCCGGTTTTCGGATCTTTATGGGTATTGCACCAATCTTGTAATTTTTTTGTGAGTACCGACCGAAAATAAGGTGCTATTCCCTGGCTTTCGTCTATCTTTTTATATTTTACACCAAGTGGTTTTTTCTTTAAAACAGCAGCTTCTGATTCTGAAAGCACATCGTTTGTAACCATTCTATCGATAACCAGGTTTCTCCTCGCCATTGCTGCATCCGGATGTCTTCTCGGATCATATTGTCCGGGACCGCTGAGCATTCCTACTAACAAGGCTGACTCATCGGGTGTAAGTTTAGATGGTTCTTTTTGAAAATAAATTAATGAAGCATTTCTAATTCCATAAACATTCAACCATGATACACGATTTAGATATAAAGCGATAATTTCCTGTTTGGTAAAATTGCGTTCAAGTTTCAATGCCACAATCCATTCCTTGATTTTATCAATGCCTCTTTTTAAAACTGAGCCACGTCCCTGGTTTAGAATATTTTTAGCCAGTTGTTGAGTGATCGTACTTGCGCCTCCTTGTCTTCCAAAACCTTTAATAGCGCGACCTAAGGCGATTGGATCAATTCCCGAATGTTCATAAAAACGAATGTCTTCTGTCGAGATCAAAGCGTTGATCACACTTTTCGAAATGTCTTTATAATCAACCGGAACCCTGTTTTCCGCATAAATTTTTCCCATCAGTGTGTTCCCATCATTTGCATATATTTCAGTTGCCAGATTTGCCTGTGGGTTTTCTAATTGCTGAAGTGACGGCAATTTTCCAAAAAGTCCGAAGTTGGCCGCCGCCAATACCAGCGCAAAAAGCGCAAACCCAACTGCTACAATTGCCCATAATATTTTTACAGATGGTTTTATTTCATTTTTTTTGATCAATCTTTTCTGACGATTTTGCATGTTTTGTTTTCTTTAAAAACCGGAAAATTATTTAAATCATTCTTATGAAACTATTAAAATTTTCCAGGGTATTTTTTATTCAGGAGGTCGATATAGCTCTGTAGATTTTTATTCTCTTTTAAAAGTTCAAGATTGCTTTCAGAGATAATATAAAAAGCATATTTCTGTGCCGGCAGCCATGAAATCTGAACCGGTGCATCTTGTTTTAATTTGTCCCTGTATTTCATTGCCGCATCCGCATTGTCAAATTGAGAAAACACCAATAAAGTTCGTTCGCTGTCTAATGTATCTTTTGCAATAACAATCTTATTGGTATTATAACTTTGGCTATTATAACGGTTGAAAGCGTTTCTCGCTTCACTGCTATAAACCGGATCTACTTTTGTCAGCACCATTAACACATTTTGCGGCTCATTGGCATCAAAAGTGAAAACGGCATTTTTGATTGGCGGTGGAAGTTTTTTATCAGGGCTCAATTCTGCTTTGCCAGGTTTCACAATTTCTTTTTTGACAAGAGGCTTTTGATTCTGTATAGCGGGCGTTTTTACATTATTTACGATTTTAGAATTATCAAAAACAACGATCTGAGAATCCTCAGGTAGCCGTTCGACTTTCAGATTTGTCAGATAACGTTCTATACTATCTCTTCTGCTCAAAACATCCAACATCGTACCGGCTTTATCCTTCATGGCTGTATTCGGATAGTTATCAATTATTTGATGCAAAACCTTGATTGCTGCACTGTCCTGGCGTTTTTGAATGTAGTACACTGATTGAATATAAAGCAATTGTGGATTCCAATAACTCTTGCCATACAAACTATCAGCGGCATCTTTTTCCTTGATCGCTTCAGCGAAATTTCCTTCTATAAATAAATTATAAATCTTATCGTAACGATTTGAAGCAGCAGTATCTTTTTTGGATGGGTTGAAAACTTCCGGATGCAAAACATATTGTGCAAACTTGCTCTCACCGAAATTTTTCACCAATAAATTTTTATAAAAATCTGCCTGTTCTTTATTGCCAATTTTATTGTAGCAATAAAAAAGATTCATAAACAATTCACCATCGTATAAACTGTCCGGAAAACGTTTTAAAGACTCCTGGTATGATTGAATTGCTGCCGGATAATCTTCTAAAAGAGTTTGGTAATTTTTTCCTACTTGAAATAATGAATGGGCTACTTTAGAGTTTGATGTATCCATTGCAGCTTTTGTGAGAGGCACGTTTGCAAGCAATCCTTCTACTGAAATGTCCTGCTGGTAAGGAGTTGCTGCAGTTTGCACATTTTCAGAATCAGATTGCGGAGCCATTGGATCGTTATAATTTCCGCGCGCCTGGTCAGGATTGCTTTGTGATGCATTTCGATTAGAACCAGAATTTAAACGCCAATTATCCATATTTTGCCTTTTGCCCCACACTCTTTTAAAATCATTGAATCCTTGCGACTTCAATGAATTGTTGTCAAAATACCATTCGCCTTTACTGTTGTTATTTGAAAAAATATTTGAAGATTGATTGGCTGTATTAAAGAAAGCGGAACTACCATTGTTGGACTCATCATTTACACCACGCTCTTTCTTTAATTTTTTTGATAAGTCTTTTAAAAATGTTTCTCTGTCCGCAGGAGATAATGCAGCAATTGCCTGAAGGCTGTCTTCTCTTTGAATGATATCAAGATGCGTTACAATTTGCGCAAGTGCTTTTTTTCTTGATTCTATTTCTGCAATATTTGTCAGGGTTGAATCGCCATCAACTTGAATGCTGTCATAAGCATTAAACGACTGCTTATAATTTTTTCGCAAATAATTTATTTCAGCCATTTTTAAAAAGGCTTTATTTTTTAAGGACAAATTATTCTCATTATAAAATGCACTTCCCTTATAAAAATCTAAAGCTGAAGTAGTATCGGGTTTTTCCAAAGCAAGCTCCCCGGCAGAATAATAAATAATATCACGATAGGGCTCGAATTTATCTTTATGTGCCATGTGCAATAACCTCGAAATGCTGTTATCAATTTCAGCCGGGTCTTTACTTTTCAGCATTTTGGCTTTGTTGAGATTTGCATAAATATCCATTAATGGATCGGTCGTATTGCGAATTGCTTTATCGTAATATTCCGATGCGGTATCCTGGTTATTATTCATCTCATAAAGTTGGGCCAGCAAATATTCTCTTCTTGCCTGATCTGCCATATCTATGGCATTTGGCATTCCATCTTTTATGTAAACAATTGCACTGTCATACATTTTTTGTTTAAAAAACCAATAACCAACTACTTCCTGAAGGTAAGGATTCAGGCGATCGGGAAACGCCGGGTCATTTTTTAAAGTATTGATCAGTCCTGCCGCTTCTGCATAATCGCCCATGTCTGTCAAAGTGCGAATCTGCCATACCAATGCATCATTTCTGCTTGGTGGTCTTGTAAACGCTTTGTCTATTAAATTTCTTTCTTCTTTGCTGGAAATGCTAATTGCATTATTAGAACCGTTCTCATTTGTACCTACAACCAATTGGTCTTCATCTTTCTTTTTTCTTGGAAAAAGATTGTAATTGATAAATTGAAAAGTCATGGAAGCAGAATCGAAATCTTTTCGCAGGTAATATGCTTTTCCGATCAATAAATAAAAATTATCTACCCAATTACTGCGCAGATCATGAAGTAAAATTCCGGCAGTCGCCTTAAGGATTACAGAATCAAGTTCCTTTTTTTGTGCAGCAGTATTATTCAGTGAATAACTATAATAAGGCAACAATTTTGAATAATCCTCTTTAGTTGCGATCCGCGCCAACTCAATTACTGATTTTATTTTATTATTGGCGTTATAAAAATAATTGTAATGACTTGTAGTATTTTGAACAAATTTTCTTGGGATTGTAAATTTTTTTTGCCCTGTTTTTTCAGATCTTAGTTGTTTGTCTTTAAATTTTTGTGGCTTATCTTTTTGAAGATCGAAAGAAATCTTGCCTATTTGTGCATGCGCTGAAGGCAATAAAAAAAACAATAATAACAAAGCAGATATCAACCTTATGAGCCGGTTATTCATGAATATTTTTAATTTTTATAAAATAGGAATCTGCAATAAAAGTGCTTTTACTGACTGACCTTTTTTTGCAAATTTATTTTAAAAATACGGTTATTTTAAGGTAATATGCCGGTAAATGCGAAGCCTATATTATTTTTAACAACCTAAAATACAAATATGCAGCCGAAGGCGCAAAACAGTTTTTTAAAAAGGATCCGTAATAAATACCGGCTGGTTATTTTGAACGAAAATACGTATGAAGAAATTGTTGCTTTCAAATTAAACCGATTCACGGTGTATGTGGCGCTCAGTATCATGTTTATTGTTTTGGTAGGCCTTACAATTGCATTGATTGCGTTCACGCCATTAAAGTATTATATTCCGGGCTATGGAAAGGCCGGTTCTAATACGGAATATGAATCGCTTAAACTGAAAGCCGATTCAATCGAAAAAACGTTGATCTTAAAACAGCAGTATTTTGATAATATTGAAAGAATTTTGAAAGGAAATGAGGTACCTGCAGATACCACTGTTTTAAAAGTGAAGAAGAAGGAGGAAGTACGAAAAAAGTAGAAGAAGAAAGTAGCAGGTAGATAAGCAGTTAAGACGAATAAAAAGGACTGAATATTTTAGCATTGGGTACGATCCAATGGAATTATGAAAAATAAAACAAATTGAAAACAAGAAAAGAAACGAATCGTGAATTAATGCACTATGCCGGAATGGGAGCGCAATTTCTGCTAAGCATTGGAGTGGGCATATTTCTTGGGATAAAATTAGATAAATGGTTAAAAATTTCTTTTCCTTTGCTGGTTTGGCTATTGCCGCTATTGATCATTGCCGGCCTTATTATAAAAATTATTAAAGACACTTCAAAAAAATGAAATCACTTCTTTTAAAAAATTTTTCACCGGTAATGCTGCTTTTTATTTTGATAAATATTCTCGTTTTTATTTTTAAAAATTCACTTGTCGCTTCGGGCTTTAATATTGGGTTTTTACTTACTGCCAATGTCATCCTTTTTCTGTTAAGTTTATTCGGATTTTTTATTCAAAAAAAAGGGGTTTCATCTACGAACATCAACGCTTTTATCAGGGGCGTTTATTCTTCGACTTTGCTCAAACTATTTGTGATCGTAATTGCTATTGTCATTTATATTCTTGTCATGCATGGTGAAGTCAACAAACCTTCTTTATTTACCGCCATGGCTATTTATATTATTTATACATCCGTTGAAGTAATTCAATTAATGAAACTTGCCAAAAAAACCAGATGCATAAAAAAGAATCCCCACTCGATCAACTAAATCATTTTTTGCCTGAAGGTTCGTTTGAAGATGTGGCTTTTTATCTCAATGAATATAAGGTACATCTTACGATAACCCGCGAACGGCTTACAAAGCTGGGCGATTATCGCAACAAGCATTTGAATAAAAATCACCGGATCAGTGTAAATGGAAATCTGAATAAGTTTTCATTTCTTATTACTTTACTGCATGAACTTGGTCATTTGGTTGCGTATGAAAAATATGGAAACAGAATCCAGGCACATGGAGCGGAATGGAAAAATGAGTTTTCAAAAATTCTTGCCCGTTTTATTTCGAGAAAGATCTTTCCGATCGATATCCAAAATGAGCTATTTAAAACATTGAGTAATCCTGCCGCAAGTTCCTGTGCAGAAGCACCATTGACAAGAGTTTTGAAGAAATATGATCCGCACAAACCAGGAGTTTTTTTGCTGGAAGAATTGCCTGAACAAAGTCTATTCAAATTTAAAGATCACATTTACCGGAAAGAAAAAAAACGACGGACGCGCTTTTTTTGCCAACAAATAGAAACCAATAAAATGTTTTTATTCAGCCCGATAGCAGAAGTAGAATTTGTCGAGAAAGAATAATTGAACAATAGACTTCATCATGAGTACCGATTTTAATTCTCGATCCTTTCAATTTCAAAACTACATTTGCCCAATAGAATAACCTTATGACCGAACAACGTTTTAACCGCCTCACTTCTGTTATCAATCATCGCCAGCCCGATTTGACCATTGTTTTAGAAAATGTTTTTGATCCGCATAATATTTCTGCCGTGATGCGAACCTGCGATGCTGTGGGTATCCAGGATGTTTATATTTTAAACAACCGCATTCCTCCTCATAAAAAATGGGGAAATAAAAGTTCATCCACGGCCTCGCAATGGTTAACGATTCATCAGTTTACAGACATTGAAGAATGCTTTAAAGAAATCAGGAAGAAGTATCAGAAAGTCTATGCTTCTCATCTTGGAGAAAATTCCGTAAATGTTTATAAAATGAATTTGACCGAATCTGTTGCGCTCATTTTTGGAAACGAAACTTTTGGCGTAAGTGATGAGATCAGAAAATATAGCGATGGAGATTTTATTATTCCGCAAGTAGGCATCATTAAATCGCTGAATATTTCTGTAGCCTGCGCGGTTACTTTATACGAAGCATTCAGGCAAAAAAATGAAAAGGGACATTATGACAAAAGCCGCTTGCCTGAAGCAGATTCCATTAAATTAAAAGATCGATGGGGTTTGCTCCAATGACCGATTTTAGCTCCAAGATTTATTTTAAAAATACAAATCGCTTTTATTTATTTTTTTACTGAATTGACTTTTATTTTTTTGTTTTCAGTAAAATAAGAAATAATTGAAATTTCTATTTTCTTTCCAGTAAAAAATTTGGTTAGTGAATTAAGATCGTTATTTTTAAAACTTTATAAATTTAAAAAACTATTACCAATACTAAAAACATGAACCCATCTTCACAACTCAACCGCACACTTGGATTGCGCCTGGCCATAGTAATGGTAATCGGAAATATTATCGGTTCCGGAATTTATAAAAAAGTAGCGCCAATGGCTGCTGAATTACATTCATCAGGATGGATAATTATTTGTTGGGTTCTTGGGGGAATCATCACGATGTTTGGCGCATTAAGCAATGCTGAAATTGCCAGCATGCTCGCAGACACCGGCGGTGAATATGTTTATTATAAAAAGATTTACAACCGGTTTTTTTCATTTCTTTATGGATGGTCAAATTTTGCTGCTATAAAATCAGCCGCTATTGCATCTATTGCTTATGTTTTTGCGCAATCGTTAAATAGTATCGTCCATATTCCGTCCGTATTTTCTTCTTTAAAAGATTTTCAAATCGGAGGAATATTTTATCCTTTTGAAGGATCTAATGTAAAGCTTGTTGCCATTTTATTAATACTTATTTTAACCTGGATAAACAGCCGCGGACTAAGGCTTGGTGCTGGTTTGAGTACGTTTTTATTATTACTGGTTTTGGCGGGTATTCTTACAATTGTTTTTTTTGGTGGCACAAGCGCTGAGGCCAATATTTCTTCATCATTTTCAATGGCAACAACGAATTCTCAATCAGTAACGGTAAGTGCAATTTTTACCGCGATGCTTGCGGCTTTTTGGGCCTATGAAGGATGGAATTCTGTTGGCTTTTTGGGAGGAGAAATTAAAAACCCGCATCGCAATGTTCCATTAAGCATTGTCTTTGGATTATTGATTGTAATTGTATTATATGTATTGACAAATATTGCTTATCTCGCTTTGCTACCAGTTGCATCTTTAGAACAGATAAATGCTGCAGGAAACTCAATAGCAGCGGTAGAAGCAGTAAAAGTTTTTTGGAATGAAGGCGGCGTTATTTTCATTTCTGTTTTGATTTTGTTATCCACTTTGGGGTGCACACATGCAACCATTTTAAGCAACGCGCGCACCTCTTTTGCGATGGCAAAAGAAGGATTGTTTTTCTCAAAAATGGCTAAAGTAAACTCTGCAAAAGTTCCGGGAAATGCTTTATGGTACCAAGGCGTTTGGGCAAGTATTTTGGTTTTATCCGGCACTTTTGATCAGCTAACCGATATGCTCATTTTTGCTGCATTTATTTTTTATGGCGCCACTGCTTTAGGAGTTTTTATTTTAAGAAAAAAAATGCCGAATGCGCCGCGTCCTTACAAGGTTTGGGGTTATCCAATCGTACCCGCAATATTCATTATTTTTTGTGTGTTCTTAATCGGAAATACGATTATAGCACGTCCTCGCGAAGCGGGTATTGGTCTCGTTTTGATACTCCTTGGAATACCGTTTTATTATTGGTTTAAAAGGAAAAAATCTTCCTGAAAATTAAATTTATCTTTTTGTTTTTTATAAAAATATAATTGTATAATTGTGTTTAATTCCATGCTCTAACGTGTTTTTCATAAATACGTTCCCTGCGAAAGCTTTATAAAATCCCACTCTTTGGTTTTTCTGTTTATCAAAAATTAAACTTTTTTGTATGGGGAATTTATTTAAAAGTGAAGGTATTTTTCAAAAGTATTTTATTAAGAATCCTTCCAAAAATTTTCTAACTCACATAATATTTGCTGTAGGCTCTTGCCTGACGGGAAGTAGCACCGAAGCGCAAGCTATTGCCAGTTGGAACTTTTGGGGGGACAATATTATTACGACAAAAACCGCAACGAGCTCTAATTCAAATCTGGTTTCTCCGATTGAATTAACAAGAGGACCAGATGCTCCTGCTTCTGTTGGAGGCGATAGCTATAGAACCCAAGGTTTCAGAAATGATGGAATTTCCGTTAGTAATACCGATTATTTTCAAGTTGAACTATCCGCAAAATCTGGATTTGAAGTTTCATTATTTACTATAGATGCAATTTTTCAAGGCACGAATACATTTGCAGCTTCTCCCGGAGTTTCAAATCAATTTGCTTATAGCCTGAATGGCATAAACTTTATTTTAATTGGTTCTCCATCAATCATAATAGGACAGCCCAAAGCTTTACCTCAAATTAAGTTAAATGGTATCTCGGCTTTGCAAAATGTTCCTTCCGGAGTTATTATTACCATTCGATATTATGCCAGCGGTCAAACCTCCACTGGTGGTTGGGGCTTTTATTCTTCTTCTGCTATGTCAAATGGATTTGAAATTGGAGGATCAGTTACGGCAGTAACTGCTTTAGAAACTTATTACCGAAGCCGCCAAAATGGAGATTGGGCAGCCGCTACCACATGGGAATCCTCTCCTGATAATTTCTCCTGGTATCCAGCAACAAAAGTGCCGACAAAAGATGCTGAAGATATTCTGATAAAATCCGGACATACTGTAAAAGTAACCAGCCCGGTTTCTTTTGATCAAACGACAATAGCAGGAATTTTAGAACTTCAAACCGGTGGTATTTTAAACATTAATGATGGAGTAGGAGATGATCTTTCGATTTTATCAAATGGTATTTTAAAAATACTTACTGCTGCTAATTATTCAACCTCAATAAATCAAATTGCCGATGCAAACATCGATATTGCAACAAGAGGAATGATTATAATCGGTAATGGAATTTCTTCTATGGGAAAAGGGTATGAAGTGTTTGCAACTTCTTTGGTTAATAAATGGAATGATGGTGCGATATTTCAATTTGACGATAATAATGTTTTCGCAATTGCAAAACTTATTTATTTTCCAAATACTTCAGAAGATGAAATTCCGATTTTTAGAGTTTCAAAAGTGAATGGAACAATTGCTGCTGGAACCGGTAATGACTTTTATCTCAACGGAATAATTGAGGTGTTGTCAGATGTAGCTTTTTCCGGCGTTGGTAAAAAGTATTTTAGAAATGGCATTCGAGGAATAGCTAGCATTTCTCAAACGGGTACTGGCAAATTTTATTTAACCGCTGCTGGTGCTATTTTAGATGGACCTTCTTTAAAGATTAATTTGGCACAACCGCTCGATTTGGCATCTGCCACTTTTATTCCATCTGGTGCTCAGGTTACAGTTTCGGGTGCAAATCTTAATAACAATTTTGCCGGAAATGTTTTAGAAATTAATGGCGTGTTAGATGTTACAACTAATGGAATAGCTAATACTAGTGGACAAATAATTCTTAATGGAACTTTTAGAACAGCCCATGTTGGGGGCTTCTCTGGACCAGGATCGTCAATTGTTTCGGGAAATGTTGTCTTGAATCTGAATTGTACTGTCGAATTATATGCAAATGGTGCTCAATCGTTAAATCCAAGAACAGATTTTAAAAATATTATTTTTTCAGGAAGTGGGTTAAAAATTGCAAAAGCGTCATTTAACGCAAATGGAACTATCACAATCAAAGATGATGCTATTTTTGACTGTAATGGAAATAATGTTGGTGACGATAATACCAATCTTACCATGACTGATAACAGTAGATTAATCGTTTATACTGTCAACACGAATCCGAAGATGAATGGAGTTTATAATTTGACGGGTGGTGTTATTCAGTTCAATAGCTCTCAAACAACTTCTCAAACCATCCGCAATCAAACATATCAAAACATAGAAGTAACTGGAAGTAATGTAAGTAACTCGGATGGAAATATTATCCTGAGAAATGGAGGAACGTTTACTATTAAAAATGGAGGTGTATTTACCATCAATGATAACACCATTGCCGGTCCGGTTGGAGTACAAACTATCACCGTCGAAAGCGGCGGTACTTTTAAATGCGGTAATACCAGGGGTTTTCATGGGTTTGCCTTTACTACTGCTCCTAAATTTAATTCTTCAATAAATGAAGATATTGAAAACATCATTTTACAACCCAACAGTACTGTTGAATATTCAAGAGCAAGTCCGCCGTTATCAAGTGGCGATCAACCAATCACCAATGCCAATAATCTTATTTACCAAAACCTGGTTCTCTCCGGCACGGGAAATAAAATTGCTCCTTCAGATAATTTAGTGATTCAGGGAAATTTATCGAAAATGGGATTAGCAACTTTTATTCATAATAATGGTACAGTTATTTTTAATGGGAATACTGCGCAAACTTACACGAGTACTTCTCCACAGATGGTTTTCAATGTTTTCAAAAATGAAAATGCCAACGGCTTAAATATCAATGACAGCTTATCAATTTATAAAGAACTTTTCTTCACAGATAATTCAACATTAAACATGAATGCTGACGTTACTTTATTAAGCAATAAAAACCAAACGGCTTCAGTTTCACGGTTGCCAGCAAACGTAAAAATTAATTATGGGATGGGACTATTTGTAGTAGAAAGATATATAAATACAAATGTGAATGGCGGACATGGTAAATCATGGCAGCTGATTTCCATCCCCGCTTTTGGCGAAACTATTTTCAATACCTGGCAGGAAAAAGGAAGTAAAAGTATTGTTGGTTATGGTACGTGGATAACTGATGTAGCTGGTACGTCAGGCGGCTTTGATGCAGTTTCCAATAGTCCTTCCATGAAATTTTATGATGCAAATACCAATAATTGGAAGGGAATTTCTTCAACGTATATCAATCTTGAACTTCAAAAAGGCTATATGATTTTTGTGCGTGGCGATAGAAAGTCGAACACGGTAAATTCTCCGGCAACTCCAACTGTTTTACGGACAAGGGGGAAAATATATAGCAATGAATTTTTACCGCCCCAAAGCATTGTGCCTGCGTATAAATTTCAGTGTGTAGGAAATCCATATGCATCTGCGATTGATTTCTCAAAAATTCTTCGGTCGCCTGAAATTGAAAATTCCTTCCGCGTTTGGGATCCCGCCTATTACGGCGTCAACGGATTAGGGGGTTATCAAACAATTTCACCTGCAATAGGATATAGAGCGATGCCAGGTGGAAGTGCGATTTATGATAACACGTCTGAATATAAAAATATACAATCAGGACAAGCATTTTTTATTGCTAATTTTTCAGCAAACGACGGTTCCGTCATCTTTACAGAAGACTGCAAAATGAACGATGCACATCATCTGGCAAATAGGGAATTAGATGCTGAAATCAATGAAAGGCAAATTTTATTTGCAAAATTGTTCTCACAAAATGGCCAATTGGCAGATGGAAACGCTGTTGCATTTGACAAAACATTTTCTAATAAAGTTGATAGTGACGATGCTTTGAAAATAAGCAACAGCAATGAAAATTTTGGAATAAAAAGGAATGGCAAAACCCTGACGGTGGAAGCACGCGAAAAAATAAAAGCGGCTGATACGATTTTCTACAAAATGGAAAATTTATCAAAACAAGCTTATAAATTATTCTTTACAGCAGAACATTTTCCAATTCATTTCGAAGCATTTTTACTTGACCAATATTTAAAAACAGAAACTCAAATCAATTTAAAAGATACTTCTTCTGTTGATTTTTTGGTCACAACTGAGGCTGCTTCTGCAATGCCAGATAGATTTCTGGTAGTTTTTAAACCAGTTATTATTCCGATTAAAATTTCTTTAAACGCTTCTGAAAAGGATGCTGCTGTTTTTTTAGAATGGAATGTTTCAACCGAAAATGAAATAAAAGAATATAGGGTTGAATATTCGACAGACGGAATTAATTTTCAATTGTTAGAAATTATTTCCACTTCAATTAATTCAAATGCTCTCTGTAATTATCTTCATAAGGAGCCACAAAGTGGAAGTAATTATTATCGAATCAGAATTGATAAAGTCGATGGAAAAAGTGAATATACCGAGATTGTAAATATTTTAACACACAGCCGTGAGAGCGGCATAACTGCATTCCCCAACCCATTTGATGGAGAACATCTTACCATCCAATTGATGCACCAGGCGGCGGGAAAATATTTTTTGGATTTTATTAATTCATCAGGGCAAGTGATAATTTCAAAGGAAATAAATCATTTAGGTGGAAATGCATTGGAGCGGATTAATTTGAATAAAAAACTGGCACATGGGATTTATTATCTTTCCGTAAAAAACGGTGATAGAGAATTAAAACGTTTGAAATTGATTTATTAAAATAAAATTCAGCCGACAAAGAAATTATGTGAATTTGAATTTTTAGAACAAGCTAGACAATTAAGTATTAAACGAAATGCCGCGTATTGATGGCTGCTGATAATTAAACCAAATATCCAAAAGCATTATCGTCTTTTCTTAATTCCGTATAGTTGATTTTATAAAAATCCAGGTTTCTTTTTAAAGCATCATAATCTTTTTTATCGCCTAATTCGATTCCAACTAACGCGGGACCGGCTTCTTTATTATTCTTTTGAATGTACTCAAAACGGGTGATATCGTCATTGGGGCCAAGCACTTCGTTCACAAATTCTTTTAGTGCTCCCGGCCTTTGAGCAAAGCGAATTAGAAAATAATGTTTCAATCCTTCATATTGCAGTGACCTTTCTTTTATTTCCTGCATTCTGTCAATATCATTATTTCCTCCACTAATAACACAAACTACATTCTTACCCCTTATTTCTTCTGCATAATCATCTAAAGCCGATATCGACAAGGCTCCCGCAGGTTCTACTACAATTGCATCTTCATTATACAGTTGCAAAATAGTCGTGCAAACTTTTCCTTCGGGAACCAAATGCATTTCATTCAAAACATCTTTACAAACAGAATAAGTGATGTCTCCTGCGCGGCTTACAGAAGCGCCGTCAACAAAATGTTCAATATCATGAAGAGTAACAGGGTGCCCTTCTTTAAACGCTTCTGACATTGAAGGAGCACCTTCCGGTTCAACACCGATAATTTTTGTACCAGGGGAAAATGTTTTAAAATAAGAACCAACTCCCGAAGCCAATCCGCCACCGCCAACGGGCACAAATAAATAATCGACATGAGTTAAATCTTCCAGGATTTCTAACCCAACAGTCGCCTGACCCTCAATGATTTTGTAGCTATCATAAGGAGGAATAAAAGTCATATTCTTTTCTCTGGTAAATTTCAAAGCTGCTTCCAAACAATCATCAAATGAATCACCAACCAATTGTACTTCAACAAAATTTTCTCCAAACATTTTTGTTTGTTTCACTTTTTGTTTTGGAGTGATAACGGGCATAAAGACAACACCATGACAACCTAATTTTTTACACGAATAAGCAAATCCCTGAGCATGATTTCCCGCACTGGCACATACTACACCTTGCTTTAATTTTTCCGCCGGAAGTGTGCTGAGCATATTGTAAGCGCCCCGAAGCTTATATGAACGAACCACCTGTAAATCCTCTCTTTTCAGAAAAATATTGCACTGATACTTAGCAGATAAATTTCTGTTTAGTGTAAGAGGAGTTCTGTTTACAATTTTTCTTAATCGTTCCTCAGCGTCCGCTACTCCAAGACCATCGAAGACAGGAAAATAGTTTTCAGATTTTCCATTTGTGTTCATTGTGATATTCATTTAGATATATTTTAAAGGTTGCCAACTTTTCAAAAATTGGCAACCTTTAATGATTTTATTATGCCGGTTCCTGGTTTTCAGGCCTCAGACTTCTTACTGTTTTTCCTGCACGCCACATTTCACTTTCACGCAATTCTTTCAATTCTTCATTTAATTTTTCACGATAATCAGGTTGTGAATTGGAGTTGATCGAAAGTTGCGCTTCTTTGCCAGCAGCAACACTCTTATACAAATCATCAAACACAGGCAATGTTGCATCACGGAATTTTTTCCACCAATCTAATGCGCCACGTTGCGCTGTCGTCGAGCAATTGGCGTACATCCAGTCCATTCCGTTTTCTGCCACTAACGGCATTAATGATTGCGTTAATTCTTCAACTGTTTCATTAAATGCTTCGGAAGGAGAGTGGCCGTTTTTGCGAAGTACTTCAAATTGCGCTGCAAAGATTCCCTGGATAGCGCCCATCAGAGTTCCGCGTTCGCCAGTGAGATCGCTGAAAACTTCTCTCTTAAAAGTTGTTTCAAATAAATATCCTGAACCGATGGCGATTCCCAAAGAAATAACTCTGTCAAAAGCTTTACCTGTTGCATCCTGGTAAATTGCATAACTGCTGTTTAATCCGCGTCCTTGCAAAAACATTCTACGCAAAGAAGTGCCTGATCCTTTTGGTGCAACTAAAAATACATCGACATCTTTTGGAGGAATAATTCCTGTCTGATCATTATAAGTAATTCCAAAACCATGAGAAAAATATAAAGCTTTTCCTGGCGTTAAATGTTTTTTTACGGTTGGCCACATTGCGATTTGGGCAGCATCGCTTAGCAAGTAACAAATGATTGTTCCTTTTTCCAATGCTTCTTCAATTTCAAACAGAGTTTTTCCTTCTACAAAGCCGTCCTGCACAGCCTTATCCCAGCTCTTTGAATTTTTCCTTTGTCCTACAATTACATTAATGCCATTGTCTCTTTGATTCAAAGCCTGTCCCGGCCCCTGAACGCCATAGCCAATTACTGCTACTACTTCATCTTTCAATATTTCCTGTGCTTTTGATAAAGGAAATTCTTCTCTTGTTACTACGTTTTCCTGCGTGCCTGCAAAATTTAATGTCGCCATGTTTTTGTTTTAAGTTTTAATGTTTGTTTTTATTTTTCAATGATCAAGTTTTTTTTAATCAGTAATTTTTTCATTCCATGTGAGCCTGTTTCCAAAAGGATCAATCACTTCCATGTACCACGTCCCATAAAATGATTTTTCAAAACCGGGTTTATTGTTTTTGTATTTTTTTTCAATCAATGATTCATGATATTTTTTTAAACCGGTACATTCAATACATATCCTGGAACCCGGCGTACTGTCTCCGTGATGTTCGCTCAAATGCAATGTGATACCTTCTCTTGAAACCTGCATGTATACTGGCGAATTCTCTTCAAATGTGTGTTGCCAATCTACTTTGAATCCCAACCAATTAACATAAAATGCAATTGCTTTCTCATAATCGAAAATTCTCAGCACGGGAATTACTTTTTGAACTTCCATGAATAATTATTTTACATTGTAAATACTTCTTCCTGTTTATCCAAATATTCATTTTCAATAACTTCTTCTCCTGGTTGTTGCTTTTCAAATTCTTTTACTTTGGTATGAAAACCTTCGCTTTCTTTAATTATCGCAACCCGAGCACTTCGTACGAATTCTATCAATCCATAAGGCTCAAGCGCGGAGATCAGCCGGTCTGTTTCTTCTCTATGCCCGGTTGTTTCAAAAACCGTAAAATCCTTTCTGATAGCAACGACTCTTGCGCCAAACTGGTGAAGCAATCTTTCTACTTTTGCTTTTTCTGCAATAACATCTGTTGGTACTTTATACAAGGCCATTTCCTGCCAGATAATTTCATCATTTGTGTTGTAATATGCTTTTAAAACGTCCACCTGTTTTTCAATTTGACGCACCAGTTTTTTAATAACCTCTTCGGTTTCATCGATTACAATGTTGAAACGATGAATTCCCGGCACTTCAGAGGGAGAGGTATTCAATGTTTGTATATTGATTTTTCGTCTTGAGAAAATAATGGAAATCCGATTCAGAATTCCAATCTGGTCTTCTGAATAAACGGTGATTGTATATTCCTGTTTACCACTAACAGGAAAAGAAGAATTTGACATATTTGTTGGTTTACTGTTCATGTTTTAATTTTTTAATCGAAGATGTTTTTAGATTCTTCATGTTTAGGATTTTCTTGCAACCATTCGTAATCTTTTATAATCAGCGTGCCATTTATTGTTATGAAATCTTGTTGGAAAAAGGGAAGATTGTATTTCAGTCAACATAGAATCAACGGTTGTTTTATTCAGCCCTTCAAAAAAATCTTTGCCAAACATTTTTATCCAGTCCTTAATGCCATCACTGCTTTTTAATTCTGTTTCACGATCGAAATGAACAGCATATTCTACAGTGAATCCGCGGGTTTCCAACAAACTTGCATATTCTCCAATTGAAGGAAAGTACCATTGCCGGTTTAAAATTCTCTCTCCTAAGCCATGTTTTTTTAATGTTTTTGCTATTGCACTGATAATTTCACGGACATTTCCTTTTCCGCCCATTTCCAAAACAAGCCGACCGCCATATTTTAGATTTTCAAACATTTTCTCAATCGCTTTTTCTTTATCTAAAATCCAATGCAGCGTGGCGTTTGAAAAAACCGCATCATAAAACTCCGGCTTTTCATATTCCGTAATACTTGCAACCGTGAAAGAAATTTCAGGAAATTTTTCTTTCGCCTGATCGACCATTTCTTTTGATAAATCAATGCCTTCCACAATCGCTCCGGATGCTGCAATTATCGCGGTAAGATCGCCGGTTCCGCAGCCGGCATCAAGAATGATTTCCCCTTTTTGTGGATTCAATAATTGCACAACATCTTCTCCATACTTTGAAACAAAGTTGTGTTTAGTGTCGTATAAAATTGAATCCCATTTCATTTCAACATTCATTTATTTGTTCTATTCAAAAATGATTTAGTAGTCACTTTAAGACAAACGGATTTCGGCAACGCTGCATCCTTGTGGCACCATCGGGAAAACGTTGTGTTCCTTGCCCACCATCACTTCCAGCAGATATGCACCATCATGATCCAGCATTTCTTTCAATGCATTTTTCAATTTATTTCTTTCAGAAACTTTTTGTCCTTCAATGTGAAATGCTTGTGCCAAGGCAACAAAATCAGGACTTTCAATATCAGTAA